>Ga0302177_10000316_pt1 | contig 37919 bp, 32 predicted proteins | sample I_Palsa_E1_2_FD_198780 | JGI IMG/M metagenome (GOLD analysis project Ga0302177, IMG submission 198780) | Peat permafrost microbial communities from Stordalen Mire near Abisko, Sweden - I_Palsa_E1_2 | ecosystem: Environmental > Terrestrial > Soil > Palsa > Peat permafrost | place: Sweden... | reverse complement strand
GCCTACGACCCTTATCCTATTTTCGTGCGCGATGGGAAGGGCGGGCACATTCACGATATCGACGGCAACGAGTATCTCGATTTCAATCTTTGCTTCGGCGCGTTGATGGCGGGGCATTGCCATCCCGGGGTGGTGAAAGCGGTGCAGGCGAAGCTAGGCACCGGCACGATGTTCGGCATGCCGCACGATCTGGAATGGGAATTGGCCGAGGAAATCTGCAAGCGCTTTCCCGTGGAGATGGTGCGCTTCAGCAATAGCGGCACGGAATGCACCATGCACGCCGTGCGTCTGGCGCGCGCTGCAACCGGCCGGGACAAAATCATCAAGATGGAAGGCGGCTATCACGGGCTGCACGATTCGGTGTTGGTCTCACTGAAACCCAAAGCGACGGAAATTGGCGACGAAAAATTTCCCAACTCCGTTCCCGGCGGCGCGGGCGTTCCGAAAGGCACGGTCGCGAATACGCTGATCGCTCAGTTCAATGACGTGGCGGGTGTGGAACGACTGTTCGCCAAGTATCCCGGCGAGATCGCGGCGGTGATTGTTGAGCCGATCATGATGAATGTCGGCATCCTGATGCCCGAAGACGGCTACCACAAAGCCTTGCGGGAAATAACCAAGAAGAACGGCGCGCTGCTGATTTTTGACGAAGTAAAGACCGGCGCGAAGTTGGCTTACGGAGGTGCGTGCGAATACTTCGACATCAAGCCGGACATCGTTTGCCTGGCGAAATCGATTGGCGGCGGATTTTCGCTGGCCGCGTTTGCTTCGACGCGGGCGGTGATGGGCCAAATCTCCGACCACAAAGTTTTCCACGGTGGTACGTACAACACGAATCCAGTGGCGATGGCGGCCGGCATCGCGACGTTCCTGGAAGTTTTGACGCGCGATGCTTACACGCATGTCACCAAACTCAACAAGAAACTGGTCGAGGGCTACAACAAAGAGCTGAAGAACAGCAGTCTCCAGGCTTATGTCGTCAGCGCGGGCGCCAACGGTGCGCTGATGTTCTTCGATAAGCCCATTCGGAATTATCGCGACTGGCTGAAGGCCGACACCGAATTGTGGCGGCACTACTGGTTCGCGATGGTCAATCGCGGCGTGATGGCGCAGCCTTACTGGTGGGACGAGCAGTGGACGATTTCAGTCGCCCACACGGAAGCGGACATCGACCGGCACATCGCAACGTTTGCCGAGGTGGCGCCGGCACTGGCCAAGGCGCAGAAAGAGCCGCACGTGGCGGCCGTTTCCGCGCACTAGCGCAAGGCCTATAAGTGAATCTCCGGGCGGTTCGCTCGAACGGCCCGCAGATTCACTGTTTTTTTCTGGCAGTTTAGGAGCTTCCTTGGCTGACCCGATCGCCTCGCCCGTCGAAACCGTACACCTCAAGCGCTCGCTGGGCCGCTGGGATCTGATCGCGCTGTTCGTGGTCGCGGTGTTCAACCTGAACGTGGTGCCGAGCATAGCGGCGAACGGCGGCGTAACCGTTTGGCTGTGGCTGATTTCGCTGGTGCTGTTTTTCTGGCCGCAGGGCATCGCGGTGATTGAGCTGGCGCATCGCTATCCGGGTGAGGGCGGCGTTTATTTATGGGCCAAGGAAGTCTTCGGAGATTTTCATGGCTTTCTGTCGGGCTGGTGCTACTGGACCAACAACATGATGTACGTGCCGACGGTGATGCTCTATTTCGTCGGCGTTTCGGTTTTTGTGCTGGGGCCGGGCCACGCGGCGCTGGCCGACAATAAAATATTTACGGTGGTCGCGTCGGTGGGTCTGATGGCGCTGCTGGTGATTCTGAATATCGTGGGGCTGGGCGTGGGGAAGTGGATCAACAATCTGGGCGGAATCGGTACCGCCGTCGCCGCAGCGGTTTTGATTGGGTTGGGCGTGATCGTCTTCGCCAAGTTTGGGACCACGGTGACCGCTGCTGATTTCCGGATTCCGCCGAATCCGCGATTCGTGTTGAATTCGTTTGGGGTGATTTGCTTTGGGCTGGTGGGTTTGGAATTGGCATCGGTGATGGGCGATGAAATCAAGGATCCGCAGAAGACGCTGCCGGGCGCCGTGGCCTGGGGCGGGATTCTTTCCGGCGTAATGTACATCGCGACTACGCTGACGCTACTGATCGCGGTGAGCAAGAACGACATCAACGTGCTGCAGGGAATTGTACAGGCCGTCAGCCACATGGCCAGCCGCGTCGGCGCCGATTGGATCATCGCTCCTTTTGCGCTGATGCTGAGTATTTCCATCGCGGGGATTGGGTCGGCCTGGCTCGCCGGTTCGGCGCGTATTCCATTCGTGGCTGGGCTTGATTCGTACATGCCCAGCTGGCTGGGGAAAACGCATGCGCGATTCGCGACGCCGTACATGGCGCTGATCGTTCAGGGCGTGGTGTCGATTATTTTGGTCATCGTGAATGCGGTCGGATCTGGCGTGCAGGAAACGTTTCAGAGGCTGCTGTCGCTGGCCGTGGTGCTGCAGCTGGTTCCGTTTCTGTACATGTTCGCAGCGTTGCTGAAAATCGCCGTCAATCCGAATTCGGAAAAAGGCCTCTACAGCAAAACGACTTTGATTCTGGCCGGCGGAAGCGGGCTGGTTACCACCACGCTGGGAATTGTTCTCGCGTTTTTCCCGGCGCAACAGATTAAGTCGCTGCTGTCCTATGAAATGTGGATGTTTGGCGGCAGCCTATTTTTCATTGGTCTGGCGGTTTTCTTTTTTTATGTTTACGGGCGGCGCAAAGTGCATGTGCCTGCCGTAGAACGCGCCTAAATATTTTTAGTGGGAGGAATTGTGGGGAGCAAGTCGAAAGCAAAGCCGGTACAAGTTGTGAAGGCTGCGAAGGCCGTGGGCGCCCCGCGCCAATTCAAGATGTACATCAATGGCGAATTTGTGGAGGGCCATCGCCGGGCGTTCTTTCCGGTGTACGACCCGTCCACCGAGCAGGTTATTGCGGAAGTTCCCGACGCGGACGAGCAAGACGTGAACCGGGCGGTGGCCGCGGCGCGAGCTGCGTTCGATTCCGGGCCGTGGCCGCAAGCTACGGCGCAAGACCGCGGGCGAATTTTATTCCGGTTGGCCGAGCGAGTGCGCAAAGAAGCAGCGAACCTCGCTGACCTGGAGTGCCGAAATTCGGGCAAGCCAATCACCGAGGCAGAATATGACATCGCGGATGTGGCAACGTGTTTTGAATATTACGGTGGCATGGCCACGAAAGTTTTGGGCCATGTGAATCCGGTGCCGGACAACGCGCTGAGCCTTTCGCTGCGCGAACCGATCGGCGTCGCGGCGCAAATTATTCCCTGGAATTTTCCGCTGTTGATGGCGGCGTGGAAACTGGCGCCGGCGATCGCGGCCGGATGCACCTGCGTATTGAAACCGGCCGAACAGACGCCGCTGACCGTGCTCGAATTCGCGAGTTACCTGGCTGATGCCGGGTTGCCGCCTGGCGTGGTCAACATCGTCACCGGTTTTGGTGAGACGGTTGGGGCGCCGCTGGTCCGGCATCCGGATGTGGATAAGGTGGCGTTCACCGGTAGCGGCGAAGTGGGGAAGGCGATCGTCAAGGCGGCCGCCGACACTTTGAAGCGCGTAACCCTGGAGCTCGGAGGCAAATCTCCCAATATTTTCTTTGCCGACGCGGATTTTGAGGCGGCGATCGATGGCGCGCTCTTTGGCGTGTTCGTGAATCAAGGAGAAGTATGTTCCGCGGGCAGCCGCATCCTAGTTGAAAAGAAAATTTATCCTAAATTTGTGGAAGCGATGAGCGCCAAGGCCAAGACCATTCGGCTGGGGCCGCCATTGGAACGCGAAACGAAAATGGGTCCGCTGGTCAGCAAGGACCAGTTCGATCGGGTCCGCGCGTATCAGGAAATCGGCAAGAAAGAAGCAAAGACCGCGGCGGGAGGCGGGCGGCTCGCTTCGCAATCGAAGGGCTACTATGTCGAGCCCACAATTTTCTACGATGTGGATAATTCGGCGCGGATCGCGCGCGAGGAAATTTTCGGACCCGTGGCGACCGTCATTCCGTTCGACAGCGAGGCCAATGCGATAAAAATTGCGAACGATACCCAATTCGGCCTGGCGGCCGCGGTATGGTCGCGCGATATTTTCAAGGCATTTCGGGTAGTGAAGGCACTCCGCGCCGGCATCGTGTGGGTCAACCACATGCAGCCGACCTACGTGGAAGCCCCGTGGGGCGGCTACAAGCAGTCCGGATTTGGCCGCGAACTCGGGCCGAACGGAATCGACGAATACCTGGAAACCAAGCAGGTCCACATCAACCTGAACGAACAGCCGATCGGATGGTACTGAGATGCCTACAATCCAATTGCGAACTGAAATTCCGGGCCCGAAATCGCGGGAGTTGATGCGACGAAGAGAGCACGCCGTGCCGCGCGGAGTGTCGCATGCGACGCCGATTTTCACGGCACGCGCGGAAGGCGCAGTCCTGGAAGATGTAGACGGAAACCGTTTCCTCGACTTCGCGGGCGGGATTGGCGTGGTGAATGCCGGCCATCGCGCGCCACGGGTGGTTGCCGCGCTGCGCAAGCAGGTCGATGAATTTATTCATACCTGTTTCAGCGTGGCGCCTTACGAAAAATATATTGCGCTGGCAGAGAAACTGAATGCGCTGGTGCCGGGCGATTTTGCCAAAAAGACGCTGCTGGTGAATAGCGGCGCGGAAGCGATCGAGAATTCGATCAAGATCGCGCGCGCCTACACTCGCCGGCCGGCGATTATCTGCTTTGAAGATGCGTTTCACGGGCGAACGTTGCTGGCCATGTCGTTGACCAGTAAGACTCACCCGTACAAGGCGGGTTTCGAGCCGTTTGCCACCGAAATTTATCGGATCCCGTATGCCTATTGCTACCGGTGTTCGTATGGCCTGCAATATCCGTCATGCGGAGTTTTCTGTGCGCACCATCTGGAAGACACGTTCAAGCGAGTGGTCGCGTCCGAGACGGTCGCTGCAGTAGTGGTGGAACCGGTGCTGGGCGAAGGCGGGTTCGTCGCGCCACCGAAAGAATTTTTCTCGATCATTCAGGAGATTTGCAAGCGCCACAAAATATTGCTGATCGCGGATGAAGTGCAGACAGGATTCGGGCGTACCGGAGCGATGTTTGCGTGCGAGCGCTATGGAATCACGCCGGACATACTGGTCAGCGCGAAATCGCTGGCCGCAGGCATGCCGCTCGCCGCCGTGACGGGGCGCTCCGAAGTGATGGACGCGGCGGGCGTCGGGGGACTGGGCGGAACGTACAGCGGCAATCCGCTGGCGTGCGCCGCGGCGCTGGCGGCAATTGAAACCATCGAGCAGGAAAAGCTGGCCGAGCGCGCGGCAAAGATCGGCCAGATTTTCGATGAGCGCTCGAGGGCATGGGCGAAGCGTTGGCCGTTGATCGGCGAAGTCCGCGGACTGGGAGCGATGCGGGCGATCGAACTGGTGCTTTCGTCCGACAAAAAAGAACCCGCCAAAGAGGAAACCGAGCGGATTCTGCGTTACTGCCATGCGCACGGGCTGATTTTGATTTCAGCCGGGAGTTACGGAAATGTATTGCGCCTGCTCGTGCCGCTGATCATCACCGACGAGCAACTGAACGAAGGGCTGGATGTGGTGCAGGCCGCGATCGCGGAAGTCGCCGAGAATCGGGTCGAAGCGAGTCCGCGGCTGGCCTAAAACTTACCGTTAACCGTTATGCGGCGTGGCTCTTCTTTTCGGGAATGAGCAGGGAAGCGGCAATCGTTATCGCCAGGATGGTCCCGATCACCGCAAGCGACATTGGCGCGGTGATATGAATCCAGTCGCTCAGAATCATCTTGCCGCCGATAAAGAACAGCAACGTGGCCAATCCCTGATGCAGGAAGCGGAAGCGCGGGAGAATCCCGGCCAGGGCGAAATACAAGGCGCGCAGACCCAGGATCGCGAAAGCGTTCGAGGAGTACACGATGAACGTGTTTCGGGTAATGGCCAGCACGGCCGGAACCGAATCGATCGCGAAGATGATGTCCATCGCTTCGACCGCCACCAAAGCCATCAGCAGAGGAGTCGCAGCCAGTTTCCCGCCCTGTTTTACAAAAAACGCTTCACTTTCCACGCTGTCGGCGAAAGGTAGAAATCTTTTCACCGTGCGGACCAGCCAGTTCTGATCCGGCCTTTTTTCTTTGCTTCCGGGGAACAGCATGCGGAGTCCGGTGATCAGCAAAATTGCACCGAACAGGTACATCACGGAATGAAAATACTGAAGCAATTCCACTCCGGCGACGACGAAAAGGGCACGCATGACCAGCGCGCCGATCACGCCGTAAAAAAGGATCTTGTGTTGCGACTTAGCAGGAATTCGGAAAGACTTGAAAATGATCAGAAATATAAAAATGTTGTCGAGGCTTAGCGATTTCTCGACCAGATACCCGGTGAGGAATTCGAGGCCGGCCTGCGGGCCCTGCGAGAAATATACCCAGACATTGAAGAGCAGCGAAACGACGATCCAGGCCAGGCTCTCGATCAGCGCTTCCTTCAGCTGAATCGTGTGGCTCTTGCGATGAAATACTCCGAGGTCCAAAGCCAGCGCGACCACGATGGTAAATAGGAAAATCAGCCAAAAATGGAGTGGGGTCCCGAGCATTCCAGACGCACAAAAGGCGTTACGAGGAGTCTAACTGGACGGAGTGGCGCGGGAAAGTACGTTATCGAACGGATTTGTAGTTAATAGTTGCAGGCCAATCGGGGATGCCGGATAATTCGATTCTGTAGAGTACCCTTCTAGCCGTTTTGGCGGCTTTGCATTGATTAATTGCCCTCACTGCACGACGGTCAACCCCGATTTCGCTGAGTCCTGCTCACGCTGCGGGACGCCCATGCCTATGGGTGAATCCGAAACGATCCAGATGGTGGATGCGACCGTCATCGCTCCCGGGAGCGACTTCGGACCGCGATATCGCATTGAAGCTTTGTTGGGGCAGGGCGGCATGGGCCGGGTGTACAAGGCCTACGATAAAGACCTCGATCGCACGGTGGCGATCAAGGTGGTGCGCGAAGGCGCAATCGGACAGTCCGACGCGCTGAAGCGTTTCAAGCAGGAACTGGTTCTCGCCAGCAAAATTTCCCACAAAAACATTTTGCGGATCCACGACATGGGCGACGTTGCGGGTTTGCGTTTCATTTCCATGGCCTACGTGGAGGGCCAGGATTTGCAGCACATCATTCGCGACAACCCGAAGATGCCGATGGATCGGGTTTTGAAATTCACCCAGCAGATCGCCGAAGCGCTGGCCGCGGCACACGCCGAAGGCGTGGTGCACCGCGACTTGAAACCGCAAAACCTGCTGGTCGACAAGAACGACCAGATTTTTGTTTGCGACTTCGGTCTAGCGAAATCGTTTGAAGAGGGCGCGATTGGCATGACGCGCACGGGCGCGTTTCTGGGGACGCCTCGTTACATGTCGCCGGAGCAGGTGGAAGGAAAGCCGGCGGACGGCCGCGCCGACCTGTACGCCCTGGGGCTGATCATTTACGAAATGGTGGCCGGCGACGTTCCGTTTACCGGCGAATCCACGCTGAAGGTGATGTACCAGCGCATTCAGGAGAAACCGAAGAGCCCGAAGCTGCTAAATCCGGACCTGCCCAACTGGCTGGTGCGGCTGATCATGCGCTGCCTGGAGCGGGAACCCGACGCGCGCTATCAGAACGCTTACGAGATTCTGGCCGACCTGCAGGGTTCGAATTCGATGACCGGGAGCATCAACCGCTCCAGCATTTCGCGCAGCGGGTCGCAGAGCGTAATCATCCAGATTCCGGAATTCGCCAACCATAAGTGGGTGTGGATCGTCGCGGGCGTAATAGCGGTGTTGCTGATCGCTCTGGCGATCCCGCCGGTCAGACATTTGATTCCGGGACTCGGTGGTGGCGGCAGTACCGGCGGCGGAAGCAGCTCGGCAGGCATTCCAACGCGGGCGCAGGGCAAATTCGTTGCGCTGATGCCTTTTCGGGTGTTGGGAGACGATCAAACCCTCGGATATGTGGCGGAAGGTCTGAAGGAATCGCTTTCGTCGAAATTGTTCCAGATCAAGGACGTGAAGCTCGCCCCGGAGTCGGTCACATCCAAATTCACGGATAAAGACCCGGTGGCAAAAATTGCCCGCGGTTCGGGCTCGAACTTGATCGTCGAAGGCATCTTGCAGGGCGACGAAAACAAGATGGCGATCATCGTGAACCTCTTGGACGCGTCCGACGGCGGCAAGAAACTGTGGAGCCAGCAGTTCACCGGTACGCCCAAGGACATTCTGTCCATCGAAGACCAGCTCTCTGGGCAGCTGATTACCGCGCTCGACGTCAAGATGACCAATGAAGAATTGGCCAGCACGACGGCGAGACCCACCGACAATGCAGACGCTTACGACCTGTATCTGCGCGGACGCCAAGCCTACCGCGGAGCCGACCGCGACAAGGCCATCAGCACGTCCATCGATTATTACCAGAAAGCACTGCAAAAGGATCCGGGCTTCGCGCTGGCTTACACCGGTTTGGCCGACGCTTCGCTTGAGACCTACAACGTCAAGAAGGACAGCATCTGGGCCCAGAAGGCATTGGGCGCCGCCCAGCGTGCCGAGGAGCTTAAAGAAAGCCTCCCCGAAGTACATTTCTCGTTGGGAAGCATTTATCAGGCGACGGGGAAGACGGATCAGGCTATTTCCGAATTAAAACGGGGCTTGCAGCTCTCACCCAACTCGGAAGCTGGCTATGTCCGTCTGGGCTCGGCCTATTTATCCGCCGGCAAGAAAGACGAGGCGATTGCCTCGTTCAAGAAGGCCATCGAGGTTAACCCCTACAACTGGGCGTTGCACAGCGCATTGGGACAGGCCTATTTCAGCCTCGGGGATAACGCCAAGGCGCTGGAAGAATATAAAAGCGTCACGCAATTGGAACCCGACAGCGCCGACGGCTGGGACAACATGGCCTCCACGTATGAGCGCATGGGCAATTTCCAGGACGCTGTGGCGGCGTATCAGAAGTCGATTCAGCTGCACCCCGATTGGCTCACCTACGCGAACCTGGGCTACGTCTACACCACGCTGAAGCAGTTTCCGGAAGCGATTGCCGCCCTGCAGAAGGCTGTCGAGCTCGGGCCGAATCAGGAATTAGCTGTGGGGAACCTGGCCGACGCCTACAGGTATTCGAATCAGAAGGAAAAAGCTGACGCGACGTACGATCAGGCTATCGCCCTGGCGTTTAAGGATCTGCAGGTGAACCCGCAAAGCAGTGAAGCGATGGGCGACATTGCGGCGTATTACGCCAAGAAGGGCGATTCGAAGCGAGCGATGGATTTCATTCAGCGAGCGCGGGCGATTGACAGCAAGGATTTGGAGCTGCTTCATATCCAGGCTACGGTTGAGAATCTTGCCGGCAAACCGGCCGATGCCATGAAAACCCTCAAGACTGCCGTGTCTCAGGGCTATCCCGCAAAGGACGTGGCCAGCGATCCGGAGTTCCAAAACTTGAAGGATCGACCTGACTTCCAGGTGTTAATCAAGGAATACAGCAAGTCAGAGAGCAAGTAAGTAGGGTAAGCAAGCAAGTAAGTAAGTTTCTGCCTACGACTAGGTATCTGCCCACCCAATCATGGGACGCCGGACTCGACGCCCAACCCGCACCGAATGACCTAACAGCTGAGAACCGAGAATTGCGGAATGGCTTAGGGATCGGCTCGCCGAATTTATGCGGTGAGTGGGGGAAGGGAATACCGCGACGTGGACGCCAGGTTGAATCCGTCACACGGGCGCTCTTTGACGACGCAGAACGAGGCACAAAAAAACGCGCGGTACTTGGGCCATTCACCCGAGTACCGCGCGTTAAGGCTTTTGCACGCTTACCGAAGCTGATCGCTACTAGCGGGCCAGCTTGCGGCGAAGCAACGGCATACCAGCGAGACCCGTGGCCAACAGAACCAGGGAGCCCGGTTCCGGGAACGGAAGCGGCGGGGCATCACCGCCGTTGGTAGAGTCAATCTGAGCGTTCGGCGACAGGAATTGGCCTTGCACGTCACCGGCGATATTGCCAATCGCACCGGTCGTGAACTGCAGGGCGCATCCGGCGGCAATAAAGAAGATTGATTCCGGGCACGATTCAACCGTATCAATCTGGTTCGTGTTGGTGAAGCCGTTGATTATGGCCAAAGCCAACGGGTTCGTCGGCATCTGCGGCGCCGTTAGAGTACATTCCTGCGAAGCCACGCCTCCGATGTCGACCGATTGACTCGGCGCACTCGCGCAGCTATTCGTCCAATTGAAATTAATACCGAAAATCGCCAGCCCTAACGCCACCAAAGGAGGCGGAACATTCTGGGTCAGGCTCGAATAGATCTGAAGATTGGCCACGCCGCCGAGGTCAGTGTCAGGGACGATGACGTTAATCTCCGTCGTATTCGCAGTAACGCCGCAAATTGCGGAGTCGCCAACGATAGCTCCGTTGCCGTCTGCCATGAACTGAACGCTTTGGCAGGGCGGGGGATCCGTCGGGGGAATTGGCTTGGTGCCAAGACGCCCATCCGAACCATCGGCGTGCGCGACTGCGGCCGACATACCAACCGTAAGCCCTACGAGGGCAATGCTACAAAGAAACCGGGATACCTTCATTCGCGCACCTCCGCGCATTTGTAACTTGTCTGTACTGTGCACGTTCGCTGCCTTTTGTAACGATACTGTCAAAAAGTAAGTCTTTCTATATCAGTAATTTGGAATTTCTGGAATCCTGCCGCTTTTTCTCAATATGCAACACTTTGCATAAGTCGGGACTTCCAGTATCTGTAGTGCAGTCCTGGGCTTCCCACTCTTAGCCCTGATCCTGCACGGAATACCCTACGTTCTTGACGTATTCGCCTAATCTTCGGGCGGAGTATATCCCAACCTGACCGGAAACAATCAAGAAAAATCGGCACTCTCCAAGTCAGGCGGTGGACCTTGAGACTTCCAAAAAGGCCCCTGCGCAACAAACCAGTCGATGGTAACATCTGCCGCCGCGATGCCTCCCAGCCGCTCGCTCTCAACTGCTGCGCTACGACGTAGACTATCGACACCCGTGATTTTGGGGCGATGGGGATTGCGTACCTTTATTCTGTTTGCCCTAACGAGCTGGCCAGCACTGGGACAGACCGTGGTTCCGACCGGAGCCACGGGACCGCAGGCTTCTCCCACCGGCGCGAACGGGGCGCCATTGAACGCGAATCGCGACCCGGACGAGCTGACCCAAGAACTTGACGCGGATGCTCTGGCCCTTTCCCAAATACCAGCCGATCCTTTACTCGATTCCGATCCGCTGGCGCCGATACTGCAGCCCTTGGATCGGATCTCGGCCATGGTTTATGAAAAGACCAGATTAAAATTTGGCGCCACCTACACCCTGCTCGACCAGTACGCCACCAAAACTCAACCGAACAGTATCCGGCACAATCAAGGAAGCGGACGGCTGGATTTCACCGCCGCCTGGGCGGCGTATGACACGGGAAGTACGGCCGGTTCGATCAGCATTCTGGTTCGCTCCGGCGAGAACATCGGCATCAGTCAGCAATTCAACCTCAGCGATAGGCTCGGCTCCGGCCTGTTCCTGAATTGCCTGCAAGGTGGCGGCGAACAGCGGCCGATCACGCTGAACATTTTGTATTGGCGCGAAGATTTCATGCACAAGCGGCTTTCGTTTTACGTTGGGAAAATTCATCCCAACGAATACATCAGCCTGAGCATGTTCAATAACGACGAGCGCACCCAATTTCTGAACGGGCAAAACGACGGAAATCTGGCGTATGCCTCGGATGGAACGTACGCCGGCGGCGCGGCAGTGGAATTTCAAGCCACGCGTCATTTCTATGTGCACGCGCTGGTGGTCGATACGGTAGGTTCGGCGCAAAGCAACATCGCCACGCTGGTTGATCGAAAGTACATGGAAGCGATCGAGCTGGGCTGGTTCACCGGTTCGGTGGGGGAGCAGTACCGCGATTATCGTTTGGTCTTTTGGCGCGACGATACCAAGACAATGGGCAGCGGGTACGGCGGCGGTTTCGGTTTCGAGCACGAATTTGCGAACGGCTGGGCGCCCTTCGGCCGATTCGGATTCGCCACCGAAACCGGAACGGCCATCAAGCAAACCAACACGCTGGGATTGGTGCAGGTTCATCCCTTCGGCCGCCGCGGCGACATGTTTGGCACCTCATTCAATTACACGGAGCCGTCCACCGGAGGCCTGCATCACGAGAGTGTCTTCGAAACGTTTTACCGCTTGCGGCTGACTCATAGCGTGGAAGTCGGGCCAGACCTGGAAGTTTCGATTCATCCGACCTACGCTCCGAAAGCTTACGTCACCGCGCTGCTGGGCGCGCGCATGCGAATCATTATCTAGCCGGGATTTTTCGAATTAGATCGCTGGAATCATTTCAGAGTTGGCGGGTTTTCGCGCAGGGTGTAGCCACCGTGGTTGGTGGCGATCATTTGAGCCGCGAGGTTCAGGATGCGATGCGCGGCGGATTCCGGATCGAGGCCGCGCGCATGAATATTGGAGATAAGGTTGCGGTCGGCGTCAGTGTGACCGGCGCGCGGGCGGTGCGCCATGTAGGCGGAAAGGCTTTCCGCCGTGGCCAGGCCCGGGCGTTCGCCGATCAGCAAAATGGCGACGCGCGGATTCAGCAGTTCGCCGATTTCATTCAGGATTCCGACGCGGCAGTGGTGGATCACGAGCGTAGTGCCGACGGTCCAGTCGCGGGCCCGAGCGCCGGAATAAAGCAGCGGAAGAAGAGGCGGGACTTGTGCGGCGATCGCCGGCACGGACAAGCCGTCGCCGATAGCGATTTGAATGTCCCGGTCCGGAGCGCATCGCTTTTTTATTTCGACGACTGACGTATTATCGAAATGACGGCCGAGGTCGGGACGGAGCAGATATTCATCTTTGGTCGCCGCCTGCGTGCGGACGTCGAGCGGATTCCACGTGCGCCGAAACTCCGAGCTAAAAACTTGGTCGGTTTCTAATTCCGCTTGGACGGCGTCTCGCGCGGCCGCGTGGGCTTCGCGCAAATCCAGTTGCGTTGCAGTCCGATAGGCCGCGCCGGCGCGACCGGCCAGCAAGCGCGCTGGAGTGCGCGCGCGGATTTTGCGGACGATCTCGGGCAAATCCTCGACTGCAGTTAGCGCCGGCCTGGGATCGTCCGGCATTCAGGCCATCTCCTCGAGTGAGGATTCCAGCCGCTGCATGAATTTGCGGCGCGCTGTTCCGTCGAGCAGGGCCGGCTCGGCGTTGCGGTAGATTCCGGTGGATTCGAGCCAGGCCAAAAATTCGGGAGCGGGCCGCAGATTAAACAAGCGTCGCACGGCCAGCGCGTCGTGATAGCTGGTCGATTGGTAGTTGAGCATCACGTCATCGGAGCAGGGCACGCCCATGAAGTAATTGCAGCCGGCGGCTCCGAGCAAGAGCAAGAGGTTGTCCGCCGAATTCTGATCGGCCGCGGCGTGATTGGTGTAACAGACATCGCAGCCCATCGGCAGACGAAGAAGTTTGCCCATGAAATGATCTTCGAGGCCGGCGCGAATGATCTGGCGCTCGTCGTAGAGATATTCCGGACCGATGAAGCCGACCACGCTATTCACAATAAAAGGATCAAAGGCGCGCGCGACGCCATACGCTCGTGCTTCCAGGGTGAGTTGGTCGACGCCGTGATGCGCTTCGGCGGAAAGCGCGCTGCCTTGGCCGGTTTCTAAATACATGGCTTGCGTGCCGAGCCAGTCGACTTCACGGGTAAGGTGGTGGGCGAGAACCTGGTCGCGACCTTCGCGCAGCGTTGAAAGACTGATGCCGAAACTGCGGTTCGCCGCTTCGGTGCCGGCGACGGATTGAAAAAGCAGGTCGACCGGCGCGCCGCGCTCCATCGCGGCGAGTTGGGTGCTGATGTGCGCGAGGCAACAGGTCTGCGTGGGAATCTGATAGCTTTCGACCAGGCGATTCAGCGCTCGCAGGATTCCACCGACCGTTTCCACCGAATCGGAGGCGGGATTCACGCCGATCACCGCGTCGCCGCAGCCGTAGAGCAGGCCCTCAAACGCCGCGAGCAAAATTCCGCCCAAATCGTCGACCGGATGATTCGGTTGCGCGCGGATGCCGAGCACTCCGAGTTGGCCCAGCGTATTGCGGCAGCGCGTGACGTTGCGGATCTTCGCGGCAGCAAGGATTAGATCCTTGTTGCTCATGATCTTGGCTGTGGCGGCGGCAATCTCCGGGATTATGGCTTTCTGGATTAGTTGCAACTGCGCCTCGCTGGTGGCGTCGTCGAGAAGGTATTCGCGAAATTCGCCGACCGTCAGGCTTTGCAGCGGACGAAACGCTTCCTGATCGAAGCTATCGAGAATCAGCCGTGAAACTTCATCGTGGTCGGGATCGATCAGCGGCTGGCTGACAATTTCGGCGAGCCCCAGATCGGCGAGCTGGCGTTTGGCGGCGACTCGTTCGCGCTCCGACCGCGCGGCGATTCCGGCGAGCTGATCGCCGGACTTTTCTTCGTTCGCTTTGGCGAACATCTCGCGGAGATCGGAGAACACGAATCGCTCAGTCATAAGAGTCAGGCGGACGGTAGCTGCGTTTCCTCCGACGCTCAGCGAAACGTAGCATCAATGGACCGGCAAGGAAAGGCACGGAGCGAGCCGCGATTGCATGGATTGCGGGTGCAACGTGTATTGCGGATGGGTTTGTGGTGGGTGTAAAGTCCACGCCAACCGGAGGCACGCGATGAAAACCAAAAGTCTAATTCTCTTTTCGGCGGTCGCCCTGCTGTTCCTGGCTTCTGCGGGTCAGGCGCAACGTGCCCGCCACGGCACGGTGCGGTCGATGCAGGCCAGTCTCGACAAGGGCGTGCAACATCCGGATACGGCCAACATCACTGCGGCTGCGACCATCACGTGCATTGCGACCGTTTCGGATGTGCCCAGCGCCCCACCGCCGACGTGTTCGGTTGCCGGGCCGGGATTCAGCGGAACGTTAGAAAAAGGGAAGAGCGCGGCATTGACCGGAGCCGGCACGGTCACGCTGAAATGTTTTGGGCAGGGCTGGGCGCGTTGCAACGCCAGAATTGATACGCCGCCGGGCAGTTAACTCACGCTAAATTCGCGAACAAAATATTTCACGCTACAACACTAGCGGGGTTGCGATGGCTCGCTCGCCACGCCGTCTGCGTTGTAAGCGGTCACCCGATAACTCACGCCGAACAAAGCACCGTGCGGATCCGCCCAGGGATCGTCGGCGTCGGTGGCGCAACGATCGCAAATCGTTTTCCATTCCGTCGCGCCAGCGTCTTTGCGCTCGATGGAATAGTTGACTGCTCCGGCGGAGCCGCGCCAGGCGACGAGTCCACCCAAAACCGTCGAAGTGATTACCGGTGCCGGAGGGATGGCATGCTTCGGCAGCGCCGTGGCGGACATGGCGTAGGCGTGCGCGCGCAATTGCTGCGTGCGTAAAGCCATATCCTCGGCGGAATTCACCGTGGTTTTGACGCCGGGATAATACAGCGCCCACCACTGGCCGCCTTCGCCGTGCTCGGCGTACGCGGGATTATTAGTATTCGCCGGGACCAACTGAAAGCCAAAATTTTCCAGGTGCGCTTGCAAGGCCCAGAAATCGTCGCCCGAAATATTCGGATCTTGGGCCAGAGTATCGAGCACGGTTTGCAAATCCTGCGCCGTTTTCCAGTCGGTGCGGTCCCAGCCGAATTCATTCACGATGAAAGCCTTGCCGTGAGCGGTCACCAGCGCGGCGTCGCGCGAAAAAGTCGCGGCGGTGGTGACTTCGCCGGTGCCGAGCAGCGCGTCCCAGTGCGGATAATATTCAAAGGTCACGAGGTCGGAAGACTTGTTGTCGAGCACCTTGGGATACGCACGGAAAATTCCGGTGGTGTCGAGATAGAGGTGACGAGGATCCTGCTGCTTGATGTGCTGGCCGATCGCCTCCACCCAATCCGAAACCTGGCCCAGCGCCGCCGGGCTGCCGCCCATCAGTAGCGGGATCAGGCCGCACATGTTGCAACTTTCCCAGGCGAGAATCGTTGGGTCGTCTTTATAGCGAACTCCGTTCAGCGGATTGACGTGATTCAACACGGCATCGACGTGTTTCTCGTACGCGGCGATCAATCCCGAGTCGGTGAAAAAATCTTGCGGGTTCGGCTTGCGATGCCAGGCTAAATATTGGCCGATGCCGCCGCCCTGGCAGGTGGCGCAGTCGCCGATCAGCGTAACGATAATTTTCATGCCGCGGCGATGCGCGGCCAGCAAAGCGTAGTCCGTCGCCTGAAATCCGGCGTCGTTGAACTTGCCCTCCTCCGGCTCGATGCACAGTGCGCAACCCACGGTGTCGCCCATGGTTTGCGAACGCACGACGCGCGCGCCCATTTCCGCCGCCGTGGCGAAGGCGTCGTCGATTTCGAAGCGGCTCGGATATCGCGGCCCCATGGGATCGTGCGGACCGTATCCTTCGAGCCCCAGCCATTCGATGTTCGGCCCGCTATAGCGAAAGGCCTCGCCGCCCAGGGTCAATTTCGTTCCGGAGCGTTGCACGAAGGATTCTCCGCTACCGATTTGTGCGGCGGCGCGTGAGGGCCACAAAACCGCGACAGTAAAAAGCACGATTAGTCCAAAACCTGCAAAAATCCTTGCTGCGTTTCTGGCATTGCTCATGTGATTTTCTTTCTCCGGCCACCGTGGTCGATTCCGAAACATTATCAGCACATTTGAGGGTACAGGCAACCGGGATGAGCCGAAGTGCGATGCGCAGCATCAAACTTTCTTTCCGCCGTTGACCGAGTTGATGGCCTGGGGAGCAAGTCCTGTGGAAATTGGAATTGATAGTTTCGCCGCGGCGATCTCCGACCCAGCTACGGGCGAGACGCTAAGCGCGGCGCAGCGGTTGCGCGACTTGCTGGCGGAAATGGAAATGGCCGACCGGGTAGGGCTCGACGTGTTCGGGATCGGTGAACATCATCGCGCGGAATTCTTAGACTCCGCGCCCGCGGTTATTCTTGCGGCGGCGGCGACGCGCACCAAAAACATTAGGCTGACCAGCGCCGTCACGGTCCTCAGCGCCGCCGATCCGGTGCGGGTCTTTCAGGAATTCGCCACCCTGGATTTGATTTCGCAGGGACGGGCGGAGATCGTGGCGGGGCGCGGCTCGTTCGTGGAATCGTTCCCGCTATTCGGCTTGCAGCTCGAAGACTACGATTCACTATTCGCCGAGAAGCTCGAACTACTTCTAGCGATTCGAGACAGCACCAAGGTGCACTGGTCCGGCAAACATCGCCCGGCCCTGAACGGCCAGGGAATCTACCCTCGTCCACTGCAAAATCCATTGCCGGTTTGGGTCGGAGTCGGCGGCACGCCGGCATCTTTTGTGCGCGCCGGGATGCTTGGTCTGCCGCTGATGGTCGCGATCATTGGCGGCGAACCGCACCGCTTCCGACCGCTGATCGACTTATATCGCGAAGCGGGCCGGCGCGCCGGTCACCCGGCAGAGGAATTGAAAGTCGGCTTGCACTCGATCGGATTTCTGGCGGACACCACGCAGAAGGCCGCGGACGATTTTTACCCGGGCTACGCCCACACCTTCACCGAAATCGGGAAGGAACGCGGCTGGTCGCCGACCACGCGCGCGCAATTTGACGCCACCCGCGGACCCACCGGAGCCCTGATCATCGGCGACGCGGAAACAGTCGCCCGGAAAATCCTTTACGTCAACGAAGCCCTGGGCGGAATATCGCGGATTACCTTTCAAATGGGAGTGTCCACGGTAGCGCACGAGAAAATGATGCGGGCTATTGAAATCCTGGGAACGGAAGTCGCCCCGATGGTACGCAAACAAATTTCCTCAATCGCGGCGAAATGAAAGCCTCGTCCCAGTAGCTCACCGCATTCGCGGGCTGGGAAGAATACTGCTCCCTTTGAACCTAAGTGGAATCCAAGCTGTGACGCACTTCGTGAGGGGAGGCGAGAGTGGAGCCGGGGTCGCGCATAAAACTTTTTTGGCGGGCGGTGCTGCTCCTGGCGATCGTCATTTGCTGCGCGCAATTCATACGCCCTGCGCTGCCGAATCCCCCGGTCACGGCTGATCTGCAGGCTCCCGACGACGTCAAGTCCGTCTTGAAAACCTCCTGCTACAACTGCCATTCCAACGAAACCAAGCTGTCCTGGTTTGACCGGCCGGTACCGGCCATCTGGCTGGTTTCGCGGGACGTGAAAAGCGCCCGGGCCCGTTTGAATTTTTCGGACTTTGGGAAGCTGCCGCCCGCGCAGCAGAAGGGATTCGTATTCGAGGCGATCAGCCAGATCGAGCTGGGAGCGATGCCGCCGACGCAATACGAGCGTCTGCATCACGAATCGGCGGTAACCCCGGAACAGCTCGCTACACTCAAAAAATACGCGCTCTCGCTGGTGCCGGACAAGACCGCGACGGCAGAAGAAGTAAAGGCCGCCGACGACGAGTACGCTCATTGGATCGCCAGCGGCAACGCGGCCGCAACCAATGTATCGCCGGCTCCGAACGGAATGGCTTTCCTTCCCGATTATAAGAATTGGAGGGCGATTAGCAGCACGCAGAGGGGAGACAACTACACGCTCCGGCAAATCCTCGGCAACGACATCGCGATCAAGGCCGTGGCGGAAAATCACATCAACCCCTGGCCGGACGGCGCGGCCTTTGCCAAGCTCGCTTGGCTCGAACAAACGGACGAAAAGGGAATGGTGAAAACCGGAAAATTCGTGCAGGTCGAATTCATGGTTCGCGACAGCCAGAAGTACGCGACGACCCTGGGTTGGGGATTCGCCCGATGGCGGGGCACGGATTTGAAGCCGTACGGTAAAGACGCGAATTTTGCGGGCGAGTGTGTCGGCTGTCACCGGCCGCTGGTGAATAGCAACTATGTGTTTACGCAGCCGCTAGGGGCGCAACGATGAGATCGAATATGAAGCAAGTGTTGCTCGCTTCCATGACGTTGTTGGTGGTTTTGGCCTGCCTCGGTTGCGCGGGCGGCGAGTTCAAAGCCCCCGCCGCTACCCTGAACCAAAGCGCCACGCTCTCCGACGGCTTGCCGGTGAATCCCATGGCGTGGAAGATCATCACATCGAGTGTCGATAGGTCCGCGGCAACGATGTCGACTCTGTATGGGAACGAAATCGCGGTCGCCTACGCGCGATCCAATGCAGGTCAGACCTATCCAAATGGGGCCGAGATTGCGCTGGTGACATGGACCCAAGGTGATGACGATCGTTGGTTCGGAGCGAAAGTTCCCGATCAGGTCAAATCGGTGGAGTTTGCGGCGGTAGAAGGTCCCGATACTACGAAGTCGCAGGGACCTTACGAAAGACAGTACGACTATGAAAAATACGAGGGCACTCCGCTCAGACAAGTGATCCAACAACGGGCCCTGGCCCCCGATGATCGGATGACTGCTTTATTCTCGCAACGTGCAGCAGTCATGCCTTAGAGCGGCACGGCGGTACAATCCTGTTTTTACGAATTTCTGAAAAGGGGACTGAGATGCAATTCAAAACGCTGGGCGACACCGGCTTACTCGTTTCCACTATTTGTTTTGGCACCATGACTTTCAGCGGCCAATCGGCTGGGACGGAAGCAGGGATCTGGAAGCATATCGGCGATGTGAATCAGGCCGGGGCGGACGGACTGATCAAAGCGTGCATCGAGGCGGGCGTGAATTTCTTCGACACCGCGGATGTGTATTCCGACGGCGAGAGCGAAAAAATGCTGGGCCAGTCGCTCAAGAATCTGAATATTGCACGCAAGGACGTGGTCATCGCCACGAAAGTTTACGGGCGCGTTGGTCCGGGGCGCAACGATGTGGGCGCCTCGCGCGGACATATTATGGATGGGTGGAGGCCAGCCTGCGCCGGCTGCAGACGGACCACATCGATCTCTACCAGATTCACGGCAACGATGCGGTAACGCCGGTGGAAGAAACGCTGTGGGCGCTCGACACGCTAGTCAACCAGGGCAAGGTGCGCTACATCGGCGTCTCGAATTGGCTGGCGTGGAAAATCGCCAAGGCGCTGGGCATTTCGGAATTTAAGAATCTGGCGCGATTCGACTCGTTGCAGGCGTACTACTCAATTGCCGGGCGCGATTTAGAGCGCGATCTGGTTCCGCTGCTCGAAGCGGAAAAAACGGGGTTATTGGTCTGGAGCCCGCTGGCCGGTGGATTGCTTTCTGGAAAATTCAGCCGCGAAAATCAGAAGCCAGCGGGCACGCGCCGCGCGGAATTCGATTTTCCGATCGTGGACAAAGAGCGCACCTGGAAGATTATCGACGCGATGACGCCGATCGCGAAGGCCCACGGCTGCAGTCCGGCGCGCGTGGCGCTGGCCTGGGTGTTGGCCAAGCCGTTCGTCACTTCGGTGATCATTGGCGCGAAAAGGCTAGAGCAACTGAAGGACAACATCGCCGCGGTGGACCTGAAGCTTTCCGCGGACGAAATCAAGAAGCTCGATGAAGTGAGCGCGTTGCCCCTGGAGTATCCGGGATGGATGCTGCCATTTCAGGGGGCGAACCGCTTGGCGCCCGTGCCGCGGCCGTCGGTAGCGGTGGCGACCAAGACCTAACTTGGGCATAGAAACGCCGCGTCGTTTGAGGATGGCGAGTTGTGCGGCAATCGGAGAAAGACTCCCGGTCGGCTAAAACCGGCCCGCTGCGGGATGACAGCTTGAACTGGAAAGTTCGGCCCCGCAGTGGTCTATCCCACGGTGAGTAGTTCTTCGTAAAACCCACCGATCTGGCGGACGCGATCGACGAAGTGTATTTCGAGAATCCAGTGGCGCTCCTGGCCGTTGGCGTCGGGATCGCGCATGCGCATGGGGTTGCCGGGATGAACGTACAGGCTGACCTTGTCATTCGGAATACGTTCGTGTGGAAATTGGCCGATCAAGTGCCCGGCAATGGGGCCGCCAAATTCCCAGCCATAGTCTTTCGCTAATTTTTCGGCGTGATGAAAAAGCTCGTCAGCCTTTATGTCGGGGTGCGTCCGGAAATATTCCTTGCCATCGGCAAAGGCCTTGGCGATGTCGTTGCGGAGTTTCAATTTCAGCGGATCGGAACCCATCACGAAGGTTCGGCCGAAATCCGCTTCCCAGGCTTCGAATACCGGGCCAAAATCCAAGAAGATGATGTCGTCGTCACCGATGATCAGGTCGGGCGGATTCTCATCGTACGGCGCGAGCGTGTTACGGCCAGCGCGCACGATGCGCTTGTGCCAGTAGGTGGAGATGCCGAACATCTTTTCGGCGAGATTGTAGATATCTTCATTGATCCGCGTTTCCATTGTGCCCGGACGAATAATCCCTTGTTCCTCGATCGCGCGGAAGAGTTGATCGGCTTTCTGCTGGGCTTCCAGCAGAGCCGCGCCGCGTGGGTCCGTTGCTGAAGATACCCGGGCCAAGTGAAATCCTCCTGCTCACGCCGGTCGGCGCGCATTCATTCTAGCGAAATCAAGGCGTCGCGTGGAATGGCGGAGGGAAATTATTCCGTCGCCTGCATAGACTTGGCGGACGCCGTTATTCGGGCACCCGGCGCAGGAAAGAGCGGTCTTCGATCAGGATGGCTTGCGAGGCGTCCACGGCGGCGACGTTCGCGGCAGCACTCGTATCACGCAGCAGCGCTTCGCGATATTTTTCGTAGGCGGCGAGGTCGGGGAAATTGATCAGGGCCAGCGCGATGTTCGTCGGGCCCGCCAATTTGGTGGGAAGAAAATATCCGAGCAGGTCGCCCCCGCAGCGCCGGATGGGTTCGGGCCAATTGCGCGCATATGTTTCGAAGTCCGCCAGCTTGTAAATATCCAGGGTGTAGCGAATGCACATCGTGATCATCAGCGCCTCCGGGAGGTATTTCTAACTATTTCCTGACGTATTCCGTGAAGCGTATCTTTGAACCATGCGGCGATGTTTCATTCAGAAATGAAACGTCGCGGCGCTTGGGGCGGTACAATGCACTCATGAACCTGACCCACCCCATTTCTTCCATCGGTGAGTTGATTGGCGATCCATCGCGGGCCGCTATGCTGATTGCGCTGCTGGGCGCCAAAGACCTGAGCGCGGGAGACCTGGCGCGTGTGGCGGGGGCACCACAATCAGTGGGCGAAACCGTATGGCGACAACATTCCGGTTCCTACTTGGCCTTTGAAGGATGCGGCTGGAAAGGTGATTGTCGACAAGCAGACGCTGGTCGACAAATTCGTGCCTTGGGCCGATCCAGGCAAGCACGGCGTTCCGATACATTTCGGGGAAATGGGTTGCGATAAAAACACGCCGCCGGAAGTGGTCTACGCCTGGTACAACGATTCGCTGGATGTGATTGGCGCCCTGCGTTCCGGGTGGGCGCTGTGGAATTTTCGGGGGCCCTTCGGGATTCTCGATACGGGCCGGGCCGGCACTGATTTTCAAGCATGGCATGGCCATCAGCTCGACGCGAAGTTACTGCGGGTGCTGCAAAGCCAGATGCTTTCGCGATCTTGATTCGCAACGACCTGAATCAGGCGGGGAGCTGCCGACGCCCCCGCGCCCCCGCGACTATTTTGCGAGCCGTTCGAGGAGCTTTACCGCGTTTAGTGCGCCTTCCGGTGTGTCCTCGTGTTTGAAATAAATGTACACGTCGGAATCTTTCGCGAGGCGACTTACCTTCTGTTCGATGGCTTTCAATTTGAATGGCGGCTTGCGCATCCTCAGGTAATAGAACGGCGCAGTTTGAATCTCGGGCGATTCGATTTTCTCGCTTTCCGCAGCGCACAGCGCCGCTCCGACGCTGCGTAGCACGGTGTACACTTCCTCGTTGAACCACGATTCGTGCCGGAATTCGAATGCCGCCCGCAAGTCTTTTGGCAGGAGCTGCACGAACGCGCGCAAGCGCGGAACATCACATTTTAGATTTGGCGGTAGCTGAAACAGCACAGGCCCCAGTTTGTTCGCTTTCCGCAACGGCTCGATCGAATCGAAGAATCTCGCGGTAGACTCCTCCGCAGCGTTCAGGCGCTTGATGTGCGTGATGGCTTGATGCGCCTTCACCGCGAATTGAAAATGGTCACCCGCGGTTTCGATCCAGCCATTCAAGAGCGCTTGGCTGGCCAGCCGGCGGAAAGTGAAGTTGACTTCCACCGAATTGAGCTGAGTCGCGTAATAGCCCAGGAATTTCTTGGCGGCCATCTTCTCCGGATAAAAATCCGGCTTCCAGGCCGGGTACGACCAGCCCGAGGTCCCAGCGAAAACTTTTGGCGCGACCGTAGCCATTCTGGTTGAAATAATAACGCAAACGAGGCCGTGGCCGGCCACGTTTGGGTTGGGTGGTTTGCTCGGACGCCGCCCACTCCATTGCCGGCCGGACGCGCTATTTTTTATAGATCAACAGCGTGAACGTGTCCGGGAGAATCGCCGGGCGCGGGCGCGGATTGTCGGTAGTGGCGGCCGGAGCAGGGCCGAGGTCGGCGGTAACGAGGTAAACGGTATGCGTGCCGTAATCGATGGCCATGGTGCGAGCGCCGCGCTGGGTCTGAATCGTTTCCACCGGCGAAAATTTTGTGGGCGAATCTTCGTGCGCGATGGTGAGGGTGCCGTCTCCGCAGGAAGCGAAGGCGTATCCGGTGGCCGGGTCGAAACGGTTGGCGTCGACGCCCTCGCCGATCGGAACGGCGCCCAGCACTTTGCCGGAATTGCCGTCGATGAAAGTCATAAGCTTGTTGTGGCAGCCGACGATCAGTATTTCGTGCGGGGCATCGATGGCCAGGCCGGAAGGGGACTCGCAGGGCGCGAGCGGCCAAGTATTTTCGATCTTCAATGTTTTCGCGTCGAATTTGACCAGCGCGCTTTTGTCTTCGAGATTGACGAAAATGTGGCCTTTGGCATCGGAGGCGGCGAACTCCGGGCCCCCGCCAAGCGGAAATGTTGCAATCGCCTTTCCGGAAGCGACATCGATGGCAGTGGCCGAATTCGGTTCGCCGTTGAAAGTGAAGACGCGCTTCGAAAACGGGTCGTAGATTGCCGCGTCGGTGCCTTTGTCAGTTTTGATGTTACCGATCACCGCGAGAGAGGTGAGGTCAAAAACGGTGGAATCGCCGGTGCGGCCATTGGTGGTGAAGCCTTTGTCGAATTCGTCAGCGAGAGCGATGCCGTGAACACCCTGGGTGTTGGGAATATCTCCGACGACTTTGCCAGGGTCGGGATCGACGACGATCACGTGGGTAGCGCGCGAAATGAAAAGCCGGTGGGTTGCCGGGTCCACTTCGAGATAGTCCCAGCCGCCGGAGCCGCCGAGCCTCACTTTGTTGGCGAGATGATAGCCGGAAGCGCCCGCAGATTGCTGGGCAGAAACGGGATGAGCCAGTGCAAATAATCCCAGCAACAGAACTCCAAAGCACACTGCCGGCCGAAATATTGCATTCACAATATGCATCCGACGCCCCTTAAGAACCTTCGATTGACACCGTTTTGATATTCATGAATTCGCGGATTCCGAAGATGGCCAGCTCGCGGCCGTGGCCCGAACGTTTAACGCCGCCGAAAGGCAGGCGCGGGTCGGAAGCCACCATGCGGTTTATAAATACCATACCGGAATCGAGGCCGTTGATAAATTTCTCGCGTTCCGCGGCGTCGTTGGTCCAGGCGCTGGCGCCCAGTCCGAAGGGACTGGCGTTGGCGATGCGAATGGCGTCGTCTGCGTTCTTGGCGCGAAACAACGACGCCACCGGGCCGAACAATTCGCCGCATGCGGCTGGCGAGCTTTCGGGTATGTTGGTCAGAACCGTGGGCGGGTAATAGTTTCCCGGCTGGTTCAGGCGCTTTCCGCCGGTCAGTAAGCGCGCGCCGGCTTTCACCGTTTTTTGCACATCGGCGTCCAGTTCGTTGAGCCCGTCTTCGGTGGCGAGCGGGCCCACGTCGGTTTTTTCGTCGAATGGATCGCCCACGTGCAGCGATTCCATTTTCTTCACGAAGAGGCGCTCAAACTCGTCGGCGATCTCTTCGGCCACGATGAATCGTTTGGCCGCGATGCAGGACTGGCCGTTGTTCATCGTGCGCGCCTTTACGCCGACGGCCACGGCCTGCTCCGGATTCGCGCTCTTCATCACGATGAAGGGGTCGCTGCCGCCCAGCTCGAGCACCACTTTCTTGATGTCGGTCGCGGCGGCAATGCCGACTTGGACCCCCGCGCCCTCGCTCCCAGTCAGCGTGGCGGCTTTTACACGCGGATCAGCCATGACTTTCCCCACTTTGCTCGCACCAATCAGCAAAGTCTGGAAGACGCCCTCGGGAAATCCCGCGCGCAGCAGGACATCTTCGATCAGCAGCGCCGATTGCGGCACATTCGAGGCGTGCTTCAGCAGCCCGACGTTTCCGGCCATCAGCGACGGTCCGATAAAACGAAAAACCTGCCAGAACGGATAGTTCCAGGGCATCACCGCCAGAATCGGGCCGAGGGGAAGATAGCGCACGAAACTTTTGCTGCCCGGAACGTCGGCGATCTCGTCGGCCAGGAATTTTTCCGCGTGCTCGGCGTAGTAGCGGCATACCCAGGCGCATTTGGCCGCTTCATCGACCGCTGAGCGATAGGTCTTGCCCATCTCGATGGTCATCACACGGCCGAGTTTTTCTTTGTCCGCTTCCAATATTTCGGCGGCTTTCACCATTTTTGTGGCGCGGTCGGCGAAGGTCGTCTTGCGAAATTCTCCGAAGACGCGCACCGCGCGCTGTAGTTTCTCTTCGAGCTGCCCATCGGAAAGTGGTTCAAAGGTCTGCAGCGTCTCTCCGGTCGCCGGGTTGACAGTCGCGATCGCCATCAGTTGTGCCTCCGAGTTTTTGTTTCGAGAAGCCAGCGCTAGCCTAACGAATGATGACGCGTGCGGCCGCAGAATTCAAACGCCAGTAGAAAGGCAAGAGCGCGAATCGCGCGACTAATGGGGACGCCCAGGAGGGAAGGCAGAGCGCTGGAATTCAGGTGGAACTCGGAGTAGCGGAAAATATGGCGGGGACGACGGGACTCGAACCCGCGACCTCTGCCGTGACAGGGCAGCGTTCTAACCAACTGAACTACGTCCCCCGCGTGGGGCAAAACTTGGTGGGCGGTCACGGATTTGAACCGCGGACCTTCCCGGTGTAAGCGGGACGCTCTAACCGCTGAGCTAACCGCCCGAATGAACCGAAACATCGTAACAGATTCGTGACAAAAAGTGGTAGCGGACAGGCCTCCACGCCGAAAATTCTGAAAATATTTCAGCCGTTTCGGGCCTGGAACAGGACGCTCTCGCGCTGAGAGATTTTCAGCGCAATCGTTCCAGTTTTTCGCGCAAAATCCGATAGACAGAAAGTGACGTAAGTGACTGAAATTGTTACACCTGTACCTTCGTACAGGTGCCAAAAATTGACTGTTCTTTGGTACAGGTTTTGAAGCGGCGTAAGGGCTGTTAGCTGATTCACTACGACAAACGCACGCCGCAACGTTTTCCAGCGGGGTGCATGCTACGCTCGCTCATCGAGTGGTTCTAGTACCACTCCCGGACAATCATGTCTTCACGACTCGGCGAAATTCTGGTCAAAGACAGCCTGATCACTGCGGATCAGCTTAAGCAGGCCCTCGAGCACCAAAAGAAGAGTGGCGGCCGCTTGGGCACCTGCCTGGTGAAACTGGGCCTCGTGAACGACGATGACATCACCGCGGTGCTTTCCCGGCAGTACGGCGTGCCCTCGATCAACCTGAAATTCTACGAAGTGGACCCGGCGGTCATCAAGTTGGTCCCGCAGGAGACCGCGGTCCGCTACCAGATCGTCCCGCTCTCGCGCGTGGGTTCGACTTTGACCATCGCGATGACCGATCCGACGAACGTCTTCGCCATGGACGACATCAAGTTCATGACCGGCTTCAACGTGGAGCCGGTGGTGGCGTCTGAAACGGCCATCAGCGAAGCGATCCACAAATTCTACGGCGATGTCGAGAGCGTCGGCGAACTCGACAAGGTGATGAAGGACCTGGCCGGCGATGAAGCCGCCCTGGAGATTTCCGCGGACGAAGCGGAAATGGATCTAGCCACGCTGGAGAAGGCGGCCGAAGAAGCGCCGATTATCAAGCTGGTGAACCTGATTCTGACCGACGCGGTGAAGCGGGGTGCGAGCGACATTCACATCGAGCCGTACGAAAAAGAATTTCGCGCGCGGTTCCGCATTGACGGCATTTTGCAGAACGTGATGGCGCCGCCGATGAAATTGAAGGACGCGATCACCAGCCGCATCAAGATCATGGCCAAACTGGACATCAGCGAGAAGCGCCTGCCGCAAGACGGCCGCATCATGATCAAGTATTTGAAAGACGGCAAGAAGAAAGAACTCGACTTCCGTGTTTCGACCGTCCCGACGCTCTTCGGCGAAAAAGTCGTCATGCGTTTGCTGGACAAAGAAAACCTGCGCCTGGACATGACCAAGCTGGGCTTCGAGCAGGAATCGCTGACTAAATTCGAGCGCCAGATTCTGAAACCGTACGGCATGGTGCTGGTCACTGGACCGACCGGATCGGGAAAAACCAACACGCTGTATTCGTCGGTCGCGCGGTTGAACACGCATGAGACCAACATCATGACGGCAGAAGATCCCGTCGAATTCCAATTGCCGGGTATCAATCAGGTACAGATGAAGGAGCAGATCGGGCTGAACTTCGCGTCCGCTTTGCGCGCTTTCCTGCGCCAAGACCCCAACATTATTCTGGTCGGCGAAATCCGCGACTTTGAAACGGCGGAAATCGCGGTGAAAGCCGCGCTCACCGGCCACTTGGTGCTTTCCACGCTACATACCAATGATGCGCCTTCGACCATCAGCCGATTGATGAATATGGGTATTGAACCTTTCCTGGTGGCGACCTCGGTGAACCTGATTTGCGCCCAGCGCCTGGTGCGCCGGATTTGCGTGGGCTGCAAGGAACCGATGCAGATCACACCGGAAGCTCTGGTGGAAGCGGGATACACGCCGGAAGAAGCGCAGGTGACCACCGTGCAGCACGGCCGCGGCTGCGGAACCTGCAACAACACCGGGTACAAAGGCCGCGTCGGTCTGTATGAGGTGATGGAAATCACCGACGAGCTGCGCGAATTGATTCTGGTCGGCGCTTCGGCGCTGGAATTAAAGAAAAAAGCGATCGAACTCGGAATGATTACCCTGCGCCGCAGCGGACTTACCAAATCGGCGTTGGGACTCACCACCTTGGAAGAAGTGGTACGCGAGACAGTTCTGTAAGCGGAGGAAATGATGGCTGGCATCACGTTAAGCGAGCTCCTGAAAAAGATGATCGAAATGTCCGGGAGCGACTTGCACCTTTCGACCAACAGCGCGCCGCGCGTGCGCGTACACGGCAAACTGAAGCCATTGGACATGCCGCCCTTGACTGCGGCGGATACCAAGGCGCTGGCCTATAGCGTCTTGACCGACGTGCAGAAGCACCGGCTCGAGGAAAATCTGGAGCTCGACTTCTCGTTCGGGTTGAAGAGCCTGGCGCGCTTCCGCGGCAACATTTTCCACCAACGCGGGGCGGTGGCCGCCGTGTTCCGGACCATTCCGTGGGAAATCAAATCGTTCGACGCGCTGGGTCTGCCGCCGGTGGTGCGCGGCTTGTGCGACAAACCGCGCGGGCTGGTGCTGGTCACCGGGCCGACTGGTTCGGGTAAATCCACGACGCTCGCGGCCATGCTCGACAAGATCAACAACGAGCACGAAGAGCACATGATTACGATTGAAGATCCGATCGAATTTTTGCACAACCACAAGAAGTGCCTGGTCAATCAGCGCGAAGTGCATTCCGACACGCATTCGTTTTCGAATTCGTTGCGGGCCGCGTTGCGCGAAGATCCCGACGTGGTGCTGATCGGCGAAATGCGCGACCTGGAAACGATCGAATCGGCGCTGCGCATCGCGGAAACCGGCCACTTGACCTTTGCCACGCTGCACACCAACTCGGCGATCTCCACCATCAACCGTATCGTGGACGTTTTTCCGGCGCACCAGCAGCCCCAAGTGCGCGCCCAGCTTTCGATGGTGCTGGAAGGAATTCTTTGCCAATCGCTGCTGCCCAAGCCCGATGGCCGCGGCCGCGCGATGGTCATGGAAATCCTGATTCCGACCGCCGCGATTCGCAACCTGATCCGCGAAGACAAAATTCACCAGGTTTATTCGGCCATGCAGACCGGAACCGGGGCATCCGGCATGCAGACCTTCAACCAGAGCCTGGCCAACGCCTATTTCCAGAAACAGATCACGCTGGAAGTAGCCATTGCGCGCTCATCGCATCCTGACGAGTTACAAGATTTGATCAATCGCGGGGTCACTTCGGCTCCGCAGACGGGGAAAGTTCCAGTCCGGCGCTAAGCGCGGGGACGAGACAAGAAGAGGAGGTAACAGATCATGCCGGTTTTTACATATCGCGGGGTGAATAAGACGGGGGACACCGTCGCGGGGGAACGCTCCGCAGCGAACAAGGCCGAACTGCAGGCCGCGCTGCGCCGCGAGCAGATCAACGTCAGCAAGCTGTCGGAGAAGGGGAAGGAGTTCAATATCCCCTCGTTCGGCGGCAGCGGCGTTAAGTCCAAAGAGCTGGCCATCTTTACGCGCCAGTTCTCGGTCATGATCGATGCCGGGTTGCCGCTGGTACAGTGCCTGGAAATTCTCGCTGGGCAACAGGAGAATAAAACTTTCCAGAAAGTGCTGAACGGGACGCGCGCCTCGGTGGAAGGCGGCTCGACGCTCTCGGTGGCCATGCGCCAATACGACAAAGTCTTCGACCCCTTGTATTACAACATGGTCGAAGCGGGCGAGACGGGCGGTATTCTCGACACCATTCTGCAGCGGCTGTCGAGCTACATCGAAAAGAACGTTAAATTGAAGCGCGCCGTTCAGTCGGCCGCGATTTATCCGACCGCGGTCATGTCCATTGCGGCAGGCGTCATCATCCTGCTGCTGTGGAAGGTCGTGCCGATTTTCACCACCTTGTTCAACGGTTTGGGCGTGGATCTGCCGTTGCCCACGCGTATCGTGATCACGCTCAGCAATTTCATCGGCAGCATCTACGGCTTGGTCATCTTGATGTTCATGATCGGCTCGTTCTTCGCCGTGAAGTTCTGGTATGGCACGCCGGTCGGCCGGATGACACTCGACACGCTGGTGCTAAAGGTTCCTCTGGTTGGACCGCTGCTGCGCAAAATTGCGGTGGCGCGGTTTACCCGGACGCTTGGAACCTTGATCTCCAGCGGCGTGCCCATTCTGGAAGGCTTGGACATCACGGCCCGGACTTCCGGAAACGCGGTAGTCGAAAAGGCCATTCTGGCCACGCGCAAGGCCGTCGAAGCGGGCCGCTCGTTGGTCGACCCCCTGAAGGAAACCGGCGTTTTCCCCGGGATGGTGACCCAGATGATCGGCGTCGGCGAACAGACCGGTGCCATGGATGCCATGCTGCAGAAGATTGCGGACTTTTACGAAGATGAAGTCGACGCGGCGGTCAAGGACCTGCTCACGGCGATGGAGCCGATTATGATCGTGGTCTTGGGTATCGTCGTCGGCGGTATCGTCATCTCCATGTACCTGCCGTTGTTCTCCTTGATCGGCAAGTTGGCGGGACACTAGATTCTTGCCTCAGGCTGGCTCGCGGACCGGGCGACGCGCCACGGTCCGCGAGAACAGGCTTGGGTAAGACAAAGCCGGCCATGCCCCACACGCAGCGCAGATCGCGCGAACGCGATCACGAATCGAACAGCACGGAGAGTCTCGCGCCCGACGTCATTATCGGCGAATGGCTGCCTTGGCTGGGCCGCGTTCGTTTTCTGGCCATCACTTTCCTGGTCGGCATCATCATTGCCGCGCGCCATTTAACTCCGGCGGCCATTTCGCTGCGGTCCTTCGTGCAGCTGCTGGTTTTGTGGTACACCCTGGCGATTTTTTACGTAATTCTGCAGCGCTGGATTCCGAAGGCGCGCTGGCACGCTCCGCTGCAAATTTCCTGCGATCTGCTGATGATCACCGGAGTGGTCTACACCACTGGCGGTCAGGACAGCTATTTTGTGTCTTTGTATTTGCTGGCCATTCTGATGGCCAGCGTGCTGTTCTCGCGCCGTGGCGTTTTCGTGGTGATGGGTTCGAGCATGGCCTTGCTGGGGGGCATCATCGCGCTCAGTTATTACGGAGTGATTCCGCGCACATCGGCGGCTCCTCCGGATTTGAATTCGCTGAATTCCTGGCTGGCCATCAATTGTTTTGCGTTTCTGGCGGTGGCGTATCTGGGCAGTTTGCTGGCCCAGACCTTGCGCCGCAAAGGACTCGAACTCGCCGAAAAGAGCGAGGAGTTAAAGGACCTGCAGGCATTCAACCAGGACATCATCGAATCGATGCGCGGCGGCCTGCTGACGGCGGACTTGGAAGGAACGATTCTGGTCATGAATCGCGCCGGCGCGGAAATCACCAGTTCCGGCTTGGGGCTGATGCGTGGAGACAAAGTGCAAGACCGGCTCCCCGGCTTTTGGCCGGTGGAAGTGGACGAGCAGGGCAGTCCGCTGGCGACCCGTAAGGAGATTGAATTCAAGACGGCGAACGGTGCGATCCGCTACCTGGGCCTTTCGATATCGCCGCTGCGCACGGCGCAGAACCAGAACACAGGCTTCGTTTACAACTTCCAGGATTTGACCGAACTGAAGCGTCTCGAAAGGGAAGTAGCGACGAAAGAACGCATGGCGGCCTTGGGCCGGCTTTCGGCGGCGATCGCGCACGAAATTCGCCAGCCGCTAACGGCGATGACCGGCGCCCTCAAAGAGCTGGCGCGCCTTGCGCCCCTCGATGACGACGACAAGAAGCTGGTGCACATCGTCAGCCGCGAATCGCAGCGCTTGAACCAGATCATTACCGATTTCCTGAACTACTCCCGGGAGAAAACCTATTCGTTTGCCGACGTGGACATCCTGCCGGTGATTGAGGATACGCTTTTGCTGCTGGAACGAGACGCCCTGGCCCGCGGGAAATTCCATATCGTCCGCAACTATACGGTCCGCACCTTGCGGGCGCGCGCCGATCGCGACGCGCTCAAGCAGGTTTTCTGGAATCTGTGCAACAACGCGCTGCGCGCCATGCCGGATGGCGGCGAACTTTCCGTCGCGCTGCACGCTGACGAATCCTGGGTGCGCATCTCGATCCGCGATACCGGCGTGGGGATTGATTCCAAACAAGCCACGCGCATTTTCGAACCGTTCCAGTCGGGCTTCACTGGCGGCACCGGCCTGGGTCTGGCGATTGTTTACCAGATTCTGCAAGCGCACAAAGGCCGCATCCGAGTGGAAACGGAAAAGGGACACGGCGCTGAATTCATCGTGGAGTTGCCCCGTGCGGTGCCAGCCCGAGTGCCGGTCGCGCGCCTGCTGGTTCCTGAATCCATGCACAGCGTGGAAAGCCTCCACCCGTCGGGGAAGGTGTAGCCATGGCCCACCTCCTGGTCGTCGACGACGAACCCTCCATCAGCGAGCTGCTGGAAATCAGCTTTCGCAAGGAAGGGCATAAGGTCGAAGTAGCCTCGAACGGACAGGCGGCCAAGCGCCGTTTGGCCAGCCAGGTTTTCGATATCGTGATTTCCGATATCTGCATGCCGGACATGGACGGCGTCGAATTGCTGCAATATTCCAAGGAAGTCTCGCCCTCGACGACCTTTATCCTGATTACCGGCGTTCCCACCGTGGATACCGCCATCGACGCCGTTAATTTTGGCGCGGATCGCTACGTCATCAAGGGCGACCGGTTGCTCGATGAATTGCGCCCGGCCGTGCGGCGCATCGCCGAAAATCAGGCGGTCAAGAAAGAAGCGGGCGAGCTTCGCCGCCAGTTGCGTAAGTTTACCGGGTTCGATCACATCATCGGCGCCAGCCCGAAGATGCGCAGCTTGTTCGAATTGATTGAAACCATTGCACCGCAAACCAGCCGGGTCTTGATCACCGGCGAAAGCGGGACCGGGAAAGAGCTGGTGGCCCGCGCCATTCACGAGAACAGCTCACGCTCCAAGGCGCCCTTTATCACCATCAATTGCGGGGCGTTTCCCGAGACCCTACTCGAATCCGAACTATTCGGCTACATGCGCGGATCGTTTACCGGCGCCAACGAGAATCGCCGCGGCCTGTTTCAAGCGGCCGACGGCGGCACCTTGTTCATGGACGAGATTGGCAACATGAGCCTGACCATGCAAGTGAAGCTCTACCGGGTGCTGCAGGAAGGTAAAGTCCGGCCGCTGGGCAGCACCGAAGAAAATAACGTCGACGTGCGGGTCATTGCCGCCACCAATAAGGATTTCGCCAAAGAGATCGCCGAGGGCCGGTTCCGTGAAGACCTTTATTACCGCCTCAGCGTTATTCCTATTCATTTGCCGCCGCTGCGCGAGCGTCGCGAAGACATTCCCTTATTGGTTCGCTCGTTCCTGGATCGCTACACCAAATCCATGAGCAAGAAGATCGACGGCATCGATCCCGAGGCGATGCGGCGCCTGGAAGTGTATGACTGGCCGGGGAACGTCCGGGAGCTTGAAAACACGATTGAGCGTGCGGTCGCACTGGAGGGGTCGGGACGGGTCACCGTCGAGGGCCTGCCCTCCCGAATACGCGACCACTATCAAGAGACTGTGGCGAACTCCAGCAACGGCCACGTTCACGGAAACGGTCACGGCAATGGAAACGGGCACGGTAACGGACATGGAAACGGGCCGGTCCTGCCCGACCAGGGTCTCGACCTCGAGAAGTACATTCAGGATTTGGAACGGTCGTTCCTGCTGGCGGCGATGGAACGGTCCGGCGGAGTCCGGACGCGCGCCGCCGACACGTTGAAAATGTCCTACCGGTCTTTCCGCCACTACGCCAAGAAATACGGCATCTAAGTCTCCGCTCCTCAGCCCTCCACGCAAATTCGTTTTGCAATGAACGACCACGCGCGTCCGCACCTTGATCCTTGAGAGTTGCTGGGCCGCCGCGCGCCTGCATGGACGCATTCAGGCGCGTAGGCGTGTGTTTGTTTGAAACATTGTTCCATTTCCAGCAGCCACGTTGGGTCCACCTGCCGCGACAGAATTTGGCTCAATCCGTTGAACGGCAAATGTGAGTTCGGTTCACAACGGAACATGCCGAAACGATACACGGTTATCTATATAACGCAGTAGTACATATTCAGGACATGATCCGTTGCCTTGGCGCGGAATGGTCTGGCCATCGATATGCAATGTGATCGGTGCACGGCCGAGAAAAAAGAAATTGGAAGCGACTAGTTTCAGAACGAAACAGATTCTCGGTGGGCAAAACTTCAAGGGAGAAACAATGAAAATCACCAATGAACAGAAGGGCTTTTCGTTGATCGAGTTGTTGATCGTCGTAGCGATCATTTTGATCATTGCGGCCATCGCCATTCCGAACTTGCTGCGCGCCCGTATGGCGGCCAATGAGTCGTCCGCGGTCGGTTCGTTGCGCACGATTGTGACTTCGGAATTCAACTACCAACAGACCTACGGCATCGGCTATGCGCCGCTGACCAACCTGGGCAGCACGACCCCGTGTGCCCCGGCGACGCTCGCGACCTCCGCTGCGGCTTGCTTGGTCGATTCCCAGCTGTCGAGCGGCACTAAGAGCGGCTACAACGTCACTACTCCGGCTCCGGCGGCGGTGGGCACGTCGGCAGCTCCGAACAACACCTTCACGGCCGTTGCGGTTCCGACGGTGATTGGTCAGTCCGGCCAGCGTGGTTTCTACGCGGATCAGTCCGGCGTCATCCGTTTCACCACCGATGGCACCACGCCGCTGGCGACCAGCCCGGCGCTGCAGTAACTCGCTAGCATCGTTCCGTGGGGAGGAAGTTCAAAACTTCCTCCCTTTTTTTGATTTTGGCACGCGAACGAAAGCGTTCGGGCAAGCTCGGTAATCAATTTAGATCTTCATGCCAGCCCCTGAGAATCGAACGAGGTGTCGTGTGAGGCGGACGGTACGCGGGTTTTCGCTGATCGAGCTGTTGGTGGTGGTGGCCATCATTCTGATTCTGATGGCTATCGCGATCCCGAATTTCTTGCGGGCGCGCATTGCGGCCCACGAGGCCAGCGCGGTGGAAAATTGTCGAACCATTTCTACCGCGAACGTCATTTATTGGACGACCTACGGCGTCGGGTTTGCACCATCCCTGTCGAATTTCGCCACACCCACTTCCGGAAATGTCAGCGCCATCAGCGCCGGACTGCTTGACGACATCCTGGTGACCGGCACCAAGAGCGGTTACGTGTTTACCTACGTGCCGCTGACGCCCGATTCCAACGGCTACTTCAACGACTACACCTTGAACGCTGACCCGCTGACCATCGGGGTTACCGGACAACGCCATTTTTTTACCGACGAGCCGGCCGTGATACGCGTGAACTTAACGGTTCCGGCATCGGACACCGATCCACCGCTGTAGATCCTTTTTACTTGAGGCTCGCGAGTTCTCCCGTCCTCAGGCGCTACAAATTGAAAACGTGTTTTCTGTTCGGACCAATCCGGTGTCATCCGCTTCACCACCGACGGCACGACTCCGTTGGCAACCAGTCCGGCTCTGCAGTAAAAGCGCTTCAAACGAACAACTGTCCGTAGGGAGAGGGTCGAGGACTTCCTCCCTCTCCCTCACCTCACTTCGTCCAGAGGTCCGGGCTCCCGGCCTCCATTTGACCCTTTCCGTCGCGCGTCCCAGCCAAAAAACGTCAGGATAATAGGCACGTCTAACCCCGAGGCACGCTACAATGGCCACTGGTGCGCCGGGATAGCGGCTGTATCCCTTTACGTATCATACAGATGGGCTGGATTGTGTTCCGAATATAAACACCTGCACCGATTTGGAACGGGCCGTGCATTAGACTCCGCGTACCCCGCCAGGGCGTACAAGGAAATCAGAACTACGAGCCTTGAAACACGAGCCTTAAGGAGAATATAGAAATGAAGAAGAATCAGAAGGGTTTCTCACTCATCGAGTTGCTGATCGTCGTGGCGATCATTTTGATCATCGCGGCTATCGCAATTCCGAACTTGCTCCGCGCGCGCATGGCCGCCAACGAATCCTCGGCGGTGGGCACGCTGCGTTCGATCAATACGGCGAACGCGACCTACGAGACGCTGTACAACTACTCGTTTGCCAACAGCCTGCCGGTTTTGGGCGGCGCGACGGTGGCAGCGGGTGTGGTGGCTCCTTGCACCGCAGCGAACCTGATTGACAACGTCTTGAGCGCCACCAACACTCCGAGCAAGAGCGGCTACAACTTCAACTACGTTGGAGCGAACCCGAACGTGGCCGACACGCTGTGCAACTCGGACACCACCTATACCATTACCGCCGTACCGGTTACCGTCGGCGGCACTGGCAACCGCAGCTTCTTCACCGACCAGTCCGGGATTATCCGCCAGAACCCGAACGGTGTGGTTCCGACGGTTGCTGATCTGCCTTTGAACTAAGCGTCGCGTACTAAACCCGGGGGAAGGCGAAAACCTTCCCCCGGTCTTTTTTTAAGGAGTCAGTCCCGAAGCGCAGTTGGAGCCAAAGTGATGAAAACGCCCACGACAAATCGCTCACACTCGAATCACCCGGGCTCCGGTTTCTCGCTGATCGAGCTGCTCATCGTTGTCGCCATCATCCTAATCATTGCGGCCATCTCGATCCCCAGCATTCTTCGCGCCCGGATCGCGGCCAACCAAGCGGGTGCGGTCGAAAACTGCCGGACGGTTTCAATCGGTGAGGTTAACTACAGCATCCTGTACGGTGGTTTTTCGCCGACGCTATTGGCTCTGGGGGGCCCGGCCACCGGTCCCGCGAGTGCGACCAACGCGCAAATCATCGACGAGGCGCTATCTTCGGGTATGCGGGCCGGATATGTTTTTACTTACGCGCCGCTCAACGTGGATCCGAGCGGCAACTATCAGGATTACACGTTGAACGCCGATCCGCAGGTAGCAGTGTTTACCGGCGACGATCATTATTTTACGGATGAACCGGCGCTCATTCACGTGAATCACGCCGGTCCGGCAAGCGTCAACGATCCACCAATTCAGTAGGTCCGGGTAGCAAGTCCGGTGCATGCTGTTTCGCGTTCACCGGCAGGTCCCGACCGTCATCCCGCCTCGTCGGTTCTGTTAAACTTCGTGGGTGAACTCGCTCGTATTTTTTCTGGCTATTTTGCTTCCACACTCGATGCCCACCACTGGCGCTCGGGACGTCGTGCGCGCAATCGATGCGCGTTACCGCGGCGCCAAAACCCTGAAGGCGACGTTCTTCCAGAGCTACGCCGACGGCAAGGGCGGCATCTCGGCTGAATCCGGCATCGTGTATTTTTCGAAGCCCGGACGCATGCGCTGGGAATACCAATCGCCGGAAGAAAAGTTGTTTGTGGTGGATGGGACCAACGTTTGGTTCTATATTCCCGCGGACCGAACGGCCAGCCGGGCCAAGATCGGAGAAAGTTCCGACTGGCGGACGCCGCTGGCGTTCTTGACGGGAAAGACGGATCTAGGGCGGCTCTGCCGCAACATCGACACGATCGAGGCGAAGCCGGGCGGGAATCCCCTGGAAAGCCCCGCCACTCCGGGGAACACTTGGTTACGTTGCGTTCCTCGCGTAAATTCGGGCGATACCGGCGATGAAATTAAGGATGTGCTGTTGGAAGCGAATGCGGACGCGTACTTGACGCGCATCGTGATCGAACAGCCTGGGAATTTGACCACCGAATTCCGGTTTGGGAGCTGGGAGGAAAATCTGCCGATCGCCGAGACCAAATTCCATTTCGTTCTCCCGGCCGGTGTAACGGTCGTCGATGAAGCTACCCTGGCTGGAGGGTTACGTTGAGTTTTTCGGGAGGAAGAAGGATGTCTCATTC
>Ga0302177_10000313_pt1 | contig 38157 bp, 39 predicted proteins | sample I_Palsa_E1_2_FD_198780 | JGI IMG/M metagenome (GOLD analysis project Ga0302177, IMG submission 198780) | Peat permafrost microbial communities from Stordalen Mire near Abisko, Sweden - I_Palsa_E1_2 | ecosystem: Environmental > Terrestrial > Soil > Palsa > Peat permafrost | place: Sweden... | reverse complement strand
CGGCGGTGTCGCTCACCCACTGCTGGGTCGCCACCTCGATCGCGTGCCGCCAGGCCGCCAGGTCCGGCTCCGGCAGGTCGAGCAGTTTCGCCGAGTGGCCCATCCGGCTCACATGCGCATCGACCAGGCAGGCGCGGCCGTCGCGGACCAACAGTGTTTCGAAGACGCCGTCGCCTCGCACCGCGGCGAGGTCGTCGGCAAACAGCAGCGGTGTTCCGGGCGGGTGGACCTCGCCGTCGAGCGTCACGATCACGCCCGGGTGGCCAGTCATGGGTCAGAAGCCTAGTGGCGATCGCAAGAGCGGCGAAGCCGGTCGCAGCGGGTCGCCACCGGAAAATACCGTGCGATCGCAAGAGCGGCGAAGCCGGTCGCAGCGGGTCGCCACCGGAAAACACCGTGCGATCGCAAGAGCGGCGAAGCCGGTCGCAGCGGGTCGCAGCGGGTCGCGACCAAAATACCAAGGCGGTGGACCCGTAGAGTTGGTGTGTGTCCGCAGCTCCCGCCCCCGAAACCGGCCCCGACGTCGGCGCCATCTGGCACTACGGCGACCCGCTGGGCGAGCAGCGCGCCGCCGAAACCGGTGCCGTCCTGGTCGATCGGTCACATCGCGGCGTGCTGACCCTGACCGGCGACGACCGGCAGACCTGGCTGCACAGCATCTCGACGCAATACATCAGCGAACTTCCGGACGGCGCGAGCACGCAGAACCTCAGCCTCGACGGGCAAGGGCGAGTCGAAGACCACTGGGTCCAGACCGAGCTCGGCGGCGTCACCTATCTGGACACCGAGCCGTGGCGCGGCGAGCCGTTGCTGGACTACCTGCGCAAAATGGTGTTCTGGTCGAAGGTCACGCCGGAGCCGGCCGACCTGGCAGTGCTCTCACTGCTGGGACCGCAGCTGAGCGAGCGAGCGGTGCTCGACGCGCTCGGGCTTGACGCGTTGCCCGAAGCGATGACGGCCGCGCCGATGACCGGCGGCGGCTTCGTGCGCCGGATGTCTGAGGCGCGCCCGGGCCAGATCGAGTTGGACGTGCTCGTCGACCGTGGCGAATCCGCCGAGCTGCAGCGGCGGTTGACCAGTGCCGGAGTGCGCCCGGCTGGAGTCTGGGCCTACGAGGCCCACCGGGTGGCGGCGGTGCGCCCACGGCTTGGCGTCGACACCGACGAGCGAACCATCCCGCACGAAGTGGGCTGGATCGGCGGTCCGGGGCTAGGGGCCGTCCACCTGGACAAGGGTTGCTATCGCGGTCAGGAAACCGTTGCCCGGGTGCATAACCTGGGCAAACCACCGCGCATGCTGGCGTTGTTGCACCTCGACGGGTCGGTGGACCGGCCGGACACCGGTGATGCAGTGCTGGCCGGCGGACGCACCGTCGGCCGGCTTGGAACCGTGGTCGACCACGTCGATCTCGGCCCGGTGGCCCTGGCGTTGCTGAAGCGGGCGATACCTGCCGATACCGCCTTGAGCACAGGCGGCGGCGGTGAAGTGGCAGCGATGATCGACACCGCGTCGCTACCGGCAGTCGACGGGCCCGGCGCCGGTCGGGTAGCCGTCGAGCGGTTGCGGGGAACAGCCCGATGACAGTCCAGACAGGGTGCGGGGCGCAACAGCACGCAGCCACCGGGCACGGTAGACTCTCGACAGGACAATAAAGACAAGAGATCGGAGCCGCCTACATGTTGGGCCGCTCCGTTATTGCGTGAGGGGGTTCCCCCATGGGCCGTGGCCGGGCTAAGGCGAAGCAGACCAAGGTTGCTCGAGACCTTAAGTACAGCTCACCGCAGACCGATTTCGATCGGCTTCGGCAGGAGCTGTCCGGGTCGGGCGATCGGGACGCTGATCAGTCGGAGGGCGACGACCCTTGGCTTGACGAGCACCGCTAGGACTGCCCGCGGCTCGCGGTATTGCCGGGCCGAAATCTAGAACCTTGGGTGCTGCCCGACGAGTTTTGCTCGCGGACCGCCTTTTCCACCCTTGTTGATCGTGCCCAACACCCAGCAATCCAAATGCCGGGCGGTCAAGATCGCCAGCGCGCGGTCGGTGTCCTCGGGCGCGACGACGGCGATCATCCCGACTCCCATGTTGAAGGTCTTTTCCATCTCGGCACGCGAGACCCGGCCGCGCTGGGCGATCATCGCGAACACCGGTGCCGGCGTCCAAGTGCCGCGATCCACGTCGGCCACCAGCCCATTCGGGATGACGCGTTCCAGGTTTCCGGCCAGCCCGCCGCCAGTCACGTGGCAGAACGTCCGGACTTGGGTTTCGGCGGCCAGCGCCAGGCAGTCCTTGGCGTAGATGATCGTCGGCTCGAGCAGTTCTTCGCCCAGGGTGCGGCCGAACTCCTCAACGTAGCCCGCCAGGTTGCCCCGGTCGATCTCCAGTAAGACCTTGCGGGCCAGCGAGTATCCGTTGGAGTGCAGGCCCGAGGATCCCATCGCGATGATGACGTCGCCAGGTTTGACCCGCTCGGGCCCGAGTAGGTCGTCGGCTTCGACCACGCCGACACCGGTTGCCGAGATGTCGTAGTGGTCCGGCTCGATCAGGCCGGGGTGCTCGGCGGTCTCACCGCCGAGCAACGCACAGCCCGCTCGTATGCATCCTTCGGCGATACCGCCGACGATCGCGTTGAGCCGCTCCGGCACGATGCGGCCAAGAGCGATGTAGTCCAGCAGAAACAGTGGCTCGGCTCCGCAGACCACCAGATCGTCGACCACCATCGCGACTAGGTCCAGGCCGACGGTGTCGTGCTTGTCCATCGCCTGCGCGACCGCCAGCTTGGTACCCACCCCGTCGCTGGACGCCGCCAGCAAAGGTTCGCGATAGTCGTTGCGCAGCGCGAAGAGTCCGGCGAATCCGCCCAGCCCGCTGAGCACCTCGGGTCTGGTGGCTTTCGACGCGAGCGGCTTGAACAGTTCGACGGCGCGGTCCCCGGCTTCGATATCGACTCCGGCCGATGCATATGTCACGCCCGGGGCAGCCGGGTCTTTTCCGCGGGCGGTCATCGCGATAAAGGCTACCGGTCGATGCCCGGCGCGGGTATCTCCCACTCGCGCAAAGACAACGTAAGGCTAGGGATGCTGTAGCACCGCGGCCTGCTCGGCCTCCGGCGACAGCTCGAGGTCCGCGATGTCTGTGCGCGCGGCATTAGCGAGCATCTGCTCGATGACGTTCTTGCCGAGCGCGGTCTCTTTGGGAAGTTCGATCGGGTACCGGCCGTCGAAGCAGGCGGAGCAGAGCCGCGACGTGGGTTGCTCGGTGGCGGCGATCAGACTCCGCAGCGAGATGTATCCCAGCGTGTCGGCGTTGATGGCATGCCTTACCGCTTCGAGCATTTCGTCTTCGTCTTCGACGGCGTTGGCGATCAGCTCGGCCGGCGAAGGGAAGTCGATGCCGTAGAAGCACGGCCACTTCACCGGTGGCGACGCGATCCGCACGTGCACTTCGACTGCGCCGGCCTCCCGCAGCATCCTGACCAGAGCACGCTGGGTGTTGCCCCGCACGATCGAGTCGTCGACGACGATGAGCCGCTTGCCGCGGATGACTTCCTTGAGCGGATTTAACTTCAACCGGATTCCGAGCTGGCGGATGGTCTGCGACGGCTGAATGAACGTGCGCCCGACGTAGGCGTTCTTCATCAGACCCTGCCCGTAGGGGATCCCGGATTCCTGCGCATAGCCGACGGCGGCGGGAGTACCGGATTCCGGGACACCGATCACCAAGTCGGCGTCGATCGGGGATTCGCGGGCCAGTCGTCGGCCGATCTCCAGCCGGGCGCCGTGCACCGACCTTCCGGCGATCGTGCTGTCCGGCCGCGCCAGGTAAACGTATTCGAAGATGCAGCCCTTGGGCTCGGGGTTGGCGAAGCGGGTCGACCGGACGCCGTCGGCGTCGATCGCCAGCAGCTCGCCCGGTTCGATCTCGCGGACGAACGAGGCGCCGACGATGTCCAGCGCGGCGGTTTCCGAGGCCACCACCCAGCCGCGGTCCAACCGTCCCAGACACAGCGGCCGCACACCCCACGGGTCGCGCGCGGCGTACAAGGTGTTCTCGTCCATGAACGTCAGACAGAACGCGCCACGCACGGTCGGCAACAGTTGCAGCGCTGCCTGCTCCAAGCTGGAGTCGGCGGCGCCGTACGCCAGCAACGCGCCCAGCACGTCGGAGTCGGTGTTGGCCGCACCCGGTGCCCTGGAGTTGATCAGTCCGGCCTCACGGGCGCGGGTGACCAGTTCGGCGCTGTTGACCAGATTGCCGTTGTGCCCCAACGCCACTCCAGTGCCAGCCGCGGTGGTACGGAAGACCGGCTGGGCGTTCTCCCAGGTGGGCTGGCCGCTGGTGGAATACCGGCAGTGCCCAACCGCGACGTGGCCCTCCATTGCAGCCAGCGTCTGCTCCTCGAAGACCTGACTGACCAAGCCGAGATCCTTGAACACCAGCACCTGCGAACCGTCTGCGACCGCGATGCCGGCGGCTTCCTGGCCGCGGTGTTGCAGCGCGTAGAGGCCGAAGTAGGTCATCTTGGCGACTTCTTCGCCGGGGGCCCATACGCCGAATACACCGCATTCTTCGCCGGGTGGGTTCTCGTCGGGTACGGGCTCTTGGATGGTCACTGTGCGGCGGCTCCCTGGCGGGCGGATGGTGACTCAGTGAAGTCTACGGAAACAGCGAGCGTGTTAACGAATTGATCCGGCGTGTTGCACCATCTCACAGCCGATTTTCGCAGCTCAGGAGCCCCACAGCATGCCAGGTGTCGCATATGCCACAGCGGCCCCTATCGGGTTCAGCCGAGCACTTACCCCGCAGCCCGATCGTCGAGCGCCTGATACGCGGCGTTATATCCGGGAGTGAAGGTTATACCAGGGCCGCCGTGGCACCCGGCGCTTGCCAAATACAGCCCTTCAACCGGAATCGGCAGGTCGATGAAGCCCTTGGGTCCGGGGCGGTTCGGCCCCATCAGGTCCGGATGCAACAGGCCGTGGCAGAAATCGCCCAACGGGGCGCCGAACATCGTTTGCATGTGATACGGCGCGAACGTGATGTGCCGGATGACGATATTTCGGAAGTTGGGCGCATAGCGGGTGATCTTGTCGATAACCCGTTGCGCCATCTCATTTTTCAGACGCCCGTGCTGGTCTCGGCTGGCTTCGACGGGAAACGCATATGCATATGCGCTCGCGGCGTGCTTACCCGGCGGCGCCAGACCGGGGTCCATGCAGGACGGTATCTGCATCCCGAGCGACGGATTGTCAGGCACCTCGCCGCGGGTGCACATCTCCCACTGGCGCTGCTGCTCTTCGGGCGAACCGAAGATCCCGATGGATTGCTGCATACCGGGTTCGTTGAGCAGTTCGTAGGGCGGAGCGAACTCCGGCAGACCGTCGAGAGCGAAATGCATCTGGATAAATGCCGCGCGGTGGTCGCGACCGCTCAACCTGGCGATCAAGTCCGCAGGCAGGTACTCCGCGCCGACGAGATCGGTGAGAGTGAGGTCGGGCGCGATGTTGGAGACCACGACGGGTGCGCTGATCGTTGACCCGTCGCGGAGTCGCACGCCGGTGACGCGGTCGTTTTCCACGAGGATCTTCTCGACTTTGGACCGGAAGCGCATCTCGCCACCACGGGAGACGAATAGCTCGTTCAGGTGTTCGGTGAGCGCTCCGATGCCGCCGGCGAGCTTGGTCATCATGGCGGTGCTGTCGTCGGGCACGGCCAGCGCAAAGGCCAGGCAGGTCGCGCTGCCGGGGGTGTACGGACCGCGATAGGTGGAGTTGACGGCCAGGAAGGCGAGCATCCCGCGCATGATCGCGTGCTTTTCTCTGTCCGGCAGGTACCGGTCGATGGCGTCCATCGCCGAGCCGAACAGCATCTGATGAATGGCGGCACGTTCGGCTTCGTTGGCCGCACAGGCGTACATCTCGTCGAGCGTCTTCGGCGGTGTGCGCACTTCGAATCGGCCCAGCGCTTTCGCGGGCCCCTGACTCCAGGCGATCAACTCGGCCATGCCCATGATCGCGTCGGCGCCGTGTTTCTCGCCGAGATGCGTCATCAGCTGTATCGGATCGCGGTAGAAGACCATCGGCTCCTCACCGGACTCACCGATGTTGACCGACATCACTTCGGCGTCGACGGTCGGAAGGGCGTCCAGGCCAAGCTCTTTGGTGATCTGGGGGGCGGTGGGGAACTGCACCGAGCCCGCGATCTCGTAGCGGAATCCGTCGATGAGCTCGACCGTCGCGGCCATTCCACCGCTGTAGGTGTTGGCCTCCAGGCAGAGCGTGCGTAGGCCGGCACCCTGCAGGATCGCTGCGGCCGTGAGGCCATTGTGCCCAGCACCGACAACGATCGCGTCATAGTCAGTCATGGCTGGCAGAATATGTCAGTACTGACACAATAGGAAGATGTCAGTCCTGCCGCATTACGGAACTTCGAGATAGCATCTGGCGCGATGACAGAGCCGACCAATCTTCATGAGCTGCGTCGGCGATCGACGCATGCGGCGTTACGTCGGGTAGCGCTGGCGCAGTTCGCCAGCAAGGGGTTCGCCAATGTGACGGTGACGCAGCTGGCCACCGAAGCCGGCGTCACCGAGCGGACTTTCTTCCGACACTTCCCCAGCAAGGAAGCCGTTCTGTTCCAGGATTACGACACCCACCTGGAATGGCTGGCTGAGGCGTTGGCGCAACGACCCGCCTCGGAGTCGCTCTTCGATGCCGTGTTGGCGAGCGTGGCGAGTTTTCCGCACGACGTGGAGGTGGTTCGCCAGGCCGCGATGGCCCGTTCGACGTTGATATCCGCCGAACGCATCGCGGCGCATTTACGCGTCGTGCAGTCGTCCTTCGCCGAGGTGCTGACCGACTTCATCAAGACCCGCTACGCCGGCGTTCCCAACCTCGACCTCATCGCCGAGGTCGCGGGAGCCACTCTGGCAGCGGCTCTTGTGGTGGCCGTCCAAGAATGGGGCGACGACGGCTGTACCGGCGACCTGGGCGAAATCGTTGTTACGAGTGTCGATCTGGTGCGGTCTGGATTTTCGCCTCTGACCTAACCACTCAGCCTCATCAGCGGCAGCCAACCCGCGACCTCGCCGGCCCGCGATCCGGACAGGCGAAGCACCCCAGTGGCGCTGGCGTCTGCCACCCGCAGCAGTCCGGTGGCCAGCAGCAGCCAGGTGCGCGGATCGGCCTCGACGACGTTGGGTGGCGTGCCGCGGGTATGCCTCGGCCCGGAAATGCACTGCACCGCGACGAATGGCGGAATCCGGACCTCGACGCTGGCGCCGGGCGCCTCGGCGGCCAGCGCGCGTGCGGTGAGCCGGACCGCGGCCGCCAGCTCCGCCCGACTCGGCGACGGTTGCGTGTCATCGCGCAGCCAACCCTCGACGGCGCGGACCGCATCGCGGGTTTTGGCCGGATCGGCGTTCTGACGTGGGGCCATAGCTCAGCTCTTCAGTGCGGCACGGATGCGCTCGGTGTCGGCCGCGGTCCAGCCATCCGGCGGGGCCACCGCCGCCCAACCGTCAAGGATGTCGTTGCTGTAGTTGTGTCCGTGCCCGCCGGGCACCCCCTCGGCGTTGGTCAGGTCAGCGCTGACCTGCCAAAACGTGACCACCGGGTTCCATTGCATCGCCGCACTGCGATCGCGGCCGCGCGGCTCGACGAGCCAACCGGGCCGACTGAACAACAGGCCGGGCGACCACCAGACCACCGGATCGGACGGGTGCTGCAGAAACAGCACACGGACGCCCGCCCACGGCGGACCCCCGACTCGGTCGACGTCGACGGGATCGATCGCTTCGGAGAACCGCACGGTTCGACCGCTGTCGTAGCGCGGCTGCACTTCGGTGGAGCCAGGATCGCGCCGCACGAGCAGCGCGTGCCACAGCGAGCTCTCCTGCGGCGGCCCGACCCAGAGCACCGCGTCGAAGCCCATCCGGCGAATGTCGGGCAGCCACCCGAACGCGGCCTGGCCGGCCATGGACCCCAGGCTCTCGCCGTAGAGCACCAACTTCGGCCGGTGGTCTGACGGCAGTTTCTCCCAGCGGTCGTGGACGGCGGTGATCAACATCCGGCCGGAGTCCGTCGACTTCTGCCGGTCGGCCAGGAACGAAATCCAGCTCGGCAGATAGGAGTACTGAAGACCGACGATCGCGGTGTCGCCGTCGTACATCATCTCCAGCGAATTCGCAGCCACCGGATCGATCCAGCCGGTGCCGGTGGTCGGCGCGATCACCAAGACCTTCCGGCGGAACGCGCCGGTGCGTTCGAGCTCATTGACAATGACGTCCAACCGGCCTTGGTCATCGGGGGCAGTGTGCAGCCCGGCGTACACCCGGATCGGCTCCTTGGCCGGCTTGCCGTTGAGCTTGCTCAGCTCGGCCGCGTGCGGGCCGGTGCCGACGAAAGTGCGGCCCTGGAATCCCAGGGTGTTCCATGGCGCCAATGATGTTGGGCTACCCGATTTCTCCGCTAGCTGTGGTTGTGACACACCCGCGGGGGTGGCGCTGTCCCGCGGCTGGAAGACCGCGTTGGCACCGGCGAAGAAGCCGCGTACCAGCACACCGTCGAACAACGTGATCAGCAGCGCCACAACGATTGCCGTGCCGATGAACAGCGCCACTTCGTCGTGCACATGCCAACGCCGGATCAGCATTCGCGCGAGCAGCTTCACGGCGTCGATGAGCACTCGGAACGCCGACACCAACAGCGCGCAGACAACGGCCGCGACGATCAGCGTGCGCAGGTAGCCCGGGCTCGTCGGCCCCTGGACACCCATTAGCGCGGACAATTGCCGTTGCCAGGACGCGGCCGGAATCAGCATCAGCACGCACGCCGTCGGCGCGATCACCACGACCGCAGCCTTCATCCAGAACAGCACCCGCGCCGAAGGCGGCCACCAGCGGGCACCTCGTAGCATGACGCGGTAGACGGCTTTGCCGAGCAATACACCTAGGCCGTAACCGAACGCGGCGGTCACACCACCAATCAGCCCTTGGAACAACCACTCTCGCGGTACCAGCGACGGCGTCAACGACAAACAGAAGAACAGCGCGCCGAACGCCACCCCGACGAATTTCAGCCGAAGCAGGCTCCACGCCCACACCAGTAGCGGGTGCCGTCCACGAGGCTCGGAGTCCGCACTCATCGCAGCAGCGCGGCCAGCACCCCTTCGGATGTGCTGCGCAACTCCGCCAGTGGCACGGTGAACAGACCCTGCACCTCCACCGCGTCCGAACCTTGGTCGACAACACCGATACGGGTGGCCGGCAGGCCTCGCGCCTCACACATCGAGGTGAAGCGGCTCTCCTCGGTACGCGGCACCGCCACCAGTACTCGGCCCGCAGACTCGGAGAACAACGTCACGAACGGGTCGACGTCTTCGGGAAGCACGATCCGACACCCTGTTTCGCCGGCAAGCGCCGATTCGACGACGGCCTGCGCCAGACCGCCCTCGGACAAGTCGTGGGCCGCGGACACCAGCCCGTCGCGGGAGGCCGCACTCAGCACGGCGGCCAATAGCCTTTCCCGGGCCAGGTCTACCGCGGGGGGCAAGCCGCCAAGATGGTCGGCGGTCACCTGCGCCCAGATCGAGCCGTCGAATTCGTCGCGGGTGTCGCCGAGCAGGATCAGCGTCTCGCCGGGTTCAGTGCCCACGGCTGTCGGAATGCGGCGGGTGACGTCGTCGATCACACCCAGGACGCCGACGACCGGGGTGGGCATGATCGCCGTCGTTCCGGTCTGGTTGTAGAAGCTGACGTTGCCGCCGGTCACCGGAATGCCCAGTGCTGCACAGCCATCCGCCAAACCGCGGACCGCCTGAGAGAACTGCCACATCACTCCCGGATCCTCCGGGGAACCGAAATTGAGGCAGTTGGTCACCGCGACCGGGGTGGCACCGGTGACGGCGACGTTGCGGTACGCCTCGGCCAGTGCGAGCTGAGCGCCGACGTAGGGGTCGAGCAGCGTGTATCGGCCCGACGCGTCGGTCGACAGCGCGATACCGCGGCCAGTGGCCTCGTCGACGCGCAGCACGCCGCCGTCGGCGTGCTCGGCCAGCACGGTGTTGCCGCGCACGTAGCGGTCGTACTGCTCGGTGATGAACGCACGGCTGCACAGGTGCGGACTACCCACCAGCGCAAGCAAAGTCGCACGCAGTTCGTCGCCGGTGGCCGGTCGCTTCAGGCCGGCCGAGGTGTCGGCGTTGAGCGCATCCTGCGACTCCGGACGAGCGACGGGACGTTGGTACACCGGTCCCTCGTGGGCCACGGTGCGCGGCGGCACGTCGACGACCGTCTCACCGTGCCAAGTGATTTGCAGCCGGTCACCGTCGGTGACCTCGCCGATCGTGGTGGCCAGTACCTCCCATTTGCGGCACACCGCCATGAAGGCATCCACGTTCTCCGGCGCGACCACAGCACACATGCGCTCTTGCGACTCGCTGGACAGAATCTCGGCGGGCGTCATGTCCTTGGCCCGCAGCGGCACGGTGTCCAGCTCGATCGACATCCCGCCATCGCCCGCCGACGCGAGTTCCGAGGTGGCGCAGGATAATCCGGCTCCGCCGAGGTCCTGGATGCCGATCACCAGCCCCGCGGCATACAGCTCGAGGCAGCACTCGATGAGCACTTTCTCGGTGAATGGGTCGCCGACCTGCACTGAGGGTAGCTTCTTGCGGCCCGAACCCGACTCGTCGCCGCCGAAGGTTTCCGACGCCAGCACCGATACGCCACCGATGCCGTCCAGCCCGGTCCGCGCGCCGAACAGGATGATCTTGTTGCCGGCGCCGGAGGCGAAGGCAAGATGGAGATCTTCCTTACGCAGCACGCCGACGCACAGCGCATTCACCAAGGGGTTGCCGGCGTAGCACGCATCGAAGACGGTTTCGCCGCCGATGTTGGGCAAGCCCAGCGAGTTGCCGTAGCCACCGATGCCCCGCACCACGCCGTCGAGCACGCGGCGGGTGTCCGGGGCGTCGGCGGCGCCGAACCGCAACTGGTCCATCACCGCGACCGGCCGGGCGCCCATGGCCATGATGTCGCGGACGATGCCGCCGACACCGGTGGCCGCACCCTGGTAGGGCTCGACGTAGGACGGGTGGTTGTGCGACTCGACTTTGAAGGTGACGGCCCAGCCGTCGCCGATGTCGACGACGCCGGCGTTCTCGCCGATCCCAGCCAGCATGCCTGCCCGCATCTCGTCGGTGGTGGTCTCGCCGAAGTACCGCAGGTGCACCTTGGACGACTTGTAGGAGCAGTGTTCGCTCCACATCACCGAGTACATGGCCAGCTCGGCGTCGGTCGGGCGGCGTCCCAGGATGTCGCGGATCCGCTGGTATTCGTCGTCTTTGAGACCGAGTTCGCGGAATGGTTGCGGCTGGTCAGGGGTGGCCGCGGCCCGCTCGACGGTATCGATCGCGTGAGTGAGCCCAGACGTCACGGGAACAGTCTAGGTGGCGCGGCGGCTAGCCCGTGCCGGCGACGCAGAAGGCGTTGCCCGCGGGGTCGGCAAGCACCACCCAGCGGAAGTTGTCGCCGATGCTGTGTCGACCGACCTCGGTCGCTCCCGCCGAGGTGAGCCGGCTCACCTCGGCGTCGACGTCGGCGGCGCCGAAATCCAGGTGCACTCGGTTCTTACCGGGCGTGGGATCGTCCACCTTCTGGAAGCCCAGCCGGGGGCCGTCGGCCCGGATGACGGCGATGAATTCGCCGGGTATCAGTTCCTGTGTCTCACCTTCGAACTGCTGCGCCCACCACTCGGCGAGCTGTGCGGGGTCGACGCAGTCGAAGGTGACCATCTCCACGTTGAGTGCCATACCCACGACCTTATTACCGATCGCGATGACCTCTGAGGTAATTGTGCCGCGACATCGCGCCGAGAAGACTTTCAGCGAACGCTCAACCGACCCTGGAGGAACCATGACTGACACCCGAAGTGCCACTGCCACAACGACCCCGAGATTCAGTGCGGAGCTTTTTGCGGCGTTCTGGGCAGCGCCCGACATGTCGCACGGGATGGACATCCTGGCCGACGATATTGTCGGCTACTGGCCCGGTGACGCCGAGCCGGTCCGCGGATTCAAGGCGTACACCCAGAAGATTGCTGACCTGCTGGCCGTCGCTCCGGACTTGCGACTGGAACTCGTCGACAGCGCCACGGCTGCCGGTGCCGTCGCCGGCGAGGAACTGTTCTTCCTGCACTACGTCGGGCACGCGACCGGCCCGAACGGACCGATCGAGATCCGCGGGTTGGACCGGGTCCGGACCCGCGACGGCGTGGTCGTGGAGAACGTGATCCGTTACGAGCCGGTCTTCGTATAAGAACCTGACCGGGTCAGCCCGGCGCCAAGAAAGCCCGCAAAGCCGCCGCGTACGCGGGAACGTCGTTGGCGCCCATGAATTCTCGCGCGGAGTGCATCGCCAGCTGCGGCGCACCCACGTCGACGGTCGGGATGCCGGTCCGGGCGGCAGTTAACGGGCCGATCGTCGAGCCGCACGGCAGATCGGCGCGGTGTTCGTAACGCTGCAGCGGCACGCCGGCCTGCCGGCATGCCAGCGCGAACACCGCGGCGGTGCGGCCGTCGGTGGCGTACCGCAGATTCGGATGCACTTTGAGCACCGGACCGCCGTTGATCTCGATCAGGTGCCCGGGCTCGTGCCGCTCCGGGTAATTCGGATGGGTGGCGTGCGCCATGTCCGCCGAGGCCACTATCGATCCCGGCAGTCTGCGCAGGAAGTCGGCGCGCCCGCCACCACTGGCCAGCTCGATGCGTTCCAGCGTGACCAGCAGCAGCTCGGAGTTGGCGCCGCGATCGGAGGTCGATCCGACCTCTTCGTGGTCGAACAGCGCGAGCACCGGCAGGTGTTGGGCGGATCGGGCGTCCAGAAACGCCTCCAGACCCGCATAGCAGGATGCTTGGTTGTCCAGCCGCGGCGCGCTGACGAACTGGTCGTCGACGCCCGTCAGCCGCGATGGAGTCAGGTCGTGGGTCATCAGATCGGCGCCCAGCACCTCATCAGGATCGACGCCGGCCCGTTCGGCGACATAGCCGATGAACGATCGAGCTGCGCCGCCGGCGCCCCACACCGCGTTGACGTGGCGCTGCGGATCCAGCGTGAGCGACTTGCGGTCCTCGGCCAGGTGAATGGCCAGCTGCGGCACCCGCAGGATCGGGTCGTCGATTCGCACCAGCCGGTGCGCGATGCCGGCGCCGTCGCGGACCGACAGCCGCCCGCTGACGCCCAGGTCGCGGTCCAGCCACGAGTTCAACCAGGCACCGCCATAGGGCTCCAGCGCGACCACCTGCCAACCCACGACCGCCCGGTCGGGATGTTGCTTGACTCGCAGGTTAGGGCTGTCGGTGTGGCCGCCGATGACCCGGAACGGTCGACCGCCGGCATCGTTGCCGCTGTTCCAGGCCACCAGTGAGCCGGCCCGCACGATGAAGAACTTGCCGGCGGGTGGCCACTCATCCGCCTCGGCGAGCTCGGTGTAGCCGGCCACACGCAACCGGGACGCCACGGTGGCGCAGACATGAAACGGCGACGGGGACGCGTCGATGAATTCGCACAGGCCTTGCGCCGTGGCAACCACGAGCCCATCTTTTCATCACGGGCTCACCGGAAACGTTAGGGTCGAACACGTGCCCGATCCGCAACCGGTGCTCGCGCCCTTGACACCAGCCGCCATCTTCCTGGTAATCACCGTCGACGAGGGCGGCGAGGCGACGGTGCACGACGCGCTCGCCGACATTTCCGGGCTGGTGCGCGCCGTCGGATTCCGCGATCCCGCCAAACACCTGTCGGTGATCACCTCGATCGGCTCGCACGCCTGGGACCGGTTGTTCGAGGGCCCGCGACCGGCCGAGCTGCACCCGTTCGTCGCACTGGACGGCCCGCGGCACACCGCGCCAAGCACGCCGGGCGATCTGTTGTTCCATGTCCGGGCCGAGACGTTGGACGTCTGCTTCGAGCTGGCCAACCGCATTCTGCAATCGATCGCCGGCGCGGTGACCGTGGTCGACGAGGTGCACGGTTTCCGGTTCTTCGACAACCGGGATCTGCTCGGGTTCGTCGACGGAACCGAGAACCCGAATGGCACGCCGGCGATCGCGGCAACCGAGATCGGCGACGAAGATCCGGAATTCGCCGGCTCGTGTTATGTGCACGTACAGAAGTACCTGCACGACATGGCGGCGTGGGATTCGCTGTCGGTCACCGAGCAGGAGCACATTATCGGCCGAACCAAACTGGAAGACATCGAGTTCGACGACAACGAGAAGCCGGCCAACGCCCACATCGCGCTGAACGTCATCACCGAGGATGACGGCACCCAGCTCCAGATTGTGCGGCACAACATGCCGTTCGGCGAGCTCGGCAAGGGCGAATTCGGCACCTACTTCATCGGCTACTCGCGCACGCCGCAGGTCACCGAGCAGATGCTGCACAACATGTTCCTCGGTGATCCGCCCGGCAACACCGACCGGATCCTGGACTTCTCCACCGCTGTCACCGGCGGACTGTTCTTCTCTCCCACCGTCGACTTCCTCGACGACCCGCCGACGCTGCCGAGTTCGCCGGCACCCGTCGCGGCGGTAAATAACTCATCCGCGGATGGCTCGTTGGCGATCGGCAGTTTGAAAGGAACCCCGCAATGAACAACCTCTACCGCGATCTCGCTCCAATCACCGAAGAGGCTTGGGAAGAAATCGAATTGGAGGCGAGGCGGACTTTCAAGCGCCACATCGCCGGCCGTCGGGTCGTCGACGTCAGCGAATCGGCCGGACCGGCCGCTGCCGCGGTCAGCACCGGGCGGCTGCTCGATGTCAAGCCGCCCTCCGACGGCGTGATCACCCACCTGCGCGCCAGCAAACCGCTTGTACGGCTGCGGGTTCCGTTCACGCTGTCACGCTCGGAGATCGACGACGTGGAGCGCGGTTCGCAGGACTCCGACTGGGATCCGGTCAAAGCCGCGGCCAAGAAGCTGGCGTTCGCGGAAGATCGGGCCATCTTCGAGGGCTACAGCGACGCCATGATCGACGGTATCCGCAGCAGCAGCTCCAACCCGGCGCTGACGCTGCCCAAGGACATTCGCGAGTTTCCCGACGTCATATCGCAGGCGTTGTCCAGCCTGAGGCTGGCCGGTGTGGAAGGCCCGTACGCGGTCCTGCTGTCGGCGGACGCGTACACCAAAGTCAGCGAGACCACCGAGCACGGCTACCCGATCCGCGAGCACATCCGTCGGCTGGTCGAAAGCAACATCGTCTGGGCACCGGCGATCGACGGCGCCTTCGTGCTGACCACCCGTGGCGGCGACTTCGACTTGCAGCTGGGCACCGACGTCTCCATCGGCTACCTGTCGCATGATGCCGAGACCGTGCAGCTGTATATGCAGGAGACCCTGACGTTCCTGTGCTACACCGCTGAGGCATCGGTCGCGCTGAGCCCGTCGCCTGGCAGCCGCGTAAAGGCTAAGTAAGCGGTTCGCCGCCGTCGATCTTCAGCGTCATGCCGGTCATGAAGGTATTGGTCATCGCGAACAGCACCGCGGCCGCGATGTCGTCGGGCGTCCCGATCCGTCCCGTCGGGTTGTGCGCTGCGATGTGCTCGAAGTAATCGCGTTTCCCGTCATCGCCCATGGCGTCCCAGGCGCCGGTGTCGATGACGCCGGGTGAAATCGCGTTGACCCGGATTGGCGCGAGTTCGACCGCGAGCCAACGGGTCAGGAAGTCGACGGCGCCGTTGGTGATGCCAACGCCGAGATAGCCGACGTTGTGCTTGAACGCATGCACACCCGAGAACAACACGAAAGAGCCGCCCGGGTTGATCTGCGACGCAAAGTGTTTGGCAAACATGGTCGGCCCGATGACCTTGGTGTCGAACGACTGCAGCAGGTTCTGACGTTGCAGGTCGGCCAGCTTTCCGCGGGCGCGAGCAGACGCGGTGGACACCACATGATCCACCCGGCCTAGCCTGTCGGCGAGCGCGGCGATCGACTTGTCGTCGGTGATGTCGACCGTCTCGGCGCTGATCCCGGGGTCCCCGAGGTCGGCGTAGGCATCGGCGAGTTTGGTTTTGTCCCGTCCGGCGACGAAGACTCGCGCGCCCTCTGATCGCGCCAGCAGGGTGACCGCGCGCGCGATTCCGCTGCCGCGGCCGATGATCAGCACTGACTTCTCCCGCAATGCATTACCCATCGACAGCTGCTCCTCTGGTCACTTACCAGGAATGGGTTAATTGACCCAGAATATGCACCGCTTCGCGCGCTGGTCAACGCATGGCCTTGTGCCGCTGCCGGGCTTGGCGCATAATGGGATGCATAACCCAGAAAATGGGTCGCCGATCGGCTCAGGAGGAATAACCCATGCCGACTGTTCATCACCGCTACTTCACCGTCGACGGTCACCGGCTGTTCTTCCGGGAAGCCGGCGATCCGAACGCGCCCACGTTGGTTCTGCTGCACGGGTTTCCGACGAGTTCGTACATGTTCCGCGACTTGGTTCCCGCGCTCGCTGAGCGCTACCACGTGATCGCACCGGATCACTTGGGATTCGGCCTGTCTGACGCGCCATCGGTTGAGCAGTTCGATTACACATTCGATGCGCTGACCGCCTTGACGCAAGGCCTGCTGCGAGCGTTGAAGGTTGACCGGTACGCGATCTACGTACAGGACTATGGTGCCCCGATCGGATGGCGGCTGGCACTGAATGACCCCAACGCGATCACGGCGGTCATCAGCCAGAGCGGTAACGCCTACGACGCAGGATTTGTGGAAAGCTTCTGGAAGGTCGTCAAGGCCTATCAGGCTGAGCAGACAGCCGAGACCGAAGGCGCGGTAAGGCAATTCCTCACCTTGAACGCCACCCGCTGGCAATACGTCACCGGGGTGCCGGATGAGACCCTGGTCAATCCGGAATCCTGGTATCACGACTATGCGCTGATATCTCGGCCCGGCAACGACGAGGTGCAGCTCAAGCTGTTGCGCGACTATGCCAGCAACTCGCCGCAGTACCCACGCGTGCACGACTACTTCCGCGCCAGCAAGGTGCCACTGCTGGCGGTGTGGGGTCGCGGCGACGAGATATTCGGACCGGCCGGTGCGCAGGCTTTCGCCGAGGACTTACCCGATGCCGAAATCCATCTGCTTGACGGCGGGCACTTTCTGCTGGAGTCGGCGCTGGACGAGATGACCGGGCTGATCCACTCCTTCCTCGCTAAAGTGCTTCCTGCCGCCTGACGACACACGGCGCAACTATATGGGTTGAACATCCCATAAACGGCGGTGCACGCGCGTTAACCTGACGTCATGGTTCATGCCGATCTGCACGACGACCGGCGCTTAACCGCCAAGGGTCGCGCTACTCGTGACCGGATCGTGGAGGTCGCGGCCGAGCTGATCCTCAGCGACGGTCTCTCGGCGTTGAACATGGACGCTCTGCGCAAGGCCGCGTCGGTCAGCGGCTCGCAACTCGCGCACTATTTCACCGACAAGAGGGCGCTCATCCGCGCGGTCGTTGCGCGCCAAATCGATGTGGTGCTGGACTTTCATCGTCAGCCCAAACTGCGGGCGCTTGACACGTTCGACGATTTCGAGCGCTGGATCGACCTGAACATGCGGTACCTGCGACGCATCGGCTACTCGGGCACGCCCACCTACCACGGGCTGGCCGGCCAACTCGGGAAGTCCGACACCGCGACACGCGCAACGCTGGCAGCGGGCTACCAGCAATGGATCGAATTGCTGGACAACGCGATTCAACGGATGAAAGACGACGGCGTTCTGGTCGCGGCTGCCGACCCGCGAAAGTTGGCTCTGGTCATCGTCGGTGCCCACCAGGGCGGCGCCACGCTGTCGTTCACGTATCGGGCGGAGTGGCCACACGCCGATGCCGTCCGATTCGCGGTCAACTACGTGCGCATGTTCGCCGCCGACCCCGCCGAACGGATTCCCCGCCCACCACGCCGTCCCCGAGGTCGGCGCCACGTCGTCAAACCTGCCTGATCCGAGCCGAAAGGGGCGGCCACGTGCCCAATGACGCCACACCGCGGTTTACCCGCAAGGGACGCGAAACTCGGGCACGCATCGTCGACGTCGCCGCCAAGCTCATGTTCGAGCATGGCGTAGCCGGCACCAGCATCGACGAGGTGCGCAACACGGCTGCCGTGAGCGGATCGCAGATCTCGCACTATTTCCATGACAAGCGCGAGCTGACCCGCACTGTGATCGGCGCACGCCGCGACGACGTCCGGGAGTATCACCGTCAACCACGGATGGGCGCCCTTGACAGTCTGGAAGCGCTGCAAGCCTGGGCCGACGCGAACGTTGCCGACATCAATACCGTCTATCGCCAGGGTGGCTGCATCTACGGTTCCCTGGCAGGCGAACTCGTCGAAGCCGACGCCGAAATCCACGGTGATCTCGCCGCCGGCTACGACCAATGGCTCGAGCTGTTTCGGGACGGAATCGCCAAGATGCGCCGTCGCGGCGATCTGCGTCCCGACACCGACCCTCGACACCTGGCAGTCTCGCTGGTCGCCGCGCATCAGGGCGGAGCCTTGCTGACTTACATCACCGATAGCCCAGAACCGCTGCGCGAAGCGGTGAATGCTGCGGTCGAGTACGTCCGGTCGTTCGCACCGACCTCGACAGCCCGCAAACCCCGGGCGGCCGCTCGCCGCAAGCCCAAGCGCTGAACACCTTCCGACGAGACGGGTAGACAGCTCTGGGTTGCTTGACCCATAATACTGGGCGAGGCGTCCCAATACGGGAAGAGAAGGTGCGTCATGTCTGTCACCGAGTCCGCACAGTCAGCCCTGCCCGCCGCACCCGCGGTGGTGCGTGAAAGACCAGGCGGCGAGACCATGCGCGCGATTGTGCTGGAGAAATTCGGCGGACTCGACAGCCTGGTCTACACCGACATCCCCAAACCGCTGCCCAAACACGGCGAAGTGGTCATCAAGGTCCGCGGGTTCGGCATCAACCACGCCGAGTTGCACATGCGTCGCGGGGAATGGGCAGAAGCCGCTGAAGTCAGCGGCATCGAGTGTGTCGGCATCGTCGATGCGTGTCCCGGCGGAGAGTTTCCGGTCGGCGCCAAAGTCGCCGCATTGATGGGTGGCCTCGGGCGAACCATCAACGGCAGCTATGCGGAGTACACTCGGGTACGCGCGGCCAACGTCGCCCTCATCGAGTCCGATCTGCCGTGGTCACAGTTAGCCGCACTCCCGGAAACGTTTGCGACAGCGTGGACGTGCCTGTTCCACAACCTGAAACTGTCCGCTGGCCAGACCGTCGTTATCCGCGGCGCCACATCATCATTCGGCCAGGCCGCGGTCAAGATGGCGGTCGCGGCAGGTGCGCGCGTCATCGCCACCGCGCGAAAACGCGAGCGTTTCAGCCTGCTGGAGTCCCTCGGCGTCACACGGGTCGAACTGGAGTCACCGACGCTGGCGGCCGGCATCACAGAAGCCAAGCAGATCGACGCGGTCCTCGACCTGGTCGGCAACAGCACCATCCTGGACTCACTCGACATGCTCCGGCGCGACGGCACAGCGTGCCTGGCCGGCTGGCTGGGCGGACTCGATCCCATCGGTGACTTCAACCCGCTGCTGCGGATGGCCAGCGGCGTCAACTGGAACTTCTTCGGAAGCTTCGTCTTCGGCGAGCCCGGTTTCCCGCTGTCCGACGTGCCACTGCAAGACATCGCCAGCCAGGTGGCGCAGGGCCGACTCGAGGCGGCGCCGTCGCGGGTTTTCTCCTTCGATGAGATCCACGACGCACACCGCACCATGGAGGCCGGAGAGGCTGGCGGGAAAATGGTGGTCGTCGTGGAGTGAGCGCTAGATGATGGGACGATGACCGCCGCACCGTCAGTTCTCGTGTTCGACGTCAACGAGACGCTGATCGACATCGAGTCCATAGCACCGATTTTCGAGCGCATCTTCGGCGATCCTTCGGCGATGCGGGAGTGGTTCAATCAACTGGTCATGTACTCGATGACGGCGACCTTGTCGGGGCACTACGTCGACTTCTTCACGCTCGGCCAGGGAATATTGCGGATGCTCGCGACCACCCGCAGCGTGGAGATCGCCGAGGCGGACGTGGATGTGCTGAAGCACGCAATGCTCACCATGCCAGCCCATCCCGACGTGGAGGACGGCCTGACGGCTCTGCGCGACAACGGATTTCGCCTGGTCACGCTGACCAACTCGCCGCCCAACCCGGACGGGCCCAGCCCGCTGGAGCACGCCGGGCTGGGCCACCTGCTCGAGCGACAGCTCAGCGTCGAGAGCTGCCGGGCGTTCAAACCCGCGCCGGCGGTGTACCTGCACGCTTGCGAGCAGCTCGCCGTATCCCCGGCGGACTGCATGATGGTGGCCGCCCACGTCTGGGACACCATCGGCGCCCAGTCCGTCGGATTCAGCGGCGCGCTGATTACCCGGCCCGGCAATGCGGCATTGCCGCTTCCGGACTTGCCGCAGCCGACGGTCGTCGCGACCGATCTGCGCGATTTGGCGGCCAAACTCACAAACGAGGCGGGCCAGACGTCTACCCGGTAGACAACAGTTCCAACGACACCGGAGGTCTCATGTCGATCGCAACCACCACGACGTCGACTCGTCACGTCGTCATCGACTCACCGATCGGACCGCTGACCCTAGTGCGCGACGACGACGGCCTGACCGGTCTGTACTACCCCGGGCACTGGACCCGGCCCCACCAGGCGACCTTCGGGCCGCGGGTCGAGCCGAGCGACGACCACGGATTCAACGAGGCGATCGCGCAGCTGCACGAATACTTCGCCGGCGAACGCCAGGAATTCGATCTGCCGATCAATCCCCTTGGCAGCGAACGGGCCCGGCAAGTCTGGCAGCTGCTCGCCGAAATCCCGTACGGCCAGACCACCACTTACGGCGCGCTGGCAGACAAAGTCGGTAGCGGCGTAGACGCCCGTGACATCGGCGGCTTCGTGGGCGCCAACCCGTTGTCGATCTTCATTCCGTGCCATCGGGTGGTCGGATCCAACGGCAACCTCACTGGATACGCCGGCGGTTTGGACCGCAAGCGATACCTGCTCGAGCGGGAGAACGCGATACCCGCGCCACCTCCAGCGCTGTGGTAGCCGCCAATAATGAAGCCGCCCTTCGAAAACGTCGTCGTCCAGCACGGTGCCACCGTGTTGCGGGTGGTGCGCGCGGTCCTCGGCCACGCCGACGGTGACGACGCCTGGTCGGAGACTTTCCTGGCGGCGATGAAGGCCTACCCCGACCTCCCCGCCGACGCCAACGTCGAGGCGTGGCTCGTCACGATCGCTCACCGCAAGGCGATCGACATCACCCGCGCCACGGCCCGACGGGCCATACCCATGTCGGACACACCGGACCGGCCGGCGCCGAGTCACGCCGACGAGCACCACCTCGAGCTCACCGAAGCCGTTGCCGCCCTGCCCCCCAAGCAACGTCAGGCGGTGGCCTATCACTACCTGGCCGGGCTGCCCTACGCCGACATCGCCACGCTTCTCGACAGCAGCGCGGCCGCCGCCCGCCGCGCGGCCGCCGACGGCATCGCAACCCTGCGGCGCAGCTATTCGCACGACCTCACAACGGAGTTCGCTGATGACCACCATTGACCTCGCCGCGCTGTATCCGGTCGACAATGACGACCTCACCCACCTGCACGCTCGTCTGGCGGCCGCTGCTGAAGATGACGACCTCCTCGACGTCGCCTATCGGACGGTCGACTCCCCGGTCGGCTCGCTGCTGATCGCCGCAACGCCCGTCGGGCTGGTGCGCGTGGCGTTCAGCAACGAGGGACATGACGCCGTCCTGCAGAACCTGTCCGACCGGATCAGCTCCCGACTACTGCACGCCCCGGCCCGCCTTGACGCCGTGGCACAGCAACTCGACGAGTATTTCTCCGGGAGCCGTCACGCCTTCGACGTCCCCTTGGATTGGCAGCTGTGCAAGGGATTTCGCCGTGTGGTCCTCGCTCGTCTGGCCGTCGACATCGGTTACGGCACAACCGCCAGCTACGGCACTCTGGCCCGACTTTCGGGTTCGCCCAAGGCCGTTCGTGCCGTCGGGACGACCTGCGCGACCAACCCCATCCCGGTCGTGGTGCCGTGCCACCGGGTCGTCCGCTCCGACGGCACTATGGGCGGCTACCGCGGCGGACCGGCCGCCAAACGAGCGCTGCTGGACCTCGAAAGCATCGAATGACGCCCGCACGCAACCGGGTCTCGCCCCGCGGCGACATCATCGCGGTCGCGGGCCGCGGAGCATGGCTGGGCAATCGGGGGCGACTGCACGAAGGACGAGGCGCCCGCGACATCGTCAGGAACTCTCGGGGCAAGGCCTGGATCACCTGCGTCTTGGAGTTCAGAGGCCGTCACTCTGAACAATGGGCACCCAATCACTACACCCAGTTGTTCTTTCTCGACGAGGCGGTCGCATTCGCCGCGGGTCATCGACCCTGCGCCGAATGCCGCCGCGGCGATTACAACGCCTTCCGGAAGTTATGGCATGAAACCCATGGCGGTGCAATGCCTTACGCCAAGGACGTGGACAACGTGCTGCACCACGAACGAGCCGCACCGCATCGGATGCCGTGGACTGCCCTGCCTGATGGGGTATTCGTCGACACAGACGACGGACCGGCCGTGGTCGTCGGCGGTCACCTCGCGGTCTTCGACGAAGATGCCTATACGTATCGACGACTGACGGCCAGGCCGGTCGAGGGTTCCGCATCGGTGCTCACGCCACTGTCGACGGTCGCAGTGCTGAGCGCGGGATACCCGGTCCAGATCGATCAGTCGGCGTGGTCGCTACTGTCAGGCCGAGGTTCGCCGAGCCGGGATCTGATCGCACCCCACGGGTCGGCGTAGCGGCCCGGCGTGTCCCGATACGCGGCTTGGCGTTTCAGGAACTGCCGCGCGACGGGGCCGACGAAGAACATCGGATAGCGCCGCCACCCGACGATGCCCCGCATCTCCGCGAGCATGTCCGGCCACGGGTGGTGCTGGAACGACAATGCCTGCTGTGCGCGGGTGGTATCCAACCAGTCGGTGACAAACCAGTTTTCGTCGCTGTCCGGATCACCGGGCCGGCCTGTGGGCAGGACGTCCGACAACCCCCTGGCCGCGGCCAATGCCAACCCGACCTCCTTCTGCCGGAGCAGATGCGAATCGTCGCCGGCGATCAACAGAGTTTCGCCCGCGACGTCGGCCGTCGTTGCGGCGGCGAACGCGGCCGCGACGTCCCGGACGTCGACGGTGTGGATGCGCCCGTCGGTCGGCAGCGCGCTTTCGAAGAACAAGGCGTCGCCGGTGAACGGCATCGCGCCGGGTTCGACGCTGATCACCCCGCCGAGGCGCAGGATCACCCACTCCAAACTCGAAGCCCGGAGGAGGTTTTCGGCCGCCAACTTGTGAGCGCCGTAGAGGTCCGCCGGCTGCAGCGGGGAGTCGGCGCGCAGTCGGTCGGGGTGACGATGCGGATTGCGGGACCCGTAGACCGCGTTGCTGGAGGCCAACACGAAGCGCGGCGGATGTGCGCTTGCCTCTGCGGCGCGCAGCAGCGCCGCGGTCGCGTCGACGTTGACGCGACGCGCGAGTTGGGGGTGGCGATAGGCCGCCGGCAGAATCACCGCGGCCAAGTGGACGATCACCGTCGGCGAGACTTCGGCGACCAGCAGGTCGACCTCGCGCTGGTCGGTCAGGTCCGCCCAGTGCGCCTCGGCGTTGGCGGGCAGCGACGTGGCGGCTTTGCGCTGGGCGGGGGTGCCGAGGTCGGTGACGACCACGCGGTGGCCGTCGTCGACGAGTCGGCGCACGGTCTGCGATCCGACCAGGCCGAAACCGCCTGTGACAAGAACCTTCTCGGTCATCGTCCCCCTGTGCGCGGTCCATCGGCGGCGACCGGCTGCGCTGCTCGCTGCTGCGGAAATAACATTCTTATAAATCGAGAGTAACGTATGTCATATCGGCGCGGTGTCCAGAAGGGGAGTCGCCATCGTGCCGGTGTAGCAAACTCACAAACAACGAGCTGGGGAACCATGAAGGGCAACACTGCCGACAATCACGAGATCGCCAAATGGGATCCGGCGTTCACCAAACAGATCGCGAACGCGGTCGGACCGGTGATCAAGCGGTGGTATCGCGCCGAGGTGCGAAACGTGGAGAACATCCCGCCAGCCGGTGGAGCGCTGGTGGTGTCCAACCACTCCGGCGGCATGTTCACGCCGGACGTGTTGATCTTCTCCCCGGCCTTCTACGACACCTTCGGTTACGACCGCCCCCTATACACGCTGGCCCACTACGGCCTGTTCCTGGGCCCACTGGACGGCTGGCTGCATCGCCTCGGGGTTATCGAGGCAAGCCGCGAAAATGCCGCCGCCGCACTGCATTCGGACGCGGTGGTACTGGTGTTTCCCGGCGGTGACTACGACTCCTACCGGCCCACGTCGGGCGCCAACACCGTCGACTTCGACGGCCGCACCGGCTACGTCCGGACCGCCATCGAAGCCGGCGTGCCGATTGTGCCGCTCGTGTCGATCGGCGGACAGGAAACCCAACTGTTCCTTACCCGTGGCAACTGGCTGGCCCGCCGACTGGGGCTGACCAAAGCCCAGGTAAATATCCTGCCGCTGAGCTTCGGGTTCCCGTTCGGCCTGAGTGCGATCTTGCCGCCGAACCTGCCGCTGCCGGCCAAGATCGTCACCGAGGTGCTGGAGCCCATCGACGTCACCGCTCGCTTCGGCGACGACCCCGATGTCGAGGAGGTCGACGCCCACGTACGTGCGGCGATGGAGGCCGCGCTCAAGCGGCTAGCCGGTCAGCGCCGGTTCCCCATCCTCGGCTGAATCGGCGAATCCGCCGAAACCCCCACGTCACAAGTGCTTGCATGAACATGTCGGCACGGAGGTGCGCGTGAAAAGACTCAACGGCATGGACGCCATGCTGCTATACAGCGAGACGCCGAACCTGCACACGCACACGCTAAAGGTGGCGATCATCGATCCTTCTGGCGGCGACGCTGACTTCAGCTTCGACGCCTTCCGGCACCACCTTCGCCGGCGCCTGCATCTGTTGGAACCTTTGCGCTACAAGCTCGTTGACATCCCCTGGCGGCTGCACCATCCGATGTGGCTGGAGAACTGCGAGGTCGACTTGGATTACCACTTGCACCGGGTTCAGGTGCCCGCACCCGGCGGGCGCCGCGAGCTCGACGCCGTCATCGGCGAGGTGGCGTCCACACCGCTGGACCGCAGCCGGCCACTGTGGGAATTTCACTTCGCCGAGGGCCTGTCCGGCGGACGCTTTGCCCTGATCGGCAAGATCCACCACGCACTGGCCGACGGCGTCGCCTCGGTCAATCTGCTGGCCCGCGCAATGGACCTCAAGGATGCACCGACCGATGAACAGGACAACGACCAGGCCGGCGTCACCCCGACCACCGCAAGTCTGGTGCGCGCCGCCGGTCGCGACCACATCCACCAAATCGCTGAGCTCCCAAGGCTAGTCAGCGACGCCGCCAAGGGATTCAGCCGGGTGCGACGGCGCACCCGGGAGCGCGGCCATCACCCGGACCTCGCGGACGCCTTCGACGCGCCACCGACCTTCCTCAACCACGTGGTGTCGCCGCAGCGCCGGTTCGCCACCGCCGCGCTTCGGCTGGCCGACGTCAAGGCGACAGCGAAAGCCCTCGGCATCACGCTCAACGATCTGATTCTGGCGACGGCGGCCGGTGGGCTGCGGGACCTGTTGTTGCGTTATGACGGCAAGGCCGACCGTCCGATCATCGCGTCGGTGCCGACCGCCACCGACAAGTCCGAGCGCGTGACCGGCAACGAGATCAGCGGTCTGTCGATTTCGCTGCCGGTGCATGTCGCCGACCCGGCCGAACGCGCACAGCTGGTCGCGCTGGCGACCAAGATCGCCAAGGAGGATCACGAGATCCTCGGCCCCCGCCTGTACGGGCAGATAATGGGCTACCTACCAACGGCGATCGCCCCGGCGGCATTCCGGTGGCTGGGGCAGCGCGATGCGCCGAACAAGATGATGAACGTCGCGGTGTCCAGCGTGGTTGGGCCGCGGGAGCGTGGCCACTTCGGTGGCGCCCCGGTCAGCGAGATCTACTCGACGGGTGTGCTGTCACCCGGAGCTCCGGTCAACATCACGGTATGGAGCTATGTCGACCAGCTCGGCATCGCGGTGCTCACCGACGACGAGACCTTCAATGACCCGCATGAGGCAACCGATGCGCTGAGTGCGGCGTTCAGCGAATTACGCAGCGCCGCAGGGCTTTCCGTCGGTAACAGCACGGTCGGCCTGATGGCCGATCACGCCCTGCGCTAGCCGCGGCTCAGGCGGCAAGGACGGCGTCCAGTGCCGAATAGAACAGGCCGAGACCGTCGTCGGACGGCCCGGTCAATGCCTCGATCGCGTGCTCAGGGTGCGGCATCAGCCCGACGACACGACCGTTGGCCGAGCTGATTCCGGCGATGTCGCGCAGCGAGCCGTTGAGGTTGTCGTGGTAGCGAAACACCACGCGGCCTTCGCCTTCCAACTCCTCAAGCACCTCGGAGGAGGCCACGTAACGGCCCTCGCCGGACTTCAACGGGATCAGCAGATCAGCGTCGGCTTCGAACCGAGATGTCCATGCCGTCGACGTCGATGCCACCCGCAGCCACACGTCGCGGCAGACGAAATGCAAACCGGCGTTGCGGGTGAGTGCACCAGGCAGCAGACCGGCCTCGCAGAGCACCTGAAAACCGTTGCAGATTCCCAACACCGGCAACCCGCGGTCCGCGGCGGTGACGACTTCTCCCATCACCGGGGCGAATTTCGCGATGGCACCGCAGCGCAGGTAGTCGCCGTAGGAGAACCCGCCGGGCACCACCACCGCGTCGACACCCTTGAGGTCGGCGTCGGCGTGCCACAGGCTGACCGCCTCGGCGCCGACGGCACGCACCGCCCGGGCAGCGTCCACGTCGTCGAGCGTGCCGGGAAAGGTGATGACGCCGATACGCGTCGTCACTGCGGTTCTCGGCTTACGGTCCAGTCTTCGATCACGGTGTTGGCCAGCAGCGACTCGGCGATCTCAGCCAGAGCCGAGTCGTCGACGCTGTCGTCCACTTCGAGCTCAAACCGCTTGCCCTGCCGAACATTTGAGATACCGGCATGTCCAAGCCGGCCCAGTGCGCCGACGATCGCCTGGCCCTGCGGGTCGAGAATCTCACCCTTGGGCATTACGTGCACAACCACCCGGGCCACCCGCACTCCTCCTGCTGTTTTGGCTGCTCGGCGCCAACTCTACCGGTCAGTCCCCCGGCCGTCGTGCTAGCACGAGCCAAGGTAGGCCGCGCACAGCGACGAGGCCATGGCGTCCAGCACCTGGGCGTCGGAGATGATCGGCCAGGGCAGCTGGACGGGGTCTGACGCCCACAGGGTCAGCTCGCTGATCGTGCTGTTTTCCGGGTGCGCGACGAGGTAGATATGCATGATTACCGGCCCGCTGACCACCGCGGACAGCCGGTTCGGCTCGTCGACGGTGACCGACGGCGACTCTCCGGAGGCACCCAGTTGGCAGCCGCGCAACGCCGCCGCGGCGATGTCGAACACCGATGTCGCGCTTTGGCCGCCGCGTGCGGTGTCACCCCGCCAGTGCACCACCTGTGCCCGCAGCTGCCATTGGCCCTGGGGTTTGTCCACGGCTACCCGGCTCGCGACCGCGGAGTTGCGGGTGTCCTGCGGGAAGGCCGGCGTCGCGCACACCTCCTCGAACCGGAACCGGGGCGTCGCGCCACCCGTCATCGGCACGGCCGACTCGGCCGGCGACGGCCAATGGTAGGTGGCGTTCAGCGGTATCGCGGACGAGGAGATCCAGGCCGTGTCGGGAATCTTGTCGCATACCGGCGGACAGGTTTCCGGGTCCGCGACGGCGAAACCGGACGACGACACGCACGCCACCAACAGGCCGCCCGCGATCACCGTCGCCGCCAGGACTAGGCGCATGCCGTGGACCCCATGAGCGCACAATCGTAGACATGCAACTCACGCATTTCGGCCATTCCTGCGTTCTCGCCGACTTCGGCCACACCACGGTGCTGTTCGACCCGGGAAATTTCTCACACGGCTTCGAGGGCATCACCGGCCTATCCGCGATCGTGATCACCCATCAGCATCCTGACCACGTGGATCAGGAGCGACTGCCCGCGCTGCTGGACGGCAATCCGGGCGCCGCGCTCTACGCCGACCCGCAGACCACCGAGCAGCTGAGCGTGCCGTGCCGCGCGGTGCACGTCGGCGACGAACTGTCGGTCGGCGAGCTGACCATCCGCGCGGTCGGCGGACGGCATGCCGTCATCCACCCGGAAATCCCGGTGATAGATAACATCTCGTACCTCGTCGGCGACGGCGAGCACCCCGCACGCTTCATGCATCCCGGCGATGCGCTGTTCGTTCCGGACGAGCCGGTCGACGTCCTGGCCACTCCGGCTGCCGCACCCTGGATGAAGATCTCCGAGGCGGTGGATTATCTGCGGGCGGTGGCGCCGACCCACGCGGTGCCTATCCACCAGGGCGTCGTCGCCCCGGAGGCGCGCGGCATCTACTACGGGCGGCTCAGCGAGATGACCAGCACGGACTTCCAGGTGCTACCTGAAGAGAGCGCGGTCACCTTTTAGCCGATGTCGCCGGCCGCACCGCGGCCCGCGGCACGACCGGAGAAGATGCAGCCGCCCAAGAACGTTCCCTCAAGCGCCCGGTAGCCGTGCACACCGCCGCCGCCGAATCCGGCGACCTCGCCGGCCGCGTACAGCCCGTCGAGCGGAGTTCCGTCTGCCTTGAGCACTCGGGAGTCCAGGTCGGTTTCCAACCCGCCCAACGTCTTTCGGGTCAAGATGTGCAACTTGACCGCGATCAGCGGTCCGGCCTTCGGATCCACCAAGGGGTGCGGAGGGACGACTCGGCCCAGTTTGTCGCCCAGATACTCGCGGGCAGCGCGGATCGCGGTGATTTGGCCGTCCTTGGTGAATTTGTTCACCACCTCGCGGTCGCGGGCGGTGACCTCGTCGGCGACCGTCGCATAGTCCAGTGCCGCCACGTCAGGCAGAGCGTTCATCGCCGACACCAAGTCGCGCAATGAGTTTGCGGTGACGAAGTCGACTCCCTTTTCGACGAAGGCCTGGACCGGGCCGGGGGCGCCGGATCCGGCCCGCGACGCCATCAGCTGACGCACACTGCGCCCGGTCAAGTCCGGGTTCTGTTCCTGACCGGACAAGCCGAATTCCTTGCCGATGATCTTGGCGTTCAACACAAACCAGGTGTAGTCGTAGCCCGACTTCGCGATGTACTCCAGCGTTCCGAGGGTGTCGAAGCCTGGGTACAACGGCACCGGCAACCGCTTGCCGGTGGCGTCCAGCCACAGCGATGACGGCCCGGGGATGATCCGGATGCCGTGCATCGGCCAGATCGGGTCGTAGTTGGTGATGCCCTCGGTGTAGTGCCACATCCGATCCCGGTTGATCACCCGGGCGCCGGTCTTCTCGGTGATCGCGATCATCCGGCCGTCGACATGTGCGGGGACACCGGCGAGCATCCGTTCGGGGACCGGGCCCATCCGTGTCGGCCAGTTCGCCCGCACCATGTCATGGTTGCCGCCGATACCACCGCTGGTGACGATCACCGCCTGGGCACGAAATTCAAACTCCCCGATCGCTTTTCGCGACGACTTGACGCCGCGCGCTTCGGACGACGGCTCCAGCACAGTGCCCCGGACCCCGGTCACCGCCGCGCCCTCGACGATCAGCTCGTCAACCTGATGCCGGTGGGCGAACCGCACGTTCGGATGCTCGACCAGCCGGCGCGCGAAGATCTCGACGATCGCCGGCCCTGTTCCCCAGGTGATGTGAAAGCGCGGCACTGAGTTGCCGTGCCCCTGCGCGCCGTAGCCGCCGCGTTCGGCCCAGCCGACCAGCGGGAAGATCTTCAATCCCCTGGCGCGCAGCCAGCTGCGCTTCTCGCCCGCCGCGAAATCGACGTAGGCGTGCGCCCACTGCCGCGGCCAGTAGTCTTCCTGCCGGTCGAACGCCGCGGTGCCAAGCCAATCCTGCAGCGCGAGTTCGTGACTGTCGTGCACACCCAGCCGACGTTGCTCCGGGCTGTCGACAAAGAACAAGCCGCCGAACGACCAGAACGCCTGCCCGCCGAGGTTGGCGCCGTTCTCCTGGTCGACGATCAGCACCCGGTTGCCGCGATCCACCACCTCGCAGGCGGCCACCAGGCCGGCCAGGCCCGCCCCGACGATGATGACATCAGCTTGGGTATCGCTCATGGCGCTACACAGTAGCGACCTGAGGGGTCAGGCTGCGTCGAGAATGGCCTGATCGGCCCGCCACTGGTACACGGTGGGCTCGCAGCCGTGCAGCAGCCCCAGATCCACCGAGTCCAGCATCGCCTGCAGCGGGCCGGGCTGGCGCAGATGACTGGCCGCGACCGCGACCCGGACAACGCCATCACGGCGCGCCACACGCTCGGCCGACAGCACCAACATCCGGCACCACCACGGCTCGGACAGGAATCCTTCGCCAATACCCAGTACCCGTGCCCGCACCGTTGTTTGCCGGACCAGGTCGGTGATCTCATGCAGATCGGCGATAAGACGGAACCCGTTGCGCGGCAGGGCAGTAACTGTTCCCGGCGATGCGGTCCAACGCGGCGCCGCGAAGAGTCGGGTGCGCAGCCCGAGGTGTTCGAGCACCCGGTCTGCGGCCATCAGGCGCAAATTGGCCTCGTGCGCAGGCAGCGTGGCGAACTCACCACGGCGCTTCTTGGTGGCCGCGTCGTCATATCCGTTCAGCAGGATCGCGTCGCCGACGTTACGTCGGCCTGCCAGCCACTCGACGGTGACCGGATCCTGATCCAGCCGGTAGCCGCCCTTCAACCGCGGGGCGACCAGTAACGACACCGGTACAGACCGGTTGTCCATTTTCTCGCAGAATTCGGCGACGTCGTCCAATGTGCGTTCGCAAATCCCGGAGACCGAGACGATCAACTTCCCAGACACACCACAATTTTGACGATGTCAGATGTCCAGATGGTGACAAACACGCGGACAGCAAGCGTCAGTTCGCCCCGCCGACCAGCTAATTCGGTAGCACAGCCTCGACCGCCGCGATCACCTCAGGAGCGTCAGGCACCGTTTGCGGACGGAATCGGTTGACCACCTCTCCGCCAGGTGCGACTAGGAATTTCTCGAAGTTCCACTGCACGTCACCAGCCTCGCCGGCGGCGTCAGGCGTCTTGGTCAATTCGGCGTAAAGCGGGTGCCGGTCCGGCCCGTTGACCTCGGTTTTCGCCAAAAGCGGAAACGTCACACCATAAGTCGTGGAACAAAAAGTCTGAATTTCTTCCGCGGTGCCCGGCTCTTGGCTCATGAATTGATTGCACGGAACTCCGAGAACGGTCAGGCCGCGCTCGCCGTAATCGCGCGCAAGCTGCTCCAGCGCGGCGTATTGCGGCGTCAGACCACATTTCGAGGCGACGTTGACCACCAGCACGGCGCGGTCGTTGTAGTCGGCCAGCGACACTGGACCACCATCAAGGCCGATCAAAGCGATCTCGGTCACAGTCATACCCGGAGGCTACCCCAGGCATATTATTTGAGCAGCTAGCTAGTTTCTCGTTAGGCTGGTCTCCATGGTTTCTCGCGCGGTACCGACTGCCAACGACGAACCCGCAGCCGTCGATCTCGCCGAGTACCCAGATTCGCTGGATGCCGGCCTGCTGCGCATCGCCGGTGTCTGCATTCTCGCCTCGGTGATGGCGATTCTGGACGGCACGGTCGTCAGCGTCGCGCAGCGCACGTTCATCGCGGAGTTCGCTTCCACCCAGGCCGTCGTCGCATGGACAATCACCGGCTACACGCTTGGGCAGGCCACCGTGATTCCACTGGCCGGCTGGGCGTCAGACCGATTCGGCACCAAACGGCTGTTCATGGGTGCTGCTTTGTGGTTCACCTTGGCGTCGCTGCTGTGCTCGATGGCATCAAACATCACCCAGCTCATCGCATTTCGAGTCATCCAAGGCTTTGGCGGCGGGATGCTGGTGCCGCTGACCCTGATCATCTTGACCCGCGAGGCCGGCCCGAGACGGCTCGGCAGGTTGATGGCGGTGCTCGGTATCCCGATGCTGCTTGCCCCGATGTGCGGGCCGGTCCTGGGTGGCTGGCTGATCAGCGCTTACGGCTGGCAATGGATCTTCCGGATCAATTTGCCGGTCGGCGTGATCTTGCTGGTGCTCGCGGCATTGATCTTTCCGAAAGATCGTCCGCGCCCGTCGGAGGCCTTCGACTTCGTCGGGATGCTGTTGCTGTCACCGGGATTGGCAACACTGCTGTTCGGGATCTCCTCGGTGCCGCGGCGCGACAGCTTCACCGACAATCATGTGTGGATACCGGGGCTCATCGGAATCACTTTGATCACGGCGTTTGTTCTGCACGCGCTGCACCGCGCCGATCACCCGCTTATAGACTTGGCGCTGTTCAAGAATCGGGCGGTGACGCTGTCCAACTCCGCGATGTTCGCATTCTCCGTAGGGTTTTTCGGCGCCGTCCTGGTTATTCCCAGTTATCTCCAGCAGCTGCTGCATGAAACTCCGCTACAGTCTGGCCTGCAGCTGATCCCGCAGGGGCTCGGCGCGATGCTGACCATGCCGCTGGCCGGCACCTTGATGGACAAACGTGGACCCCGCAACGTCCTGTTGGTCGGTATCACTGCGATTACCACCGGGTTGACCGTATTTGCCTATGGCGCATGGCACCAGGCGGAGTATCTGCCGATCCTGATGGTGGGATTGGTCATCACCGGCATCGGCTTGGGCTGCACCCTGACACCGCTGTCCGGATCGGCGGTACAGACGCTGGCTCCCAACGAGGTGGCGCGCGGGTCGACACTGCTCAGTGTCAATCAACACGTCGCCGTTGCAGTCGGCACCGCGCTGATGTCGGTGATCTTGACCAGCCAATTCAATCGCAGCGAAACGATCGGCACCGCAGAGAAACTCGGGATCCTCCGGGGCAAATTCGGGAAGCACGGTCCACCGGCGCCATCGCACCACGAGGTCTCCGCTGACTTCACCATGCGGTTGATGCATGACCTCACCCACGCCTACACACTCGTCTTGGTGGCGTCGATCGTCGTTGTCGCGCTGACTCTGCTGCCGGTGGCCTTCCTCCCAAACAAGCCACCGCCGCCCGGCCGACGCCAAACCACGGTGCCCGTATAGCAACGGGGCACTACTCCTCGAACAACATCATGGCGATCCGCTGGACGGTCGCCATCGGATCGGTGGCCTTGAGCTCAGGGTTCACCGCGTCATTCAGCCACAGCATCGAAAACCCGTGCACCAGTGACCAAGCCGCGAGTTGTGCACCACGCGGATCCGCCTGGGCGTGCCGGTCCGGCAGCGACGCGACGCCGCGGGACAGCTCGTCCCCGGCAGCCGCTTCGGCGGCCATCAACTCCGGGTTCGACGGGTCGAGCAACGACTTGTCGAACATCACCCGGTAGTGGCCCGGATTCTCGACGGCGAACCGCACATACGCCAACGCGGCATCCAGGAAGCGCGGCCGAGCCTCGGCGAGGGCGGTGGCCAGCAGCCCGAAACCCTGGGCGGCCAGCGCGGTAAACAAACCACGGCGGTCGGTGAAGTGGTGTGCCGGCGCGGCGTGCGACACCCCCGCCTCGCGCGCCAACTCGCGAAGCGACACCCCGTCGGCGCCCCGTTGCGCCACCAGACGCGCGGCCTCATTGAGAATCGCGGCCCGCAGATCGCCGTGATGGTAGGTCGGACGGCTCATAGCGGCAGCATAACGCACTAACTTGACACCGACTAGTTTATGGTCTTACGCTCGGCCGCAGAACTTGTCACTGTCTAGATTGGAGATGAAGAGATGGCGCCGTTGATTGCTTTACTAACCGGAAGCATGGCCGCCCGGATTGTGGGCTGGCTCGGCGTCGACTACGTCGACACCTGGGTCAAGGCCATCGCCGTCGGCCTGGCCGCGATGTTCGTGCTGACCGGCGTGGCGCACTTCGTCCCGCCACTGCGCGGCAGCCTGATCGCGATCGTGCCGCCGCGCTTACCGGCGGCGGGATTGCTGGTCAGCTTTACCGGTGTGCTGGAATTCCTCGGCGCGGTGGGCCTGTTGGTTCCGGCTACCCGGATGGCGGCAGCCGTCTGCCTACTGCTGTTGATGCTGGCGATGTTCCCGGCCAACATCTACGCGGCCCGGATGCCCAACCCGCCCAAGTCGATGACGACCCGGCTACCCCTGCGCACCGCTGAGGAGATCGTCTACCTGGCCGCTGCCGTAATGGTCGCGATCGGCGGCAGCTAGCAGCCAAGCGTATTGGTAGGCAGCCTCTTTCCAGCGCTCGTAGCGTCCGCTGATTCCACCGTGGCCGGCGGTCATCTGGGTTTTCAACATCACCGGATTGCCGTCGGTCTTGGTGTGCCTTAGCGCCGCAACCCATTTCGCCGGCTCGACATAGTAGACCCGGGTATCGTGCAGCGAGGTCATCGCGAGAATGGCCGGATACTTCTGCGCCACGACATTCTCATACGGCGAATACGATTTCATGTAGTGGTAAACATCGCTGTCGCTCAACGGGTTTCCCCATTCGTCCCACTCGGTGACTGTCAGCGGCAACGACGGGTCCAGGATCGTGGTCAGCGGGTCGACAAACGGTACCTGTGCCAGAATTCCGGCAAAAAGATCGGGCGCCATGTTGGCCACCGCGCCCATGAGTAAGCCGCCTGCACTTCCACCTAACGCCACCAACTGCTGCGGGCGGGTCAGCCCGCTGTCCACCAGATGCTGCCCGACCGAGACAAAGTCGGTGAAGGTGTTCTTCTTCTCCAGCAGCTTGCCGTGCTCGTACCACAGCCGGCCCATCTCACCACCGCCGCGCACATGTGCGACGACGAACACCATGCCGCGGTCCAGCAGCGACAACCGCGCGATGGAAAATCGCGGATCCTCGCAGATCTCGTAGGCGCCGTAGCCGTAAACCAAAGCCGGGGCGGGAAATTCGATACCGGCGCGGTGGACGACCGAAATCGGGATCTTGGTGCCGTCAGCCGCCTGCGCCCAATCGCGACGTTCGACGTAATCCTCGCGGCGGTAATCTCCCAGCACCGGTTGCTCGCGCAACAGCGTGCGCTCGCCGGTGACCAGATCCAGGTCGTAGATGCGTACCGGGGTGACAAACGAACCCGCGCCGACCCGTAGCTTGGGCGAGTCCCAATTCGGGTTCGCGCCCAGCCCGGCCGACATCAGCTCGGAGTCGAACGCAATCTCCTCGGCACGTCCGTAGTCGTTGTCGGCTATGGGCCACAACTGGATTCGCGGTAGCGCCTCGCCGCGGTAGCTGACCACCAAGTGCCCAGCGAACGCGTCGACACCGTCCAGCCGCACATCGTCGCGGTGATCGATCAGGGTGCGCTGCTCCGTGGGGTCGTCGACAGGCGCCTCCGTCAGCGCGAAGTTCACCGCATTGTCGTTGTGCAGGATCAAGAACCGATCCTGCCCGCCGACCATCGCGTGCTCCACCGAGTACTCGATGCCGTCGCGGCGTGGCAACACGGTGACGAACTCGGCATGCGGATCGGCGGCGTCGGCGTAACGGACCTCCGAGGTAATGGCCGACCCCGCCGCGATCAACACGTACGCGTCGCTACGCGTTCGGCCCACCGCGAGCCAATACTTCTCGTCGGCTTCGTGGTACACCTTCTCGGCGGGAAGGCCGGACGCCAGCCGATGGCGCCATACCGTATCGGGACGCCACGCCGCATCGAGGGTGACGTAGTAGACGGTTCGGTTGTCGGTGGCCCAGGTTGCCCCCGCACCGATACCGACGATCTCGTCGGGGTACTGCTCTCCGGTGCGGAGATTCCTGAACCGCAACGTATAACGCTCGTCGCCGACTATATCGACCGAGTAGGCCAGCACGTTTCCGTCGGGGCTGACGCTGGCGGCACCCAGCGAGAAGAAGTCATGCCCTTCGGCTTCGACGTTCTCGTCGAGCAGCACCTGCTCGCCGGGAATCTCGGTGTGCTCGTCGAAGACCGGTGGATCCCAGTCGGTCGGATCGCTTATCGCACAACGGCATTGGACACCGTACTGCTTGCCTTCGAAGCTGCGAGCGTAGTACCACCAGTCGCCGCGCCGGACCGGTACAGACAGGTCGGTTTCCTTGGTCCGCGCTTTGATCTCATCGAAGATGCGCTGCCGCAACGGCTCGAGCTGGGCGGTCGCCTGGTCGGCGTAGTTGTTCTCGGCCTCCAAGTAGGCGAGCACTTCGGGACTCGACTTGTCGCGCAGCCATTCGTACGGATCATTGAACACGTCACCGTGGAACTCTCGCCGAGAGTCGGCCCGTTTCGCGATCGGCGGTGCGGAGTCAGTCATGCGCTCGGACCGATCCAATCGTCGAAGCGCAATCCGGAAATCCGTTCGTAGGCCTCGACATAACGGGCCCTGGTGGCATCGATGATGCTGTCCGGAAGCGGTGGCGGCGGCTTAGATCCTCCGCGATCCCAGCCCGACTCGGGACCGGTCAACCAGTTGCGGACGAACTGCTTGTCGAAGCTGTTCTGCACCTCACCGACGCGGTAATCGGCCGCAGGCCAGTAGCGCGACGAGTCGGGGGTGAAGACCTCGTCGGCCAGCACCAGGTTGCCGTGGGCATCGGCCCCGAACTCGAATTTGGTGTCGGCGATGATGATTCCCTTTCGGAGCGCGTGGTCGGCCGCCTGAACGTAGGTCTGCAAAGTACGGTCGCGCAACTGGTTGGCACGGACCCCGCCGACCATTTCGATCACCTTGGTGAACGGAATATTCTCGTCATGTTGTCCCAGTTCAGCTTTCGTCGCAGGTGTGAACAACGGCGACGCGAACCTGCTGCCCTCGACGAGACCCGGCGGCAAGGTGATGCCACAAACTTTGCCGGTCTCCTGGTAGTCCAGTAAGCCCGAGCCGGTCAAATACCCGCGGGCGACACACTCCACCGGTGCCATGTCGAGCTCATGAACCACCAGCGCCCGGCCCAGGACTTCGTCGGGGATACGCAGATCGTCAGGTGGTCCGGCCAGATGGTTGGGCGCCTCGACGAGATTGAAGAAGAACACGCTCATCGCGGTCAAGATGCGTCCCTTGTCGGGGATCACACTGTCGAGAACATAGTCGAATGCCGAGATCCGGTCGGTCGCGACGAACAACAAGTGACCGTCGTCGATGCGGTACAACTCGCGGACTTTGCCACTGGCCAGGTGCTGATAGTCGGACAGAGCGGGACGCATCGAGACAGCGTAGCCGGGCGACGATGCGGGCCCGAAGGGCCTGAGGAGAAGCCGGGCAAATTCCACCGAGGGGTCGCCGTAACGACGACCTACAGACCGACGCTGTGTTGGGATCGGGACTATGAAATCGCGGTTTGTCCCTTACGCCACCACTCCGGGCCGACTGCTGGCTCAGCTGTTCAGCGATATCGTCGTCGCCATTTGGACATTCGTCTGGGTGCTCGTCGGCCTGGCCGTCCACAGCGCGGTGTCGACGATCGCCGAGGTGGGTCGGCAGGTTCAAGGCGGCGCTGACGGTGTCGCCGACAGCCTCAAGTCCGCCGGCCAGAGCGCCGATCACATCCCGCTGGTCGGAGGCGCGGTCAGCGAACCGCTGACGGCGGCCAGCAAGGCCGCACTCGACATCGCCGGCGCCGGCCACAACCTGGATAGCACCGCCAGCTGGCTGGCCGTCGTACTGGCCCTGGCGGTTGCCGCCCCGCCGACTCTCGGGGTGGTCGTGCCGTGGCTGGCGTTACGCATTCGGTTCCTCCGGCGCAAGTTGACCGTGAGCGCGCTGGCCGCCACCCCGGCCGGTGCACAGCTGTTGGCGTTGCGGGCGTTGGCCAACCGGCCGCTGGGCCGGCTCACCGCCGTCACCCCCGACCCGGTCGGGGCATGGCGCGCCGCGGACCCCCGCGCTATCCATGGCCTTGCCGCCCTCGAATTGCGGTCGGCGGGAATAGCGGTCAGGGCGCGTTAGACCAATTCCACGACGAGGTGCCGGATGCCGGTGTGCCGGTTGCTACGTGCCCATTCGACATC
>Ga0302177_10000312_pt1 | contig 38201 bp, 33 predicted proteins | sample I_Palsa_E1_2_FD_198780 | JGI IMG/M metagenome (GOLD analysis project Ga0302177, IMG submission 198780) | Peat permafrost microbial communities from Stordalen Mire near Abisko, Sweden - I_Palsa_E1_2 | ecosystem: Environmental > Terrestrial > Soil > Palsa > Peat permafrost | place: Sweden... | reverse complement strand
CCAGCAATTGCAGCTTGGCTTTCCGAATCGCCTCGATCCCCTTCTGCACCACGCCGTCTGCCAAGATCGAGCTTGCCCCCCGACCATCCTTCGATTCCGGAAGCCCGAAGAGTATGATCCCCGGAATCCCCAGATCGGCAACTTCGCGACATTCCTCTACAATCTGATCGGCCGATTGCTGAAAAATCCCGGGCATGGAGCTGACCGCTCGCCGAACCTTCGAACCCGGGCAAACGAACATTGGATAGATGAGTCCGTGCATGTCCAGCCGAGTCTCGCGAACGAAGTCTCGAATCGCCGGGGTGCGGCGCAATCGCCGTCCGCGGTGAACAGGAAAGCTCATGCGCTTTTCACTCCAGCAGGCGAGCGTTGTCGAGATCCAGCAAAATGCTTTTCGAGCGCATCCACGACAGCCGGTGCGCTGGTGTCCGAGGCCATAATCAGTGGATTGCGTAGCCCATCGCCAAGACTGGCATCGCGCAGCGCGGACAAAGTTACCGGACCAACCGCCACGAGCGTCGTCCGAATCTCAATCGGCTTCCCACCTTCGCTGCCGAGCAGTTCTGCGAAAGCACCCACTGCCGTCGGGCTAAAAAACAGAATCGCGTCGGCTTCTTCGCTGGCCAGCCGCCTCAAATGATCCCGGTCAATACCGCCCGGACAAACCGTTCGATACGCAATAACTTCGGTCACCTCCGCACCCAAACGCCGAAGCGCGGCAGGCAGATCGGCATTCGCGCGATCGCTGCGAGGCAGAAATACTCGCCTGCCGGCTAGCCGTTCGCCCAACTCCTCGGCAAGCGCCACGCCTAGATGATTTTTCGCCACGTATGCGACCCGAAAACCCAACCCCTCGGCCGCACGTCGCGTCGCCGGACCCACCGTAGCCACATCCGGAAAATTCTCGCCACTGCGCTCCTGCGATCCCAGGGCTTGCTGCCGTGTCGAAACGGCCTGCGCAGCATTCACGCTGGTAAACAGCAGCCAATCGTAATCTTCAATGTGCGTCAACGCGGCATCGAGCGGCCCATACTCCTGGGGCACCGCAAATTCCACCAGCGGCATCACCACCGAAACCGCACCCCGCAACGAGAGCGTCTCAATCAATTCGCAACTCTGCGATTCGGCACGCGTGATCACCACGCGCTTGCCTTGCAAAGCAGAGACCACCCGATCAGCCACGTTGCCGGCTCACGTCTTCCAGAATACTTTCGGCTCCCGCTTCAAGCAGCAACTTTGCCATTCGCGCTCCAAGCTGTTTCGGTTCCTCTGCCGAACCGCTCACCCGCTCTTTCAAATACTGGCCGCCGTCGGCGGAACACACGCAAGCATCCATCACCAGTTCGCCCCGCTCCAGACGAGCCCACGCACCTAACGGCACCTGGCAACCGCCCTGCAACGCCGATAACAGCGCACGTTCCGCAACGATCGCGGCGCGCGTCTCTGCGTCATCTAGCTTCTCCAGGATCGCCGCACACGCCGAATCCGCCGCGCGACACTCCGCCGCGATCGCTCCTTGTCCCACCGCCGGCATGCAAACCTCAGCAGAAAGTATTTCGCTGATCCGGTGCGCGCAATCCAACCGGTCCAGGCCCGCTTTAGCCAGTACCACCGCGTCCAACTCTCCGCGCTCCACTTTGCGAAGCCGGGTGTCCACATTTCCCCGAAGATCGCGCACATCCAGATCGGGCCGAAGGTGACGCAGTTGGGCCTGGCGCCGCAAACTTCCGGTCCCTACCCTCGCGCCATAGCGTAAATGCACCAGCGTCGCGCCATCACTCGACACCAGGCAGTCACGCACGTCGTCGCGTCGGCATACTGCCGGAAAAGAAAGCCCACCTGGTGTCTGGGTAGGAATATCCTTCACACTGTGCACCGCCACATCCACCGAATCGCTCAGAAGCGCGTCTTCCAATTCCTTGATGAAGATTCCCTTGCCGCCGATTTCCGTCAAAGGCGCTTGCGCTAATTTGTCGCCGGAAGTCTTGATGACGACGATTTCGCTCTCGACCCCGGCCAGCTGGAAGATCTGCCTGCGCACAAATTCCGCCTGCCAGGTTGCCAGCAAGCTGCCTCGTGTGCCGATGCGCAGGGGGCTCATGGCTTCTCGCGGCCTGACAAAAACAGATCTCGCAAAGCTTCCACGTTTTGTATCTTCCGCCGCAATTCCCGCTCGCCGCGCAGCCGCTCGGCAGGACCTATCAACAGCTTCTCCAATACATCGTCTACCAACGTCTCGATTTCCTGACGCTGGCCTTCCGTCAGATGCCCGATCGAATCCAGCCGGGCTCTCAGAAACGACCCACGTTCCTCGCGCACCCTCGCGCGCAAATCGCGAACCAGGCCGACCAGCTCCACGCTGGCTTGCCAAGACAAAAATTTCCCGACGTGCTCCTCGACGATAGACTCCGCGCGGGGCACTTCGCTCTCCCGGGCCTCGCGATTTTGTTGCACGATTCCGCTCAGATCGTCGATGTTGTACACGTAAACGTTGTAAACATCTGCCGCCGTCGCTTCGATATTTCGCGGTAAGCCGAGATCCATGGCAAAAAGCGCCCGATTGCCCCGGGCATTCATCGCCATCTCCAGAACGCTCTTCGGCAATACTGGTTGATTGGCCGCCACCGACGTTACCAACACATCCGACACCAGCAGCGCATCCTCCCAACGGCCCCATTCGATCACCCGCGCACCAAACCGTTGCGCCAGACTTTCGGCGTGCTCTTGCGACCGGTTCATCACCAGCAGATTGCCAACGCCGCGATGCCGCAGCATCGCGACCACCTGCTCGCTGATCGTCCCCGCGCCCAGCACCAGCGCGGTTCGGTCCGACAGTTTGCCAAAAATCCTCTCCGCCAGTTTCACGCCCGCCGCGGCCACCGACATCGGTCGGGCGCCCAACTCCGTCTCCGTCCGAATCCGCTTGCCGACCTCCAGCGCGCCCTGAAAAAGCCGGTTCAGCACCGGACCGGTCGCGCCATGTTCATGAGCAAACCGGTATGCCTCGCGGACCTGGCCAAGAATTTCGGCCTCGCCGAGCATCATCGAGTCCAGTCCCCCAGACAACCGGAACAAATGGCGCACTGCATGCCGATCGTAATGATGGTAGAGCGATGACCCCAGAATGTCCGCCCCCACCGAATGAAATTCACTTAGAAATGAAGTAACACCCGGGGCGCATTCACGAGCCGTTTCCCGGGCAACGCCGTAGACTTCGCTGCGATTGCAGGTGGAGAGCACCAGCGTCTCTTCGAGAAGTCCGCGTGCTCGCAGCTCGCCGGAAGCGCGGCGGGCCTGCTCCGCGGTGAACGAAACGCGTTCGCGCACCTCCAGCGGTGCCGTCCGATGATTTAGGCCGACGAGAACGATTTCCATCCGTTGGCCACTCGCTCCTAAAAATACCGATGGCTGTGCGATAAATACAAATTCACGACCGTAAAACTCAACACCACAACAACGAAATTAAAGATGCACAGTCGAGACGCTCGCGCGCCGCGCCACGCGGTGGTTCGCGCCAGCAGCCAATACATCGCATACAGCAACAGCACTAGCAACGTAATTACATATTTCGGATCGTAGTACCAATATTGGCCAGTCAGCCGATCCACCCAGATGAATCCAAGCACGGTTCCGATGGCGATGGATATTAGCCCAATTAGCACACTGGCTCGGCTCATTCGTTCCAGTAATTCCAGTGACGGCAGCCGCCACACCAGTCCTGCCATTTTGCGATTCCGTAGAAAACGGTTTTGCACCAAAAAAATCAAACTGACCACGAACGATAGTGCAAACGCTGCGTAAGCGAGGATGCTGAGGGTCACATGAAACGCGAACACTGGCCCATGCGCCGGCGTCGGAGATAGCCGGTCCGCCGGGGCCAGATGCGCCGCAAGGAAGAAACCCAGAACAAACGGCAGAACGAACGCACCCACCGACCGTTGTCGCAGATACACTTCCAGGGTCAGATAGGTCAGCGCCAGCAGCCAACCGAACAAAGACATGGAGCCGTAAAGGTCATGATACGGAACGGTGTGCAAACCTCGCGCACGCTCGAGCAAGGCAAAATAGTGGGTGATCAACCCCAAAGCCAGCAGCGCCGTGGCGATTCTTCCAGCCGTTTCCCGGCCCGAATACAGCAATCGCACATACGACGCCAGGCTTAAGCTATAAGCGAGAATGGTCAAAAATAGGAACAGATGAGGCATCGCGTAGGTTCCCGGCCCACTTCCTTCCCCGCACAAACTGCTCCGCCACCGACCGCCTTCGATTCCGTTAAGCGAATAGCTAAGTATAGCCCAGCCGTGTACTTCGGCACACCCAGGCAAGCTCTCGCACCGCGCCTGCCTTTGACCCTGGGGGAGGTCCCTCGACCGGGGGGCTAAGTCCGGCTAAAGGCCGTGTTTGGCAACCAAGGCAGTCATAGGGGGACTCCCTTTGCGGTGGGCTGCTGTTTGCGTCTTGGGAACGTTCACGCCGACGATGATGAGCCACAGAGTCAGCGATATTTCTGCAACCCCAGCAGGCAGCCTGATGTAGGGAAACCGATAGCCCCCGACCGTGGGAGGAACGGCGGCCGCCAAAAATCAGAATGGTTTTTTGAGAGCTGTGTGCAAAACCGGACGGGGCCTCAAAGGCGACTCGGCTCGCCAGCATCGGCCAAGGGAATTTGTTATCCTTTCCCAGACCAAGCATGCACTCCTACGCCCTCAATCGCATGAACCTCTTTCTCAATGCTTGCCGTGGCCTTCCGGTGCCACGTCTGCCGGTGTGGATGATGCGCCAAGCGGGCCGTTATCTTCCCGAGTACCGCGAAATTCGTGCCAAGCGACCCTTCCTGGAGGTCTGCAAGACCCCGGAACTGGCCGCGGAGGTTTCCCTGCAACCCTTGACCCGTCTGGGCGTCGACGCCGTCATCGTGTTTTCCGATATCCTGATCCCGGCCGAAGCCATGGGCCTGAAACTGGAATTGGGTGACGCCGGACCCAACCTCCCGGAGCCGGTACGCACCGCGGCTGAGGTCGACAAGCTCCGGGTCTTCGACCCCGAAATTGAGACCGGCTTCCTGATGGAAGCGATCCGTCAAATCGTTCGCCACGTGGGTCCGGAGATTCCCGTGCTCGGCTTCGCGGCCGCCCCGTGGACTCTCGCCTGCTACATGGTGGAGGGACGCACCAAGGAAGGTTTCACCACTGTCAAAAGTTTCCGCGCTCACCAGCCCAAGGCGTTCCAGGCATTGCTCAGCAAAATCTCCCTGGCCACCATTGGCTACCTGAAGGCCCAAATTGCTGCGGGAGCCGCTGCCGTCCAACTCTTTGACACTTGGTGCGGCGAGTTGGGCCTTGCAGATTACGAAGCCTTCGCTCTGCCGGCCGTCAAAGAAATCATCGCGGGAATCGGCAGCGCCGTGCCGGTGATTTATTACACCAAGGCGTCCCATCACCTGTTGCCTGCGGTTGCCCGGTGTGGCGCTGACGTTCTCAGCCTCGATTGGCGCGTAAATCTCCGCAAGCTGCGCGAACTCCTGGGTCCCGGAGTCGCCCTGCAGGGCAACGTCGATCCCGCCATTCTACTGGGCCCCGCCGAGCAAGTTCGTAACGCGACGCTCGCCGCGGCGGAGACGCTGAACGGCGTCGGCCACATCCTGAATCTCGGCCATGGCATTTTGCCGGCCACGCCGGTTGAAAACGCTCGGATATTTATCGAAACCGGCCAGCGCACGGAAATCGGCACGGTAAGACCTGTTGGCCTGTCGCGTTGAGGTTTTGTGACTGTGACTCTCGCTAACCCCATTCCCGACTCCAGCAGCGACGAACTTCGCGTCAGCGATGAATTTCTCGCCAAATACAATCGGCCCGGCCCTCGCTACACCAGCTATCCCACCGCTCCGGTGTGGAATGATGCATTCGGTCCCAACGATCTCGAGAGAGCGCATGCCGCCGCCGATCTCGCCGCTTCCCCTGTTTCGCTGTACATGCACATTCCCTTTTGCGAGAGCCTGTGCCTATTTTGCGCCTGCAACGTAATCATCCAGAAAGATAAGCGGGTCGCGCCGCCCTACCTCGAAGTCCTCAAGCGTGAAATCGAGCGAGTAAGCTCTGCTGTGTCCCACGACCGGTCGGTGGTCCAGTTCCACTGGGGTGGCGGAACGCCTACGTATCTCAGCCCCGCCCAGATCGAAGACCTATTCAGCTTCGTTCAAGATCGCTTCTCTTTCGCTCCCGACGCAGAGATCGGCATCGAAATCGATCCTCGGGTAACCTCCCGAGATCATCTCGTCACCCTTCGAAAGCTCGGCTTCAATCGCCTAAGCATGGGTATTCAGGACTTCCATCCCGAGGTCCAGAAAGCCATCAATCGCATCCAGCCATTGGAAAGGACCCGAGACCTGCTGGCCGCCGCGCGCGAGCTAGCATTCGACAGCGTGAACGTCGACCTGATTTACGGCTTGCCCTACCAATCCGCCGGGCGTTTCGCTCAAACCGTCAATCAGATCATCGAGCTCAATCCCGACCGCATCGCCCTGTTCAGCTACGCGCACGTTCCCTGGCTGAAGAAGCAACAGGGCGCCTTTGCCACTCATCTGCCCGAAGGCATGCAGAAGTTTGAGATTTTTCGGACCGGACTGCTGCAATTTCTAGACGCCGGCTACCTTTATATAGGGATGGATCATTTTGCCAAACCCGGCGACGAACTAGCGGTTTCCCAGCAGAACCGCACCCTCCACCGAAACTTTCAGGGCTACACCACCAAGGCCGGCGCCGACCTTTACGGCATGGGAGTGACCGCGATCAGCGGCATCCAAAATACCTACGCCCAAAATCACCGCGACTTACCAAGCTGGGAAAAGTCCGTCGCCGAACGCGGGATCGCAACCATGCGCGGCTACCAACTGTCCGCCGACGATCGCGTGCGCCGCGAAGTCATCAGCCGCCTGCTATGCCACACCGTCGTGAAAAAAGCGGAGATCGCCAATCACTTCAGTGTCAACTTTGACGAATACTTCGCAACTGAGCTCGAAGCCCTGCAGATCCCCCGCCAGGATGGCCTGGTCATTCTGGACTCAAATGAAATCCGCACTACCTGGCTCGGCCGCATCTTCATCCGCAATCTAGCCATGATCTTCGACCCTTATCTTGAAAAGCAGCAACTCGCCGCTAAGCCCCTGTTTTCGAAAACGCTCTGACATGGCCGTCCGCTATTCCGCGCCATGAAACTCGATACCACCGCATTGATCGTAGGCGCCGGCATCTCCGGCCTGGTTTGCGCCTGGGCCTTGAAGAAGGCCGGAATCGAAACCCTCCTTCTCGAAGCGTCTCCCGCACCTGGCGGTATCATCCGTTCCCAGCGGCTCGATGGCTACCTCGTCGAACGCGGCCCGCAAAGCTTCAGCGAAACTCCCGCGCTCCGTCACCTCTGCGCCGAGCTAGCCATCGAAAGCGAAATTCTCCGCGCCCCCTCGCGAGCACCTCGCTACGTCTTGCTGGACGGCCTTCTTCACCAGGTACCGCTAACTCCCCCAGCCTTGCTCAGCTCTTCCCTGTTCAACGTTCGAACCAAGTGGAGTTTGGCGCGCGAGGCATTTGGAAACAGTCAGCCGCCTGACTCCGACGAATCGGTCGCCGACTTTGTCCGACGCAAATTTTCCTCCGAACTCCTCGACAAACTGGTCGGCCCATTCATCTCCGGCATTTATGCCGGAGACCCCGAGCGCCTCAGTTTGCGCAGTGCCTTCCCGCAACTTCACGACGCCGAACAAACCGCCGGAAGCGTTATTCGCGGTGTAAAGAAGCGCTCCAAGGCGGCGACCGGGCCAGCTGAGCGCCCTACGGTGATGACCTTCGCCGATGGCAACCAGACCCTTGTAGAAGCCATGGCCTCAAACATTGGCCCCCTGCTGCACTGCGGCGCTCGCGTACTTCGCGTCCAACGCATCGAACCTGGCAGCGGTGACGGGCCAGCGGCCTGGAAAATCACCGCCTCCACCTCCTCAAGCGAGAAAATTCTCTCGGCTCAGCATCTGGTCTTCGCCGCCCCTGCGCACGTGGCCGCCAAGCTTCTGGGTCCCGTCAATCCCGTGTTCGAACGCGCCCTGACGAAAATTGAATACGCGCCCGTCGCGGTGGTCTCGTTGGGCTACGCCGGTGCGCAAATCAAGAACCCGCTGAACGGTTTTGGATTCCTGGTTCCCAGATCACAACGACTCCGCACATTGGGCACGGTTTGGAATTCCGCCTTATTTCCCGGGCGGGCGCCAGCACATCACGCACTCTTGACCAGCTTCGTCGGTGGAGTCGCCGATCCGCAAGCCATCGATCTGGCTCCCGAGCAAATAAGCGCACTGGTTCATGGTGAAATCGCACCAATCCTCGCAATTAGCGGCACGGCTTGCTTTTCCACCGTGGAGATCTATGCCCACGCCATTCCTCAATACACTCTGGGCTACACCAATCTCCTTGCTGCCATCGAGCAAGCGCGGGCCAACCTTCCCACTCTCTATTTCGCCGGAAATTATTGGCAGGGGCCCAGCCTGGGAGCGTGCATCGAACGCGCGACAAAAATAGCCGCTGAAATCGCCACTCGCGCGCGGCAGAGCAATTAGCAGCCTGGAGCGCTGCAAAGCTGCCGAAGCAGTCAAAGGCATCCGCCCTAGGGGTTTTCTCGTATAGTCTTGTAGGAGATGAGAAGCTTACTGTGCTGCTTGTGGCTCTGACACCCAGAGACAGCAGTGAAGTGTCGCGTGACGCGGCACTGGTGCATCGGCTTCGCCACCAGGACGTGAACGCTTTCGAGCAACTCTACAAGCGCCACTCACGGGTTGTTTACTCGCTGGTTCTGCGCATCCTGCAGCAAACTCAAACCGCCGAAGAAGTGGTGCAAGACGTTTTCCTGCAGGTTTGGCGGAACGCCGCCCAATACCAGGAGAGCCGTGGTCCCTTCGTTCCCTGGTTGCTGACGATGGCGCGGAATCGTGCTCTCGATACTCTTCGCCTCAAGAGCGAACGGCAGCGGCGCCGCGAAGATCAGGCCGAAGAACTCCCGTCGATCTCCGCGGCGCCGCAATACGAAAAAGAACTAGACCAGAAGCGCCGCGCCACGCAGGTCCGCACGCTGATGGCGCAACTGAGCGCTCCTCAACAAAAAGCTATTGAGATGGCTTATTTCGACGGCCTCAGCCACAGCGAGATTGCCGCTGCTCTTCAAGAGCCTTTGGGTACCGTTAAAAGTTGGATCAGGAATGGATTGCTGCGACTTAAGGAAGGATTGTCAGCTGTGTCGTGAGCGAACACGATCAATATCGGGAATTAGTCGAGGCCCACGCGCTGGATGCGCTGGATGCGCAGGAGCGTGCTGACTTCGAAGCTCATCTCGCCGCTGGTTGCGCGGAGTGCGCTGCAGCTTTGGCCGAGGCTCGGTACCTGACCGCTCAGCTCGCCCATTTGGCGCCGGAAGCGCAACCTTCCGACATGCTCCGGGGGCGCCTAATGCACACCGTCCGCAGCGAAGCTCGATCCGCTCCCGCCGGTGCGCCCGCAAAATCCGCCGTTCCTTACTGGCTGTGGGCCGGAATCGCCGCCTTGCTGCTCTTGACCGCGTACTCCACCTGGGATGACCGCCGGTTGCAGGACGAGATTCAATCCGTAAACGATAAGGCCGCCGCAGAGTTAAAGCAGCGCGAACATCTCCAAAGAGAATTGGCTGCCGCAACTCACGAGACCAACATTTTGACCGATCCGGACTCCCGCAAAGTTATGCTCATACCTCATGACACCAAGATGCCTCAGATGGAAGCCATGTGGCATCCCCAGATGGGCATCTGCGTCATCGGGCAAAAGATCGCACCGCCGGCCAGTGGGCGGGTCCTGCAACTTTGGCTGATACCGAAGAAAGCTGGCGGCAAACCCATGCCGGTTCGAACTTTTATGCCCGACGCGAACGGCAATATAGTGGCCATGGCCGAACATCCGCCAGACATACTAACCGACGTCAAAGCGATGGCCATCACCGAAGAACCTGCCGGCGGCAGCCCGCAGCCCACCACGACCCCGATGTGGGTCGGCGGAATCAGCTAGAATCACGTAGGGTTCGGGCAACGCCCACAACAAACACACAGCCACAATGACCGACCAGAAGAAGACCCGCCGCCAGTCCCTCGAAGAATTCGTAGCGCAGAAGCCTGACGATCCGTTCTCTCGTTATGGCCTGGCGATGGAATGCGTGAATACCGGCGATTCGGCCGCGGCCGATCAGCACTTCCGTGAACTGCTTCAGAAGAATTCCGGCTACGTGCCCGCATATCTGATGTACGCGCAGCTTCTTACGCGCGAATCTCGCAACGATGAAGCTCGCGCCATCGTATCCGCCGGTATCACCGCGGCCCAGCAGAGCGGCGACGCGCACGCCCGCTCCGAACTGGAAGCCTTACTAGCTGAACTCTCGTAACTTTCCCCACGCCCCGACCCGCACCATCGCATCAAACATCGGTCTCGCTCCTAGATCTGAAAGGAACCACTGGCACTCCGAGCGCTTACCCTGAGGAGCCTAGGAAGGGAGCAAGTGAACTTTTTCTTGCCATTCGCGTGGCGCAAGCAGTTGGCTTGCGCAGTACCGGAACTCTGCGCCATCGCGCATCCTTGGCGCGATGAATCTCTGTTCGATTCCAGCCCGGACCACAAAGCGCTCTCGACCGACGATTTGCTTCTGCTATCATCCCGTATGGGACCTATGCGCCCTGAACGTATCCCGCTCTTCCCCCTCAATGTCGTTTTGCTGCCTGGTGGCTGTCTGCCCCTCCATATCTTCGAACACCGCTATCGGCGGATGGTCCGCGATTGTGTAGGTCGCTCCACCGAATTCGGCATGCTGCTCTCGCTGACAAAGGGCATCGTGAAAGTTGGCTGCTCTGCCGAAGTAACCGAAGTCTGCAAAACGTATCCCGACGGCCGAATGGACATTCTCACCACCGGGCGCTCGCCATTTCGCATCGTCGAATTGTTGAACGCCGAAGAATACCGCAACGATTCGCTGCTTGAAGGTCAGGTCGACTACCTCGAAGACGTCGAGGGCGAACCCACCGCCCAATTACGCAAGAATTTGATTCATTTATTCGAAGTCTGTCACACCATCGTTTTTGGCGATTATCCGCGCAACCTGGAAAGCGGTCCGGGCCATCTCTCTTATATCGTTGCCGGAACCCTCCCGATGGAGCTTCTCTGGAAACAGCAAGTGTTGGAGCTCAGATCGGAAGCCGATCGCCAGGAACGCCTGGTGACGTACCTGCGGGAGTGGGCCCCGCATCTACAGAAAGCAGAAGCCACGCGTCGGCGAAGCACCGGAAATGGGCACGGATTAAATTAAGTAGCAGCGCAGCAGAAAAACTGCGCGGACTGGGGCCATGATGACGTTAAGCACCTCCACTGCAACTCGATCTGGACAGGCGAACCCTCGAACAGTCGGTGAGTTGCGCAGTATCCCGGATTTTGACGCCCGATCCGCGGGCGTTTCGGTGAAGAATGAAATCCGGCGAAACCTTTTGCGGGCCATCGAGAAAAATGAACCGCTTTTTCCCGGCGTGCATGGCTACGAAGACACCGTCATCCCGCAGATCGTCAATGCCTTGCTCTCCCGTCACAATTTTATTCTTTTGGGACTTCGCGGCCAGGCTAAGAGCCGCATCCTACGCGGCCTGGCCCAGCTGCTTGATCCGGAAATTCCCGTCATGCAAGGCTGCGAGATCAACGACAACCCGTTCGCGCCAATTTGCCGCGCGTGCCGCGATCGCATCGCCGCTGAAGGCGACCACACTCCCATCGCCTGGATGCCGCGCGACGCGCGCTATGTAGAAAAACTAGCTACGCCCGACGTCACGATCGCCGACATCATCGGCGACGTCGATCCCATCCGTGCGGCCCGCGGCGGCCGCGACTTATCCGACGAGCTCACGATTCACTACGGCTTGCTACCCCGCGCCAACCGCGGAATTTTTGCCGTCAATGAGCTCCCCGATCTGGCCGGCAAAATTCAGGTAGGCTTGTTCAACATCATGCAAGAGGGCGACATCCAGATTAAGGGCTATCCACTCCGCCTTCCGCTCGACGTTCTGGTGGTCTTCACCGCCAATCCCGAGGACTATACCGCCCGCGGCAAAATCATCACTCCTCTGAAGGACCGTATTGGAGCGGAAATTCGCACCCATTACCCTGCTACCATCGCTGAAGGTATGGCCATCACCCACCAGGAAGCTTGGATCGGGCGCGATTCCGGCCGACGGATCCAAGTCCCGGAGTATCTCCGGGAAGTGATCGAGGAAATTGCTTTCCAGGCTCGCGATGACAAGCGCGTCGACCGGCGCTCCGGCGTAAGCCAGCGTCTGCCGATCACCACGCTGGAGAGCGTGGTCAGCAACGCGGAACAACGGGCCACCCGTACCGGTGAAAAATCCATTGTCGCGCGGGTGGCCGATCTGTACGCCGCGTTGCCGGCTATCACCGGAAAGCTCGAACTCGAATACGAAGGTGAGTTGAAAGGTGCCGACACCATTGCTCGGGAGCTTATCCGAACTGCGGTCGGCCGCGTATTCAGTAAGCGTCTCCCGGATGTCAGTTTTCAGCCGGTGATTCAATGGTTCGAACTCGGCGGCGAACTGAAGGTCTCGGAAGCGTCGAGAACTTCCGAACGTTACGACCAGCTGTCGGACATTCAGGGTTTGATGGACGGCGTTGGCAAGCTAGGCGTCAACGACCGCAGAGACCAGGGCGCGGCGGCAGCCGCGGCGGAAATGATCCTGGAAGGTCTGTGGGCCCACCGGCGCATCGGCCGCAGCGAAGAACGCGGTTACTTCGCCGAAAAACCCAAGCAACCGGACACCCGCGAAACCCCGGGACGCCCGCGCCGGCAGTTCAACTAAGCTTCGGAGGCCAGCAGTGAAGTTTATTCGTTACGGCAAGTACACCGGCGAACCCGCCGATGGCGTCGACCTGGAAGAACTGGTCCGCCGCCTCGGCGATTTCTTCCTGCAGAGCGGGTTCGAATCGCAATTCTATGGTTCGAACGAGATGGAGTCTGAAAAAACCATGGAAGCGCTGCGCGACGCCGTCCTGCGAGCGCTGCAGGAACACGATCTGCTTCCTCAAGACGCCATGAGCGATCAGCTTCGCGAGCTGCTTAAGACTCCCCAAGGGAAACAAAGCCAGGAAGTCCGGGATTTGCTCGATAAATTAATGGAACGCATGGCCGAAGAGGGCTACATCCATCCTCAGCAGCCGCCGCACGTCACTCCGCCACCGCAAAGCAGCGCTCGCGGACAAGCCGGTTCGCCGCAAGAACACCAGAACGAGGTGCGCTTTGAAATCACCGACAAGACCATCGACTTTCTCGGCTTCAAGACGCTGCAGGACCTGCTCGGTTCGCTGGGCCGCAGCAGCTTTGGTAGGCACGACACCCGCGATCTCTCCACCGGCATTGAAGCCAGCGGCGTTTCGCGCCCCTACGAGTTTGGAGACACCCTGAATCTTGACGTCAGCGAAACTCTGTTCCGCGCCGTGCGCCGCGACGGTGCCAAAGTTCCCATCGAAATCGGCTATTCCGACTTGATGGTTCACCAATGCGAATACCACAGTTCCTGCGCCACCGTGGTCCTGCTGGATTGCAGTCACAGCATGATTCTTTACGGCGAGGATCGCTTTACCCCCGCAAAACGCGTGGCCATGGCGTTGTCGCACCTAATTCGAACGCAATATCCCGGCGACACCCTGAATCTCGTCCTGTTTCACGACAGCGCTGAAGAAGTTCCCGTCGGCGAACTCGCTCGGGTCCAGGTCGGCCCGTACTACACCAACACCCGAGAAGGACTGCGCATGGCTCAACGCATCCTCCTCCGCCAGCGGAAAGATATGCGCCAGATCGTGATGATTACCGACGGTAAGCCTTCCGCCCTAACTCTGGAAGACGGGCGCATCTACAAAAACGCCTTCGGCCTCGATCCCTTCGTGGTCGGCCAAACCCTCGAAGAGGTAAACAAGTGCAAACGCGCCGGCATCATGATCAATACTTTCATGCTTGCCAGCGATTACAGCTTGGTCCACTTCGTGCAAAAAATTACCGAAATGTGCAAGGGCAAAGCGTACTTCACCACTCCCTACACCCTGGGCCAATACCTGCTGATGGATTATATGCAACGCAAGACTCGGCAAATCCACTAGCCATGCGCGCTGCGAACCCCGAAACACTCGCCCTTTACACCCCCCCAAACGCCTGCGTTCCTACTCTCTTATCAGCATGCGCGTCCCGGTCGCACATTTCTTCGGGAAGGATGACGGCATGACCCACATCTCAGCGGGAAGCACCGCACCGGACTTTTCACTCCAGGGCCTCGACGGAAAAAACTACTCCCTGAAACAGTTGTTGCAGCGGGGTCCGGCGGTCGCAGCCTTCTTCAAAGTCTCGTGCCCGGTCTGCCAATTCACCGCGCCCTTCTTAGAGCGTCTTCACAAACGCTATGCCCAAGGCTCCGTCACATTCCTGGGAATTTCGCAGGATAACGCTGCCGCAACCGAAAAATTTATGCACCAACACGGCGTCACGTTTCCCGTCGCGTTAGACGAAGACCACTACCCGGTTTCGAACGCCTATGGGCTCACCAACGTTCCCACGATTTTATTCATCGACACCGACGGCACCGCCAAGCTGGTCAGCCTCGGCTTCGAAAAACAGGCCCTGGAAGATATCGCCGCGACGCTAGCAGAGCGGCAAAAGATGGCGCCTGCCCCCCTTTTCCGCCCCGACGAATCGGCTCCCGCTTACAAGCCCGGGTGAGGCTCCAAAAACTAGGTCCCGGTCCGGGGATCCTGCTCAACCGCTACTGGCATCAGCCTCCAGCCACTTCTCCTTGTGCTTCGGCGGCTTTTTCCGTTTGTCGAGCACGACCTTGGTAACTGCCGGCGCGATTCCCGAGTTTCGCGCCCGACGACGCGCCTCGGTAGCCGCATCGAACCCCTTCTTCTTCGGTTTTTTCGACCTGGTCACCGTTGCTCCCCTGGCAGCCCTTCAAAATTGCGCCGTTTGCTTGCCAGCAGTGAGTTTTTCCTTAGCAGCGCAGGATCGCTCGCCATGCAATCTTTCCGGGGCTAATTCGATGCCGTCCTCTTCCAACCTCATAAAATCCTGACTCCGTCCTTAGATTTCCCTAACGTACCTCTTCTTATCATGAGTTTGTCCGTTTCGGCCGCTAACGTGCTCTCCACCGCACGGGTCACACAGAAAATGGCGGCGAATCTGTGTAAGAACCACCACCGGCCCGCGGATCGAATCACAAGGGAGAACTTCCGTGTCGAAGTTCAAGGCCAATGGCGTGCGCACTACCGGCCGCAATAGAGTGTGGTTCTACTTTGCAATGTTACTGACATTATCGATGCCCAAATTGCTTCTGGCAGACGAGAAAGACGGCAATCCGCCCACCGACAAGGCTGCCGCGCATAAAGTCGATGCCCCCGCTGCACTCACCGATCGCGAGCGCTGGCTGCTTGATCGCGTCGAACAACTCGAAAAGCGCGTCGCCGACCTGGAGTCGAAGGATTCTTCGTCAGCCACCGCGTCGCCGGCGAATTCCTCCTCACCTGACCCCACCGCCGCACTCCCGCCGGCAGCTGCGAGCCCGACCGTAGCCACCCCGGTTACAACGGTCGCGACCAGTCCTTCGACCAACGCGGCAACGACTTCTCCATCGAATTCCGTCCCCGGCGCAGCCCCGGACACAGCAGCCGCGTCTGTCGACCCCCAAGCCACGGACAAGGGTAAGTCCGGCGCCGCAAAAATCCCCGCCACCGAGCCGTTCACCTTCGCCGACTTCACCTGGCTCAACGGCACCGCGCGCACCAAAGAATCGCCTATGGATACGAAATTCTTCACTCCCGAAATCCGCGCCGACGTCGACTACGTCTACGACTTCAACCACCCCAAGGACGATACCATTGGCGGCTCCAGCGAAGTCTTTCGTTCCGACGAAGTGCAAGTCACCCAGCTCGGCGTCGGCGGCGACTTCCATTACGACAACGTGCGTGCCCGGCTGATGACCCAATTCGGCCTGTATTCCCAAACCACGCCTCGCAACGACGCCAGCCCGTCGCGCGGCCAGTGGGATCTCGACGACGCCTATCGGTACCTTTCCGAAGCCTACGGGGGCTACCACTTCAACGTGCTGCACGGCGTCAATGTCGACGCCGGTATCTTCATGTCCTACATCGGCCTCTTCAGCTACTACAATTTCGACAATTGGGCCTACCAACCTTCCTACGTCTCTTCCAACACGCCGTGGTTCTTTAACGGTGTCCGCGTGCAGATCTTCCCCACCGCGCACCTCAAAATCGAGCCGTGGTTTGTGAATGGCTGGCAATCGTACGGACGTTTCAATGGCCGCCCCGGCTTCGGCATGCAAATTTTGTGGCGGCCGAACGGCTGGTTCTCCGTTCTGGGAAACGAGTACCTCCTGGGGGAGGATGCGCTGAATACCCCCGGTCGGGTGCGGTATCACAGCGACGACAGCATCGAAATCAAATACTACGACAAACCGGAAAATGTCCTGAGCAAAATGGCGCTTTCCCTCACCGGCGATATCGGATGCGAGCACGGCGGGGGCGTGAGTTGTGACACCAATAGCGCGAAAGGCCCCAAGCAAGATTTTCTGGGCTACATGCTCTATAACCGCTTCTGGTTTAATCACGATAAATTTGGCCTGACCCTGGGAGGCGGCAAAATCAACAACCCCGGTCGCTATCTGGTTCTTCTGCCGCCGATCAACGGAGCCACCGCCGCGTCCGGTACCCCCTATTTCACGGAAAATCCCGGCGATCCCTTCAAAGCTTGGGACGCCTCGGGCACTTTCGACTACATGCCCAGCCAGTACATCACCTTCCGCTGGGAGTTCGACCATCGCGCCGCCAACGTTCCGTATTTCTCCGGTCCCGGTGGAATCACGCCGACGTCCTGCCCGGCCGCGCCGCTCGTAGAAAATATTTGTGGATCACCCGGTGCGCTGGTTCCCGGCTTTACTCCAGATCTGAAGAAAATTGAGAACCGCATCGATCTCGCGATTCTTGTCAAATTCTGACCGAGGGCATGCACTGATGTTGGATCTTTTGTTCGTAACCATGACCGTGGCGTTTTTCGCAATCGCAATCCTTTACGTGCGCGGCTGCGAGCGCCTCAAATAGGAGTGTTTCGATGACCGCCGGAACTGCTTTGTTGCTGCTGATCTGTGTCGCACTGTGCGGCTATCTGATGTATGCACTTTTGAAAGCGGAGAATTTCTAACTTCACCATGACCGCAAGCGGCTGGTTACAAATCGGCGTTTTTGTCCTGGTCGTCTTCGCTATCACGAAGCCGCTCGGCACTTTCCTCGCCAAAGTTTTCAATGGCGATAAAACTTTCCTCGATTTCGCTCTCCGCCCGGTCGAAAAACTTATCTACCGCCTCGCCGACGTCGACGAAGCCCGCGGCATGCGCTGGACCGAATATGCCGTGGCCATGTTGCTTTTCAGCGGCCTCTCCATGGCTCTGCTGTACCTCATCGAGCGCACTCAGCGGTGGCTCCCGTTCAATCCCCAAAAGCTACCCAACGTTCCTGCCGTCCTGGCCTTCAACACCGCCGCCTCCTTCACCACCAACACCAACTGGCAAGCGTATATCCCCGAATCCACCATGAGTTATTTCACGCAGATGGCCGGCCTCGCCTATCACAATTTCATCTCCGCGGCGGTTGGCATCGTTCTGGCCATCGCCGTCATCCGTGGCATCGCCAGAAAGGAAACCGACGACCTCGGCAACTTCTGGGTCGACCTCACCCGCTGCCTGCTGTGGGTTTTGCTGCCGGTATGTCTGGTCGGCTCGCTGGTCTTGGTCTCTCAAGGCGCGATCCAAAATCTCAAGCCCTACACCACCTCGTCCCTGGTAGAACATCAACCGGTCACCACCGTCGACGCCGCCGGCAAATCCACCACCCAGGAAGTCACCCAGCAGCTCATCGCCCAGGGTCCAGTCGCGTCGCAGGAAATCATCAAACAGTTCGGCACCAACGGCGGCGGGTTCTTCTCTGCAAACAGCGCTCATCCCTTCGAAAATCCCACTCCGTTCACCAATTTCCTGGAAATCGTGCTGATGCTCGCCATCCCCTCCGCGCTCACCTACACCTTGGGCAAAATGACCGGTTCGCCGCGCCACGGTTGGGCGGTGTGGGCGGCCATGCTCAGTCTATTTTTCGTCGCCACCCTCACCGCCTATTGGGCGGAAGCCCGGGGCAATCCTCTGCTCACCAGAACCGACCAGTCGGTCTCCGGTCAGCAATCCGGCGGCAACATGGAAGGCAAAGAAGTCCGCTTCGGCGTCGCCAGTTCCGCACTCTTCGCCGTAGTCACCACGGACACCAGTTGCGGCGCAGTCAACAGCTCCCACGATTCTTTCACTCCGCTCGGCGGCATGATTCCACTCGTCAACATCATGCTCGGCGAAGTCGTTTTCGGCGGAGTCGGCTCGGGCCTCTACGGTGTCGTGGTCTTCGTTATCCTCGCCGTCTTCATCGCGGGCTTGATGGTCGGCCGCACTCCCGAATATCTCGGCAAAAAAATAGAGGCCTACGACGTCAAAATGGCCATGCTTTCGATTTTGATGATGTCTTTCGCGATCCTGGTCTTCTCCGCCATCGCTGTCGCCCAACCGTTCGGCACTTCCAGCATCAGCAACCCCGGTCCGCACGGCCTCAGTCAAATCCTCTACGCCTACGCCTCTCCGGTGGGTAACAACGGCTCCGCTTTTGGCGGCTTGAACGCTAACACCCCGTGGTACAACGTCAGCACCGCCATGGCCATGCTGCTCGGGCGCTTTTTTATGGTCATCCCGGTCTTGGGCATCGCCGGCAATCTCGCCAAAAAGAAAATCACTCCGGCCTCGGCGGGAACTTTTCCGGTCACCGGGGGGCTTTTCTCTGTTCTCCTGGTCTCCACCATCGTCATCGTCGGCGCCCTCACCTTTTTCCCCGCCCTAAGCCTTGGGCCCATCCTCGAGCACCTGCTGATGCAAGCCGGAAAGGTTTTCTAGATCATTCCTATGGACCAAACCTCCCAAGCCAAAGCCCAACCCATCGCCGACAAGAAAATCGTCGTGCGGGCCGTCGCTGATTCCTTCGGAAAACTCGATCCGCGCACCATGATCAAAAATCCCGTCATGTTCGTCGTCGAAGCCGGCGCGCTCTTGACCACCATCGACCTGATCTGGGGCGCTGCCCATCACGCTCGCCAATTCGGCTTCGGTCTGCAAATCACCCTGTGGCTCTGGTTCACCGTGCTCTTCGCCAATTTTGCCGAAGCCATGGCCGAAGGTCGCGGCAAAGCGCAAGCCGACACCCTGCGCAAAGCCCGCGCCGAAACCCAAGCCAGCCGCATCAGCGCGAACGGTTCCATCGAGCACATTCCCAGTTCCAAGCTCCGCACCGGCGACGTCGTGGTGGTTCCGGCGGGCGAATTCATCCCCGGCGATGGCGAAGTCATCGAGGGCGTCGCCTCGGTTGACGAATCCGCCATCACCGGTGAATCCGCTCCGGTCATTCGCGAATCCGGCGGCGATCGCTCGGCGGTCACCGGTGGCACCCGCGTGCTCTCCGACGAAATCAAGGTCCGGATCACCGCCAATCCCGGTGAAACTTTTCTCGATCGCATGATCCGCCTCGTCGAAGGCGCGTCTCGCCAGAAAACTCCCAACGAAATCGCACTGAACATTCTTCTTGCCGGCCTCACCATTATTTTCCTGCTAGCGGTGGTCACCCTGCAGCCCTTCGCCGTTTATTCCGGTGCGCCGCAAAGCATCTTCGTGCTCGTCTCTCTCCTGGTCTGTCTCATTCCCACCACCATTGGTGGTCTGCTCTCCGCCATCGGCATTGCCGGCATGGACCGCATGATTCAGCGCAACGTCATCGCCATGTCCGGCCGCGCGGTGGAAGCCTCCGGCGACGTGGACGTCCTCCTGCTCGACAAGACTGGCACGATCACCCTCGGCAATCGCCAGGCCACCATGCTGCACGCCTGCCCCAACATCAATGAAGCCGAACTCGCCAGCGCCGCACAGCTCGCCTCTCTCGCTGATGAAACCCCCGAAGGTCGTTCCATCGTCGTGCTCGTGAAGGAAAAGTACGGTCTCCGTGGCCGCGAGCTCAGCCAGCTCAATCCCATCTTCATTCCCTTCTCCGCTCAGACCCGCATGTCCGGCGTGGACCTCGACGGCCAGCAAATTCGCAAAGGCGCTCCTGAAGCTATCGCCAAATACGTTGCCGAGCATGGCAATAAAGTCCCCCCGGCAACCATGCAGCACGTTACCGAGGTCGCCAACGCGGGTGGCACCCCGCTCCTCGTCGCGGAAAACGGCCGCGTCCTCGGCGTCGTCGCGCTCACCGACGTCGTCAAAGGTGGCATGCGCGAGCGCTTCGACCATCTTCGCGCCATGGGCATTCGAACCATGATGATCACTGGCGATAACCCCCTCACTGCCGCGGCCATCGCGCGCCAGGCTGGCGTCGACGACTTCCTCGCCGAAGCCAAGCCCGAAGATAAGATGGCGCTTATCAAACGCGAACAGCTAAAGGGCAAGCTGGTGGCCATGACCGGTGACGGCACCAACGACGCACCCGCGCTCGCTCAAGCCGACGTTGGCGTGGCCATGAATACCGGCACCCAAGCTGCCAAGGAAGCCGGCAACATGGTCGATCTCGATTCCAATCCCACCAAGCTCATCGAGATCGTGGAAATCGGCAAACAATTGCTCATCACCCGAGGCGCGCTCACCACTTTCTCGGTCGCCAACGATGTCGCCAAATATTTCGCCATCATTCCCGCCATGTTTGCCGGAGCTTTCCCACAGCTCAATGTCTTGAACGTAATGCATCTGGCGACGCCTCAGTCCGCCATTCTCTCCGCGGTCATTTTCAATGCGCTGATCATCGTCGCGTTGATCCCTCTCGCATTGAAGGGAGTGCGCTATCGTCCGCTCGGCGCAGCCGCGCTGCTGCGTCGAAATCTCCTGGTCTACGGTGTCGGTGGCGTAGTCGCCCCGTTCTTCGGCATCAAGTTGATCGATCTCTTCATCACCTGGGTCCATTTCGCGTGAGGCAAGCCATGAAACAAAATTGGCGCATCGCTATCGTCATGATTCTCATCACCACCGCGCTGTTCGGCTTGGCCTATCCCCTCGCCGTCACCGGCCTCGCCCAACTGCTCTTTCCGCACCAAGCCAACGGCAGCCTGATCCAAAGGAATGGTCAAACCATCGGCTCCCAACTCATCGGCCAATCTTTTTCCTCCCCTGCCTACTTCCATTCTCGCCCTTCGGCCGCCGGAACCGGATATGATCCCTCGCAGTCCTCGGCATCGAACCTCGGCCCCACCAACCACCAGCTCCTGGATCGAGTAAAAGCCGATACCGACAAGCTGCAAACCGAGAACTCCGGCGCGCCAGTTCCGGTAGATCTGGTCACATCGTCAGGTTCGGGCCTCGATCCAGACATCTCTCCGGCCGCCGCGGAATTCCAAATCCCGCGCATCGCCCGCCAGCGAAACATCTCCGAATCCGACCTCCGCGCCCTCATTGCTAAACACACCCTAGCCCGCCAATTCGGCTTCCTAGGCGAACCCCGCGTTCGCGTCTTGGAACTAAATCTCGATCTCGACACCGCCCACCCCGCCAGGTAGGCCTAAGCCCCATTTCGCCGCCGAGCTTGCATTCCGCATAGCAATACATGAACATGAGTTCATGTTCATAAATAACATTTTGTTTTTAAGAGGTTTGGTGATCTGGGCAGGCGCTACCCTTCTCTTGCGGGTAGCCGGACAGCGCTTGTTTCACCCCGGAGCTCATCTCGGAATTCTGCTGTTGTTCCTGATCAGCCTTCCAGCAATGGCTTGGCTGGTGCGCAACCTCTGCCAAGCCGCTGGTTTGCCACCTGCGCAGTGGCCGGCTGGAGCCATCTCCGTTGCGCTACCCACTTTGCTCCTCGACCCCTTCTCGAGCGCGCTGTTCCCGTTCCTGTTTCCGAACATCGCTCCGCAAATGGCTGGCGTCTTCGGCGGATGGATCATCTGGTGTTGCGCGGGTGCCTTGCTCGGCGTGATGGTTCCGGCTCGGAGGCAGTCCTGAAGTCCCGGCAAAGACGGCGGTCGAGCCGGCGCCCTAATCTGCTCAAAGGCGAAGACCTTCCGCCGGAGACTGTGCAACAGCGAAGCCGCGACAATCGCGCCCGGCTCAAGGCCGCCGGCCTCGCCGTCTTTAGCGAAAAGGGCTACCAAGGCGCGGCCATCAAGGACATCGCCAAGCGAGCCAGGCTAGCGATAGGCGGCTTCTACCTGCACTTCCACTCCAAGCGACAACTCCTGTTGGTCCTGATGGACGACCTGCTGCAAGGCCTGAGCCAAATCACTCTTGCTCCCAGCTCCCCGTCCGCCGACCGCGATACCGCGAGCCGGCCCGCCCCTAAGAGCCCTTTCACGCCCCAGAGCAAATGGCGCGGCGCTAGCCACCGGGCTTCCACCGACGTGCGCGCGGCCATCGGTGGCTTGCTGACCCGCGCCTTCTCCCACGATCTCCGGTACCTCGGCGCCTGCCGCGCCTGGCAAGAAGCGGCACTCTGCAATCATGACCTGACGCGAAAACAAATCCATATTCAATCGTGGACTACCAACCGAATCGCTGAATTGTTTCGGACGTTCCAACAATTGCCCAATGCTCGCGTCAACCTGGACATCCGCGGCCTGGCCCAAGCCATGGACCAGTTGTTCTGGTCGTTGCTCTCCCAAGCCACCCGCCTCTCGAAATCCCAACTTCGTCAACGTCTCGACTCCCTCGCTGATCTCATCTTCCACGGCCTGTTCCGCGATCCCGCCAAGCCATCACCCACCAAACGCCGTTGACACCAAACCCATCCAGCCTGGTCAGACCCTTCAATCGTGTTACTGTATTATATACTATATTAACAGTACTCTCACGTTTCAGGTGCTTCTCAATCAAAGGAGTCGGCAGCTGCCAAGTACGGTGGCGTACCTTCGCGTCACCAGCAGATTCGACATTCTTCCAACTTAGAATGACCAGTTATGCAAAACGCCTAGGGGTGGCCAATCCTTGCCTAGCCCCCGCTAGGCTCAACACCAACGGACGGAGACGATCTACTGCTTTCTAGCAGGGGGCTTAGCCGTGTTCGCCTTGAGCGGCTGGAAGCGGTAGCCAATCCACGGTTCCGTCAAAATATATTTCGGATGCGCCGGATCAGCCTCAATCTTCTTGCGCAACTGATTGATCACCACGCGAAGATTCTCGGTCTCTTCCCCGTAATCCGGGCCCCACACCGATTGCAGCAGTCGCCGATGGGTGAGCGGCTTTCCCTGGTTGGCGACCAGATGCTTCAACACATCGAACTCTTTTGGTGTGAAATGCACTTCGCGGCCTCGGACCGTCACCACCCGGCTCTCGAAATCGATGGTCAAATCCTTTGCGGCGAATGGCGGCAACACATCGCCCGGTGAAAAACGCCGCAGCGCCGCGCGAATACGCGCCAGCAATTCCTCGATACCAAACGGCTTCACCACATAATCGTCGGCGCCGGCGTCCAGGGCCTGCACCTTGTCGCGTTCCGCGTTCCGCACCGTCAGCATGATGATCGGAAAATCCGAATCGCGGCGCAACTCGCGGCACGCTTCGATGCCACCCATTCCCGGCATATTCACATCCAGCAACACCAAGTCCGGCCTTTGTTTCCGCACCGATTCCAGCGCTTCTTCCCCACTGGAAGATTCCAGAATGGCGTAGCCATTGGCCGACAATGTCGCCCGCAGCACCCGCCGAATTTGCGGCTCATCGTCCACGATCAAGATATTCGCCGCGCTCATCGCGACTCCCGCGCATTGCGATCACTCGGCAGAGTGAAAGAAAACACCGAGCCGTGCCCCATCTGGCTGGTGACGCCGATGGTGCCGTGGTGTGCGCTGATGATCGCTTTTGCGATCGGCAAACCCATTCCAGTTCCACGCACGAGGTAACGCTGGTCTTTGCCTCGATAGAATTTGTCGAAGATCATCGTTTGCTCAAATTCTTCGATGCCTGGTCCGCGGTCCGCCACGCTGATGCTCACGGCATCGCCGGCAACCTCCGCGCTCACCGTGATGGGCTGCTCCTTCGGCGAATAAAGATTGGCATTGTCGATCAACTGCACCATGGCTTCTTTCGCGCGGCCCAGATCGGCGCGCACCATCGGCAGATTCGCGCCCAGATGCACGTCCACCCGTCGCCCGGCCAACGCTGCTTTGCAATGCGCCAGGGACGCATCCACGATTTCTTGTACCGGAGTCGGTTCCAGCTCCAGTCGTAACTCACCCGCTTCCAGTTTGGCCATCTCCCCGGCTTCTTCCACCAACCGGTTCAGCCGGTCGCATTCTTCGTCGATGATCGTCAGCAATTCGCGAGACTGGGCCGCATCGGAAGGCGCCGCGCTGAGCATACTGCTCACGGCCGCTTTCATGGACGTCAGCGGAGTGCGAAAGTCGTGGGTGATAGAATCCAACAACGCTGACTTAAGCCGCTCGCCTTGCCGTTCAGCTTCCGTCTGTCCCAACTGCTCCACTGCGCGCGCGCGTTCGATGGCAATGGCCACCAGCGTGCTTACAGCTTCTACCGATTGCCGAGACAACTGCGGACCAGAAATTCCCAAACTCGCAATCGGCCGCACTCCCAGGCGCACCGGGATAAAATACAAACCCTGCTGCAGTTCGCTGGTGATTTCATCATTCAAGAACGCCAGCTTCATCTTCGATTCGTCCAACTGCGATGCGCCAAAACCCGAACGGTAAAACTTCTCTTTCTGCGGCAGAAATAATTCCGCCGCTCCGGCTTCAAAACTCTCCACGATGTAATCCGGAATCGCATTCATCAACTGAATGACGTTCCCTTCTCCCAGCAATTTGCGGCTGAAACGGTACAGCCGCTCGACTTCGTGCCGCCGCAGGTGGGCCTCGTCCGCCTCTCGCCGGATCTTCGCCGACAACTGGCTGCCCATGATGGCGGTCACCAGGAATGCGAACAGCGCCACCCAATTCTGCGGATCGGCGATGGTAAAAGTGCCCACCGGTGGCAGGAATAAATAGTTGAACGTCAGCATCGCCGCCAGGGACATGAACACCGATACGGCCACGCCCCAGACGGCCGAAACTGCTAGAATTGCCAGGATAAACGTCAGCGCAACGGTGGTCTGATTGACATGCAGGACGTGGCGATAAAAGTAGGCGATGGCCGCTACCACCGTAGTGGCGGCCGCGAATCCCACGAGTCGGCCGGCAAGAAGTCTTTGCATGGCCTCATTCTATCGTATGCGCCGACGATGACGCGGAGAACATAGTCCCTTGCCCAAGAAGCCCGAGGATTGGTTGGAAGTCGCATGTCCGCCTCAGAAACCGCGCGGTATCTTCAAATTATTTCTCGGCTACGCCCCGGGCGTCGGCAAAACCTTCAGCATGTTAAGCGAGGCGCTGCGTCGTAGGGGGCGTGGTGAGGACGTGGTCGTCGGCGTCGTGGAAACCCATGGCCGCAAAGGCGTCGAAGAGCTGGTTTCACAGTTGGACGCCGTACCCCGAAAAAAAATCGAATACAAAGGCACCATCTTCGAGGAAATGGACGTAGATGCAATTCTGGCTCGGCACCCGGAAGTCGTTCTGGTGGACGAGCTAGCTCACACCAACATACCTGGCAGCAAACACCGCAAGCGCTACGAAGACGTGCAGGAATTGTTGGCCGCCAAAATCGACGTGGTCGCTACTCTGAATATTCAGCACATCGAAAGCATCGCGCCGGTGGTGCACTCCATCACCGGAATTACCGTCCGGGAGACCGTTCCGGATTGGGTGCCGCTCACTGCGTCAGAAACGCTGATGGTCGATCTGACCCCAGAAGCGTTGCTCAACCGCATGAAGCGCGGCGACGTTTATAGCAGCGAAAAAGTTGAGCGCTCTCTGAAGAATTTCTTTCGGCGCGGAAATTTGATTGCGCTGCGGGAACTGGCCTTGCGCCAGGTCGCCGAGCAGGTCGATCGCAGTCTCGAGTCGTACATGGAAGCGCAGGACATCCGCAAAAACTGGGGGGTGCGAGAGCGCATGGCGGTGTGCGTTTCGGAAAATCCAGCCGGCCAGTATTTAATTGCGCGCGCCGCCAGGATGGCCCGCCGTATGGATGCGGAACTTTATGTGGTTCATGTCGATCGGGATTTCGGACCGAAGAACGGAAACAGCAACGCCCTAGCGGCCAATCTTCGTTTTGCGGAAAATCTTGGCGCAAAAGTGGTGCGATTGAAGGGTCGAAGCGTCGCCGACACGGTGGCGGAATTCGTGCGCTCCAAACACATTACGCAAATTATCTTTGGCCGCGCGCCCATCCGGGACTGGCGCAAGTATCTGTATCTCTCCGCCGTACATCGCTTCCTGCGAGAATCACCTGCCGTCGACGTGCACATCGTTACCCAGGAATCTGAGGACTAAGCCGGCCAAGTGACCCGGCTAGGAGGCGCCCGGCGAGACCTGCTAGGGAGTTTTCTGGTTTTCGATCGTTCCAGCCAGCTGCAGTTCGATGGTGACTACCGGCTCGGCTTTCAGAAGAAAATTGCTGGGGTTTTTCAGACCCCAAGCGACGTAGGGAACGCAAAAGGTGCTGGTTCCCTTCCAGTGCCCCCCGGCCAGTTCCGCCCGCACTGGAACGGTGAGTTGATGGTCCACACCGTGCAACGCCAGGACGCCGCGCAACTGAGCGGATAGGTTTGCCGGGAGCTGCACCGGTGGGGTCCCGTCCAACCGTTCGGGACGAAAGGTAACTTCGGTATAACGCGGACTTTCCAGCACTTCCTTGTGCATTCTTTTATCACGGGAAGAATTCCCGCTCTCGCCGCTGGCGGCATCCGCGACGATTTCGCCGCCAGCCTTTCCGCTGGCTGTGTCGATGCGCAAAGTCCCCCGCTTCAACGCGAATGTGCCATGCACGGCGTGAAGCGAAGTATCCAACGTCCAGTGCACTTTGCTCGCGGCGGGATCGAGCGTGAGCACCAGCTCGCTCGCATCCGTCGTGCGCGGTGCCTCAAGCGCGGGCGCGAACGAACCCTGCGCGACGCCTACCAACCCCGCGAGGATTACCGAGGCCAGGGCCGTCGCGGCCAGCACCTTGCCGGAACACATGCCCGCGAATTTTGCCATCATCCCTTCCGCCAATCACCGCGTGATGGTTGATACTATGCCAGCGCTAACCGCCAGAAAAGTTTCGCGCCGAGAGCCCCGACACGCGGCGAAGGAGTCCCGCCAACATGAAACGCCAACAGCCGCTCGAACAAATCAGGATCGCCTGCCAACGCAGCCAGGGCACGATCCCGCAACCAGTCATTTCCGTCCAGCATCAACATCGCGCGGCTCATCAGCGTCGCTCTGGCGGCCAATCGACGATGGGCAGACTGATAGCTACTGAGATCTTCGGCGGAAATGGCATCCGCCAATGCTCCGGCTTGATGAAAACTCAGGCTCAGGCCTTCGCCGGTGATGGCGTCTACGCTCCCGGAAGCGTCGCCGACCAGCGCGACTCGCCCGCGATAGACTTTCTGCAATTGCCGGCTTACGGTCACGGCTCCGCGTTCGGCGCCAACCACCGCCACTCGATTCAGGCGATCTGCGAGTTCAGGGCATTCCACCCTCAGGCGGTCCAAGCGTATGTGCTCGTCGCTTGACACCAACACCACGCATACTTCCTCCTCTCCAACCGGAGTGACATACGCTTGAGCGTTGGTTCCCCAATACACTTCCATGAAATTCGACCAAGGTCTGATCCGAAAGTGTTGGCGAAAAGCATAGCGAGCGCTCGAATTCCCGCGAGAGACAAGCCCCAGTCCGCACCAACCCCGAACCCGCGAGTGTATGCCATCGGCGCCGACGATCCATTTCGCGGGCAACAGCTCGCCGGCGACGATGGCACCTTCCGCGCAAATCGCCGAGACCGGCGAGCGCCACAATAACTCGACACCACCGGCGTCTGCGGCGGCGATCAGCCGCTGATGCAATACTTTTCGCCGAATGCCCAAGCCGTTGCCCCCAGGAAAACGCGCCGCGACCTGGGTGTTCGGGGTTACAAAACGGATGCCCGGCAGCGAACGTCCTTCGGACCTGGGCACGGCGACGTCCAATCGCGCCAGCGCGGCCAGCGCATCGGGCAGCAGCCCTTCACCACAGGGCTTGTCGACCGGGGGGATGGCGCCGTCGACGACGGTGACGCGCAGCCCTTGGCGATGAAGCGCGATGGCGGCGGTGAGTCCCGCCGGCCCTCCGCCAATGACCACCACATCGGTTTTCTTCCGCATTGTGTCTCCGCTTGATGAGTGTGGTCCAAATGACCGAATCGATGCGTCTTTTCGCTTGGCAGTGAGATAAGCTGGGTTTATATTAAAGCGAACCGGTATTAATTTGACTGATTCAGCGCTGTGCACCATCCTGCTGAAGGACTACTGCGCGTAGCCAAGGGGGACCACTGCAGGTGATCGAATCTTTGCCGAAGACACGAAGCCGAAGTCTGGTCGATGGACCCAACCGCGCAGGGGCCCGCGCGATGCTGCGCGCCTGCGGATTGCGCGATGACGACTTCTCCAAGCCCTTGGTGGGTGTTGCCAACACCTGGATTGAGATTGGGCCCTGCAATTATCACCTCCGGGACCTGGCCGTACATGTCAAAGACGGTATTCGCGCCGCCGGCGGAACGCCGCTGGAGTTCAACACCGTGTCGATTTCCGACGGAATCACCATGGGAACCGAGGGGATGCGTACTTCCCTGGTCAGCCGCGAGGTCATCGCCGACTCGATCGAACTGGTTACTCGCGGAAACATGTTTGATGCGCTGATCGTTCTGGTGGGTTGCGACAAGACGATTCCGGGTGGGGTGATGGCCCTGGCTCGCCTGAACATTCCGGGACTGGTTCTGTATGGCGGATCGATTGCCCCGGGACAATTCGAGGGGCACGCGGTGACGATCCAAGATGTATATGAAGCCATCGGACAGCATGCCAGCGGCGGCATGAGCGATGCGCGGCTGAAGGCATTGGAAAGTGTGGCATGCCCTGGCGCCGGTGCGTGCGGCGGACAGTTCACCGCGAACACCATGGCGTTGGTCTGCGAATTCCTGGGTATCGCCCCCATGGGCCTCTCCAGCGTTCCCGCGACCAATGCCGGAAAGTCGAACTCCGGACGTCGAGCCGGGGAGATGGTCATGGAGCTGCTGCGCCAAGAGGTCACCCCGTTGCAAATTATTACCAAAAAGGCCATCGAGAATGCCATCGCCGGTGTCGCCGCGACTGGCGGATCGACCAACGCGGTTCTGCATTTGCTGGCCATCGCTAGTGAAGCGCGCATCCCGCTGCATATCGACGATTTCGACCGCATTAGCTCGCAGGTACCGATCCTTGCGGACTTGAAGCCCGCGGGCCAATTCATGGCCACCGATCTGTTTGCCGCCGGCGGGACTGCGTTGATAGCCAAGCGCATGCTGGAGGCAAAATTTCTACACGGCGACTGCCTTACGGTCACCGGACACACTCTTGCGCAAGAGTCCGCCGCGGCGAGGGAAACACCACAGCAACAGGTGGTTCGCAACGTGAATGCTCCGCTGAAAACGACCGGTGGTTTGGTGATCCTGAAAGGCAATCTTGCGCCGGAAGGTTGCGTACTGAAGGTGGCGGGGAACAACGTGCAGAATTTCAAGGGCACGGCTCGCGTTTTCGACAACGAAGAAGCGGCCTTTGCGGCGGTGCAAGGTGGCAAGATCAAAGCTGGGGATGTGATCGTGATTCGCTACGAAGGACCGAAAGGCGGACCGGGCATGCGCGAAATGCTGGCGGTAACCGCGGCGTTGTTTGGTTCGGGTCTGGGAGATTCGGTGGCGCTGCTCACGGACGGACGCTTTTCCGGCGCGACTCACGGGCTGATGGCCGGGCATGTCGCCCCCGAAGCGGTGAACGGCGGGCCGATCGCGGCGGTGGCCAACGGCGACACCATCGAATTTGATATTCCGAAAAGAACGTTGAACGTGGCGCTCACCGAGGCGGAGATCAAGCAACGTATGTCTACTTGGAAGGCACCGGCACCGCGATACAGCACCGGGGTGATGGCCAAGTATGCTTTTATGGTTTCGTCCGCGGCGCAAGGCGCGATCACCGCGCCGCCGCAAAGTTCCACTCCATCTTCACAAGCAGTGCACGCGAGGACCCTATGAAGTTGACTGGTGCGGAAATTCTCTGCGAGACGCTGACCCGTCTAGGCGTCCGCCACCTTTTTGGCTATCCCGGCGGTGCGATCCTTCCGGTATACGACGCGCTGGGCAAATCGAAGTTGCATCACGTTCTGGTACGCCACGAACAAGGCGCTACGCATATGGCCGATGGCTACGCGCGGGCCAGCGGCGGAGTGGGTGTGGCCATGGCCACTTCCGGACCGGGCGCGACCAACATGGTTACCGGCATTGCGACGGCGATGCTGGATTCCTCTCCGGTGGTGTGCATTACCGGACAGGTTAGCAGCAAGTTGTTGGGCTCGGATGCGTTTCAGGAAATTGACATCACCGGCATCACCATGCCGATCACCAAGCACAATGTGGTGGTGTCGCGAGTGGAAGACATAGCGCGGTCAGTTCGCGAAGCATTCGTGATCGCCAATTCCGACCGGCCCGGACCGGTGCTGGTGGACATTACCAAGGATGCGCAGCAGGCTTCCTGCGATTTCGATTGGGAGACCTCGGCTCCGAAGCTGCCCACCAAGCGGACCCGTGCAAAATACGATCAAGCGGAGTTTGACCGCGCCGTCGAACTGCTGAACAGCGCAAAGCGTCCGCTGATTCTTGCCGGGCACGGAATCATGCAAGCCGGCGCTACTCGTATATTCGAGCAGTTCGTGCGAGCCGGACATTTTCCGGTCGCGATGACCCTGCTGGGCATCGGATGCTTCCCTGCGAACGACCCGATGAACCTGGGAATGATGGGCATGCATGGCGAAGCCTGGGTGAATCACGCGATTCAGGAAGCAGATTTGCTGATCGCCGTGGGCATGCGCTTTGACGATCGGGTGACCGGCGATCTGAAGACCTACGCGAGAGACGCGCGCAAAATCCACATCGAAATTGATCGCTCGGAAATCAACAAGAACGTAAAAGTGGATTCGGCGCTGGTGGGCGATGCCCGCGAAGTGCTGGAGCAATTGCTTCCCTGCCTGGACGGGCGTAAGCGCGGCGATTGGGTGGCGCACATTCGGGAATTGAAGGGCGACTCCGCGGTACGCGATATTCAAGGTTTGCCGGATAACGGACACTTATACGCGGCCCACGTGATCAACGATCTTTGGAAAGAGACCGGCGGCGAAGCCGTCGTGGTTACGGATGTGGGACAGCACCAGATGTGGGAGGCGCAGTATTACCACCACAATACGCCGCGCAGCCTGATCACTTCTGGGGGCCTGGGCACCATGGGTTTTGCATTGCCGGCGGCGATTGGCGCGAAATTTGCCAAGCCGGACGCGGACGTGTGGGTGGTAGTGGGCGACGGCGGGTTCCAGATGACGATGTGCGAGCTGGCCACCATTGTTCAAGAGAAGATCAAGATCAACATCGCCATCGTCAACAACGGATATCTGGGTATGGTTCGGCAATGGCAGGAGTTTTTCTACGAGAAGCGCTACGTAGCGACACCACTGGTAGCGCCAGATTTCGCGGCCCTAGCTAACGCCTTCGGCATTCGCGGCGAACGAATCAGCTCCCGAGCCGATGTGGCGCCCACGATTCGATGGGCACGAGAGTCCAAGGAACCGGTGCTGATTGATTTCCGCGTGGAGCAGGAAGATTCGGTGTACCCGATGGTGCCGGCGGGCGGCGCATTGCACGAAATGATTCGGCGCCCAAATAGTCCGCTGGTCGAAACCGCTGCAACCGAGCTGTAAGGAGAATTTACAATATGCAGACTTTAGTGGCTTACGTGGAAAATAAGCCGGGGGTTCTGAACCGGGTTTCTTCGCTGGCACGCCGGCTGGCCATCAACATCGATTCGCTTACGGTAGGGCCGACAGAAAATGAAGAAGTAGCACGCATGACCATCGTTGCGCACACCGACGGACGCGGCGCGCACCGCCTGGAGGCCAGCCTAGAAAAGCTGGTGGACGTGCTGTTGGCTGAAAATGTTTCGGAGCGTTCGTTGCTGGAGCGCGATTTGGCATTGATTAAGGTGACCGCCGATCAGACTTCGCGGCCGCACTTGATGGAGCTGATCAAGGTATTTCGCGCGCGGGTGATCGATGTGGCACCGGAATCGCTGATTCTGGAAGTTTCGGGCACGGTGGACAAGATCGACGGGTTGCTGGAAGTGTTGCGGCCCTTCGGGGTGCTGGAGATGGCGCGCAGCGGGCGCATCGCCATGACCCGCGGCGGGGATCTATTGCGCCCTCCAACCGCGACGGAAAACGCCGGCAGTCCACAAGCTAAATAGGTCATCCGGAATTTCCGGCAACGATTGGAAGCCAGAGGCACGAACTGGCGGTCCCCGGTAACGCGCGGGTTTTCCAAAAAAAAGGTACCGCCGCGCCGTAGTCGCTTTGCGAACAAATCTCTCTTAGAGGAAACGAATGGCCCACCTTTATTACGACAATTCCGCGGACCTCAGCCTGATTCAAGGCAAGAAGGTGGCGATCATCGGGTATGGCTCGCAGGGACATGCGCATTCGCTGAACCTTCGCGACAGCGGGGTTTCGGTTCGCGTTGGATTGCAGCCAGGCAGCACGTCGCTCGCCAAGGCTCATCAGCAAGGACTGGTGGTCAGCACTCCAGCCGAAGCGGCGGCGTGGGCCGAGGTGATCATGATTCTGGCGCCGGACACCAAACAGCCCAAGATCTATCGCGACTCCATCGCTCCGAATCTTTCTGCCGGCAAGACGTTGATGTTCGCGCACGGATTCAACATTCGTTTCGGTACGATCAAACCACCGGCAAATGTAGATGTGTCGATGATCGCGCCTAAGGCGCCGGGTCATCGCGTGCGGGAAGTGTTTACGGAGGGCGGAGGTACACCGGCGTTGCTGGCGGTGGAGCAGGATGCTACCGGACAGGCCAGGCAATTGGCGTTGTCCTACGCCAAGGCCATGGGCTGCACCCGCGCCGGAGTACTGGAGACTACTTTCACCGAGGAGACCGAGACCGACCTGTTTGGCGAGCAAGCGGTGTTGTGCGGCGGCGTGAGTGAGTTGATCAAAGCGGGCTTCGATACCCTGGTGGCAGCGGGCTATCAGCCGGAAGTTGCCTATTTCGAGTGCCTGCACGAGCTGAAACTGATCGTCGATCTGATCTATCGCGGCGGTCTGAGCTACATGCGCTACTCCATCAGTGACACCGCCGAACAGGGTGATTACTCGGCTGGGCCGAGAATCATAACCGCGCAGACTCGTGAGGAAATGAAGAAGATTTTGGCGGAGATTCGCGACGGGAGTTTCGCGAAGAAATGGATCGATGAAAACGAAAAAGGCTGCCCCAATTTCCTGGCGACGCGACAGCGCGAGCAAGGCCATGCGATCGAGCAACTCGGACCGGGGCTGCGGGCGATGATGCCGTTCCTTCAGCCGATCGTGGCTCCGGGATTGGCGAGCAAAGCCAACGCCGCGGAGAAATAGTGGAGAGCGTTGTGGGGCCCGGATGAAAGCTGATCAATGGGTGAGTTGACATATCAACTGATTTAGGGAATTCTCTCGCTCAATGAAAGTCAAAGAACGCTGGAACCGCGGGCCTACTCCAGCTTTGCCAGAGCGCATCGCCAAACTGAGTGCCAAGCGGCAAGAAATCATCCGCCCGATTCTGGAGCACCCCCGCGAGTACGTCCTGCTCAGCGTACGGTCGATGGCCAAGCGGTTGAAGACCGACCCGGCCACCATCGTTCGTATCGTGCGGGGACTTGGCTTTGGAAGCTACCGCGAATTTCAACATCATCTGCACGAACTGTCGTTAGCGTTTGCCACCCCGTTGGACAATTTGCAATCCAGTGGGCACGATTCCAGCATGCCGGCGTTTGTGCGAACCGCACTCGCTCAGGATTTGAAGAACATGCAGGGGCTCAAGAACAGCTTGGACGTCCGGCGCCTTGCCAAACTGGCCAAGCGCTTTCACGGTGCGCGGCGAATCGTGATTTTTGCAGGCGACGTGGCGGCGCTATTGGCGGAGTATCTGGAATACCAGATCAGCATTTTGGGCCTCTCCATTTTTGCGGCGACTTCCGCGGGAGGGATTACCCATCTGGCGCGGGTGGTGAATAAACGGGATGTGGTGGTGGCGATCAGTTTCAGTCAGGGACTTCGGCAAACCGTGGAGGGCGCGCAGCAGGCCCGGGCCCACGGTGCCTATACGGTGGGCATCGCGGACACCTATCTGTCGCCACTTTCAAACATCTGCGACGAAGTGTTTCTCGCCTCGATCGAATCCTCGACGATTGGGGTTTCTTATGCTGCGCCGATTTCCCTGCTGCACGCGATTGTAGCGGCGTGCGGGCAATACCGCCGGCCGCTAACGTTGGCGGTGGCGAAGGAGATTGCTGAGGAGCGGCGCAAGGGTTTCCGGTGGTACACACCTTCGTGAGCGGCTGAAGTTGTGCGGGTGCGATTCCCCCGGGGGATGCCACGAATGGCGGCTCGAGGAATACCTTCAGCGGAGTTGTATGGATTGCCGAGTTTGCGGCGAAATATTTTTAGCTGAGCGAAGTGCTGCCCAACTCGGCCACGCGGCGCTCATAAACCATCTCGCACCAGCCATGCTTGCCTAAGTAGCGAAACACAATTTTGTGTCCCGGCTCGATTTTGGCTCGCGAGCGGACTACCGAGTCCGAAAGCTCCACCCACCCACCCGTGACCAGGTAATTCCCTTCCCAGCCGCGCAGCTCGAATCGGCCATCATTCTTCAGTGTGAGCGGCCCACCAGTGCAGGGCACGGTTTTCCCGTGAATTTTGGCTTCGGCGCATTGGTAGCGGCCGGAGACGTTGACGGTCTGGGCGTGGCTGCAAGGAATCAAGGCGGCAAAGGCCGCGGCGACGCATAACATTCGTGCCCGTTTGGCGCCGGCGTGGAGGGGAAAACTCACACTGGGAGGAGTGCACGCGTGGCACCAATCGGGGTTCCCGGGGCCCGAGGCAAGTTGCTGAGCACATGACGTTTAGAAACGCAGACTTGGGGAAAAACGGGCGGCGAGGAGACCGCCGGTGTTGGTTGTGGAAAAACATTGCCATCCGGGGCGAGGCACCGACGGAACGATCGTTTCTAGCCTAAGACGGTCGCTCCGCTAAGGGCTCGCAGGCGCGCTACCACGGTTCGTTTAGGTGAGGTTTCCAGGACTACTCGGGAAGCTCGGCAATCGCTTCGCCGTCTTTGCGGGGATCGGAAGCACCGTAATTCACCCCGGTGGTGAAATCTCGCAGAACCGCTTGCCCGCCGCCCATGGTCGTGGAGAAGGTGCCTTTGAGCTCGATTTTGTGGCCCTTGGCGGTCAATTCGTTTCGCACGTTTTGTGAAAATCGATTCTCCATGGACACATCGCAACCGCTGAAGGACTGCTTGGAGAATCGCGGAGCTTCCAGAGCGGCTTGGATGTTCATCTTGAAGTCGGAAATATCGGCTATGAACTGGGCGTGAGCCTGGGCCTGATTCCAGCCCCCCATAATTCCGAAAGCCACGCGAGTGTCCGCCTTTTGTGCGAAGGCGGGAATGATGGTATGCAGCGGACGCTTGCGGCCCGACAGCGCGTTGGGCGACCCGGGGTCGAGGGAAAACAGTGCACCGCGATTTTGCAATACGAAGCCGGTGCCCTGCGCGACGATGCCGGAACCAAAATTGTCGTAATTGCTTTGAATCAGCGAGACCATGTTCCCGTCGCGGTCCACCACGCTGAGGTAGGTGGTCTCATGCCCGCCGCGGATTTCACCTGCGGTGACGTTGCAATTGGCCTTGTCGGGGTCGATCTGTTTAGCGCGTTGTGCCGCCCAATCCTTTGAGAGCAGCGTTGCCACCGGCAGCGTTTGCCTGCGCGGATCGCCAATATATTTCAGTAAATCGGCGTAGGCGAGTTTTTTGGCCTCGATCATGGAATGCAGCGCGCGCGTCGATCCGAATCCCCAATCTTTTTGGCCCAATGGAAACGTTTCCATTACATTGAGCATTTCGAGCGCGGCGAGTCCCTGACCGTTGGGCGGCATTTCGTACACAGTCCAGTCGCGATAGGTAGTAGCGAGCGGCTCGACCCATTCGCCAGAAAATTCGGCAAAATCCTGCGGGGTCATGGTGCTACCGTGGCGCTTTAGCTCCGCAACAATGGCCGATGCCATCGATCCCTTATAGAAAGCGTCACGGCCGCTCTTGGCAATGGTCTGCAAGGATTGCGCCAGATCCGGATTGCGAAAAATCTCACCAACTTTCGGGGCGTGGTCCTGAGGCAGGTAAGTCTTGACCGCGTTCTCGTCGGAGCGCAGATGATCGGTTTGCGCCGCCCAGTAGGCTGCGACCAACTCCGGCACCGGGAATCCCTGATCGGCAGTCCGGACAGCGGAGGCGAGATCCTCTGCGAGTGTTTTTCTGCCAAATTTTGCGGCTAGTTTCTGCCACCCGTCGACTGCTCCGGGCACGGTCACCGAGTGGACCCCTTGCTGGGGCATATCGCGCAGGCCTTGCTTGCGCAAGAAGTCAATGGTGAGGGCTTTGGGCGCCCAACCGCTGGCGTTCAGGCCGTAAAGCTTGTTGGCTTTTGCATCATAAACGACAGCGAAAAGATCGCCGCCGATGCCATTGGACATAGGCTGGACCACGCCCATCATGGCGTTCGCGGCGATGGCAGCGTCGACGGCATTTCCGCCCTGTTCGAGAATTCGGACGCCGGCTTGGGCGGCGAGCGGCGACTCCGCGGCAACGATGCCGTTGCGGGAAATGACCATCGAGCGGGCCTGCCCGCGATCCTGCGCGTGGACAACAAGCACGATCAACGCCGAGAAGAAGGAGATCAGAAGCACGAATCGCGGGTTGCGCATAGATGCCCAAGCTCCTGTCCAGCTTGGCTCTGTCCTTACAGGGTGGTTAGGATTGGTGACTTTAGCGCGGGCGCGGCCAGGTCGCAAGCGCCTACGGAGGTATACATTTCCCCCCGGATAGAATTCAGGGATAGTGCGTGGTACAAGAGACCAATATTATGCCGATTAACCCTCGAGTCATCCAGCTTTTGCAACGTTGCGTTCCGGTGCTAGCCACTGCCGTTTTTCTTTTTTCTTGCGCGGCGAAAAAGCCGGTGGCTCAGCTTACCGTGGAGGTTCCGGCGGACTTCTCGGGCCAATTGCGGATCCACCCTTGCAGGGCCGGCGCTCCATCCGAGCACCTCACAGCTGATCCAACCGGGCAGGTCTACACTTCGAGGTGCCTACAGGGAGCCGAGCAGGTCAGCCTGGTGGTGGTGCAATCGGGCCGAGCGGCGGAAATTCCTGCCTCACAGGTGGAACTGTTGCGTACCGGCGACGGCATGGTCGTGGAGATTCGCGGCCCCACGCCGAATTAGGGGCCCATCGATTCCCCGGCGGTCACGGTTCTTGGCGCGAAACCGCGCTGCTCTTAGACCTCCGACTCCCCTTTTGCCGAACAATCTTGTTCTATTACGTCTTCGACGATGAGTTTGGGTTGGATGCGCTAAGATGGAACGGCCGGCTAAGGACGGTTGTCCTTGCCGGCCCTTTACTGCGTATGGAGACGGGAATTTAGGCCTTCGCGCCGCGTGCTTTGCTGGTCGACTTCTGGTCTTTGTCTTCCTCCTCCTCGGACGAGTCATCGACGGTCATAGCTTCCGCCAGTTCGGTGAGCTTCGCATCGGTTTCCTTTTCTTCCTCAAGAGTCTTCTCCAGCAACTCGCTGGCTTCGGTCTCACCGAGAAGATCCGCCCAGGTGCGAACGCAACCATAGGCAGCGATCTCGTAGTGCTCGACGCGCTGGGCGGCAGCGATGAGCGCTGCGTCCATGATCTCTCCCTCGAAGTCCTCGTCCATGGTCTCTTCGCCTTCTTTGACCAAGCCCATCATGGCCGGGCACTTCTTGCCGGTGGGTTTTTCGCCGAGAGCGTCAAAGATTTCGGTCA
>Ga0302177_10000304_pt1 | contig 38822 bp, 37 predicted proteins | sample I_Palsa_E1_2_FD_198780 | JGI IMG/M metagenome (GOLD analysis project Ga0302177, IMG submission 198780) | Peat permafrost microbial communities from Stordalen Mire near Abisko, Sweden - I_Palsa_E1_2 | ecosystem: Environmental > Terrestrial > Soil > Palsa > Peat permafrost | place: Sweden... | reverse complement strand
ATTCTCTCCCACGAAGATCCGCGCAACGCGCTTGCGCTCAAGGGCAAGAAGTGCAAGGCCACGATCTTTTACAGCGACATTCGCGGCTTCACCGCGATGTCGGAAAACATGACGCCCGAAGAGATCTACAATCAGCTCAACGAGTACTTCGAAGAGATGTGCACGATCATCTTCCAATACGGCGGATACGTCGACAAGTTCATCGGGGATTGCGTCATGGCGGTGTTCTCCGCGCCGTACCAAACCCCCGACGACGCGGCGAACGCGGTACGCGCGGCGGTCGCGCAGCAGAAAAAGATCCTCGAACTCGCCGAGAAGTGGAAGGCGATGGGCAAGCGTGAGTTTACGGTTGGCATGGGTGTGAATACCGGCGACGTGGTCATGGGCAATCTCGGTGCGAGCTCGCGTATGAACTATACCGTGATCGGCGACAACGTCAACTTGGCAGCGCGTCTATACAACGTCGCCAAGGCCGGCGAGATCATCATCAGCGACTACACGTATCAGGAAGTCAAAGACTTCGTCGTCGCCGATGAACTGGAACCGGTTACCGTCAAGGGCAAGAAGGATCCGATCCGCATCTACAACATCCGCGACATCAAAGAGGCACCAGCACCTGCGACTCACCCGACCGTAACCAAGCAGCCCGCCCCGGCATAACCTCATTCACTGACGATTGGATCACCGCTCCATACCGGTGGCCGTCGATCGGCCCACGGCTGCGCGCGCTCGAGTTGGCCCGCCAGTCGAAACAGCGTCGCTTCATCATCGAAACGCCCGGCGAACTGCACGCCGACCGGAAGCCCATCGTCGGTCCAGTGGAGCGGCACCGACATCGCGGGCGCACCGGTCAGGTTGAAGATCGGCGTGTACGGCGTCCAGTCGAACATGCGCGCCGAAATATCGCGCGCGGCTTTGCGAATCAGCGCGGGCGCCCGCACGCGCGCGAGGACGCCGGCCTGGAATATCTCCGAGCGCGTCAACGCAAGCTCGCCGATACGCACCGGCGGCGCGGCCAGCGTCGGCGTAAGCACGACGTCGTATCGCTCCATGAAGGCATCGAACGCCGCGCGAAGCGCGCGTTGTTGCACGACGGCGCCGGTAAGCTCATCGAGCGCGAGCACGCGCGCAATCGTGAGCATGGCCGAGGTTGCCGGTTCGATCTCGTTCCCGCGCAGCCGGCGCTCCGGCGTCGGATTCCCGGAACCCAGATGCCAACCGATTTGACTGGCGAAGAACAACAACAGCGCGTATCGCATCGCCGCATAGTCGATGCCGCTCGGTTCGTCCTCGACGATGGTGTGTCCGAGCGACTCGCAAAGCGAAGCCGCCCGATCCAGCGCGGTGCGCGAGTGGTCCGAGACGCCGTGTCCGAGCATCGGACCACGTACGACCGCGATACGCAGCCGTTGCGGATCGCGCCCCACATCGTCCAAGAAGCGTGGACCGCCGTCGCTGCGGACAACATCGAGAAACGCTGCACTGTCACGTACGCTTCGTGAAATGGCGTGATCCACGTTGGCCGAGCCGATGATGCCGCCGCTCGTCGGTGCGCGACCGCGGCTCGGTTTGAGGCCGAAAAGTCCGGTGCAACTCGCGGGAATGCGGATCGATCCGCCCATGTCATTGCCGTGCGCGACCGGAACGACACCCGCTGCGCAAAGCGCCGCACTGCCGCCGCTCGATCCGCCCGGCGTGCGCCCGAGGTCCCACGGATTACGCGTCGCGCCGAAGAGTACGCTTTCCGTGTACGGCAACAGACCGAACTCGGGCGCAGTCGTCTTTGCAAACAGGATCGCGCCCGCGCTCTTGAGGCGTGTAAGGAATTCGTGGTCGGCTGCGGGTACGTACGACGCGAAATACCGGCTGCCCATCGTCATCGGCACACCGCCGAGGGCCGGCCCGAGATCCTTGACCAGCACGGGCACACCGGCTAACGGCCCATCGATCGACGTGTTCCGCGCCCTCTCGCGCGCACGCTCGTAATCGCGAGCGGCAAGCGCATTCACGCGCGGATTTAACCGTTCGGCCCGCGCGATGGCCTCTTCGAGCACGTCGCTAGCCGTGACCTCACGCACGCGCACCGCGCGAGCGATCTCGATCGCATCGCTGCGATCGTAAAAATCACGCAAATTCATGTGCCGCACTTGCAAGACAACTATATACTTCCCTGCACCAAGACCCTAAGGATCGCTCGCTAGGTAGCCGAAGCAATAAGCAACTGATGTCCTTTTTTGTTTTGCCTATTGAAGGTGGTAAGACATGTCGGATCCAGAGACGACGCTAGCGTCGTTAGAGGCTCCTTCGATGATCCGTGCTGACGGCGCAGCGCCCGTGATGGCGATCATCGAGCACGTGAGCGCGCACGAATGCCGCCTGCGCGCGGTGAACGTTTTCGAAGTCGGCGAGCGACTCGACTTTACCGTCTCCGTTCACGGCGCGCCCACGATTGCGCTCTCGGGCAAAGTCGTTACCCGCAAGGAGAACGGCGCGCGCCACGCCTACGTCCTATCGCTCGCAACGACGCTCGCGCAAACGGAAGCAATCGCGAAGGCCAACGACGCGGCCCGCCACCGAGCGGCGCACACGGCCGACGTTCGCACCGAAAATGGCCTCACGCGCGCAACCTTGCGTATTGCCGTCGATTTCGACGTCCTCTACACGCAAGCGGGTTCCAGCGCGCGGTCGGCGCGCGCGACCAACATCTCGATGGGCGGCGTGCTCATGAACACCTCCGCTGAACTCCCCGTCGGCGCGTCCATTGAGATGAGGCTTCCGCTGGGGAGCGAGCGTGTGATCGTCAACGGTCGCATCGTGGCCCATCAGGAGATGAGCCCGAACTACAACGTCGCGTTCTACGAAATAAGCGACGAAGCGCGCGAAAGTATCGCAGGCTTCATCGAGTCTCACACCAAAGCCGCCTAAGGACTTCCCTCAAGCACGTAGCCCTGTTTTCGCTTGTCTTCGCAAGGTGGTAAGACTTGCCGGATCCACAACCCGCCGCGCCCGTATCGCTGGAGGCTCCAACGATGGTGAGCGATGGCGGCAACGCGCCCGCCATGGCGATCATCGAACACGTCAGTCACAGTCAGTGCCGCATGCGGTCGATGAACGTATTCGATGTCGGCGATCAACTCGAATTCCCGCTTGCCGTTCATGGATCGCCGACGATCGCGCTGTCAGGCACGGTCGTCAGCCGCAAGCAAATCGGCCCGCGCTATGCCTACGTGATTTCGCTTAAGGCGACGTCTACGCAGGGGGAAGCGATCGTCAAGGCAGCCGAGTCCGTAGACGTCCGTTCCGCCCCGCATACGCCCGACGTGCACACCGGGACCGGACTCACCCGCACCGGCGTTCGCATTCCCGTCGACATCGAGGTGCGCTACACGCAAGCGGGTTCGCCGGCGCGCGTCGCTCGCGCCACCAACATCTCAACCGGCGGCGTGCTCATGAGGACCACCGATGAGCTGCCCGTCGGCGCCTCCCTCGAGCTGGAGATTCCATTTGGCGCAGAGCTCGTCACCGCACACGGGCGCATCGTCGCGCACCCGCATATGACCCCAAATTACAACATCGCGTTCTACCATATGACAAACGAGGCGCGCGATATTATCGCGCGCTTCATTGATTCACACTCAGGTTAAATAGCTACTGATTTTGTTCGGATCGAGGAAGCTCGGTCTGCAGTTTGCTTTGGCAAATAAGGACCGAGCTGACGAAGAGCCGGGCGAAATCAGTAGCTATTTCGGGTAGGTCATTTCTTTTGGGACGACGAGCTTGTCGAACTCATCCGACGTCACATAGCCGAGCTTGAGCGCGGCGGCCTTGAGCGTCGAGCCTTCGTGGTGCGCCGTTTTGGCGATTTCGGCCGCTTTGTCGTAGCCAATCTTCGGCGCGAGCGCCGTCACGGTCATCAGCGATTGGTCCAGGTACTTCCTGATGACCGGTTCGTTGGCTTGCAGCCCTTCGACCGCGTGTTCTCGGAACATCGTGGTCGAATCGCGCAGCAAGTTGCAGCTGTGCAAGAAGTTCGAAAGAATCACCGGGTTAAACACGTTGAGCTCGAAGTTGCCTTGCGATGCGCCGAAGCCGATCGCCGTGTCGTTGCCGTAGACTTGCGCGACGACCATCGTCATCTGTTCGGATTGCGTCGGGTTGACCTTGCCCGGCATGATCGAGCTGCCCGGCTCGTTCTCGGGAAGAATCAGCTCGCCGATGCCGGCGCGCGGGCCCGAGGCGAGCCAGCGGATGTCGTTGGCGATCTTCATCAGCGCGGCAGCGAGCGTCTTGAGCGCTCCCGAGGCAAAGACGAAGTCGTCATGCGAGGCCAGCGCGGTGAACTTGTTGGGATGCGAGCGAAACGGAAGGCCGGTGAGTTCAGCCAGTTTTTTTGCCATACGCTCGGCGAATTCGGGATGCGCGTTGAGGCCGGTGCCGACCGCCGTGCCGCCGATCGCGAGATCGTAGATGTGGTCGAGCGATTCCTTGATCGCGACCATCGCGCGATCGAGTTGCGTCACGTAACCGGAAAACTCTTGGCCGAGCGTCAGCGGGGTCGCGTCTTGCAAATGCGTGCGGCCGACCTTCACAATGTCTTTCCACTGCTTGGCCTTAGCGTCGAGCGCGTCGCGTAGCGCCTTGACGGCGGGAAGCATCTCAACGACGGCCTCGGCCGCGGCCATGTGCATCGCCGTCGGGAACGTGTCGTTCGACGACTGCGACATGTTTACGTGATCGTTCGGGTGCACCGGCTTCTTCGAACCCATCTCGCCGCCGGCGATCTCGATCGCACGATTTGAGATGACCTCATTGACGTTCATGTTGGTCTGCGTGCCTGAGCCGGTCTGCCAAATGCGCAGCGGAAAATGCGCGTCGAGTTTGCCGGCAATTACCTCATCGGCGGCTTGCACGATGAGCTTCGTCTTTTCCTCATCAAGTTTGCCGAGATCGTGATTGACCAGCGCGGCGGCTTTTTTCAGCTGCGCCATCGCGACGATCACTTGCTTGGGCATACGGTCCTTCGGCCACGAGCCTTCACCGATATCGAAGTGGATGAGCGAGCGCGCCGACTGCGCGCCGTAATATTTGTCGGCGGGAACCTCGATCTTGCCCATCGAGTCGGACTCGATGCGTGTTTTGGTCGCCCCGTTGGTGGTGCTGTTTCCAGTCGTCATTGCAACACCTATCTTCGCCCCTGCGGGGGATTTCCGGCCTGGACTTAGGTCGGGGAAGGAACGCCTCTTTGGCGAGCTAACGGACGGTTTGATGCGCTGGCGCTTGGTTTCCCTGTCCCTGCTCTCGCTGTTGGTCACCCTTTTCGTGGCCACCACGCTCTTCGGCATCGGGGAGCGACCGTGGTTCGGCTGGTGGGACTCCAATGCGCTGCACGCTGCGCCCTACACCGTGCGCATTGTCGAGCCCCGTCCGGGCGGCGCCACTGAGCGCGCAGGAATACGCGACGGCGACCTCATCGATTTACGCGAGCAGTCGCTTGCGACACGAATCGCGGTCGTGTCCCAACTTAGTGCCACGCGTCCGACGATTGTAACCGTCGAGCGCGGCGGCGACCGCTCCACTCATAGCGTCATCGGAAGCACCTCGTGGGAAGGTGCCCCGCAGTGGAAACTGCCGCCTCAAGTCCTCACGTTGCTTGCTGCGCTCTGGTTCGGCATTTGCGCGCTCCTGCTGGCATTGCGCCAATGGTCGCGTCCCGATGCAAGGCTGCTCATCCTGACGCTCCTGTGCTTCTCGACGGTGCTCCTCGACCCGCGCTATTTCGTGCCGCCTTCAGCGACAGTCCAGCTCGTGCTATTCATCGTCGCGCATGCGTGCCTGGCAATTGCTCCACTGCTGTTACTGCGTCTTTCGTTTCGCACCGGACAACCGTCGCGGCTGCGTACAATACTGACACTCGCGACGATCACTTTCGTCGGCGTCGGTTTTCTCGCCGACGTTGCCGCTGCCACCGGACTTGCAACGCTCTGGTTCGACCCACTGCCGTTTATCTACCGGGTTTCGCCCTTACGCCTCTCGATCGACGTCGTCACGTACGCCTTGGTGGCTTTCGCAGCATTTGCCGCGGTCCGGGCAACGCCGGCCGACGAACGTCCGCGCGCAGCATGGCTGCTACTGCCGCTGCCGATAGCGTTCGTTGCCCACGCCTTCACGCAGACAATCGCCGTCTTTATTACATCCTGGTTCGTCAACGTCACGATCATCAGTGTTTCCAGCGGCATCTACCTGCTGAGCGCCGGTCTCGTGACGTATGCGCTGCTCAAGCGCCGCGTGCTCGACTTCGAATTCGTGCTCAGTCGCACGGTCGTGGTCGCGACGATTTCGGCGATCGTTGTAGCGTCGTTCATCTTACTCGAATTTGTGCTGAATACGGTGCTCACGGGAGTAAGCCACGCGACCGGTCTTGTCGCCAACGCTGCGCTTGCGCTCGTGCTCGGGCTTACGCTCAACCCGCTGCACAAGCGGGTCGACGAACTCGTCGAACGTGTCTTTTTCCACAAGCGTCACGAGGATGAGCGAGCGCTTGTGGAGTTCGGACGCGAGGCCGCATTTGTAACCAACCAGAGCGCGCTGCTCGATCGTGCCATTGAGAGTCTTCGCGACAATACCGACGCTCGCAGCGCCGCCATCTTTCTCGACGGCACGGGGCGTTATACGGCGGCCCGTTCGTTCGGCGACGGTTTCCAAGCGGAGGTCGATGAGAATGACGCGGCGGTTCTCGCGCTCAAGGCGCGCCACGAGCCGATCGACCCGCACCGGTACTCGAGCGCCCTGCGCGGCGCGCTTGCCCTCCCGATGCTCGCGCGCGGAAGGCTGCTCGGTGTCGTGGTACTCGGCGAACGTTCCGGCGGCGAAGCCTACGCACCGGACGAAATTGCAGCGCTCGCGTCGATGTCACAGGGTGTCAGCGGCGCCCTTGACGTGCTTGCCGTTGACGGTGAGGCGTCTCACACGGCAATTGCCGATGCCGTGCGCTCCGAGCTTGCGCCGCTCCGCGAGCAACTTGATGCTATTGCGAGGGCGTTGCGCGCCGAGCCGCGGTAAGCCCATCCACGGTATCGCCGATGGCGTCCATGCCGGTGATCTCGTAGATCGTCAGGGGGTACTTCGGATTGAAGCGACGCTTGTCGCACCGTGGGCAACTCGCCGGCTTGCCGGGACGCTTGCGGCGCAGCACCTCGAAGGCGCACTCCTCGCAGCGCAGGATGTAGCGTTTGCTCGACTCGTTCAGCGGCCGGACGTTGCCCAAGTCGTGATAGATCGAGGTAATCCCGCATTCGCGCATCTTCTTCTTAAAGTGGGGTCCGTGGCCGGTATCGCGCCAGCGGGCGTAACACCAGGCGTGGACCATCTCGTGCAACAGCGTCTCTTCGAGCGCCTCGGGATATTTGCGAAAATGCTTGGCCGAGAGCTCGATCAAGAGCGGATTGGCATAGGTAATGCGGCCGGCCGAGTTGGAAAAGCGCGCGTTGTAGCGGATGCGACAATCGGGAATCTCGCCGTTGAAATGCTGGTAGTTCAGGCGAGCGAACAGGAGTTGAAGATCGGCTTCTGCTGGGACCACGGATGATTGTTTTCGTCTTGTGTCCAAACGATTCTTCGTGCCAGAGCAGAGCGAGCGTGGCCTTCCGCTACGCACCTACCTTCCTATCGTCGCCCTCATCGCCGTGCTCTTCCTTGGATTGATGGGCTATCTGGTTGCCGTCGGCTTCGGCGTGGCCGGCTCGGTTTTCGGCAAGAGCGGCAACGGCGCGGAGGGCAGCTCGGCGGGCTCGGCAGCCAGCGTCCAAGGCGGCGGGCCGCCGGCCGCCGTGATGGAGCAGCTCTCGACGCTGCGTGCGCGCATCGCCGCGCACCCCAAGGACGACGTCGCGATCACGCAACTCGGCGACGAATATCTCGCCGCCGGAAAATTCGCGCAAGCGATCCCGTTCTATCAGCGCGCTCTCGCGGTCAATCCCAAGAACGTCGCGGCGCAGACCGGTCTCGCCGAAGCGCGTGAAAGCTTGCGGGAAGCGCAGCCGTGAAAATTTATATCAGCGCCGATATGGAAGGGACGGCCGGCGTCTGCTCATGGGCGCAAGTCGATCCATCAGACGTCCACGAGTATCCGGTGTACCGGCGTTACATGACGCGCGAGGTCGCCGCGGCGATTGAAGGTGCGCGTCGCTCTGGCGGGAGCGAGTTCCTCGTCAACGACTCGCACTGGAACATGCGCAACCTGCTCTGGGATGAGTTGCCGCCCGACGTGCGCATGATCTCCGGCGCGCGCAAACCCCTCTCGATGGCTCAAGGCGCGGAACAACGCTTCGACGCCGCGTTTTTCACCGGCTATCATGCCAAGATCGGCGAAGCGAATGCGGTGCTCTCGCATACCTACAGCGACTGGACGCTCTACGACGTGCGTGTCAACGGCACGCCTTGCAGCGAGGCGCTGCTCAACGCCGCGATCCTCGGAATGTATGGGACGCCGGTTGTGCTCGTCAGCGGCGATCGCGCGACGATCGAGAGCGTTGCGAAAACGCTCCCGTGGATCGTGGGAGTCGTGGTCAAGGACGCCATCGGCTACTACAGCGCGAACACGCTCACGCCGGAGACGGCGTGCGCAGCGATTCGCGAGGGCGCGCGCGAAGCGCTCGTCACGCTCTCGCACGCCAAGCCGTTCACCTTCGCAGCGCCGATTGAGCTGATCATCGAAACCGTAAAAACCGAGCAGGCTGATTTCATGGAGCTCTTGCCGCAGGTCGAGCGGATCGGCGGACGCGCGGTGCGTTTTCGGCACGACGACTACCTCGTCGTCTTTCGCGTGTTTCTCGCCGCGATGCGCCTGGGCGGCGCGGCGAATCTGCCGGCATGAAGCTCTACTGTTCGACCGACATGGAAGGCGTGGCCGGCGTCAGCGGCTGGGAGCAGGTCGACGCACGCACGCCGCATCCCGAGTACGCGATCTATCGCCGCTATTACACGCTCGAAGTCGCTGCGGCGATCGAAGGCGCGCGGCGCGGCGGCGCGCGCGAGGTGCTGGTCAACGATTCGCACGGCCCGATGCGCAATCTGCTCTTCGAGGATCTCCCGAGCGACATCCGCGTCATCTTCGGCAATCGCAAGCCTTATTCGATGGTGCAAGGCGCCGACGCGAGCTTCGGCGGTGCGTTCTTCCTTGGATACCATGGGGCAATCGGCGATCAGAACGCCGTGCTCTGCCACACCTATACGCCCTCAGTGATCTACGAACTGCGTCTCAACGGCATCGCGTGCAGCGAAGCGACGATCAACGCCGCGCTGCTCGGTTCGTACGGCGTCCCGGTGTTGATGATCACCGGCGACCGCACGACGGTCGAGGATGTGCAAGCGCAGATGCCCTGGGTCCATGGCGTGATCGTCAAGGAAGGCATCGGCACGCTCAGCGCCGACTCGATCTCGCCCGCCGCGGCGCAGCGTGCGATCGCGGACGGCGCCGTGCAGGCCGTTGCGAATGTATCAAAGGCGAAGCCATTCGTGCTCGACGGACCGATCGAGATGCGCGTCACGCTCGCCAAGACCGAGCAAGCCGACTACGTCGAGATGATTCCGCGATTCGAGCGCAGCGGGCCGCGCGAGGTGCGCTTCGTCGATCCCGACATCCGCACGGTCTTCAAGGCTTTTCAAGCGACGTTTCGCTTGGGCGCGATCGCGTAAGCGCCGGATTCGGCGTTTCACGTCACGGTGAAGTGTGAATGCGCTATCATAAGGGCATGATCACGACGCGCGCGCCGCGGAGCGCGGAACCCAACATCGCCCAAGTTGCGGGGTTGATCGGCGATCCCGGTCGAGCGGCGATGCTGCTCGCGCTCTTTGACGGGCGTGAACTCGCCGCGTCTGAGCTCGCCATCGCGGAGCCGGCGCGTATCGTTGCGCTCGAGCAAAGCACTTCGTTCGAACGCATGCGACTCGCGCGTTCGTGCTACGACCATCTCGCCGGCCGCTTGGGCGTGGCAATCACCGACGCTCTCGTGGAACGTGGCGCGATCGAGCCGGCGGGCTCGGACCTTGCTCTCGCGGCGCGCGGGCGCGCGGTCTTCTCCTCGCTCGGTATCGACGTTGATGTCGCGCGCGAGCAGCGACGCGGGTTCGCGCGCACCTGTGTCGATTGGACCGAACGGCGTCCGCATCTCGCGGGGAGTCTGGGCGCAGCCGTGCTCGAGCTGTTCCTGCGCGAGCGTTGGGTGGCGCGCAATAGCGCGGATCGCTCGCTGCGCATCACCGCCGACGGCATGCGCGAGCTTCGCGCGCGGTTCGACCTGCGATGGTAACGCTCACCCCGATCACGGCCGTCAGCGCGGATGATCCATATCCGTACTACGCACGGCTAGCTGTCGAACACCCGTTGCACTTCGATGCCGACTTGAACTGTTGGGTTGCCGCAAGCACCAGCGCGGTCGAGGCCGTGCTCAATAACAGCGCATTCCAGGTACGACCCCCCGGCGATGTGGTGCCCTGGGCGATGCGCGGCACGTCGCTTGGCGACCTCTTTGCCCATATGGTACGCATGACGGACGGCACCGCGCATGCACCGCGCCGTCGCGAAGCCGAGCAGGTGCTCGAAGGCATCAACGTCGCGGCGATCGCCTCGGCGTTGCCCGATCTGAGCGCCGCGCCGCTCGATGCGTTGATGTTCGCTTTCCCGTCACGCGCGATTGCGACACTGCTAGGCATTGCACCGCGCGACGTCGAGGGCATCGAGACGTACGCCCGCGCCTTAGCGCGCGCCATCGCGCCCGGCGCATCGCCGGAAACAGTGGCGCCCGCATCGCGTGCCGTTGACGCGTTAGGCGCAATCTTCGCCGAGCGTTATCCCGACGAGCAGCGGCGTTATAACGCGATCGGCTTACTCTTCCAAGCCTACGACGGTACGGCCGGGTTGATCGGCAACACGCTTTACCATCTCGCGATCGCACAGCCGGTGATCACAGCCCGCATCGTACAGGATGCGCCGACACTTGCGGGCTTCGTGGGCGACGTCGCGCGGCTCGATCCACCGGTCCACAACACTCGGCGCTTCGCCGCGACCGAGATCGCCATCGACGACGCACTGGTGCGCGAGAGCGAGAGCGTGCTCGTGCTGCTGGCTGCCGCCAACTCCGATCCGGCGGCCGCTGGCCGTACTTTTACCTTCGGTGCCGGTGCGCATGCCTGCATCGCGGCGCGCTTAGCCACGACGATTGCAAGCGTCGCGGTCAAAGCACTGGTAACGACGGGCGTCGATCTCGCGACGATCGAGCGCAACGGCTTCTATCCGTCGCTTAACGTCCGCGTGCCGCGCTTCGACTAGGCGCGATTGCGCTGATCGACGACGCGAACGGCTTTGCCTTGCGAGCGAGGGATCGTGCCGGGTCCGGTTACGTTCACCCGCATGGTCACGCCGGCGTAGCTCTTGATCTTCGCCGCGAGCGCCTGCGCGCAATCGTCGCGATCGGACTCGGGCACGGCGGGATGCGTTTCGACGTGCAGCGCCACTTCGTCGAGCGCTCCTTCGCGGGTAAGGTGAATCTGATAGTGGAGCGCCAGCCGCTCGTCGCGCGCAATGAGCTCTTCGATTTGTGAGGGAAAGACGTTGACGCCGCGCACGATCAGCATGTCGTCGGAACGCCCGGTGATACGCTGCAAGCGACGCATTGGCCGCGCGGTCCCGGGCAAGAGGCGCGTGAGATCGCGCGTTCGGTACCGGATCGCCGGAAGTGCCTCTTTGGTAAGCGTGGTCAGCACGAGCTCGCCAAACTCGCCGTCGGCTAACACCGCGCCGGTTTCGGGATCGATGATCTCCGGATAAAAGTGATCTTCCCAGAGCGTCAGGCCGTCCTTCGTCTCGATGCATTCGATGGCGACACCGGGGCCCATGATTTCGGAGAGCCCGTAAATATCGACGGCGTCGATCCCAAGCACAGCCTCGATCTCAGCGCGCATCTGCTGCGTCCACGGTTCGGCGCCGAAGATCCCGATCTGCAGACTGCACGTTGTAGGATCGAGACCTTGGCGCACCATCTCCTCGGCGATCGCGAGCACGTAGCTCGGCGTCACCATGATGATGCGCGGCTGCAAGTCGGTGATGAGCTGCACCTGCTTCTCCGTCTGTCCGCCGGACATCGGGATCACCGTGCAGCCGAGCCGTTCGGCGCCATAGTGGGCGCCGAGGCCGCCGGTAAAGAGCCCGTAACCGTACGACACGTGCACGATATCACCGGGACGTCCGCCGGCTGCGCGAATCGAGCGCGCCATGAGATCCGCCCAGGTGTCGATGTCGCCTTGCGTGTAGCCGACAATCGTCGGCTTTCCGGTTGTGCCGCTCGAGGCGTGCAAACGCACCGTCTGCTCGCGCGGCACCGCGAAGAGTCCGAACGGATATTGTTCGCGGAAGTGGCGCTTCTCCAAGAACGGAAAGCGCGCGAGGTCGCCCAGTTCGCGCACGTCGCCGGGGTGCGCGCCCGCGCGATCGAAAGCCTCGCGGTAGAACGGCACACGCTCGTAGGCGCGCCGCAGTACGCGTTGCAGACGCTCGAGCTGCAACGCCGCGAGTTCATCGCGGCTCGCGCGTTCGATCGGCTCGAGTTGCGCGGTGCTCACACCCGTTCCATCGCGAGCGCAATTCCTTGGCCCACGCCGATGCACATCGTGCAGAGCGCGCGCTTTGCGCCGCGCTCGACAAGTTCAACCGACGCGGTGAGCGCAAGGCGCGCGCCGCTCATGCCGAGCGGATGGCCGAGCGCGATCGCGCCGCCGTTGGGATTGACGTGCGCCGCATCATCGGCGAGCCCGAGCTCGCGCATCGTCGCCAGCGCCTGCGCCGCAAAGGCCTCGTTCAGTTCGATCACGTCGAAATCTGCGAGCGAGAGGCCGGTACGTGCCAATAGCTTGCGCGTCGCGAAGATCGGGCCGATGCCCATGATCCGCGGCGCGACGCCCGCCGTCGCCGCTGCGATCACACGCGCCCGCGGCCGCAATCCAAATTTTTCGACCGCACGTTCCGACGCGACGATCAGCGCCGCGGCGCCGTCGTTGACGCCCGACGAATTTCCGGCCGTGACCGTGCCGTCTTTACGGAACGGCGTCGGCAGTGAAGCCAGCTTCTCGATCGTGGTCTCGCGCGGATGTTCGTCGCGATCCACGGTGGCGGTCGCCTTGCCGTTGCGCACCGCGACCGCAACGATCTCTTGTGCGAAGCGGCCCGACGCGATTGCGGCCGCTGCGCGTTGTTGTGAGCGCAGCGCGAAAGCGTCTTGATCCGCACGGCTGACGTTGAATTCTGCGGCCACGTTCTCACCGGTTTCCGGCATGCTGTCGATGCCGTAACGTTCCTTCATCAATGGGTTCACGAAACGCCAGCCGATCGTCGTGTCGAAGACCGCATTCTCGCGCGAGAAGGCTGCCGACGGCTTGGGCATGACGAACGGTGCACGCGTCATGCTCTCGACGCCACCGGCAATCGCAAGGTCCATATCGCCGGCAGCAATCGCGCGAGCGGCGCTGGCGACCGCGTCGAGGCCCGAGCCGCACAGGCGATTGATCGTCGCGCCGGGGACGCGCTCGGGTAAGCCCGCGAGCAGCGCCGCCATGCGCGCCACATTGCGATTGTCTTCACCAGCCTGATTCGCGCATCCGTAAAAGACGTCGTCGATCGCCGAGGGATCGAGCAACGGATTGCGCGCCAGCAGCGCGGCGATCGGAAGCGCTCCGAGATCGTCCGTGCGCACCGCGGCAAGGCTGCCGCCATATCGCCCAATCGGCGTGCGCACACCGTCGCAAATGAAAGCCGCGTTCCCGTTCACCAAGACTCCTTTCCATCGAGCACATTGCCGCGCACCGCGGCGGAATATCCGCGAAAGATTGCGACGACGCGTCCGTCGCCGCCGGTCACCGTCGCATCGTAGATGCCGAAGCGCCCGGTAAGATTCGTCTCCCGGCACTCCGCCGTCAGCCGTTCGCCCTCGCGACCCGCGCTCACGTAACTGATCGAGCAATGCTGCGCGACCGAGGCCACGTTGCGCGAATTGCACGCGAACGCAAATGCGCTATCGGCCAGCGCAAAGATCGCCCCGCCGTGCGCGGTCTGATGACCGTTGATCATCTCCGGCAACAGCGCCATCGACAGCTTCGCGTATCCCGGCGCAACCCCATCGATCGTCATTCCCGCAGCCTGCGAAGCGCGGTCGCGCGCGAACATGGCCTGAGTGCAGCGCTCCGCGAGCGTCTGAGCCTCGTCAATCATCACTCGATCATCGTCCCTCGAACTCGGGCTTGCGTTTGGCCGTGAAGGCTTGGACGCCCTCGCGATAGTCACGGGTTGCTCCCAGCAAACGTTGTAATTCACACTCGAGCTCGAGCGCTGCGTCGAGCGTCGAGGTCGCGCTCGCGTCAAACGCCGCCTTGATCGCTCCAAGCGCTCGTGTCGGCGCTTGCGCGAGCGTGTACGCGAGCGTATTGCACGCCTCATCGAGCGCATTGTCGTCGACAACCTGCCAGATTGCGCCCCACGCATGCGCCTGCTCCGCGCTGATCCGTTCGCCCAGCATCGCAAGGCCGACTGCGCGCGCCTGCCCAAAGAGGCGCGGCAACATCCAGGTCCCGCCCGAGTCGGGCAAAAGGCCGATGCGCGAGAACGACTCGATGAACGACGCGGAGCGCGCCGCGACAATCAGGTCGGCGGCGAAAGCCAGGTTCGCGCCCGCGCCGGCAGCCACGCCGTTGACGCGCGCCACGATCGGCTTGGGCAACGCACGCATGGCGCGGATCAGCGGATTGTAGTACTGGTCGATCATCTCGCCCAAGTCACCGCCGGGTGCGACCGCCGGATCGGAAAGATCTTGACCTGCGCAAAATGCGCGGCCGTTGCCGGTCAGCACGACGACGCGGATGCCGTCGACTTGGGCTGCCTCTTCGAAGGCTTCACGTGCCTCGCGCGCAAGCGCGCCGTCGATAGCGTTGAGCTTTTCCGGGCGGTCGAGGGTGATTCGCAAAATTCCGCTGTCGCGGGTCACGAGCAATCCACTCATACCAGTTGTGCCGCAATCGCGTCGACGTCGAGTGCGACCTCGTCGCTGACCGGATGGCTTTGGCACATCAGCACGACGCCGCTGCGCACTTCATAATCCTCGAGTGCAAAATGCACGTCCATGTCCACCTCACCCGCCGTCAATTGCGCCCGACAGGTCGAGCAGACGCCGCCTTTGCACGAGAACGGCAGATCGATTCCTTGCCGCAATCCCGCTTCGAGTACCGATTCGCTATCTTTGCGGATCTCGAAGGTGCGCACCGTGCCGTCAAGGACGACGCTGGCGTGCGCGATCCGCTCCGGTTGCGTGCTTGCGCGCTCGCGTCGCTCGCGTGCAACGCGCCCATCGGTGACAAATCGCTCGACGACCGTTCGCTCTTGCGGGAAGCCGCGTTCGTGCAGCGCCGCCGAAACGCCCTCCATCATCGATTCGGGCCCGCAGATGAACGTGTAATCGGTCGAATCGAGATCGATCCAGCCCCTGCACAATTCGAGCACGCGTTCCCGGTCGATGCGGCCATTGAAGGCCTCGATCTCCTGGCGTTCGCGACTGGTAATAAAGATCAAGGCGAGCCGATCGAGATGGCGGTCCTTGAGATGCTGCAACTCCTCGCGAAACATCGTCGCGGAGGCCGAGCGATTTCCGTAGACCAGCGTAAAGGTGCTCTTTGGTTCGCGTTCGAGCGCTGTTTCGATCAGCGAGAGCACCGGCGTGATGCCGCTTCCCGCCGCAAACGCAAGATAGCTTCGCGCGACGGTCGGGTCAAGCGGCACGAAGAAACGCCCTTGCGGAGAGGCGACCTCGAGCTCGTCCCCCTCGCGCAGCGATCCATGTGCCCAGCTTGAAAAGATCCCGTCGTCGACGCGCTTGATCGCGACGCGTAAACGCCCAGAGTGCGGGCTTGCGCAGATCGAGTAGGACCGGCGGTGCTCCTCGCCGTCGATCGTGGAACGCAGTGTGAGATATTGCCCTTGCGTGAACGCAAACGCCTCACGCAAGTCCTCGGGAACGCCGAATTCGACGACGACGGCGTCGCGGGTATCCTTACGCACGTGGCGGATCGGAAGTTTGTAAAATTCCATGCTAGTGGGGCTTCACGTAGTCGAAGGGTTCGCGGCAGCTCTCACAGCGATACAGTGCTTTGCACGGCGTCGAACCGAAGTGACTGATCTCGGTCGTGTTGGTTGAGTCGCACCGAGCGCAACGCACGATGGTAGTTACGATCGGTCCGTCTGCGAGCGTAGCGTTCGGTGGGGCGATGCCGTATTCTTTGAGCCGTGCGCGACCGCGCGGCGTAATCCAATCCGTCGTCCATGCGGGCGCAAGCCGCCGTTCGATGCGCACGTTGTTCACGCCGTGATCGTGCAGCGCGCGCGTCACGTCGGCTTCGATCACCGCGGTCGCCGGACAGCCCGAATAGGTCGGCGTCAACGCCACGACCAGCGCATCGCTCTCCCAGCGCACGTCGCGTACGATCCCCAAATCTGTGATGCTCACCGAGGGCAGCTCCGGATCCGGAACATCATCGAGCCATCGCCAGATCTCAGCGCAGCGCGAGCGAAGCCGCGCGACTCTAGCGGACAAAGCTTTAGCTTTGGCCGATAGAGTCACCAGGTCGCACCCGGATAGCTGCGCGGTAAGACCTGCATCTCGGCCAGCATATAACTGAGCGCTTCACTGTGACGGCCTTGCTTGCCGCCGCGCTGCATCCAGCCATCGGAAGGTTGCACCAGCGTTGCGGTACGCAGCGCCGGCGACACGCGTTCCAGCCACAGCTCGCGCAATATCGCCGGATCGACGCCGATGCCTTGTTCGACCATCGCCGCGTCGATCTCGTCGCCGAGGAAGAGTTCGCCGGTGTAGCGCCACAGCTCGTCGACCGCACGCTGGACGCGCTCGTGACTCAGCTCGGTGCCGTCGCCCAGGCGAATCAGCCAATCCTCGCTGCGCCGCAGGTGGTACGTCACTTCTTTTCGGGCCTTGGCCGCGATTGCGGCAACGCGCTCGTCGCTCGAATGCGCGAGTGCGCCCAGATGCGCGTGCGCCCAGGCGTCGTAGAAGTAACCGCGCACGATCGTATCGGCAAAATTACCGTTGGGTTGTTCGACCAGAAGCACGTTCCGGTAGGCATCCGCATTGCGAGCAAAGGCGAGCGCGTCCGCGTCGCGTCCCGCGCCTTCGATTTCTCCCGCGTAGTCGAGCCACAACTTCGCCTGCCCGAACAGATCGAGCGCGACGTTGGCCAGCGCCACGTCCTCTTCCATGATCGGCGCGTGCGCCACCCACGCGCTGCTGCGCTGCGCGAGCACCAGCGGGCTGTCGCCTAGACGTAAGAGAAACTCGCCCTTCGAGGCTCGCTCCGCTCGCACCTCAGGATGACACATTACAAGTGTTTCACCCCTTCGGGGACTTTGTAAAACGTGGCGTGACGGTACGCTTTGTCTTCCGAGGGCTCGAAGAGCGCTTCGGCCTGCGATGGATCGGTTGCGACGACATCGCTCGACTTCACGACCCAAATGCTCACGCCCTCATTTCGGCGTGTGTACAGGTCGCGCGCATTTTGCACCGCCATCTCGGCATCAGCGGCGTGCAGGCTACCGACATGTTTATGCGCGAGGCCGTTTTCGCTCCGAACAAAGATCTCCCAGAGCGGCCACTCTTTATTCACGCAGCACTCGTCTCTCTTGCCGCATGTTTATCGGCATACGCCATCGCCGCGTCGCGAACCCACGCGCCGTCGTTCCAGGCATCGACACGGGTCTGTAAGCGCTCGCGATTGCACGGACCGTCGCCCTTGATCACGCGATAGAACTCGTCCCACTCGATCGCCCCGATATCGTAGTGCTGCGTTGCTTCGTTCCAGCGCAGATCGGGATCGGGAATCCGCAGGCCGAGCTGCTCCGCTTGCGGCACGGTTTGATCGATGAACTTCGCACGCAGCTCGTCGTTGGTAAAGAGCTTGATCTTCCAGCGCATCGACTGCTCGTTGTGCGGCGAGGCTGAATCGGGCGGCCCGAACATCATCACCGATGGCCACCACCAGCGGTTCAGCGCATCTTGCGCCATCGCGTGCTGCTCGGGCGTCCCGTGCGCGAGTTTCCACATCACATCGAAGCCCTGGCGCTGGTGAAAGCTCTCTTCCTTACAAATGCGTACCATCGCGCGCGCATATGGCCCATACGAGCAGCGCGTCAGCGGAATTTGATTGATGATTGCCGCGCCATCCACCAGCCAACCGATCGCGCCGACGTCGGCCCAGGTCAGCGTCGGATAGTTGAAGATGCTTGAATATTTGGCTTTGCCGGTCAGCAGCGCTTCGACCATGGCATCACGTGGCGTGCCCAGCGTCTCGGCCGCGCTGTAGAGGTAGAGTCCGTGCCCCGCTTCGTCTTGCACTTTGGCGAGCAAGATCAGCTTGCGCAGCAGCGAGGGCGCGCGTGTGATCCAGTTGCCCTCCGGCAACATGCCGACGATCTCGGAGTGCGCGTGTTGCGAGATTTGCCGCACCAGCGTTTTTCGATACGCCTCGGGCATCCAATCGTTGGGCTCGACCTTCACCGAGCGATCGAGGCGCTCGTTGAACGACGCTTCACGCTCGTCGCTTTGACCTTCGACAATCCCATCCGAAATTGACGTGTACATTAGACCACCTCGAGTGCCGGCACGTGCGCGGCGGTTGCATTCATCGTGAGTAGATCGTAGGTCGCGGCGATCTCGTCGTCTTGATTGAACACCGTAACCGACCAGCGCACTTCGCCGTACTCGAGCTTGCGCGGCGTCTTCTCTTTTACGGTCAAGCGCACGTGGATCACGTCGCCCGGATAGACCGGTTTGAGGAAGCGCAGGCTTTCGAGACCATAGTTGGCCAGTACCGGCCCGAGTTGCGGCCGCACGAAGAGCCCGGCAGCGAATGAGAGGACCAAATAGCCGTGGGCAACCCGGCCATCGAAAAACGGGCTCGCTTTTGCCGCGGCCTCGTCCATGTGCGCGTAAAACGTATCGCCCGTGAATGCGGCAAAGCGCTCGATGTCCTCGAGGCTAATCTCGCGCGACAGGGTATAGAATGTCTCGCCGACATGCAGCTCTTCGAAGGCGCGTTCGAACGGATGACCGGCGATCTGCGTCTCGAGCGCGCCCGGATTCCACACGCCGCTGACGGTAGCGATGCGTTGCGGCGTCCCCTGCACGGCGGTGCGTTGCATATAGTGGAAGACGCCGCGGATCCCGCCCATCTCTTCGCTCCCGCCGGCGCGGCCTGGACCACCGTGCACCAGCGGGGCGAGCGGCGTGCCGTGACCAGTCTGTTCCTTTGCGTCGTCACGATCGACCACCAGCACGCGACCGTGAAACGGCGCAATGCCGAGCACGAGCGCATCAGCTGTCGCTGCATCAAAGGAAAAGACCGACGCGACCAGACTGCCTTCGCCGCGATTGGCGATCTCGATCGCTTCGTCGATGGTATCGTACGCCATCAGCGTCGTTACCGGGCCGAACGCTTCGACGCTGTGCACGCGCTGCGAATCGAGTGGCCGATCGCAGCGCAGCACGACCGGCGCCATATACGCTCCCACACTCGCATCGCCGCCAGTAACGCTCGCGGCTGCACTGGGATCGCCGTAGACGATCGTCGCTTCTTCCGCGAGCTGCGCCACGGCCGCCAACACATCATCCCGTTGTTCGCAGCTCACCAGCGCGCCCATGGTCACGTTCTCGTTGCGCGGATTGCCGAGCACGTAGCGCTCGAGGCGCGCGGCCAGGGCACTTTGCACGCGATCCATCATGCCGCGCGGCACAATGGCGCGCCGAATGCAGGTGCAGCGTTGTCCCGCTTTGGTCGTAATTTCACGCGCGACTTCTTTGACGAACAGTTCGAACTCGGGGGCGTCGGCCTCGATGTCGGGACCGAGAATTGCCGCATTGAGCGAATCCTGTTCGGCGATAAAGCGCACGCTGTTCCGCGCGATCGCCGGCGTACGCTGCAGCTTTGCCGCGGTCTGCGCCGAGCCGGTGAACGAAACGACGTCTTGTCCGGTCAAGCGATCGAGCAGATCGCCCAGACTACCGGCGATGAATTGCACGCTGCCCTCGGGCAAGATACCGGACGCGACGATCTCTTCAAACACGGCGTACGCAACATACGCCGTTGGTGTCGCGGGTTTGACGATTGCCGGAACGCCGGCGATAATGGCGGGCGCGAGCTTCTCCAGCATGCCCCAGGTCGGGAAGTTATAGGCGTTGATGTGCACGGCTGCGCCACGCAGCGGCGTCATGATGTGACGGGCAGCGAAGGTGCCGCCCTTCGAGAGCGGCTCGAGCGCGCCGTCCACCGCCACGCGCGCATCGGGAAGTTCGCGCCGCGCCTTCGAGGCGAACGCAAAGAGCGTCATGATGCCGCCGTCGATGTCGACGAAGTTGTCTTTGCGCGTCGCACCCGTGTCGAAGGCCAGCTCGTAGAACCGCTCTTTGCGCTCGTCCAAATAAAGAGCGAGACGTTTGATCAGCTCGGCGCGCTGGTGGAACGTCAAGGCGCGCAGCGCGCTTCCGCCGGCGCCGCGCGCGTGATCGAGCACCCGCGCAAAATCGATGCCCTTGCTCGAGACCCGTGCCACGGTTCGCCCGTCGACCGCCGAGGCGACCTCGGTGAACCCATCCGGGGCCTCATACCAGGCTCCGGCGACATAGCTGCGCAGCTTCAAATCCGTCTCCTGTCCCTACCGAACGGTAGGTCAGTCTAAATTCTAGCCCCCGCCCCCGGGTCCGTCAACAGGATTCAGCCTTCGGCTGAATCTTTGGCGTTTGGGCCTTCGGCCCAATCCGCTTCGACGCCGGAGAATGCTATGCGTTCCACCGCCTGGGCAATCATGGGGGCGGACATGCGGCCGTCCGGCCGGTACCACTCGACCACCGAGTTGGACATCCCAAAAATCAAGCGGACGACCAAGGCCGCCTCGATGTCCGCCCGAATCTCGCCCGCCGTCTGCGCCTCACTTACGAGCTCGGTGATGCGCGCGTCAAAGGTGCGCCGGCGTTCCATCGCCTCGCGCTCGGTCGTCGAGTTGCCGCGCACGCGAAAAAGAACGCTGACCTCAGCGCGCATCGACATGGTGATCTCCGCGACCCGGCGCACGATCGCCGCGAGTCGCTCGCGTGCGCGTCCCGCGCGCACATCCGGCTCGTCGAGCACGCCGAAGAGTGCCGCAAGCGCGCGGTCGAGCCCGCGCGCGAGCAGCGCCTCCTTGCTCGGAACGTGGTGGTAGATGCTCGCCTTGGTGATCCCCGCGGCACGCGCGACATCTTCCATCGACGTCGCATCGTAGCCGCGCTCGGCAAAGATGTGGAAGGCCACGTCGGTGACCGAATCGATGTCGTACGGGCGGCGCGCTTCCATCCCGCTCGTATGCGAACCGGAAGGGCCCCTCACCTTCGCCGTCGGAACGATTGGCGCTATGCTCTCCAACGATCAGCTCGTCAAGATGCTCGAAAACATGCTCCTGCAGCGCGCGGTCGACACGCGCGGCTTCCAGCTCAACCGCCAGGGCAAGATCGGTATCGCGATGGGATCCGAAGGGCACGAGGCCGTACAGGCCGGAGCCGGAATGGCCTTCGAACGTGGTAAGGATCTTCTCTATCCGTATTACCGCAATACCGGCATCACGCTCGCGTGCGGCTTTGCGCTTGAAGATGTCTTCCGCTCGCAATTCGCGCGCGCGACCGATACGACTGGCGGCAAGTCGATCATCAATCATGTCACCGACAAAGCCAAAGGCATCGCGACCATCTCCTCGATTCTCGCGGCGCAGTGTCCGCATGCCGTCGGTGCGGCGTATGCGATCAAATATCGCGGCGAGCGCGATCGGATGGTGCTCTGTCAATTCGGAGAAGGCTCGACCAGCGAAGGCGAGTGGCACGAGTCGATCAATTTCGCGGCGATTTCCAAGGTGCCGGTCGTCTTTCTCTGTGAGAACAACCAGTGGGCGATTTCGACGCCGATTTCCAAGCAAATGGGCAATCCGAGTGTCGCCGCGCGCGCCGAAGGCTATGGGCTCGAAGGCGTCGTGGTCGACGGATTCGATCCGGTCGCGGTCTATGAAGCGGTTCACCGCGCACGCCAGAAGGCGGTCAGCGGCGGCGGTCCGACACTGGTCGAAGCGATGTGCTATCGCTTTCTCTCCCACACGACCGACGACGACGAGCGCACCTATCGCACACGCGAAGAGGTTGCGGAGCAACGCGTGAACGATCCGGTACCGCGCTTCGAAGAGCGGCTCATAAACGCAGGCGTTTTGACGAAAGAACGCATCGAGGAGATGCGCAAGGCGATCGCCGCGCGCGTCAACGCGACGACCGACGCGGTCGAGCGCGAACCCTCACCGCAGGCTTCGACCCTCTACGACGCCGTGTATGCCGGCACTCATGAAGTTTGGGTTTAAACAGCTAGATATGCGGCAGTTCGTCGCGCGGCGCTAGACCCGCATCGGTTGCGGCGCTCGATTGTGCTTCGCGAGAGTAGACGCGCAACTCGGCGATATCGCGCGGGAAGAGCAGTTCGAGCGTCCAATCAAAGGCCACGCGCAGCTTGCGATCGAGACCCGGCAGGCGCAAGAGGTAATACGAGCGCCACAGGAACCAGGCCAAGAATCCGGTGAGCACGCGGTTGCCGGGCAGTTGCGCGACCGCCCGCCGTGCACCGAGCGACGCCATCATACCGAGCGCGTTGAACGAGAACGGCTTCGTCGCCGCGCCGCGCAATGTTGCGATGAGGTTGTCGGCGAGCACCGGTCCTTCGCGAATCGCGTGCTGCGCGGTCAGCGGATAGAAGCCGCCTGCGCCATCCGGGATCGCGGCACAATCGCCCAGCGCCCAGATATCCTTGAAACCTTCGATGAGAAAATCGCGCCCGACCACGATCGCTCCGCGCTTGGTACGCGGAAGCGGCGAGCCGCCGATGGTTGGAGCCGGCGCAACGCCCGCACTCCAGACGATCGTTGCCGTTTCGATACGTGCACCGCTTTGCAGCACGATGCCGTCATCATCGGCCGATGCCACGCCGTCGCCGGTGCGAATCTCGACGCCACGCTTGCGTAAGTTCGCCGCTGAATAACTGCCCATGCGCGGCGGCAATCCAGGCAAGAGGACGTCCCCGGCTTCGATCAACACAATGCGCACCATCGCGCGGTCGATACTTGGATAAAAGCGCAGCACGCTATGAAAGAGTTCTACAAACTCGCCGGTTGCCTCGACACCGGTGAAGCCGCCGCCAACAACGACCACGGTCAGATAACGCCGGCGCAGTGCCGCGTCGCTCGTCGAATCAGCCAGTTCAAGCAACCATACGAGACGATTGCGCAAGATGCCGGCGTCTTCAAGCGTCTTGAGCGCGAAGACGTGCTCGGCAACGCCCGGCAAGCCGAACGTGGACGTCGAAGAACCCAGCGCGATTACCAGTTGATCGTAGACGACTCGTTCGTCGCGGCCGGTCAGCGTATGCGTGATTTCAACCGCGTGCGCGGCGACGTCGAGCGCGCGAACGTCGGCGAGGACGAAGTGCGCGTGCCGCAACTGGGAGCGAATCGGCGTTACGACATGGCGGATATCGAGCTCCCCGGAGCTCACTTCGGGCAGCATCGGCGTAAACAGCGAGAAATTCTCGCGGGAGATCAACGTGATCTCGCCTTCCCCGGGACGCAAGCGGCGTTCGAGACGTTGCGCCACCGCGATGCCGCCGAAGCCCCCGCCGAGAATGACGATTCGCGCAGGTGGTGACGTACGGGCCATGTGAATGCTCTTCTTCCATGCACGAGGAGCAACCCGTCGAGGGCGAATATCTAGCGCCCGCTCAGGTCCAGGACCCGCAGCAGGGCGCGCAGCGGCGGCGTCGCGCGGGCGGGCTCGGCACGATAGCTGCGGGGCTCGGCGTCCTTGCGCTCAAATTCAAAGCACTGCTCGCCGTGCTCCTCAATTTTAAATTTGTGCTGATCGGCGCGAAGCTGTTTGCGGTGAGCTGGACCTTCATCCTCTCGCTGCTCTTTTACATCGCCGCCTTTGGATGGCGCATCGGCGTGGTGCTGGTGCTGCTGATCGGCGCGCACGAACTGGGTCACTACTTTGCGTACCGCGCCTACGGGCTTCCGGTGCGCGCGCCGGTGTTTGTTCCGTTTCTCGGCGCCTATACGGCCGGCGCAATCGCACCCGATCTCGAAGCCGACGCCTATATCGCGCTCGCGGGGCCACTAACCGGTTTCGTGCTCGCCGGAGCGTGCTTTGCGCTGGGTTCGGCGACCAACGATCGCTTTTGGCTGGCCTGCGCCGACATCGGCGCTTTCTTGAATCTCTTCAACATGCTCCCGGTGCTGCCGTTCGACGGCGGACGCGTGATCGGTGCGATCTGGCCGCCGCTCTGGATCGCCGGCGCGCTACTCTTTGTGGCGGCTGCGTTTTGGCTCGGCGTTCCGATCATCTTCGTGTTGCTCATCGCGCTGCTCGGATTGCCGGCGATGATTGCCGCGCTGCGCGGCCACACCGATCCGCGCGCGGCCGCGATGACGAACGCCGCCCGCGCACGCGTCGGCGTCTGGTATCTCGCAACCGTGCTCGGCCTGATCTACATCGTGGGTCAATCGCACGGCGGGCTCACGAACCCGGGGGCGCTATGAGCGAAGAGCCGCCGGATTTTGCGATGCAACGCGCGGTCGAGATTCTCGCCAACATTTACGAGCGTCAGTACAAAATCGATAACGCCCCGCCGCCCCCGTCCGATAAGCCGATTCTGCTTTTCAGCGAAGGGCTCGCGCTCGACGTCAATACCACTATGCGCAGCGACGTCGAGCGTGCGCTGGGCATCGCCTTTAGCTATCCAACCCGCGGATGGCACACCTACGGTGTGCGCGGCCGCGATGGCGCGCGGCTGCTGCTCAGCTGTTTCTTTTCCAAGAACAAGCTCGCGTCGGCCGAGCTCTATCTGCCGAAGGTCGATCGCGCACCGAAGCTCGAACCGCAAGATGCGCATTTTCGCTTCGTGCCCGGCGAGATCGAAGTCGGAATGCAACTCACGTCCTTGCCCGAGCACTTCGGGCACATGACCGGCATGCCGACGCAAATCGGCCCCTACGAAGAAATGTTTGAAGCGCGCTTTCCGGGCGGTGCCGCCTATGCGATGGGCAACGACGGCACGATCGAACGCCTCGCGCTCTACACGCTCAACGAGTAAACCCAATGTGGGCGTTTAGTCGAGTTCAGCTTTAGGAAGTGCGATCCGAAGTTTGCTTTAGCAAATGAGGGAAGCACTGACGACAAGATGAGCTCGACTAAATGTCCACATTCATCATGTCGTCGAATGGCGTGACAGAGTTGGGGTGGAAGCCTTTTAAGTCTTTGTTATAGACGTAGATGTCCGAAACGCTGTAGAGCACAATCTCGGGCACGTCCTTGACGAGCTGCTCGAAGAGAATGCGGTCGTCGGCGTTACGTCGCGCCTGATCGTAGTGAGCGAAGAGCGCGTGCGTGGCGGCGTCGGCCACCGGGTTGCACCAGTGCACGTCGTTCTGGCCCTTCGGCGGAATCTGATCGCAGGCAAAGACGAACGAGAAATCCCCGATCGGATCGCCGACCCAGTTAAACAACACGAGGTCCCATTTTCCGTTATAGATGATCCCACCGTCAGCATACGGTTCAAAGAGCATCGCCGAGGGGTATTGATGGACGTTGATGCCGACGCCGATCTGTTGCCAGGTCGACCGGAAAAACTCGATCTCGTGGTCCACGTTCGGCGATCCGGTCTGCTCCGCCATGGTGAGGTTGAGCTTGACACCGTTCTTCTCGCGAACGCCGTCGGCACCACGCTTCCATCCGGCAGCGTCGAGCATCGCGTTGGCCTTGGCGATATTAAACGGCACCGGCGGAATATTCGGATCGTAGTACGGTGCGGCTTTTGAAGCCGGGCTTCCCTGCACCGTTTGAATACCGTGCTGGAATTTTCGATTGAGCGTTTCCCGGTCGGTTGCGAGTTCGATCGCACGACGCACGACCAAGTCGGAGACGCCGGGATGCGTCAGATTGAAGTCGAGATGTCCCCACGTGTAACTGGGCTGGTGAAACGCGTCGTAGCCCTCGAGGCTAGTCACGCGATCGTAGTAGGCGCCCGGAACGTTGGTCCACATGTCGAGTTCGCGCCCCTGAAGCTGCGTGAGGATCGTGTCCCGATTCGGAACGATCTCGAAGTCGACTTCCTTGAGCTCGGGTTGCCCGCGGAAATAGTAGGGATTGGGCACCATCACCACTTTTTGCGCCCGAACCCATTCCTTATATTTGAACGGGCCTGCGCCGACCGGCAGCGCGTTGAACGCAGCGTTATTAATGTTGGGGTACTGCGCAAGCAAATGCTTGGGCAGGATCGACGGATTGGCGCCCGCACTCGAAAAGAACGTCACGATGAACGGCGAGTAGGGTTTGCTCAGGTGAAAGACGATCGTGTTTTTGTCGGGCTCATCGGCCTTGGTGATCAGATCCCAGCCGGCGCGGCTGGTGAGGTTGTTCGCCGGATTCATGATTGCGTGGTAGGTCCACACGACGTCGTCGGCGTTGAGCGGTGCCCCGTCCGACCAGCGCAGGCCCTTGCGCAAATGATAGGTTATCGTCAAGCCGTCTTTGCTCACGCCGCCGTTCGCCTGCGTGGGCACCTGCGTCGCGAGTTCGGGATACGGGAGATTTTGCGCGTTCCACTTGGTTAGCCACGCCGCGGTCATCGACGACATATATCCGAGGGTGGCCTGCTGCCCGAGCATCGGGTTGAGGGTGTTGACGTCTTCCGCGTTTGCGTAGCGCAACGTATGCGGGACCGTCCACGAGTTGGCGCGTCCGCCTTCACCGGATTGCGAGGCCTTCGAGCATGCACTCAGTGCTACCGCACCCGCGAGCAGCGCAACAGCGAGACGCTTCATATTGTATACTCCCATGGATTCCAGAACGGCGAGATCACCGGCGAAGGATCGAAACCTTGCAGATCGGTGTTGTAAACGTACGGCAACTTACGAAAGCCGATCACGATCGTCGGAACATCGAGCGCGAGTTGCTGTTGAAAGACGACGTAGTCGGCTTTGCGGCGCGTTTGATCGATCGTGCTCAATGCGTCATCAAGCGCCTTGGTCGCGGCCGGATTCACCCAAAAGAGCGAGTTCTGTCCGCGCGGCGCGAGGTTGTTGGCCGAATAGAGCGGATTCAAATCTGGATCGGCAGCCGCGCTCCAGGCATAGATTGCCGCGTCGTAGTGGCCACCGAGTAACACCGCATCCGGACCGTTGGCAAAGAACTCCGAGGTCGGATAGTTTTTAACGTCGGCCTGTACGCCGACGTCGTGCCACTCACGCTGCACGACCGCTTGAATCGCTTTGCCCAACGTCGCCTCGGTCGCCGTGCTCAGATTGAATTCCAAACGGCGGCCGTCTTTCGCGCGCACGCCGTCGGGCCCGACGTGCCAGCCGTCCGCGTCGAGCATGGCACGTGCCTTCGCCGGATCGAACGCGTAGTGAACGGTGTTGGTCGTATAGCCCCAGGAAAGCGTCGGGTGCTCGGGGCTGTCCGACGCCGTATCGGCATTGTGCATGATTTTTGCGATGATCTCCGGACGATTGGTCGCGTAGGTCAACGCGCGGCGCACCGCGACGTTGGAGAGGATCGGGTTGCGCAAATTGAAGTCGATGTGATCGTAAGCATACGAATCAACGGTGATCGCCTGCAACCCGCTATTCGGCGCCGCAGCGAGCGCCTGATAGCGCGGCCAATTGATCGCCGTGCCACGCGCCAAGAGATCGATCGCGTGCGTCTGCACCTGTGTCTCGAGCGTGTTCTCGTCGGGCTCGGAATAGAGATCGATCTCGTTGAGTTTCGGTTTGCCCAAGAAATAGCTCGGGTTGGCGGCCATACGCACGACCGTTCCGCGCTCCCACTGAATCACACGAAACGGGCCGCTTCCGATCGGCATCGCGTTGAACGGTGCCGAATTCTGCGTGCCGGCCGTAACGTACGGCGCCAGGATGTGCTCAGGAAGGACCGGCGTGCTGCTGTTGACGCCCCAGAGTTGTTCCAAGAACGGCGCGTAGAGCCGCTTCATGCGAATCACCGCCACGTGCTCGTCGCTGCAGTCGATCGAGCCGATGTCGCGGTAGCCGTCGGTGATCGCCACATTCGTCTTCGGATTCATCACGTAATGCCACGTGAACTTCAGATCCTCGCAGGTGAGCGGTTTGCCGTCCTGCCACGTGATGTTCGGCCGAAGCTTGTAGTGCAACGTCAGGCCGTCTTTGCTCACGTCGCCGTTCGCAAGGGTGGGTACTTCACGCAGCGCGTCGGGCACCGGATTGCCCTTGCCGTCGTACCGAATCGCATACGAGAAGATCAGCATCGACACGTCGAGACTGATCGCGCTGTTGTCGAGCGCCGGATTGAGCGATTTGACGTCGTAGGCTTCGCCGATGCGCAACAGGCCAGGCCGCGTCCACGAATGACGCTCACCCACCGCGGCCGTACCGACGCGCGTGCACGCCGTCGCAGAGAATGCGATCAGCGCGAGCGCGGTAAGCCCGCGGACAAACCGACCGATCAAGTGTCGTCGCCGCGCATCGACTCGGGATCGATGCCATGGAGCGCGCAGAACTCGTGATAGGCCTGCGGCGCGATCTCCGAGGGTTTGATTTCGCTGCGTCCGCCCCAGAACACGTTGGTATACGAAAAATCGATGCCGGCTTCGCGCAGATGCTCGTCGATCGCGGCTTTGTGCGCCAGCACGCGCTCCTTTTCCATGCCGTGCGCAACGGCCATCACGTTCACGTTTTTGAATTCCGGGCCGCCTTCGCGCCAATAGGCATGCGTGATGACGAAGTGGCGCCCCACTTCTCGCCCTGCGTCGATCTCTCGCCCCGGCGAAACGGCCCAATGGAAGAGTGCGTTGTAGCGCGTGACGCGCTCGTCGTTTGCCGTCGCTTTGACGTGTTCGAGGAAGGTCGAGAAGCGCCCGATCACCCGCCGCTCGCTCAGGCTACGCGCGACGCGCGCAAATTCTTCTCGGCTCACGCCGGCTTGCGCCGCACGCGCGCGCCAAATATCGCGAACGATCTCATCGGGCGTGAATTCGCGTTTGAGCGCCGTGAGCACGCGCCATTCTAACGGGGAGAGCTCCACGATCGCCGTATTTGCCGGCTCCGCAAAGACGTCGGCGCGCGCGCCCGGTTCGAGCCCGCGCCGCCGCACGTGCCCGACACCGAGTGCGAAGACCATCTTCGCCGGCATCAAACGAAACGAGCCGGCGCCCACCTCGGCGGCAAGAAATTCGGCGTGCTTTTGCAGCGAATAGCCCTGCGGCACCTTCAGGGTCGTCCAGAGCCGGTACGTGCTGCCCGGCGTCAGCGAATCGGTGGACCGGATGACCACGTGGCCAGAAAACGGATCTTCATTGAACATGTAGTCGAATGCGGCATCGAGACCTTCGGCCGGCACTTGCCATGCGACAAGCGCGCCGCGTGCAAGATTCGTCGACATGAGCGTCTGGCGGACGCGCCGGATCGTCCCCGCGCGCAGCATTGCGACGATACGTTCCATGACGATCTCCGGCGCGAGGCCGCTGCGTGCGGCGATCTCGCCGAACGGATCTTCCTGGAACCCCTGGAGACGGTCTTCCGAGACCGCCAGGATCGCGGCGTTCACCGGATCGGAAATCGCTGCCGAAACGGTGGGGTGTGAGGGCATAGGCGCAGCCTTTGACTGCACACCGACATCGCCCTTGGTACCTGCCGGGATGCAGGTGAAGGTTCGGAGCACAGGAGGTGCGGCCGTGCCGCAGCGCGGCCGCACCGTCTAAAGGCTCAGGTCACTCGCACCTAGCGCAAAGGCGTACTGCTGCTCGGCCAAACGCTCGCCGTACAGCGCCGCGACGTAGTCACGCTGCGCGGTCGCGAGATTCGCTTCGGCGGTTACGATCGCCGTAATCGTCGATGCGCCAACCTTATACTGCGCTTGCGTGGCTTGGAGGCTCACCGTCGCGCTTGTCACCTCAGCTTGCGCCTGAACCAGCGTGGCTCGCGCGGAGATCAGATTCGAGAGTCCCCCGCGCACGTCCGACTGCACTTGCAGACGTGTCTGCGTCATCGCGGCATTGCCCTGGTCGAGCTGCGAGGCAGCAACGGCGACGTTGTAGTTCGTCTGACCTTGATCGTAGATCGGAATACTAAGCGTCGCGCCAAGTGATTCCGGCGACGAATACGGCAACACCGCAGCGCTCGCAGCCGAACTCAATTGCCGGCTCTTCCCGCCGGTTGCGTCCGCGCTCAGCGATGGGAAGCGCGCAAGCTTGGCGAAGCGCAGATTTTCTTTGTCCGCCTCGACGGTATGTTCGGCCGCCAGGAAATCGGGACGCAGCGTGTAGGCCTGTTGCAGCGACTGCTGATAGGAAAGCAGTTTTATCTGCGGCGGTGATTGCGCGAGGAGTTGCGGCGAGATCGCGGTGTCGGCGTCGAGTCCGAGCGCCGTTGCAAACGCGGCTTCCGCCGCAATAGCCAAGCCTTGAGCCGTGACGAGTGCGCCGCGCGCCTGCGCGGTTTGGAACTGCGCTGCCGCGAGGTCCGAGCGCGCGGCTGCGCCGGTACGAATCTGCGCCGTGACGTACTGTTCGTTGATTTCGAACTCGCGCACCAGCGCATTATCGGATGCTACGCTGGCGTTGTCTTCGAGCAGCGTATAGTAATTCGTTGCGACAGTGAACGCGAGTTGTTGCAGTTGGCGCAAGAGCGTGTCGCGTCCGGCAAAGTCGGCTTCTTTCGCGCTGCGAATTCCGGCGATGGTTCGGCCGCCGTCGTAGATGAGCTCGCTAATGGATATTTGCGCCGAGAGCGACGTGGACGTGACGGGCACCGACGTGGCACTTGGTGCAGCCGACGACCCTCCGGTGTTCTGGAATGAGCCGTACGAGCGCGTTGCTGCGGCTTGCGCCGACACGCTAGGAAGCAGCGCGCCTTTTTCGGCGCCGTACCTTGCTGCAATCGCGCGGTACTGTGCGCGCTCGGAAGCAAAAGCCGGCGACTGCGCGACCGCGATATCGATCGCCTGAGTGATCGTGACGCTGACCGGAATGCCTGGGCGCTGCTTCTGGCTCGAGACGTCGGGCGCCGGTGAGCCGTATGCCGGATACGGTATCGGCGTGCCCGATGACGTGGGCGCGGGCGCCGGCGTGGGAACGGCGATCGGCGCCGTTGATGGCTGTGCTGCGACCGCAAGCGGCGCGCACAAACTCAGCGCGAGGGCAACTGGCAGCGATCGCGCTCTAAAACGGCGAGGACGGGTCATTGCGACGTGCTTCCCCCATTGGCAGAAGGCGAGTTGATGGCGACGGTACTGCCGTCTTTGAGGGTGTCCGGACGGGTGGTGATGACTTTGGTTCCCACTCGCACCTTAGGCGAAACGACTTCCGAGAGCGTGTCGGTCTGCACCCCGACGCGCACCGGCACCTGTTGCGCCTTGTTGTCGGCGCCAACGACGTAGACGGCGAAGCCGTTCTCCGTTTGCGCCACCGCCGACCGGGGCACCACGATGGCGTTAGCGTGCGCTTCACGCGGCACCGTCGCCGTCACCAGCATACCGCCGCGTAGCAGGCCGCCGGCATTCGGCATCTGGATGCGCGCCAAGTATGAGAGCGTGCCGCTCGTCGGCACCGCATTGACGGTAGTGACGCGCCCTTGGAAGGTACGTCCGGGCAACGAACTCGAGGAGAAGGTCACCGCCGAGCCGGGTTGCACGTAGGGCAGATCCGTATCCGGTACGTTGATATTAATCCAGAGTGTATCGACCCGCGAGATGGCCAGCACCGGCGATTGCGGTCCCGCATAGGCGCCCGGATCGAGCAACCGCTGCGTGATCACGCCATCGTACGGCGCATAGAGCGCCGTCTGCGAAACCTGCGTGCCGAGCGTATGCGCGTTGGCTTGCGCTGCTTGCGCTGCAGCCACTGCCGCCTTCGTATTCTCCGCGCTTACGACGTTGTTCCGCAGACCGATTTGCGCGGTCTCATAGGCGTTTTGCGCTTGAACGTAGGACGAGCGAGCCGATTCGAGCTGCGCCTGCGAGACGTAGCCGTTCTTATATAGATCGGTATCTTGATCGTAGACGAGCTTCGCGTTGCGCAGCGCGGCCTGCGCGGTCTGGAGTGTCGCCTGGTTCGTCTGAACCTGAACCGGAAGCCCGACCTGCGAGCCTTGCGCCGTGGCCGACTGCTGCTGTGCTTGCGCCTGCGCCTGCGCGAGCTGCGCCCGCAGGACCGAATCGTCGATCCGGGCCAACGCCTGGCCGGCACGAACGCGATCGCCGACGTTGACCGCGATCGACGTGATGGTCCCGTTCTGTTGGAATGCAAGGACGGATTGTTCGAGCGGCGCTACCTGACCGTCGAGTGAGACGTACGTAGCAATGTTCTGCCGCGTCGCTGCGGCGACGTCAACGCTCAAAGGCGGCGCCTGGCGCTGCGGACCATGGCCGCAGGCACTCAAACTCAGAGTGGCGCCCAGTGCGAAGACCGCAGCTCGCTGGTAATGCATGATACTCCCTATCTTCTCGACGGATCGCTTGTCTATGGCTGGATACGTGCGACCCGCCCGCTTTGATTCATGATGCTGGGTAGAAATCCTGATAACTCCCGGAACATCGCTAGGAGCAGGCTCGGTTTCCGCGTATTCTCCCCCCGCATGAGCGCGAAACTGGAGATCGGCCGCGCGTACAGCCTTCAAACCCGGGTTGAGGAGTGGATGACCGCCGAGAAGGCTGGCAACAAGGGCGTCGATGTTCTCTCGACCTCGATGCTGGTGCAGCTGGTCGAAACCGCCGCGCTCGCGTGCATCGAGCCTGGGCTTGACCCCTCGTTCATCTCGCTCGGCACCCATATCGACCTGGAACACCACAAACCGGTTCCCGTCGGATTCATCGTCCGCACCGAGGTCGAGGTTGTGATGGTCGATGGACCGCGTTTGAGTTTCGCGGTCGCCGTGTTTGACGAGCGGGAAGCCGTTGCCGAGGGAACGCACGAACGCTACCTGATCGAGCGGTCGAAATTTCTCGCAAAGCTTGAAGAAAAGCTCGCATCCGGCTAGGGTTAAAGAAACCTGGGGAGCCTGGGTCTCACTGCAGGGGGGGCAAACGGCCTCCCGAACACATTAAGAAGGATTGTCCCGGGGGGGCTATGCCTTTTTTGGGCGCTGCCTCGCGACAACTGGACTCATAGAATACTCAAACTCCTAGGAGGAAACATTGAAGCGACTGAGCACCGTAGTCCTCGCCGCGCTGCTGACAGCCGGTCTGGGACTTAACGCGGTTGCCGCTCCGACCTCCGCATCGCATGGAAACATTGGAACCAACGCGATTGCGCAGTCGGGTGGCGCCATGGAGGCTCCGCCGGCGAACTTCGGTTCCCCGCCGTCGGGGCAGATACCGATTCTCTACAACGACCACCATGTCTATGCCAAGCCCGACGTCCTCAAGCAGGGTCGCGTGCTCGCTGCGCTTGTGCGCGGTGGTACCGTGCTCATCCCGCTTCGTTCGATGTTTGAGCAAATGGGTGCGACCGTTTCGTATGACGCATCCAGCAAGACGGTGGACGTTAGCAAACCCGGCGCCGACGTGAAGGTCACGGTCGGTAAACCGGAAGTGGTTATCAACGGCGAATCGCGTCCGCTGGACGTGCCGCCCATCATGTATCAAGGACATGTACTCGTTCCGGTCCGAGTGATCTCGGAAGGCATGGGCGCGTACGTCCAGTGGGTGCCCGACAAACAGCTCGTCGTCGTGCGGTACATCCCGCCGACGCCGCCGCCGACGCCCACTCCGCCTCCGCCGCCGCCACCGGCAACTGCACCGCCTACGCCGACCCCGACGCCGGTTGCAACACCGTACCGGGACCTCTTCATCGCGGGTGATTACCTCGCGTCGCAAAAGGTCTACGACGAGTTCAGCCCGGGCAACATCGCAAGCGGCACGCAAGATGGATTCTCGTACGGAATCCATGGCGCGGGTGAATTCACCCTGTTCGGTTTGCCGTGGATGCTGGAAGGCAACTACCAGCAACTCAACTACCAGCACAACTGCAATGTCGATGCCGTCGGAACGCCGCTAGCGGATTGCTACGTGACGACCATCGGCGGCCTTGGTTCAACCGCGGTTCCGCAGATGACCGTTCGGAATTACGATTTCGAAGGTAAGCTCGGCCTGCGGGTTCTCGAACCGCGGATCTACATCGGCGTCGGCTACTTGTGGCGTTCGAATAACGTGGGTTATCCCAAGCTTTCGAACGTCGGCTTCGGCGTTGAGAAGCTCCCGGATCTCGATAAGCCGTTCTCGGTGTACGGGAGTGTGTGGTACTACGGTAACGTGAAGGGCAACTTCACCGATCCGTCGGGCAACGCATATCTACTCGCGTACAACATCCTCAACTACCAGGTCGGCGTCACCTACGCGTTCGGGAACAGCCCGCTGTTCATCGAAGGCGGCGTCGTCGGCCAAACGCTTAAGAACAAGATCAACGCCCCGTCCGACGCGTCCAACTTTGGACCGTTCATCGGGCTTGGATTGAAGTTCTGAGCCGGGCGTAAGCCAAAATAAAAGAGCCTCCGGGAACCCGGGGGCTCTTTTATTTTTTCTTCTGGTTTAGGTGGGGGTCGGCACCGGGGAAGCCTGCACGCACGGCGGCGTGATGATCTCGATCCGGGGGCTGCCGGGTGCAGGCTCCGGCGTCGCGGTCCCGGCGGGTGTCACGTCGGGCGGCACCACGACGCCGCTTGGAAGCGGAGTCGGACAGAGCTGCGAATTCGCGAAGTAATGCTCGGTGAATCCGCGCGCGAGATCGGCCTTTTCGAGCCTTCCGAAATACGTGCTACCGAAACGCGACGTCAGAAGGTGCATATATGTCCATGCCTTCTGCTGCGCGTCCTGGGTGTAGATCTTCTTATAGACGATGATCGCTAAGTAGTAGCTCCGCGCCAGCTGCGGATCGCCGGGGTATTGGTGCGACCACGCCTCGAGCGCTTCATCCGCAAATGCAACTTTGTTGATGATTCCGGAGTCGGTTGTGTAGTCGCCGGCGCGGATCGTCTCGTCGTGGAAAGTGTTGTTGATGCCGAGAAAGCTCATCTTCATGCGGCCGAAATACTCGTCGCCTGGGGCCGAGTGACTATAGTTTTCACACTGTTGCTTTTCCCACTTGCTCTTCAGGCTCGCGCACTTGTCTTTCGGGGCAGTCGTTGCCGCCGGTTTTGGTGTGCTCGCCGCCATCGCGGCGCAGCCGAACGCGGCGCTCAGTGCGATGGACACGGCACACACGTGGAACGGAGTGAATCTCACGAAGGTTGGTCTCCCCTGTAGTCGATGCCCGCAGGCGCTGTCGTTTGCAGGTATTCGCAAGGCCAGGAGCGCCTCCCGCGTAGAATTGGTTAGAGTGGTACGAATGATTCGCCTTGCGGCGCTGCAGTTGCGCGCTCACGATCGCGGCGATTTCGAGCGCCTGCGCGCCTCAATAGCTGAGCGTATCGAGCGTGCTGCGAGCGACCATGACCTCCTGGTGCTTCCCGAAGGAACGTTCCCCGCCTACGTGCTTGGCGATGCTGCAATCGACGATCGCTTGGTTGCGGACGCGATCGCCGAGTTGGCGCGTCTTGCGCGCGCAACCTCATGCGCGATCGTCGCGGGCGCAGCCGTGCGTCGCGACGACGCACTCTATAACAGCGCGGTCGTCATCGACCGCGACGGTTCGCTCGCCGGCTCGGCCGAGAAGATCTTTCTTTGGCACTTCGACCGCCAATGGTTTGCACCGGGATCCGCAATTGCGCCGGTCGATACGTCGATCGGCCGGCTTGGCGTTCTGGTCTGCGCCGATGGGCGCATGCCGGGAATCGGACGCGAGCTCGTTGACGGCGGCGCCGAATTGCTCGTCATGCCGACGGCCTGGGTCACCTCCGGGCGCAATCCGCACGAGCTCGAAAATTTACAAGCCGATCTGCTCGCGCAAGTGCGCGCGTTCGAAAACGGCGTGCCGTTCATCGCCGCCAACAAGTGCGGCGTCGAACGCCAGATGGTCGCCTATTGCGGAAAGTCACAAATCCTCAATGCCGCCGGCGACCTCGTGGCTATAGCGTCCCAAACCGCCGAAGAACTCGTCACCGCGCAGGTCGAGTTGGGCGCGTCCGCACCGAAGCGCGCGCGCATACCCGCTCCGGCGCGACGCAGCGCGGAAGGCGAACGCGTGCTGCGAATTGCGATTGCCGCTCGCACGCTCCCGGTTGACATCGCCGAACGCTTGCGCACTCTCGAAGCAGATCTCGCGCTGGCTGCAAGCGACAGCGATGACTTCGAGGCCTTCGACGCGTTCATCCCAACAGTGCGCGTCGATGCAACCGATGCCTTCGATCCAGGACTTCTCCTGCAGTATCGCCTCGCCGGATACCGCGCCGCGATTCTGCTGGCCGGTTCGTCGCACCCGTGGCTCGAGCGCATCGCGCGCGCACGCGCAGCCGAATTGCGGATGTACGTGATCGTGTTCGACCAGGGGGCTCACCGCGCGTATGCGGTCGATCCGGATGGAGCGATCGTCGCCGGAACGTTCGATGACTACGCGCTCGCAAGCTTCGCGCTCGATTCGCGCCGCACCGCACAAACACTCGTCGCCCCACGCACCGACGTTGCGGAGGGCATTGCACTCGTGCAATCGCTCTCGCATCGCGCGGCGAGCGTTTCGTGATCCACTCCCCAGCGCGCCAGCAGCAACGTCTTATTCCATTTTTTACGGCCATCGTCGCCGTGCTCGCGGCGCTCGGCACGCTCTACTCGCATCACCGCTCGATCCAGGCCCTGGCGCTGCGCAACGATGCAATCGTACTCACCGAAAAAGCCTCGGACCAGTACCAGTACTATCAGAGTAAGCAGCTGCGGGTCACGCTCTATCAGGCGCTCAAAATGCCCAAAGAGGCCTCCGTCGAACAGCGTTCCTCGCTCCCCGTGTACGCCGAAGCAAAACGTTTCGAGGAGGATGCCGATCAGAAGCAAGATCGCGCCGAGGCGCTTTTGAGGTCGTTCGAAACGCTCGAAATCGCCACGACGCTGTTCGAGATTTCCATTGCTTTTGCGTCGATCTCCGCGCTCATGGGCGCACGCCTTCCGATATGGCTCTGCATCGCCCTGTGCGCGACCGGTCTGGTAACCGGCATCATCGGGTACGTTCAAGCGCATTGAAACGCCGGCTCACGCTCGCACTTCTCGCGCTGGCCCTCGCCGCGGCACCGCGCGCGTTTCCGGTCCACCGCGCGATCGGATCGATCGCTGCTGCCGCGCTTCCGTATCTTCCCGGCAGCACGCTGGCAGTTCGCATCAACGGCTTCGGCCCTCCCTTTGGATTGTTCGTCAGTGGCCCCGGGAGTATCAACGGCGACCGCTATCACGTTGCCGGCACGGGCGCGAGCACGTTGATCGCCTCGGGCCGCAGCGGTCTGGCTGTTCGTACCATCGCGATCGCCGCAACACCGGATCCGCACCATACATTCATCGCCGTCGCCTGTTACGACGATGGCGTGGTTCTGCACGATGCGACGGCGCCGTTTCGCGCGCGCGCGGCGCTTGGAATCGACGGCGCGCCCGGTGACGTCGCCATCAATTCGGCCGGCGCCATCGCGACGACGGCAACCGACGGTCAGAGCGCAACGATCGCCTCGCTCGACCCGTGGAAGGTTCGGCAGTTCCCGGGGGTGCCGCTGGGTGATGAGCTCGCCTTCGATTCGCGCGGCGGCGCGCTCTTCGTCACCAACCGCGATCTGAACGGTGCCGGCGCACTGACGCGGATAACCGCCGATGGCGCCGTTTTCCATCGCACGCTGGGTCTTACCGCCGAAGGCATCGCGATCGATCCGCATCGCGAACGGGTCTATGTCGCGAACGTCAACGATGGGACCGTTTCGATCGTCGATGCGACCAGCATGCTCGAACTGCGCCGCTTCGCGGTCGTGGATCGCGTCTTCTCGCTCGCACTTTCTACCGACGGATCGCGCCTGTTCGCGGTATCGAATCAGAGCCTGGGATCGCCGTTCAGGGCGCCCGGCAGCGTCGTTGCGGTCGACGTCGCGGGTGCCGTACCGCGCGTCGTCGCCCACAGCGAGCACTTGCAGTTCCCGATCGGGATCGCGTTCGACGGCGCACATGGACGGCTCTATGTCACCGACGAAGACACCGACGCCGTTGACGTTCTCGATGCGCAAACGTTGCGCGCTGCCCACGCACCGTTACGTACGTGCTCGACGCCGTGGAAGCCGGCGATCGATCGCGGACTGCTCTTCGTGCCGTGCGCCGGCAGCGATCAAGTGGACGTCTTTGACACCGCGACGCTGCAGCGCGTGCCCGGCGCTCCGTTTGCAACCGGCGGCTATCCGCTGGCGGTCGCCGTCTGGAACCAGCCTTAAGTAAATATGATCTTTGCGCTGTTGCTTGCGATCCTGCCCGCGCATCTCGACCCGGTGCCGCCGTTTCCGCGCGTTGTCCTCGATGCGCCAACGATCGAACGCATCGCACCGGGTGTTGAGTACGGCGAATACAATTTGATCACCGCCGCGGGCCCGATCGTGGTTCACGTGGTCGCGGTCGCGCCGCACGCGCCGGCAATCGAGCTGAACAGCGTGCTTGCCTCGGACGCACTGCAGTCGACCGGAGAAACAGTTTCATCGATGGCACGGCGCACGGGTGCGATCGCCGGGATCAATGCGGATTATTTCGACATCG
>Ga0302177_10000302_pt1 | contig 38905 bp, 41 predicted proteins | sample I_Palsa_E1_2_FD_198780 | JGI IMG/M metagenome (GOLD analysis project Ga0302177, IMG submission 198780) | Peat permafrost microbial communities from Stordalen Mire near Abisko, Sweden - I_Palsa_E1_2 | ecosystem: Environmental > Terrestrial > Soil > Palsa > Peat permafrost | place: Sweden... | reverse complement strand
AAAAAGAGCCATCCGCAGCGGTGAATACTGGGCCGCCAAGAACAGTGGCGGAAGAAGCGTTGCCCGTGCTGCCGGCGGCGTACACCTGCACCTGGGCCTTCTGGATAGGGTGTTGGCCGCCCATCACGTGGCCTGCAAGCGCGATCGTAACAGGCACAGGCGCAGGCGCAACGGGTGTCGCGCCTCCTCCGCAACCGAACAGACTGGCGCTCGCACACAGCAGCAGACAAGCGATGCCGTAGTCGCACAGTGCCGCCTTCGGGCTCCGGAAGCTGCTGCCCATGGTTGCTCAGTCTACCGGAGTTTTCGCGCGTGCGAGCAGGTGCATTTGCAAAACATCAAAAAAGCAGCACCCATTCCACGAACGAAAGCCCCATCCCGCGGCGAGTGCGTATGGGTCGCGGGATAGGGCCGATAGGATTGTTATGTCCGTTTGATCCGCCAACATCTTGACAGTGGTTGTTTGCGGTTTTCTGTTGCGAGTGCCCTAAAGGAATATGAATACGGACTGTTCCTGTGAAAAATCCAAATCAAATGACCAGGCTTTTATTCGCAATTTACAAAGGGGCGCGCGTTCCGGCGGGATCGGAGAATTCGCAAACGGTTCAAGGAAACGTAAGATGGAGATCGGCTGCGCAGGTCACTTGGGGCCAACGCCTGCCGCGGGAGAGTCCATGACGCGAACAGCAGGCAAGGCGCATTGCCGAGGAAAAGCTTTCGTCGAAACCATGATGCTCGTCGCCGCGATCAGTGTCATCTCCGGGCGCGCGCACGGACAAACACCCGCTGCGATTCCAGAGAAGGTCATCATCGATACCGATATCGGCGATGACGTCGACGATGCGTTTGCGCTGGCTCTCGCGTTATCCAATCCTCACCTGCAGATACTTGGCATAACGACAGCATGGGGCGACACGGAGCTGCGAGCGCGGCTGGTGGAACGCTTCCTCAAACAAACTGGCCATGCAGAAATCCCGGTAGCCGCCGGGCCCACCACGCAATCCGGCACTCCCTTCACACAAGCCGCCTGGGCAGAGGCGTTTCCAGAGCCCCCAAATGGATGGCCGCATGCCGTCGACTTCATCCTTAACCAAATTCGACGCAACCCGGGGCAGATCACACTGATTTCGCTGGCACCGCTGAGCACTGTGGGTGTGCTGATTCAGAAAGATCCCGTAACCTTCCGCAAGCTGAAGCGCGTCGTCATGATGGGCGGCTCCATCAGGCAGGGTTACGGCGACCTGGGCTATCTACCGGACCGAGGTCCGAGCGCGGAGTACAACATCAAGATGGACATTCCAGCGGCGAAGGAACTGTTCGCTTCGGGCATACCCATCGATATGATGCCGCTCGACTCTACGCAACTGAAACTGGATGAGGTACTGCGTGCCACACTCTTCAGTCAGAAGACTCCGCTGACGGATGCGCTACATGCGCTGTACCAGCAATGGGCAGGCTATTCCAACAATGTCACGCCAACGCTGTTCGATGCGATGGCGGTAGCAGTCGTGGTAGAGCCTGCGCTTTGTCCCGTGGCACCGATGCGCCTGCGCATCGACGAGGCAGGCTTCACGTGCGTCGAAGAAGGCGCGCCTAACGCCAGCGTTTGCCTGCATTCGGACGCAGGCCAGTTCTTCCACTTCTATCTTCCGCAAGTGCTCGGCAGCCCAAATCCGAGGCAGTAACTGGAAGCAGCCGCGCTGAATAGGCTCAACGGGCTGCTTGCGCCTTGGGCGGCCTGACAAGGATCGGCAACAGGATGGAGACGGCCATAATTCCTGCGATGACATGGAGCCCGCTCACATACGATCCGCTGGTTTCGCGAAGGTGCGCGATGAGCAGCGGACCGAAGGCGCTCGCGGTTCCCCATGCGGTAAGCATCAGGCCGTAGATGGGGCCGACATTCTTTGACCCGAAGTAGTCTGCCGCAAACGCCGGCATGGTGCCGAAGCCTCCGCCGTAGCACATCAGGATAAGGAACGACACGGTGGTGAGTACGGCAACCGAGCCAAGACTCGGCAGCATCCAGAACAGGCCGACCTGCAGGATGAACATGACGAGGAAGGTCCATCGCCGGGTGATGGAATCGGAGATCCAGGCCCAGAAGATGCGCCCAGCGGCGTTGCCGATACTGACGATTCCGACCATGCTGGCAGCCACGATTACGCTCGTCTTGTCGATCTCCTGAAACATCGGCGACTCCTGCGAGATAAGCGAAATACCCGCAGAGGTATTCAGAAACAGTAGCAGCCAGAGGGCAAACCACTCCCAGGGTGTAATCCTTCGCCGCCCGCTGCCGAGTTTCGATGGCGGTCGGCGACCAGCCTTCCGGCTTCCAGCCGTCCGGAGGGTTTTGCATGAAATACCCGGCGGCCATGGTGACGATGAGATAAATGAAGCCGAGATAGGCGAAGGTGCGCAGCACTCCCACGCTCTGGATGAGACGCGTGGCTACCGGCGCAGTGACCAGCGCGCCCGCTCCAAAGCCGCCGACCGCGATGCCGGTGATGAGCCCGCGCCGGTCGGGAAACCACTTGACCAGGACGGCGATCGGAACGATGTACCCGAAGCCAAGCCCAATGCCGCCGATCACTCCATAGCTCAGATACAACCACCACAGCTTATTTGCCGAGAAGCTGGCGAGAAATACGCCGAGGCCATACAGAAATCCGCCGGTGAGCGCGACCGTGCGCGGCCCAACCTTGTTCAACCAAAGGCCGCCAAAGAAAGCCGACACCCCGAGCACGAAGATGCAGATCGTGAAGGTGAGGGTCACGTCCGAGATGGACCAGTGAAACTGCTTGACGAGAGGGGTGCGGAAGACGCTCCACGCATACACAGCGCCGAGCGCCATCTGCATAAGAAATCCTGCTGCAGCAATGCCCCACCGATTCGGGTTCGACATACGATCACTCCTTACTGTTTCGTAGAGCATGTTCGGGCCCGCTTCCGGACTGCACCCCAATTGGATGCACTAATTTCGTATCAGGAAGCGTATCGAGGTGGCAAGAAAGGCGACGGAGAGAACCCGCGCCAGCGCCGCACGCATGTCTCGGTAACCTCCGAGGCATAAACCAAGGCCAGTTGCCGCCAGCCGTACTCTGGCGGCCACTGCGAGGCATGCTCTTTCCACTGAAAATGATAGTGCTCCAGAATTAGACCCGCCCGCGGCAGGTGACTCGGGGAACTCACGACCTCGACGCTGGTCCAACCCCGTCGCTGCATGATCTGGTCGCTGAAGTAGATGTTCTGGATGGTGTTTTGCGCTTCGCCCTCGACCACAATCGCGGACGGAGGCACTCCCTGCTCTTCGGCGAGCTTCGCCATCACCTCGCCCTCGACGAACTGATTCTCCGTAGGACCTCCGCTGAAGATCATATGTTCGGCGCGCCCAGCTTTGAATTCCCTGACGCCTTCTGCGACGCGCTCCCGCTGCTCGGGGGAAGCCTGCCCGCTGAGCAATGTTGGATATCCAAGCACCAGGATCGTGTCGAAGTGGGTCAAGTCGCAGTTGCCGGCCGGGATGGTTTTGTAGGTCGCGAAGACGAAGAGCAGAGATAGAACAACCAGCAATCCGAAGCCTGCAAGCAATCGCTCAATCCATCGCAACATGTGCTCTCCGTCGCCTCCGCGCTTCCGAGATACCGCTTGTCGCGGATTTGACATCGGGTTTCTGCTAGCAAAACTATAATCGGCTGACAGCGACTGTTCCATCACCCGCGGTCAGTTTCCGGTACTCCAGAAGCATGTTCAGGCGCCAGCGCACGATCATTCCGAAGGCCAGCACAAAGAATAGTGCGCCAGACTGCTCAACAGTTAATAAGGTGTCGAAGTATCCCCGGGCAAGGATGCGCACGGCCGCCAGGACGAGGATGACACTGAAGAAGGCGGTCGAACGCTGCATCATGATCGCGTTGCCCTGCTGCACAAGGCGCGAAGTCTTCAACAGCGGATACGCGAGCAGAACTCCCCCGATCAGGAACGCTGCCAGGCCCCACGTCCAGGGAATACGAAACGCTGGAATGATGAACATCGAGAATCCAGTCGCCATGCCCAGCGGCGGAATCACGATTTTCTTCACGGACACTGCGGTACGGCCCTCGCGAATCCGCCAAACCAGCACAGCAGCCAAGCCTACCAGCGAACCAACGATCGAGATCTTGCTCGGATGAAACATCTTGATCATCATAGCCCGTCGACGGCGGACCATCCGCCAAACGGTTGGGATACAAGAGGTCCGCGAGGGAGCAATCAAATGATTTAGCCCTGAATCAGGCCCATTCATGGTTCCCTGAGCGACCTCGCTGTGATACCGTGTAGCGATCGAAGATGTCTGAGTTTGCCCCTACACTGAAGCGCACCCTTCCAGATTGCGAGCGCAAGCCGCACCCATCAAGGGGAGCGCGGACCATTGCCTGCGCGTCGCTTGCCGCCGCCCTCGTGTGCGCCGGCTTGCCGCTTCACACGCATGCTCAACAATCGAGCACCGCTCCCGTCGTTGAGCCCGGTGCACCAGGCATGCCGAGCAGGACACTTCCGTCATCGACCACGGGCATCGTCCCGCAGAATTCGCACGCCGACATCGAATTCATGCAGGGCATGATCATGCATCACGCACAGGCCGTCGAGATGACCGCGCTCATCGAATCTCACACGCAAAATCCCGAGATTCGCAGCCTCGGCGCCCGCATCAGCCTCTCTCAATCAGACGAGATCAAGTTCATGAAGCGGTGGTTGGCGGCGCGTGGCCAGCCCGAATCCATGGCCATGCCGGGCATGCCGGACATGGACATGAATGGCGATCCCATGCACGCCATGCCCGGCATGCTGACTTCTGAACAGATGGACGCATTGCGTCACGCCAGCGGCGCAACATTCGACCACCTGTTTCTGACGGGAATGATTCAGCATCACAACGGCGCGCTCATCATGGTGAAGGATTTATTCGATCACCCGGGCGCAGGCCAGGACGCGGAACTGTTCGACTTCGCCACCGATGCGGACAACACTCAGCGGGCCGAGATCAGAATTATGCAGAACATGTTGAAGGAGAAATCATGAACCGTTTCCATGCTTGCGCCATTCGTTTCGCCACTTCGATGTTTGCATTGGCTCTGCTTTCCGCCGCGCCCGGCGCATTGAATGCGCAGAAGCCTGTAGCCGATCAATCCGATCCGTTCGCCCCGCCGCCAGCCACTCCGCTGCCTGCGGGAATGACCGGTTCGACTACCAACGATCCGCGCGTCGGCCTCAAGCCCGGCTTGTACGACGCTGGCGAGACTGCCATGGGCATGGAGCATCTCGACTTCCTCAAGAAGCCCACCGCCTTCCAGGTCAATGCAACCAATCCGGACGATCCGTCCGTGCAGAAGACACTCGGCCTGCTTGGAATGAGCAATACCGCGAAGATTCCCAAGCCGATGCAGCTCGTGATTGCGCAGCTTGCCTTTGCAAACTCGGATTTTGCCTTTCAAGGAACACACCTCTTCCAGGGCAACTTCTATGGCGTGAATTTCTATGACATCTCGAACCCGGCCAAGGTCTCTCTGATTACCTCGCTGGTATGCCCCGGTGGCCAGGGCGATGTCTCCGTCTACGGCCATCTCCTCTTCATGTCGGTGGAGATGCCGAACGGCCGGCTGGACTGCGGCACACAGGGTTTCCCGCCACCACCTCCCCCTCCGCCCGGTCATGAGAAAGAGCGTCCCGTCCCGACAGCAAGCCCCGATCGCTTTCGCGGCGTAAGAATCTTCGATATATCCGACATCAAGAATCCCAAGCAGGTAGGAGCGGTGCAGACCTGCCGCGGCTCGCACACTCACACCCTGGTCGTCGATCCGAACGACAAAGACAACGTCTATATCTACGTTTCCGGAACATCGTTCGTGCGGCAGAAGGAAGAGTTGGAGGGATGCTCGGGTGAGGCTCCAGATAAAGATCCGAACACCTCGCTCTTCCGCATCGACGTGATCAAGGTTCCGCTGGCGACGCCGCAGGATTCGAAAATCGTGTCGAGCCCGCGCGTCTTTATGGACCCACGCAGCGGCGCAATGAACGGCCTGAACAACGGCGGCAGCCATGGCACAGAGAAGGTAGCCGACACCAACCAATGCCATGACATCACGGTCGACTCTTCGCTGGGGCTGGCCGCCGGCGCCTGCTCGGGCAACGGCATCCTTCTGGACATCAAGGATCCCATCCATCCTAAGCGCGTCGACGCAGTGAACGATCCCAACTACTCCTACTGGCACTCCGCGACCTTCTCTAATGACGGGACCAAGGTGGTTTTCACGGACGAGTGGGGCGGTGGCCTGCAGCCTCGCTGCCGTACAACCGATCCGATCAAGTGGGGCGCGGATGCAATCTTCACCCTCAAGGATGACCACCTGTCGCTGGCCAGTTACTACAAGATGCCCGCAGCGCAGGCTGCCACGGAAAACTGCGTAGCGCATAACGGTTCCCTCATCCCGATTCCAGGCCGCGATGTCGAAGTGCAGGCCTGGTACCAAGGAGGCATCTCGGTGATGGACTTTACCGACCCTGCGCATCCCTACGAGATCGCGTACTTCGATCGCGGGCCCATCGATCCGAAGACGCTGATCCTCGGCGGCTATTGGTCGGCGTACTGGTACAACGGCTTCATCTATGGCTCGGAAATTGCGCGCGGCCTGGATGTCTTCAAACTCGTGCCAACAAAATTCCTCACCCAGAATGAGATTGATGCGGCCAACCTCATCCAGTTCAACGAACTCAACGTGCAGAACCAGCCCAAGATCACCTGGCCTGAACAGCTAACGGTTGCGCGCGCGTATCTCGATCAGCTACAGCGTTCCAAGGCTCTTCCCGCGGACCGGATCGCCGAACTCGACAAAGCAATCCAGCGCACGCAGAAGTCACACAACAACAAGAAGGAGTTGGCGAAGCTGCACACAATGGCTGCGTCCGTGGAGGCTGACGCGTCCAGCGCAACCGATGCAACGGACGCAAAGCGCCTGCACGCTCTCGCGCAGATCCTCGATCATCCCGCAGCATAGAGGTGGTATTCACCACGAACAGGCAAGTGTGCGCTCGGCTATGAGGAAGCTGGATTTCCTCATAGCCGAGCGTTTTTGCCATAAGTTCAGATAAGTGGGACGGTCAGCCTGTTGACTGGGAATGGAAACAACGCCCCTTTCGAGACCAGCCCGCCGTCCTCCAATCTGCAGGTCTGCGTTACTGGGGTAGATCACGAACTGTACTCGGTCCCGAATGCAAACATCACGCTGGTGTTCACAGGGCCTGCAACCAGCCATTTCGGGACGCAGGCGATCCACGGCGTCGTAAAGATCGCAGCGACCGACCCGGATTCGGATAAGCCAGGCCCAGAGGATGGACGCAGAGATCGATAGGTCCATCGGTGGCAGATCGTCGCGCTCGTTGCCACGACGCCTAAAATAAGTACCCACGCCATGAGGGTGACGTGGGCACTTTCGGTGCGCTCGAGTCGCGCCGAACTGTTGGGCTTACATCTCTGCCCATTGCCGCAGAAGGTTGTGATACACGCCGGTTAGCTGCACTGAGCTTTGTTTCACTGGTGCACTTTGTGCGTGTTCACTTCCAGCCAAACGTTGGATGGAGGCGTCGAGCTCAAACAGCAGCGCGCGGTGAGCATCCTGGCGGATCATGCTCTGGATCCAGAAGAAGGAGCTCACGCGATTGCCGCGGGTGACGGGCTCCACGCGATGCAGACTGGTTGCCGGGTAAAGCACCATGTCGCCGGCAGCAAGCTTGACGCTCTTTTCGCCGTAGCTGTCCTCGACGATCAGTTCCCCGCCGTCGTATTCGCTGGGTGACGTAAGAAAGAGAGTGGCGCTGAGGTCCGTGCGGATGCGTTGGCCAGTCGTCGCAAGCTGGCGGATAAATACGCGCAGCGGCAACGCCGCCGACATGAAGCGAGGCGAGCGCGCCAGCCCTGCCAGAATCATCTCCCCTAGCTCCTTCGCTACAGGCGAATTCTCCGGGATCTGCGCGTTGCGTTTCACATCCTGGGCCTGGTAGCCGGCGGTAACGCGGCCATCTACCCATTCAGCCGACGCGAGTTTCTGCCGCGCTTCGTTTACCTGCTCGACGGTAAGCACCTTCTCGATGGTGATTAGCATGGTCTGTTCCTTTGCATGTGCTGGCTCCTAGAATCGGAAGTTCGCACTGATCAGCGCGCTCAATCCAGCACCGGGGATGAGGTGGCTGGGGTGTGGTTGATCGATGTAGAAGCGGTTAAAGAGGTTGTAGATGTTGGCCTGCAACTCGATGCGATGCGTGATCGGCCGCTTCACCATGAGGTTGAAGACCCAGTAGCCGGGAACTTGCTTCATCGCGGTCGAGAGAACTTCGTAGCAGGTGGTCGCGGTGGCACTGCAGGGAGCGCTTCCCGCGGCAAACGTGATGGGGCCGGAGTAGCTTGTGCCGACATACGGCGTGGTGGAGCTGGCGGTCCGGCTTCCAACGTAGTTGCTGCCGATACCCCCGCTGATCTTCCAGAAAAGGTCGTGCGTGATGAAGGCATTGAACGTTTGTTTAGGAACGTTCGCCAGGGGGTAGCCGATAGAGGTTGGAAACTCCTTGGAAAAGAGGACCGAGCTATCCAGGTAAGCATAGCCGAAGATCAAGTCTGTGCCGCCGCCGAGCCGACCGACGGCGCTGGCCTGCACGCCTTTGACCAGTTGGTTGCCCGCGAGCACGATGACGTTGGAGTTGGTCGGGCTGGTCTCGCGCGCGTTGTCCTGCTCGGTGCGAAAGACCGCGCCCTCGAGCTGAACATGCTGATGAAGCAGGCTGTACTTCGCGCCGACTTCGTACGATTCGTTTTCTTCCGGTGGAAGAATGCTGGTAGCGACGCTCAGGCTGAGTGTTTCCGCCGACGGATTGAAGCTCGTTCCATAGTCGAAGTAGACGCTGCTATGCGCGTTGGGCTTGAACACGATGGCAGCGCGGTAGGTGGGCTGGCTGACCTTTTGCTCGAGCGGCGCGATGTTGGGCGTGGGAGCAGCACCAGGAATGCTGGTCGGCGGAGCGTACAGGTTATACGACGTGTCGAAGTAATCCCAGCGAACGCCGCCGCTCAGCTCGACCCAGCGCCCGAGCTTGAGGGTGTCGATGAAATACAGACCCACACTCTCCGAGGTGACGTGCGTAATCGACGCGACGTAGCCTACGCCAGAGAAGACGTCGGAGGGAGTTGGCTTGGCGAGATTGGTGGGCGTAACGCTGTTGATGCCGTATTCGGTGTAACTGGTCTTGATCGGATTGGAGACTTCGCGACCACCCTCGACGCCGCCTGCAAAGTCATTGCGGATGCCAAAAGTTTTGAAGCGAGCGGTAACTTCGGTCTGGTCCCAGAGGTCGCCTTCCACGCTCTTAATCTGGATTTGGTTGCGGTTGACGGTGATCTGCGACGCAGGCGTGGACAGCGTATAGGGACACGGCAGATTGGTGTTGAGTGCGAAGGTGGGCAGCGCCGCCACGTAGCCGCCGACGGGCGTGCTGACGCTGACGTTCGAACAGATCTGCGGCTCCGTAATCTGCACGTCGCGCGGATAGTTTGCCCAGCGGCCAATCGTGTGGAGGTCAATATCGCTGCTGCCATCAAAGGCGTGGTTGGCTTTCACTGTGAGAATGTCGTCGTTGGTATTCAGGTGATTGGCGCTAGGAAAGCCGAAGTACGCGTGACGGTTTACGCCGTGCGCAAGGCCGTTCTCAAACCACGGCAGCCCGTAGTCGGGAGTGTCATCCTCGCTAAGGTGAAAGTAGCTGACCGTGAGGCGGCTGGGAGTGTTCAGACCAAAAGAGATGGAGGGCGCAATACCAAAGCGGCGGATCTCGTCGTAGGGACGACCAGCAACTCCGCCTTCGTTGGCCATAACGTTTACGCGGAACGCAGAACCATGGGCCAGATCCGGTAGTGGCTCGTTGATGTCCGCAGTGACGCGACGAGTGAGGTCAGTGCCAAACTGCGCCTGGACATTGGTGAACTTGTCAACGGCCGGCATTTTGCTTACCTCGTTGATGACACCGCCCGTAGAACCGCGGCCGAACTGCACACCAGCCGGGCCTTCCAGAACCTCTACCTGCTCGAAGTTGAAGCTGTCACGGTAGTAGCTGCCAAAGTCGCGGATGCCGTCGAGAAAAATGTCGTTTCGTGCAGTGAATCCTCGAATGGTGAGGTTGTCACCCTGCGCTCCGCTTTCGCCAGCGGCGATGCTGATCCCGGGCACGTTGCGTACGGCGTCAAGGAGGGTGCGATTTTGTTCGTCCTGGAGAATGAACTGCGGGACTTCGACGATGGTTTGCGGCGTGTCAAGCAACGGCTCAGTGAACTTCGTCATGGTGACCGAGTCGGGGAGGCCGCCGTTGACGTTGACAGACTCCTGGCTGCGCACGCCGATGTGCACAGTGTCGGTACCGTCGAAGGTGAAGTTAAGTCCGGTCCCGGCCAGGAGCTGACGCAGCGCGGAGTCGTTGGGATAGAGGCCGACAACGGCGTGGCCAATGAACGTGGCCAGCGTTTCGGCTGGGATCTCCAGCTCGAGCGTTACGCCGCTCTGCTTGCGGTATTGGTCGAGCGCCGCGTTGAGCGGACCCTCGGAAATCCGAAAACGTCGAACCGGTAACTGCGCTGGGATCGGATCTTTGCCCGCTGCGGCTGCCACCATTTGTTGCGCCCTTGCGTCTGACCTGCTCATCGCGGCATATGCCGTCATCGTGGCCATGGCAACAAGCTTTGCCCGCTTGCCACAGCCGCCTCCACGCTTCAATTTCTGCACGTTCGCATTCCTTTGCTTCGAAGCGAACGGCGCGCCCTCACGGCCATCCGTCGCCCTGGTTCACGCGGCCCCTCATGCTCGCGCCTTCTAATGCAGACTGATTCAGTCCGAGTTCAATAACTACTATAAACCAATAACGGACTGATTTAGTCCTAGATGAAAAATTTGGAGTTTGATCTCAAGAAAGAAACCGCTGCAACCCCTCAACCTTCGCGGTTTCGAAGGTCTGAAAATAAGAAATTGGCTTGCGAACCTGCAAGCGACGCGTCGGACGCGCTGAGCGGCATCGATGATCGTCCGAGAACTTGGTGATCAGGGCATTTCGAGACTAAGGCCCCGGAGCGTCTCCCGTATCCGCACTTGGATGTATTGTGAGTTATATGCCGAAGACGTGGAACCAGACATGGGTTGCAACAGCACTCGGTATCGAATATCCCATCATCCAGGGACCACTGGGAGGCCTCTCGTCGCAGGCGCTTACAGCGGCCGTATCCAACTTCGGCGGGCTTGGCTCCTTCGGTGCTCACGGTCTCGAACCCCAGGCGATCGAGAATGTGATTGCCGAGATCCGTGCGCTCACTTCCAAGCCCTTCGCCATGAACCTCTGGGTTTCCATGGAGGACAAAGGCGCGACGACGTCCGGCGCGGAGGCTTTTCATCGAGCGCTGTCGCACCTCGTCCCGCACATCGAAAAAGTGGGAGGCAAGCAGCCGACATTCTCCGCTTACAAGCCAATCCGCTTTGAAGACCAGGTTCGTGTGCTACTTGATGCCAGGGTGCCTGCGTTCTCCTTCATCTATGGTGTGCCACCCAGCGAGATTCTTGACGAGGCCCGCAAACAAGGCATCGTGACAATTGGAACCGCGACAACTCCGGATGAAGCTGTTGTGCTCGAGCAAGCCGGGGTGAGTCTCGTGGTCGCATCGGGCTTTGAAGCCGGAGGCCACAGAGGATCGTTCCTGCGCACGTCGGAAGATTCCCTGACCGGAACGATGTCGCTTGTTCCACAGACGGTGGATGCCGTGAAGATTCCGGTGATAGCAGCAGGTGGTATCGCCGATGCTCGCGGTATCGCCGCCGCGTTTGCACTCGGTGCGGAGGGAGTTCAGATGGGCACGGTTTTTCTGGCCTGGGAAGAGTCTGGGGCGCATCCGATTCATCGGGAAGCCATCCTTAGCGGTCACGCAGGACGCACGGCTCTCACGCGTGGATTCACGGGGAGATTAGCTCGCAGTATCGACAACGAACTTCTCGAGTCGATGAATCGACCCGACGCAGAGATCCTGCCGTACCCCCTCCAGAGATCTCTCATGCGTTATCTAGCCATCCCCGCGCAGCAGGCGCAGAAGGCAGAACTGCTGGCACTGTGGGCCGGGCAAAGTGCAAATCTGGTCCGCTGTTCTAACGTCGAAGAATTGATGGATTCGCTCGTTCGAGGCGCGGCACAACGAATCAATTGCTAAATATCATTGACGTGATGCGAATCTATCTTGAGGGCGCCCAACACCCGCACCGTAGATCGGGAGATACCGCAAACGGGGCACAAATGTCACACCGCGCATTTGTCTGAAATTTCTATTTCGCAGCATTATTGTTTGCAAATCAGGAGTTTCACCGGAGTATGATGAGTGCACACTTCGAGGACCGTCTCCCCGTCCGTTTACGTTTCCGGACCGTTCTCATGGTCAGTGCACACTGTCGCGAACGCAATCGTAAGCAAGTCGTTCCGAAGGACTGGTATGTTACAAGCCAGCCCTCTTTGAGGGCATTGAAACGCACCGCCTCGATCCCTCATCAAGGTCCTTGTTCCAGCAAAGTCCCACGGAGGGATTCCATATGAACAGTGGCCGGGCGCCTATTTCTCTAGCGGGTTCTCAACTCTGCGAGCTGCGGCATGTGTGCGCATTTTTCTCGACAGACGACGAAGAATACCGAGTGTTGCTTCCTTTCATAAAGGATGGACTCGAATGCGGTGACAAGGCCGTCCACGTCGTAAACCCCCATCAACATGACGAACATCTACATAGGCTGGCCGCCTCGGGAATTGACTCCACCACCGCTCTACAAACCGGGCAATTAGATGTCAGGCTCAACACCGAAGCCTATCTTCGCAATGGCAAGTTCGACCCGGACCGCATGCTCGGTACGTTCGAACAGTTGGCCAGCGGCAACGCCAATGGAGGGTTCCCGCTCAGCCGCATCGTCTGCCGCATGGACTGGGTGGTCGGAGATGAGTCTCGCCTGGAAGACGTGATTCAATTCGAATCGCGCGTGAACGATATCTGGAACCGACATGACGACGCAGTCATCTGCACATACAACCTTACGAAGTTTGGAGGGGATACCGTGATTGACATCTTGCGAACACACCCCATGGTCATCGTCGGAGGCATTCTTCATCAGAATCCGTTTTTTGTCCCACCAGATGTCTTTCTGCGCGAGCGGCGCAAGACTCAATCTTAGCGACCCCTAGGCGAATGAACATGGAAGGACAATTCGAAGATCCGACGGAAGAAATTAACCGTCTCCGGCGCTCGATTAGTGATCTGGTCAGCATCTTGAGTCTTCCCGCCTTATGGGCTGGCGGTGAGGCATCCCAAGTCGTTAGCACATTGCTCGATGCACTCCTCGGCATGCTGGATCTGGATTTCGTCTACATTCGGTTGAATGCGTCCTTTGACGAGATGCCATTGGAGATGGTGCGCAGCGCTACATCGTTCAACGTGATGGGCGAGCCAGGCGAGTTCCTCGATGCCTCTTTTGGGTATGACGCCGAAAATTGGCCACCCTCTGCGAAGCTCCGGCTCGGAGATAGCGAACTTTCGATCGCGCCCTTGTTGATAGGACTCCAAGGTGATATCGGCGTGCTGCTGGCAGGATCGAAACGAGCGGATTTTCCAGAGCAAACTGAGAGACTTATCCTGAGCGTGGCTGCTAATCAGGCGGCCATCGGCTTACGGGAAGCGCGGCTACTTGGCGAACAAAAGCGCCTTGCAATAGACCTCGATCGACGCGTCGCGCAACGCGCAAATGAGCTTGCCAAATCCAATAAAGAGCTGGAGCTTCAGGTCAACTTGCTGCAGCATATCCCGGGGGCAGCGTGGACGTTCGAACCCAACGGAGTACTGGATTTTGTGAACCAGGGATGGTTGGAGTACACCGGTCAAACAATCGAATTCGTCCGATCCAATCCCGAGGCATGGATGGATGCGATGCATCCTGAGGACCGCGAAGCAGTGCTCAATAGATTTTGGGACGGGATACGTTCCGGGCAGGGCTTCACCCTGGAAACTCGCTTCCGCCGGGCGCGAGACGGAGAATATCGCTGGCATCTCAATCGAGCGGTGGCGTTGCAAGACGCGGAAGGACATGTCGTCAGGTTTGTCGGAACATCGACTGACATTAGTGATCTAAAACAGTTCCAGGAGAATCTGCGGAGAGCCGAAGAAAAGACTCGATTGATAGTGGACACCGCGTTAGATGCAGTAGTGACGATGGATGCCGAAGGAATCGTCAGCAGTTGGAACGAACAAGCGGCTGCCATTTTCGGGTGGAATCAAGCGGAGGCCATCGGTCGGCGCATGTCAGAACTGATCATTCCGGAGGAACAGCGGGCGGCTCATGAACGCGGCCTGCGCCATTTCCTGGCGAGCGGTAATGGCCCATTACTGCGACAACGCATTGAAATGGCGGCCGTCAAGCGTAGTGGGGTCCACTTCCCTGTTGAATTACAAGTGATGCCCCTGAAGCTAGGCGAGGACTGGTTCTTTAGCGCTTTTATCCGGGACATTACTGAATCGAAACTAGCTCAACAACTGCTGCGGCAAAGTGAGTTTCACCTGCGCCAGATGACTGAAACCATTCCGGAGATGCTGTGGAGTGCCAGCCCGGATGGATTGATCGACTACTGCAATATGCGCGTACTCGATTACTCAGGATTATCGGGCGAAGAAATTATGGGTGAAGGTTGGAGAAACCTCCTCCATCCAGACGATGCCGATCGTGCGGCACAAATATGGACATCCTGTCTTGCAACTGGAGAGCCGTATCGCGTAGAGGTGCGCATCTTGCATGCTGCAGATCGCGCCTACCGATGGTGTATAACGAGCGCACTCCCCTTAGTCGATCAGGACGGAAGGATTCTAAAATGGTTCGGCACGGTCGTGGATATGCACGACTGGAAACAGTCTCAGGAAGAACTGCGCAAGACGCAGGCAGAACTAGCCCATGTAACGCGTGTGATGACTATCGGACAATTTACAGCATCTATCGCACATGAAGTTAACCAACCGCTATCCGGCATTCTGATGAATGCTGGTACGTGCTTGCGTATGCTGGATAGCGATCCTCCAAACATAGTGGGCGCGAGAGAGACGGCACGGCGTACGATTCGCGACGGAAATCGAGCTTCGGACGTGATCACACGGCTACGTGGCCTCTTTAGGAAAAATGCTGCCTCCGAAGAGTCGGTGGACGTGAACGACGCCACTCGGGAAGTAATCGCGCTTTCGATAAGTGAACTGCAGAGCAACCGTATCGTGGTCCAACAGGAACTAGCCGAGAATCTGCCAGCAGTAAAGGGTGACCGCATACAAATTCAGCAGGTCATCTTGAATCTGCTTCGTAACGCATCCGACGCGATGCGGGATATCGATGACCGGCCGAGACAGCTACTGATCAGGACAGGAAAGGACGATAGCAACAACGTCCAGCTGACCGTGCGAGACACTGGTATCGGTTTCTCCTCAAATACTGCCAATCGGCTCTTTGAATCCTTCTATACAACCAAGAACGATGGAATGGGAATTGGGCTTTCTATCAGCCGCTCGATCATTGAAGCCCACCGCGGTCGCCTCTGGGCATCAGCCAATGACGGACCAGGGTCCTCCTTTACATTCGCAATTCCGCATGATCAGGCCGAAGAGTCAGCTTAGGAACGGCGACTTGTATCCCTCATACGGATCAGACGTCGAGTTCCGAACAATAGTGCGACATACATGCGGTGACACGGTTTTCTGCGATTATTTGCGTTGCAATAGCTCCAGCAGAACGACAGCTTCATTGTGTTCTTCATCTCTTGCACCATAGAGCAGAGTGACTGTCTCCCGACTCGTTTCTTGCTGTAATAGGCTGAGAGGCTTATCTGCAGCTTTCAATTCTGCGACATATCTTCGCTTGAATTCCGCCCATCGATCTGGATCATGCGCGAACCATTTGCGAAGCTCATTGCTGGGTGCTACTTCCTTCAGCCAAAGGTCTACCTTGGCTTTCGCTTTTGTGAGGCCCCTCGGCCAAAGCCGATCGACGAGGATCCGCTCACCATCATCTTCACTGGGCTCAGCATAGACGCGCTTTATGCGAAGTTCTCTCTCAGCCATATTCATTTCCAATCTCGAATCGACGATGTGAAACCATACGAGCGCATAAAAAATTCTGAGATAAAGTCGACGCCTAGCTAGCCGCCGAGACGACTTCCGCAGGCCGGGCCTTATGCGGCTGACCCACGTATGCAAATGCGGCAAGCAGATCAGTGTGGGGTCCGATATTATCTCGGATGATCTTCCCATTTGTCAGTATAGGAAGAAAGACATCGATAACATCGTCAGTGAGTGTGCGGCCATTCGTGGGATAGGCCGCTGGCTGATTGGGATTAAAATGGAGAATGACGGGCAGCAACGTCTTTGCGACCCGGGTTGCTTCCTCCGGCGTGTACCCTCCTGTGTGCTCTAGCGAGTGCGCGAAGACGGGAATGAAGCGCGCGTCATCCATCGGTTCGGCGGCGAGGTAATCGGATCTGTGCTCACCAGGAAGGAAGACTGACTGCGAGGGCAGCGCACCGCGGTCCGCTTGAACCCATTTCCCGCTTGTGCCGTCCAGCGTGCGATGCCACAGGCCTATCTTCCCCTGTCCGATGGCAGAGTTCGGTACCTCCAAGACGATGCTGCATACGTCCGCATTGGCGAAGAAATCGACCCCTGTGAACTGTAGGTTGTTCAAGGCGCCCTCTGTGTCGAAGAAAAAAGGATCACTGCGCCAGCCTGCGAAGAAACGGTAGTCGCCGGCGTTGGCCACCAATGCGTCGCTTCCGGTTGAGACCGGCGCGTGTGAAAAAATTACCTGGCCGCCTTCACCAGTCCCGGCAGCCAGCATTCCCTCAACTCGATACAATGTCGCGGTTTGTGACCCTCCCACCGAAGCGGTAAAGCGAACTCGATACGCGATGTCCGCGACTGCGTCCCCGTCCGTGTCGATCTTGAGTTCGTAGATCGCATCAGGTGAGAACGGGTCGATGCGGGTCGGTCCCGATGGACTAAAGCCGACACCAGGATGCACATTCATGATGAGGATAGATTTTTCAGCGTCGCCTGGCTTCGGAAAAGCGTAAAGATCGGTCAGGTCTAAGCGCGGATCCTCGTGAGGGAAGCCGAAATCGGGACCGGAATAATGGTGTGACATAGAGCCTCTTGTCCTCACGTTTGGAATATCTAAAGATGTTATCGGACCTGTCAATTTCTCACCGCGAAACTGACTTCAAGCTGACACAGATTGAAGATGGTCGACATCAACAGCGGCTCTGGAGCACACCTGCAGCGCTTCCTGATGTAGATTGTGACCGACGTTGCCGCTCACCACCTGCGGTTCATCTAGTTGGCTCATATTACGAACTCCTATACGGAATGCCTCGGCATTGAAAGTAGCTTGTCGGAAATGGAATGCGTCTATCAGGACCACCGGCGCATCCGGGGTAAGACAGCCAGCGAACAATGGTCAGCGAATTCAGAGCCTCGCGTCCTTCGCCAGTTGCGATCACAACAGAAGTCTGCCGAGGAATCTATTGCACGATCGTATTAGTCGATACCTAGGTATCGCTTCACCGAGCATAGCGCTAACACGAACCACTTAGTTGCTACCGCTCGATTGACAGCCTGGTTCAGGCTCAACAGCGGCGATGGGTGAGCTGGCATTTACAACCTCTGAAACCAATACCAAAGTATTATCGACACCCGCATAGCATCTAGGCCATTCTGTGGATGTACGACAATGTTGAGAAAAGGCTTCGGTGGAGCACGAGTTCAATCGCGTCATCAACACCCCAACCGGCCTGGTATATGCTGCGCTGTCAGATTGGAACATGGATTTCATGAACAAGTGGTTGTGTGACTATGCAGGCCTCCCGCAAGCATCTGCGTGGAAAGCGGGCAACAGTAGTCTTGGGGCAAATCGGGCGTCTAATTCGACGGACCCGCAGCTTCATGAGGAAACCGTGAAAAGCAAACGCCTAGTTATATCGGTCGTTGATGATGACGAATCCATACGCGAGTCACTCCCTGACTTGCTAAGGGAATTCGGTTATACGGCCCAGGCCTTTTCTTCGGGAGAAGAGTTCCTCGCATCCGAATATCTCGCTAAAACCAGTTGTGTGATCCTTGATGTCGCCATGCCTGGAATGACCGGACCCGATCTCCAATATGAATTGGCGGTTCGTCAACAAAGGATTCCGATCATCTTCATTACGGCCCAGAGAGATGAGACGATTCGCCCGCGTTTGCTCAAACTGGGAGCTGTGGAATGTCTATTGAAGCCCTTCAGCGAAGCGGCCCTCCTTGAGGCGATCAACGTGGCATTTCGAGGAGATGTTTAGGCACTTCACTTGCTCTCTGGAGCGACAGGTCAATATATTTGTTTGGTAACCAAGTGGTGTCGGGCCCCCCATCGAGGTCACCTGCCATGCCTCCTGCCACACCAATCGTATTTGTCGTCGACGATGATATCTCGGTCCGCGAATCGCTCGAGTTGTTGATCCGCCACGCAGGTTGGGAACCGGAGACCTTCGCGTCTGCTCAAGAGTTTCTGGCACGGCCACGAGTTCCTGCCCCGAGTTGTGCGATTCTCGATATCTCCCTACCTGATCTTAACGGTCTCGATCTACAGAAGCGGATCACATCGGATCGCGTCGACATGCCGATCATCTTCATCACGGGTTATGGCGACGTGCCCATGACGGTGAAGGCAATGAAGGCCGGAGCTATTGAATTTTTGACAAAGCCATTTAATGACGAAGCGCTGTTGAACGCCATCCGCCATGCCATTGAGCGCAGCCGAAATGCTCTTCGCCGCGAGTCCGAAATAGGAGCACTTAAGGACTGTTACGCAGTGCTTACGCCTCGCGAACGGGAAGTCCTGGCACTTGTGGTCTCGGGATTATCGAATAAGGAAGTCGGTGGTAGGCTAGGCATCAGCGAGATCACGGTGAAGGCGCATCGGGGCAGAGTTATGCAGAAGATGCAGGCCGACTCTCTTCCCAATCTGGTGAAAATCGCGGTCCGGCTCCGTATTGCTCCCTCGCCGAAGGCATAATGCCGCGTTCCACGCAGGTCCAGGCCATCGCTGCCTCTGATTCAGCGAACCTCGCTCGGCAGTTTTCCTGATGATGTTGTCAGTCTCAAATTATCCGCTTCGTCAGAAACTGAGTAGACCCTTCAGGAAGGCCTACTTAATATCGATAAGTCCCCTTCGGTGGCGTTCACCTTGCTTTGTTAGGCTGCGTCGTGCGCTCAATCGACTGAGTTCATAAACTGTCGAACCAGCGCAGCAATTTCACCTGATTTGGTATCCAGTGCAAAATGCCCTGCATCGAGCACATGGACCTCTGCAGTAGGCACATTTTTCCGATAGCGCTCCGGCTCGCCAAGGTCAAACGAGAGATCATGCTTACCCCACACGACCAGAAGCTTTGGCTGGGTCTTCTGCATCCATACCTGCCATTTTGGATAGGCCTCCACGTTCGTTCGATAGTCATAAAAGAGATCGCTCTGGATCTGAGCTTGTCCTGCAGCGTTCAAAAACGCATACTCGTCGGTCCAGAGATCGGGGTCGTAAAGCTCAATGTTTGGGTCATCGCCGACATGGCGCGTCTTCGTGGTTGCCATGGACAGCAGGTTCGTGCGCAACGCCATTTCGTTGGGAAGCCGATTCGCCCAGAAAGCCCGCCGCGTTGCCCAGTTCGCTCCAAGGCCTTCGTTGTGCGCGACTGCATCCTGAACGATCAGCGCTTGCACTCGTTCCGGGTGGGCGAGTGCCATCCTAAATCCGACTGGGCCGCCGTAGTCCTGCATATAGAGCGTGTAGTGCGCCAACCCCAGCGCTTCCGTGAAGTCAGTCATCACTGAAGCAATATGATCGAATGTGTAATCGAAGTGTTTGGGATCAGGCCAATCGCTGTGCCCAAAGCCTGGATAGTCAGGTGCCACCAGGTGGTATTTCTCGGCTAGTCGAGTCAATAACGGCTGGAACATTCGTGACGACGAAGGAAGTCCATGTAGCAGGAGAATGGTCGGCGCACCTTTCGGCCCCGCTTCCCTATAAAAGATGGACAGGCCATCGACCTGTACCGTGCGGTAAACAACCGGGTATGACATTGGAGTTTCCTTTCCTTGCGCCCGCAGCATTACGCTCATCACCAACGCCATGCAGGCTATCTGCAAACATCCTGACCCACCGGCCCGTCTCAGAAGATGCATTGTTTACCTCCGCCGATATGTCCTGACCGTCGTTTGTTTGCTAGGTCAGATAATCGCCTCATACACTCTCCGTTGGCGACACTTCGAAGATGATCTCGAGCTCAATCGGCATTCCCAATGGGAGGCTGGCAACACCTATCACCGACCGCACCGACGCCCTCTCGATGCCAAAGACGTCGCGAAACAAATCCGATACGCCATCCGCCACCCGGGGCTGGTCGAAGAAGTCTCCAGCGGTCGCAATGAATACTCCGATACGCACGACCCGCGTGATTCGATCGAGCGAGCCCAAATATTCTTTAGCGGCAGCTAGCGCACCAAGCGCCGCCGTGTAAGCGGCATCGCGTCCGGCCTCGGTATCGAGTTCCTTTCCCAGCCGACCAACATACTTTGCCTTATGGTCGACAACAGGAAGCATCCCGCTCAGAAAAAGCAGGTTGCCCGTTTGCAGCGCCTCAACATACGTGCCAAATGGCGTCGGTGCTGCCGGCAGTCGAATTCCGAGCTCCCGCAGTCGCTCTTCAGCGCCGCCATGCAAACTTTCACTTGTTACCATCGGCCTATATGCGCACCGCCGTCCACGTGCAGCACCTTCCCTGTGACATGACGGGTTTCCGTGAGATAAAAGACAGCATCGGCTATATCTACGGTATGAAAAGGTGTGTCGACGACGCCAGGTGCGACTGAATTAAACCGGATGTTCTCCTTAGCGTACTCGCTCGCAAGGCTGTCCCCGTCTACGAGCACTAGGTTAGGTGATGGACCGAACCGTGCCTTGGTCGCGCCACGCGAAGTCGCGACAACCTGATACCCATGGTCCAGGAACGATTGCACGATCGCTGCTCCAATTCCCTGCGAGGCGCCCGCAACAATCACTGTCTTGCTGTTTGCCAATGTCGTACTCCTTCGAATGCGCGCTCGACGGCACCCTGCGGCCTGAAATGATCACAACAGAATCCTGGTAGACCAACAATTGGACGAAAGTATTGAATGATACCTTCGTATCGATCTGCGCAGTCATTAGACTGAGCCTTCGAAGTCGGGAGCGGCAGAATCGGCAACAGCGACCGTGCTGAGATTCTTGATTGATGTCGATCCGCTTCGAAGACCTCCGGAGACCGTGGCAGCTATCAATTCGGTTCAGCGAGTGTGCTCGCTACACATTTAGCTGAGAGTATCTGCGCGGAACACGCGCCCAGTATCGCAAGGGTTGCGGAAATCCAGATGACATCGTGAAATCCAACTACAAACGCCTTATCGATGGCTAGTCTCAATTGAGAATCGTCAATGTCCGCGCCGGCGAGTTTCGACCTCTCTCGAGCGAGGACTTGACGGTCTGTTGAAGACATGGCCATCTGTTGAATAGCTCCGTCCAATGAACGATTGAACCCGGCCGTAAGAACCAGGCCAAATCCGGCGACAGTTAACAGTGAGGCTATTCGCGAAACGGCATTGTTCACTCCCGACGCAACCCCAGCTTCAGCAGCAGGAAGAGATTGCATTACGGCTGTCGTCAACGGAGCGACGGTAAGCGCTAATCCGAACCCCAACGTCAGTACTGCCGGAAACACGGTGGTCCAATACGGTGCAGGAAGACCACATCGGAGCATCAGAAGAAATCCCCCCGCCGCGATCAACGGGCCCAATGTTAGAGGCAGCCTGGCTCCAGACCTCGCAATTAACCCGCCAGACCAGCGGGAGAATAGGGAGATTAGCAAAATCATCGGAAGCAGAGAGGCTCCCGCCTCTGTGGCCGAATAATGTTGCACCTGTATTAGCTCTAGGGGTAGAAAGTACAGCACTCCTCCGAATGCGCCATAAAGCATCAGCGTGAGCAAATTTGTTCCAGCGAAATCTTTCGACCGGAATAACTTCGGGGAGATCATGGGTGAAGTTGAGCGCACCTCAACCAGCCCAAATAAGGCGATCAGCGCCAGGCCAAGCAGGCCGCACCAGCGAGCAGCAGTCCTGTTTGCAGATGCCTGTATGAGAGAGAACGTAACTGCCCCAAGCCCCAATGTCACGAGAATGGCGCCTAGCCAGTCAATCCTTCGGTTCGATTTCTCGTCTCGGCTCTCGTCAATGTGCGAGTGCGCCAGCCAGACGACTGCGACCGCCATCGGTACGTTAATGGAGAAAACCCAACGCCACGAAACATGCTGCACTAGCCAGCCTCCCAACACTGGACCGATAGCAGATGTGATCGCGGTGAATCCAGACCAGATCCCAATCGCAGCTCCGCTTTCACTAGCCGGAAACGAGGCGCTGATAATCGCGAGACTCCCGGGAACCAGGAACGCAGCTCCGACTCCCTGCAATGCACGAGCGCCGATAAGGACACCGATCGTAGGAGCGAAACCGCAGCACATCGATCCGGATGCGAAGACGATCACGCCGAATACAAAAAACCTTCGTCGACCGTAGAGGTCTCCAGCCGAGCCTCCTAAAAGCAGAAGTGACGCCAGAAACAGGGCGTAGGCCTCAACGACCCACTGCAATGAATTCGCGGTTGCATGCAGGTCCGCCTGTAAAGCTGGAAGGGCAACATTGACAACGGTCCCGTCGATGAAGGCCATGCTTGAGGCCAGGATTGTTGCGGCCAGCACCCAACGGCCGTTCCCCTTCGCGGAACTTGGTGGAGACGAAATCAAGTTTTGTCCTCAGGCTCTGCCCAGAAACATGCCGTCCGGCGTCGCCCTCCTCGCTCCAGGCAGCTTCATGTCTCCCAATCGAAAGAACTCGGAGGCTGCACCAGACCCTGGCCTGGACCCAACAGGCAGAAAGAACTTCTCAATCTTACCAATGACCACTCGACAAGCCTGGTACCAACCGACCCAATTTCCAGAGCTTATGAATGCCAACGGAGTGCGGGCCGCCCGGCACGAGCCGATCCCAAGGTCCTGTATCAAGCGTGATCCATCGTCGGCCAAGACGTTAGCATCCAGCCGCCATCCGAGACTCATGAGAGATTTCCAGCGCCTCTCCTGACCGAGTAATGCGACCGTGTGTCGAAGACATCTCTCTACTGGTCACTGTGCTGATTTTTCGTGCTCGATCTTACCTGGGCGCGATTTGCCCCAGATAGTACCCGAGCCGATTCTCCACGTCTCCTGCCTTCTGGAAGCCACGCGCTGTCAGCGCCTTGATCCCGTCCTGAGCCGCGGACCTTCCCAGCGATTCAATGCATGCATCCCACCCGGCTCCCAGTTCAACGTCTGGCGGCAGACTGGTATTAACGAGACGTTTGGTATTAGCGATCGCCCACTTGTCGAACCGTGAGATCCGGGTTGCGAGCGCCTCAACAAATGCGTCAAGATCGTTATCGGGTAGAGCGCGATTGATGTAGCCATACGCTTCCGCCTGATCGGCCCTTATATCTTCCGAGCTCAATAGCACCTCGAGAGCGCGGTTTCGACCAATCAGCCTGGGCAACCTAGCCATGGGTCCGCCGCCGGCGACCATTCCCACGCCCACTTCCCATTGCGAAATGATGGTCTTTTCTGAACTGGCAAAACTCATGTCGCATGCGAGCGTAATCTCACTTCCATTACCTGTCGCCCGGCCCCGGATAAGGGCAATGGAGACGACCGGAGCGCGGGTTAAGCGCACCAAAAAGTCTGGCCACGGTGGCAGGCCTGTCGTTCCGGCAGGCATCGAAGTCAAATCCTCCAGCTTCGCCTGGAAATCGGAGTGATTCAAGAAATAGCCGTCGACCGCACTGTCGAAGACAACCACCTTGAGTTGTTCATCTGTTTCGATTGCCGCGATTACTTTCTGGAACTCCCGTACCATCTCCGGCCCCATAACGTTGATAGGCGGGTGGTTGACTGTGACGCGCCAGTAGGCGGGTGATTGCCGGGTAATGCCTATCTGTGCAGTTTCTGCAGGTGCACTCAAAGTTGTCATGGGAAGCTCCTTTTCTATTGAAACCGGTTGACCGAAGACGGAAAACGATCAGCCGTCTTCTAATTCATTCATTCAGCCAGACCCCGAAGAGCAGCGCAATCAGACGATGGTGTTGGAGATACATTCGTATTACTCCCGGCGACGAGATCAACTGCCAAAGGCCCACCCGAGGCAAAGGTATCGCCGACACCATCGTCTAATTGTTCCCTCCATTCTGATCTGCTTTGATAACGACTTAAGGAAAGCTCATCAAGACCAACACCTACGACCATTCGAAAGGAAGTTATATGCCCAATCAGAAGACGTTGGCCGCCACCGAAGTACAACCAACTGCGTCGAATCCTCTTGACTTTATCCCCGACGAAATACCATACGACGTTCCTTACGGACCCCTATTTCACTCGACCGAGCTGAAGCGGTTATTCACGCCGCCGTGGCCGAGGCAAAGAAGCGGAATTGGAAGATGAACATTGCGGTGACCGATTCCGGAGGTAACTTAGTTGCCTTCCAACGAATGGATCGCGCAATGCTTGCTTCTATTCGGATTGCAGAACACAAGGCGCGAGCCGCCGTAACCTTCCGGCGCCCGACAAAGGTCTTCGAGGACGGTGTCCAGCTCATGCATTTTGACTATCTGCTCGCGTTCGATGGAATCATTGCATCTCGAGGTGGAATTCCACTTATCGACCAAGGGGTGATTATTGGGGCGATCGGCTGCTCGGGTGGCACGGACTCGCAGGATGAGGTCGTTAGCAAAGCAGGTGCGGCCCTCATCGCGTAGCGACCGAGCGGCAACACCCGCGGGCAATACAATCTCATCGCCAGCTCCAACCTCTCCCGCCTCGATAACCTGGAGATAGAAGCCAGGACGGTTATGTCGGCCACATCTCGCCGAAGTCCAATGTTGACAGACCTAACGGACACCACAAACCTCTTATCCCTTAATCAGCTCAAGGTCCAGTGTGATGGTGACTTCGTCGCCCAACACCGTGCCGCCGGCCTCAAGCAGGGTGTCCCAAAGAAGTCCGAAATCTTTGCGATTGATCTTAGCGGTGCAGGAGAGTCCCAATCGCGTATTACCCCAAGGGTCGATGATTGGCTTGCTGACATCCTCGACCGTCAAGGTAACAGATTTCGTAACGCCGCGAATCGTCAGATCGCCGGCAACTGCGTAATCGTTACCACCAGTGGATCGGATGTTCTTTGACTTGAACGTCATCGTGGGGAACTTTTCAACGTCAAGAAAGTCCGCGGCCTTCAAATGCACATCGCGATCGTCGTTTCCCGTTCTCAACGTGGAGACAGGGATCGAAGCCTCTACAGTGGAACGGCTGTAATTTTCTTCGTCAAGCTCAAGTACGCCGGAGACTCCCGAGAACTCCCCCTTCACGTAGGAGATCATCATGTGTCTCACCTTGAACTCAGCTCCCGAGTGGGCGGGATCGATCTTCCAGGTGCTAGTAGCGATAGCTGCAGTCATAAAGTAATCTCCATTTCAGCGACAGCCGGTGCGGTGAACGCGATTGTTGTGCAGCGCGTTCACGGTCTGTGGTTGGATGCGACTAATCGGGTTGGCTCTTTAATCCCGCCAACATCTCCTTCCCGACATGCAGCGATTCTTCGATTGCCTCCTTCTCGCTGCGATATTTCAGTTCTTCCGAGGACGCGCCAAACCCCTCGGGAGGGATGTTTTCAAGTAACTCCGCCTCCTTGCGTCCGGTCTCGTCATATTTCTGCTGGTCCCGCGCGTCCTGTGCTTCCAATTGTTTTATTTCGGCAGAATCTTCCACCTGTCATCCCTCCCTCTTATCAAGAGGTTCTTGCCGGACATCGCAGGGATGGACAAACATCCCCGCGCCCTTCTTGAAGAATCACACCAGAAGGATGAATCAAAATCTATTGAGCTTTGGTATTGATATACACCTACGTATCGGTCGACACCATCGTCCAATGGATTCATTTCCGGACCCATCGCCTCGTCAAATTGTGATCTCGTGCGACCGTCCTGCTGTTGGCGATGTGCGCTTGCTGAGTTGGTTATAGAATTTTGTAGCTATGGTCACGTCTTCCATACCGATCCCACCCTGAAGTGGGAGAATGGGCGCAGACCAAAAAGGTGAGAGCGGGTCGTCTCCCTTCGATCTGGCGCTACTACATTGAGGAATAAGAGATGAAGAACGGGAGCCCTTATCCAATCGGTGCAAGTGTTACGGGTACGGGTGTGAACTTCAGCGTGTTCTCCTACCATGCAACTGGGGCGGAGTTGCTGCTCTTCGATACGGAAGATGCTATCCAGCCAAGCCGCATCATTAGCCTCACTCCCGGGACGGGCAGAACATCGCATTACTGGCACGTGCACTTGCCGGGAATCAGGCCCGGGCAGTTGTATGGCTACAGGATAAGTGGGCCATACGCTCCCGAATTGGGCCATCGTTTCGATCCTGAAAAGATACTTCTCGACCCATATGCGCGGGCGATCTCTACGAAGAATTACCAGCGGAATGCTGCCGCAAGGCCTGGGGACAATACAGGAGCCGCCGCCAAGAGCGTCGTCGCAGATCTTAGCGCCTATGACTGGGAGGATGATCGACCTCTCGATCATCCATTTTCGAGCACTGTTTTATATGAAATGCACGTTGGCGGTTTTACGCGGAACGCAAACTCCAGTGTCGCCGAAGAAAAGAGAGGCACGTATGCCGGGCTGGTCGAGAAAATTCCGTACCTGAAAGATTTGGGTATCACTGCAGTCGAACTAATGCCCGTCTTCCAATTCGACGCCCAGGATGCTCCAGCAGGCTTGGAGAACTACTGGGGATACAGTCCCATGTCGTTTTTCGCGCCCCACGTCGGTTACTCCTCCCGGAGTGACCCGTTGGGATGCCTCGACGAGTTTCGGGACATGGTGAAGGCTCTGCACAGGGCCGGCATCGAGGTAATTCTCGATGTGGTTTACAACCACACTGCTGAAGATGGCGCCGAGGGACCTACGTTTTCCTTCAAGGGACTGGATAATCGGTTCTACTACCTGCTATCGGATGACCTCTCGCAATATGCGGACTATACCGGAACGGGCAATACGCTCAACACCAACTTTTCGGTCGTCCGCCGGATGATCGGCGACAGTCTCCGATACTGGGTCTCGGAGATGCATGTGGACGGCTTTCGATTCGATCTTGCCGCCGTCCTAACCCGAGACCAACATGGCAGGTCCGCCGACGATGCCCCAATCCTCTGGGAAATTGATTCCGACCCTGTGCTTGCGGGCAGAAAGCTGATTGCCGAAGCGTGGGATCCCGGTGGACTCTACCTGGTGGGATCGTTTGCCGGAGACCGCTGGAAGGAGTGGAACGGACGCTTTCGTGATGATGTCCGACGTTTTCTCAAGTCGGACCGAGATACCGTGCTCAATCTGAGACAGAGGCTCCTTGGCAGTCCCGACATTTATACGAAGAGTTACCATCCGCCAGAGCAAAGCGTTAACTTTGTGACATGTCATGACGGTTTCACTCTGAATGACCTGTTCTCCTATAACGGAAAGCACAATGATGCGAATGGGGAGAATAATCGCGATGGAGCCTCAGAGAACTATTCTTGGAATTGCGGAGTGGAAGGCCCCACCGACGATCTGGAAGTCGAGCGGCTCCGTGCACGACAGATCCGCAACGCACTGACGCTCAACCTCATTTCGGTTGGCACTCCGATGCTGATGATGGGTGACGAAGCCAGAAGGACGCAGCTCGGTAACAACAACGCCTATTGCCAGAACAACGAAATGAGCTGGCTCGACTGGAGCCTTTTTCACAAGCATGATGGTCTTTACAGGTTCGTTCGACTTCTAATTCAGTTGCGCCTGCGCTTTGTCGCAAGTCGAAGCGGGGATTTTCTGTCACTCGCCGACTTCATCGAACGCGCCAAAATCCAATGGGACGGCGTTCACCTGTCCGCACCAGACCTTTCCTTCGACTCTCACAGCCTTGCCTGCACTGCGTCCATCGAGGACGGAGGAGCATTCCATTTGATGATCAACGCATATTGGGAGCCCCTGCCCTTCGATTTGCCTGCCGTTCCAGATAGCTGTGGACCATGGCGCCGCCTTATCGACACGTTTCAGGACGCGCCCTTCGATTTTCTAGAGCAAGGAGCCGAAACCTCGAATCAAGACGTATACGTTGTTCAACCCCGGTCGATCGCTCTCTTGGCGACAGGCCGCTGCGGGACTGGAATCTCTCTCAAGTAATCAAGCCAGAAAAATGTGCCCCAAAACATCGCAGCGCTATTTGCCTGTCAAACACTCTGGCGCGCACTATCGCTTTTGGTATGGGTGGAAGATGTAGTCCTTCGACTTCACGGCCGTATGGCAAGCATTTCCGCAGTCCGAGAGACTTTTCGGATCGGCAGAGAACGTGTTCGATGCAGCATCGTAGTTGAAGACCGCATAACCCCAGCCCCCCGTTTTTGGGAACCTCTTGCTGTCTTTTTCCATAACGAAGACCTGCTTGAACACGTCGGGGACTTCCACGACGAACGGAGCCTCCGTGCTCTTCTTGTGTGTCCATTGCAGCTTAACAATCATCGAGCCATCCGGGAAAGTTTGACCGCCCCCGGGAACGCCTGATTTGTATGCCGCGATCATCGTTGGGTTGGCGACGATTACCTTGAGGATCTCGTCGGTACGTGCGGAGGAGACGTCGGCCCAATCTTCGTATCCCCGAAAATCGGAGAACGCGATTCCCCCCGGAGATTTCAATTTGTACTTGTCCTGCGCGTAAACGGTTGTTCCGACAAGGAGGGCGAGAGTCGCCACGGTTGTCGCAACGGGCACAAAGCAAGTAATGCGCTCTAGGAAAGTGCGAGACTTTATATCTTGGCCTCGTCGCGCCACGAATTTCGTCACAAACTTACGCATGATGTCTTCTCCCTCAGAAAAACCTTCTCAGCCCGATCAACCTGCCTCTCGAATGGCTTCTATTAGGCCAGACGTGAGGAGAGCAAACAATTGGACGAAGGTATCGGCGATACCTTCGTATCAAGTGTGGGAGGAAATTTCTTCCAGATTCATCGCCCCTCAGCGCTGGCTGGCATCGAAACCATCTGCCTTAGACACGAAAATGCGCAGCCGATACGAAAGTATTGCAGACACCTTCGTCCAATTGCGTCTCCGATTTTCTTCTGGCTGAATAATGACAGCTTTAGTAGCCGGATGCCTTCTGGCGTCCTTTCCATTCGGATCGATCCCCCTTCTCCGCAGTGAGCCAAGGAACAATTCTTCGATTCGTTTGGATACCTGGCACAATTACCTGTTACTCACTCGATCAAATTTCGAATAGAGGAGTTCATGAACGAAAAAATCAAACTCTCCTTCGTGTTCGCCGTCCTGGCGTTGGCAACCACTATTTTTGCGATTCGAATTTCCGCCGTGGCCAACCCACAAATCAAATCCCGTGTAGACCGCCTCTATGTGATCGACTGCGGCGATGGTAGTGGTCCGGACGAATCGCGTTGGACGCCAGGAATCAATGTCGGAATCCCCGTCGGTTTTCCCGGGCACTGCTACCTGATTCACCACACCCAGGGGTGGTTCCTGTGGGACACCGGCGTTGATGATGCTGTAGCAAAATTGCCAAACCATGAACTGGTGCTGCATGAGTGGGGACCCGGCACAGGTCCGATCTGGCGCAAGCCAATAACGCTGGCAGCCCAGCTCGAAGAGATACATGTGAAGCCCTCGGATATAAAGCTAATGGCAGTGTCCCATAGCCACCCGGACCACGCTGGAAACATCGAAATGTTTCCTAACACGCTGATGCTGGTGCAGCGGGTCGAGTACGAATGGGCTGGGAGCCGCCAGGATACTGTCGCCTTCAACAAGAAGCATCCGGTAAAGCTCATCGACGGCGACTACGATATCTTTGGCGACGGGAGCCTCGTGCTGCTTTCGACGCCAGGACACACTCCCGGCCACCAATCATTGCTCGTTCGGCTACCAAAAACCGGCCCGGTGATTCTTAGCGGTGATGTTGCGCACTTCCAGACCAGCTTCGATCATCGCTATGTCCCTTCCAACAATTGGAACAAGGAAGCGTCGCTCCAGTCCATGGACAAGATAGCGGGAATCATCGCAAAAGAGCATGCGCAGCTATGGATCAACCACGACCAGGCCCAAAGCGATGCACAGAGGAAGCTGCCAGCGTTTTACGAGTGATGGCCATCTCGCCACTCGTCGAAGGGCACTAATCAGCGTAGACGCACCCACTAGAAATCCAGCCTCAAGCTGACTTCCCTGAACCGGGCATCTAGTGCAGGAGCGATTCCCAGTTGGCCGGCACCTTTCCCGCGGGTCCAGGTGTTGGCTGACTTTCTGGATGCGCGTGCGGTGGAAGCAACTCAACTCCGCTGATCATCGCCCCCTTCTCATAGTCGAAGAACCAGTCCTCGCCGGGCTCAAAGCTGCATATGATCGGATGCCCGGTCGCGTCCGCATGCTTTGATGCATGCTGACTGGGAGAGCTGTCACAGCATCCGATGTGCCCACATTCGGCACACCGGCGGAGATGTAACCACCAACCTCTTGGGGATGCCAGACATTCCACGCACCCGTCGCCACTCGGCTTCGAAGCGAGATTGACTCCGCGATGATCCTTCTTCATTTTGATCTCCAAAGATTTTGCATGTCCGACACCCGTTCACACCACCAGCAATATCTTACCGGTTGCGCCCTTTTCTGCTGCAGCCTGAGCTTCCGACGCTTCACTGAGTGGAAGTCTTTCGCTAATCGGGATCACCAGCTTGCCATCTCGCACTGCGGCCGCCATGAACTCGAGAGTTTTCCTGTCGAATTTCGAAAATACGAACACCGCCTGCACCGATGGGTGTTTCGCAGCATTCTGTGGAGCCCCGATGACCGAAGCGAACACTCCTCCTAGCTTTACCTTTGCCATCAGCTTCTCGGCGGTGCTCCCTCCAACCGTATCTGCAACGCCATCGAGCCGCGGCAGATTCGCAATCGCCGCGTCGTCGTCGGTTGCGACTATCTGGTCCGCACCCACCGTCTTCGCCTCATCCATCTGCCTCTTTAAAACTCCGGCGATCACTATCGCCCCTCGGTCCTTCGCAGTGAATACCGCGGAACGCCCGACATTCCCTGCAGCACCTATGACCAATACGATTTCGCCTGCTTTGATCCCCGTTGCCGAAAGGAGTTGGTTGCCTGTCGTTGTTACCAGCGGCAGCGCAGCCGCCTCGATCAAGTCGAGCCCTTTCGGGACCTTCGCCAAGACCGCTGCATTCACGACGCAAAGCTCTGCGTAAGTATTGTCCGCCATCGAGAACACCTGGTCGCCGACAGAAAAGCCTTCCACTCCCGGACCAATGTTAATCACTGTACCCGCAACATCGACTCCGATTAGACCAGGGAACTTGAGCGGATAAAAATCCTTCGTCAACCCGGCACGTCGTTTGTAATCGATCGGATTCACGCTCGCCGCAGCCACACGGACCAGCACTTCGCCCTGGCCCGCTACCGGATCCGGGTAATCCTCGTACTTGAGTACTTCCGGACCGCCATATTGGTGGACAACAATTGCTTTCATGATTCCCCTCAAATCGCGTGCCCTTGTGCGGGTGGCCCAGCAATGCTAACGTCCACGCGGGCCCGCTTTACGTGGGTCGTCCGACCGGTCCGCCGCAATGGACCGATTACACTCCAAGGTGACCCGGCGAATCAATTGGACGATCGTATAGGCCACACCTTCGTATTGCTTTTGGAATAGAGTGAGTCCACTTTGCGCCTATACGTTCAATCATTACCTTGGTGGTAGTAGATACGTTCGTCCAATAGATTCGAGATCTCGGTTCTGGCCTAATCAAGAGGCACCCGATCGGAGCAAGCCCAGGACACCCAACCAAAGCTCAGGAGATATTGACAATGTTTCCGCAACTCGCCCGCTTCACCGACCTTAACCTGCTCCTGCTTCGCCTCATGGTAGGACTCGTCTTCATCACCAGCGGCTACAACCACCTGAAGGATCCAGAGGCACGTTCTAAGAGCATTGAGATGTCGAAAGGTTTCACGATCTTTCTCGGGATCGCTGAGGTCGCCGGCGCCCTGGGGGTCGCCTTTGGTGTACTCACGCAGCTCGCCGCATTCGGACTCATTGCCCTCATGCTGGGTGCGATCAGCAAGAAAATTTTCTCTTGGCACACTGGATTTTGGGGAAAGAACACGTATGGTTGGCACTACGACCTGATGTTCATCCTGATGAATCTACTGATCGCCTCCACAGACGGCGGACGCTGTGTGCTGCTGAACTGAGAAACTCTGTCACGTTGAGGTCAGCGACTCGAAACCGGCAGCTTCCAGATGTCTTCACAATATTGACGGATCGTGCGGTCAGATGAGAATTTGCCTGAACGCGCCGTATTCAATAACGACATCGTTCCCCAGCGCGCAGCGTCGGCATATGCCTTACCGGCCTCCTGCTGCGCTGCGGCGTAGGCATCGAAATCAGCGAGCACAAAATAACGGTCGACATTCATCAAGTCATTGACCAGCGGCGCGAACAATTCCCGATCACCGTTTGAAAACCTTCCATCCCGTAAGTCGTCCAACACCTCTCGCAGCAACGGACTCTTCTCGTAGAAGCTCCGCGGGGTGTAGCCGGCCCGTCCCAGATCGCCAATCTCCGGCGCGGTCAGCCCGAAAAGGAAAAAGTTCTCTTCACCAGCCTCTTTTCGGATCTCAATGTTCGCGCCGTCCAGCGTACCAATAGCGACCGCCCCATTCATCATGAACTTCATACATCCGGTTCCGCTTGCCTCGAACCCGGCGGTCGAGATCTGTTCGGAAAGATCGGCAGCGGGATAGATGCGCTGTCCCAGCGAAACCGAGTAATTCGGAACGAAGATGACCTTCAAGAGGTCCTTCACCTCGGGATCGTTGTTGACGAGCTCACCCACCTGGCATATCAGTTTAATGATCAGCTTCGCCATCGTGTAGCTGGGTGCGGCTTTTCCTCCGAAGAGAAACGTTCGAGGTGTGAAGGTCTTCGCCGCACCGCTCTTGATCTGGCAGTAGAGCGAAAGGATATGAAGCGCATTCAAGTGTTGGCGCTTATACTCGTGCAGCCGCTTTACCTGCACATCAAACATCGATGTCGGGTCCACATCGATGGACATTGTTTCCTTGATGAATGCGGCGAGCCTGCCTTTAGAGGCTTCCTGCGTCTTCCGCCAGCGATCGAGAAAGCCTTTGTCGTTGGCGAAGGGCTCGAGTGACTTCAAGCCGTACAGATCCTTGTGCCAGTCTGTGCCGATCGTCTCGTTGATCAAGCTAGTGAGCTCAGGATTGGAGAGCATCAACCAGCGTCGGGGCGTGACACCATTTGTCTTGTTGCTGAAACGCTCAGGGAAAGCCTCGTAGTAGTCGTGCAGCGTAGTTTTTTCCAGCAACTCGGTGTGTAGTTCCGCGACACCGTTGACCGCCTTACTGCCCACAACTGCCAGGTGCGCCATCTGTACGCTGCGCACGCCGTCTTCTCCGATTATGCTCATCCGCCGCATCCGCGCGTCATCATCGGGAAAACGAAAGCGCATTTCATCCAGAAATCTGCGATTAATTTCGTAGACGATCTCCAGATGTCTCGGCAGAAGACTCCCAAATAACTCCAATGACCAGCGCTCCAGGGCCTCGGGCAGCAGCGTGTGGTTGGTATAACCAAACGTGGACTGCGTCACCCGCCATGCATCTTCCCATCCCATTTCATGGTCATCCATCAGCAGGCGCATGAGCTCTGCAATGCCGATAGAAGGATGTGTGTCATTCAACTGAACCGTCCATTTCTTATCGAACTCCGCGAGCGGCCTTCCGAAAGCCAGCTGAAGCTGCACCATGTCCTGCAAGGAGCACGACGTAAAGAAAAACTGTTGTGTCAGCCGCAGGCGCTTGCCTTCCTCTTTCTCGTCCGGTGGATACAACACTTTGCTAATCGTCTCCGACTCCATCTTGGCCCGCACGGCACCGGCATAGTCGCCACTGTCGAAGGCGCCTAGATCGAACGCATCGACAGCTTCGGTTTTCCATAGCCTCAGGCGGCTGACCGTACGCGTCTTATAGCCTGGTATCGGCGTATCGTACGGAATGCCTTTCACCTTGTAGGCCGGCACCCACCTGTGACGGACTGCGCCCTTCCCGTCGGTATAGGTCTCGGTATGTCCGGAGAAGCCCACTTCGTAAGAATTGGACGCAGGAATCTCCCACGGATTTCCGAATTGCAGCCATTTGTCCGACTTCTCCACCTGCCAGCCGTCTACGATCTCCTGACGGAAGATACCGAACTCATAACGCAAACCGTAGCCAATCACAGGTACATCCAGCGTCGAGAGCGAATCAAGAAAGCAAGCAGCCAGTCGACCCAAACCACCATTACCCAGACCAGGCTCAGGCTCCTCGTTGGCGATAATGTTGAGGTCAAGCCCCAGGCTTTCGAGCGCCTGCTCAGTTGGTTGCGTTAGATCCAGATTCAACAAGTCATTCTGTAGATGAGGCCCCAGAAGGTACTCCGCACTCAGGTACGCGAGAACGCGAACGTCTCCCTGTTTGTAAGTCTCGATTGTTTCAAGCCATTGATCCATCAAACGATCGCGAACGGTGACCGCAGCCGCATGATATTTATCAATCAGGTTGGATGACTCCAACGGCCTGCCCACGCTATGGGTCATGTGATTGCGGAACGAAATCGCGATCTCAGCAGCGGTCGTACCGGTGCGAGTTTCGCGGTCTCGCGCATTTGCCTTTTCTTGGTCGCGGCCTCGCGCCCCTGAAGACTGCTGTTTCTCCCCTGGCATGTGTTCCCTCCAACGCGCTCAATATTGTCCGCATCCACCCTATGGGATGCACCGAAACCGTTTCGGATGGCTCCTTTCAGTGAATCCTGGAAGAACAATTCGTCTTTTTCAATGTCCTCCTACCGGCCCAGAAATTATGGGATCAAACCATCCTGCAGCCTACTAGCAGCTTCAGTATTGGCAATTTGAATGTCGACATTCTGTCTCAAGGCCAGTTCAACATCCTCGGCAAGTGTCAACTTTCCACTGTAGACAAACGCGCGCCGCTTCAACCTATGGTCGACTGGATGGTCCATCGGCAACACATCGCAATCCCTGTGGCTCTGGAGAATCACACCAGAAGGGCACACGCAAAGCTATTGAACTTTGGTATTAACAGACACCTAGGTGTCGGTCGACACCATCGTCCAATGGATTCGGATCCGCACTCATGGCCTAATCAGATTCTGGCTACCCGGGAACCGTATCAAAAAAACGAACCGCACCAGATCGCCAAAGAGTAGTCGAACATCTTCAAAGCCTCGCAACGCGCATGGCAAACAGACAAAGCTGGATACGTACCAGACCCTAACCGGCGTCATCGCATCCAGGCTCATCAGTCCCGTTGAAGACCATTAAAAGTTAAAGAGGAGCTAGATATGCCAAAGAACGAAGCAGTCCTTGTTAGGGGCACCTCTCGATCGACCAGCGCCGCAATCTGGCGAGAGTCACCAAACGGTGACGATGAGGCCGACGTCGAGTTGCGAAGAGCAACGGACGCACTGCTGACCTTGGCCGCGAGATCAGGGGATAGTGTGGCCTTTGATGAGTTGAGCCGGCGTCATTCAAAAAGAATCAAACGCCACATATACCGAATCGTTCGAAATTGGGAGGACGCCGAGGACGTATTTCAAGACTCACTTCTCAAGGCCTTTAGAAATATCGGGCAGTTTCGGAGCGATTGCAGCTTCTCAACCTGGTTGACAAAAATTGCCATCAACTCGGCGCTCATGGTTTTGCGAAGTAGGCGCCGGCACGCACCGATCGCACACGGCAACGCCACCAGCTCAGCTGACTGCTTCGTCTTGCAGGAGCTTCCCGATCTTTCCCCGAATCCAGAACTTCTCTACGCGGAGCGTCAAGTACAAGAGTCACTACGGGGCGCGATACTACATTTGCCATGGTGCTTCCGTTCTGTAACTGAGCTTTACCTTGCTAAGGATTGTTCAACACGTGAGGTAGCACAAACGCTGGGTATCACAGTCGGCGCGGTGAAATCCCGTTTGCTGCGAGCGAAGAAAGCGCTCCGCGCATCCGTGCCGGAACTCCAAAGCCGAATCGACGCCGGATAACATCCCTCGTCCGCCATCAACATGGGAAAACGCAATTTCTAACGTTGCGCCGAGTCCACACTTGTCTCCGGGTGAGAATCCGGCGCTCATGCCGACTTGGCGCGCGGAATGAAACCTGGCGTTCCAGTATTCACCACGTCATTAAGTCTCTGTCTCGTCTGAATGCGATTGATCTCGTCAAACGCATCCTCCGGAAGAGCCGAGATGTCGAAGTTTTCTCTCGCCCGCGCTGCGGTCCTGGGAGTGGTAAGCAACGCTGTCCCCCGCTGCACGGCCCAGGCCAACAATACCTGCGCGGGCGTTTTACCAACGCGCGCAGCGATTGCCGTGATCACTGGATCTTCGATCGGCCCAGGCCTCGCTCCATGACCTAATGGGGCGAAAGCCAAGAATACGATTCCCTTCTCCTTACAGAATTCCAGAAGCTCAGTCTCCGGAAGATATGGATGTGACTCCACCTGGACCACTGCCGGCTTGATTCTCGCCGATTCATAGATGGTTAACATTTTGTCGAGGGTGATGTCAGATAGCCCAATCGCTCGACATCTGCCACCGTCGACAAGACTCTCCATCGCCCTCCACGTGTCGAGCAGGGTCACCCCTTGGTCGTACAGGACATTTCCGTTTTGATCTCGCGGATCCGGATTATCTCCCGGTTGAAATGCGAAGGGCGTGTGAATGAGATAGAGATCCAGATAGGTGAGTCCAAGCCTCACCAGGCTCGCTTCAAACGCTGGCATGACACGCTCGGGTCGATGGTTGGTATTCCATAACTTTGTCGTAACAAAAAGCTGCTCGCGGGTAGTCTCTCGAGCGTCCAGGCCTGCTCGCAGAGCCTCTCCAACCTCACGTTCGTTACCATATCGTTCGGCACAATCGAAATGTCGAAATCCGGTGTCAAGCGCGTCCTTGGAGGCACGTACAGTCGCTGCTGCATCAGGAATCAAGGTGCCAAACCCAAGTGCGGGCATCTCACCGGCCCCGCGGTTAAGCGCTAATCTCGCGTCCCGAAAATCAGAAGATTCGATCATCAACTCTCTCCACAGAATCTTGCCGGCTATTCAACGGTGCTTCACTACAGGCCGCTCAACGGGCAGCACCACCGATCTTGTCATTAGGCCAGAAGAGCTCGTCCGTATCTACTGGACGAAGGTATCGGTCACACATTTGTACGTAGCTCATCAGAGCTTCTGAACCTGGCCTTTCCTTGGCCGACCGGACCACAGCGGCAGGCACGGCACTAGGTTCCGTGGGGCGAGCACTCTTCAAAGGCACTTGCGGGAATACCGGCTGCACACCAACCACGTATTGCAACCTTTAACTGCAGCCTCATTGGATTCACGGTCGGACCCGCGAAAATGACCTCGAGATAAATCGCTACCTGACACGAACGGCACCCAGTCAACCGTACGTAACATCCGTGCTTTGACCGACCTCGATAATGTAACCGTCAGGATCGCGGATGTAGCAGCGAATCTCGCCATACTTCGGTATCGGCTCCGTGAGGAACTCTGCCCCTCGACTCTTCCACAGTTCATAGCACGCTTGAATATCCGCAACCCGGAAATTCATAAAGCTGCTGATGTGATTCGGGTCAGGGACGCTGAGCGATACTGTCGGCTTGTCCGGAGTCGGCCCACCCCCCACGTTCAGAATCATCCAGATGTTCGCGAGCTGAAGGTACGGGGGCGCGTTGCCGTCGCCCATGGTCAAGATGCGAGCGCCAAAAACCTTTTCGTAATAGCGAGCCGATCGCTCGAGGTCCTTCACGGTAAGAAAATACGCAATGCTGATCCCGTCCCGCGGGGGCATCTCATAGCTCTTCTGTTCCACTTGTACGCTGCTCATTGACGGCTCCAATCCAGATAGACTTACCGACAGGGGAAGCCACGGCACCGGCCCCCACTTACCGACTCACTTCTTCTTTGCGCTGAGTGCCGCTAGAAGAAGTTTCAGAACCGCTTCATCAGAAAACGGGTTCTGACCTGAGATCAACTCGCGATCTTGAAGCGCGTAGCTCCCCCATGGAGCGACCACACTTACGTCACCGCCCGCAGTTTTCAGCGCGAAGTCCGGGTAGAACAGGACCTTACCGCCAATCTCAAGCGGCTCCCGCTGCTGCTCTTCGGCCGTCGCAAAGATCGTCATCTTATACCCGGCATAGATCCAGCCTTGAGCCCTGGCGTGTGCTCCGGCGACATCGCCCGCTGCCAGCGCTGCGACGAACTCCCACGAATTCGGGAGAGCCGAGAGCAGTGAAATCGGGCCATGGCAGAGGACAGCCGTGGGCTTGGACGTTTCGTGAAAGTGTCTCAGCACGATGCCGGCATTAGGATCATCCAGAAGATCAATCATCGGGCCATGGCCGCCGGGCACGAAGACAGCGTCATATTGATCCAGGCCCGACGCAATGACATCCCTGATGCGAACGGGGTCTCTGAGCCCGAGCAGGCCGTCGCGGAATATCAGGTAGTCCTGAAGCCTGGCCGCGTCCCCGCCAAAAAAG
>Ga0302177_10000300_pt1 | contig 39035 bp, 35 predicted proteins | sample I_Palsa_E1_2_FD_198780 | JGI IMG/M metagenome (GOLD analysis project Ga0302177, IMG submission 198780) | Peat permafrost microbial communities from Stordalen Mire near Abisko, Sweden - I_Palsa_E1_2 | ecosystem: Environmental > Terrestrial > Soil > Palsa > Peat permafrost | place: Sweden... | reverse complement strand
ACAGGTGCCCCATCCTTGCGTTTTTTGCAAGGGTGGGCGGCGATGCTGCCGGCGGCAACTTTCGTCCGTTCTGCACAACACCCGTTGCGCATGCGGTCATGATACCCGCCCTTCGCCAAGAACGCGAAGAACGGGGCACCCCACTGCGCTGATGATGCCGACGAGATCAAAGCCTGGGCCGCCCGCGAAAGTGCACGAACTTGCCAAGTCTGGGCTGGATAGACTCTAATTGTGGCGCACGAGAAACTCCATGACCGAAGCTCAACAGAAACTCAACACGAAAATCGGCACAATGGTCGGCGCATCTTTGCCCCAGCGCTTCGTCGCTCGCAGGTTGTTCCTATACGACTTTTGTTACGTCTTTGAAAAGAATCCAGACCAGGGATTCCAAATCCTCAATGCCATCTGCGAAAAGTTCAAACTTCCTTTTACGGCGGTCAAGGTCGTTGGATCAGCGCACACGGGTTACAGCTATCTCAAGAAGCGCGACTTTGTGCCCGGCGAATCCGACCTGGATGTAGCGATTATCAGCCCTTCGCTTTTTCAGGAGTATAGTCAGTCGGTCTATTGGCTGACACATCGTTATTCCGATCTATCACGTTTCGAGCGTAGGGACGGCGTCAGCACGGCGCAGGACTTTCGGAACTCTCTTGGATCCGGCCAGTTTCGCCCCGACAGGATGCCCACGTGTCAACTCAAGTCGGATTGGTATTCATTTTTCAATAAGCTAAGCAATAACTACGCTGATCTTTTTAAAAACATCAATGCGGGCATTTATTTGTCGGAGGGCTTTTTCGAGATGAAGAATGCTTCTATTCTTGAGGCGTATGAGAAGGCAAAGCCATGATTCGGTACAACGTCCGCTCCCGCTACCTCGTGGATGTCATCAATGAAATCAAATCTGGTAAGTTGATTCTCACTCCGTATTTCCAGCGCAAACTTGTGTGGCGAATCGCCCACAAAGTTGATTTCATAAAGACTATTCTGTTGGGCTATCCGTTCCCCGAGATTTTCGTCTCACGCGGTACCATCGACGTTGCGACCATGCAAAGCACCTCTGCGTTGGTGGACGGCCAGCAGAGGATGAGCACAATCAAGGAATTCCTGGAGGACAAGTTTCCGGTAGACGGAAACAAGTATTCACAGCTATCGCCAATGCAAAAGGAGGCCTTTCTTAAGTACGAAATAGCCTTGATTGATCTGGACCTGGAACAGGACGATCCGCAGATCATTGAGATTTTCAAACGGCTTAATCGAACTTTCTACGCATTGTCGATGATTGAAAAGTTGTCTACGGAGTACGGTTCCTCCGATTTCATGCTGACGGCCAAGTTGCTCGCGGGTGAACTCAAGAGCGACCCGGAGGCGGAGGAGATCATCGATCCAGATCGCCACGAGTACGATCCAAACATCTCGGAGCAGTTCATGCAGTGGGCAGCAACCCAGAAAATATCTTCATACATGAGGCTCGTGCTGGAGTCTCCCATCTTCTCGAAATACGAGATCTCAAGGCAAGTTCACCTGATGTTTACCTTGAATGTAATGGCAACAAATTTGGACGGGTACTATAACCGGAATGAAGGCGCCAACAGGCAGGTGGAGGCACGGGCTGAGAAATTCCCCGAACGGCAGGATATCGTGAATAAGGTCGAGGCGGCTGCTTCGCACTTCATGCGATTTCGCTTCCGGGCGGAGTCATTTTGGAATACAAAGTCGAGTGCGTTTACGCTGTTGTTGACGCTGTGTGAGTGCTACGACCATCTTCAGTCGCTCGATCTCGCCGCCCTCAAGATTTCACTTACAAATTTCGGGGAGAATCCCCCTGCTGATTACGCGCTGGCCGCAAAAGAAGCCGTTAACAACAAAAAGGAGCGCACACTGCGAGCCGGTTATGTCCGAAAGCTCTTTATCGATGCAGGGGCCCCCCCCGACGGCCTTTGAGAACTAGGTCTTAGATTAGGTCTAGGCAATGCGGGAACAGACGGGTCTGGCACCATTTTCAACACTCCTCGCGCAATCGTGCTCCAGTCGCAAGACCGCAAGCGGGTTTTCCACAGCCCCCTTGTGACGGTAATTATCCCTTGACTACAAGGAGAACAAATGGCATACTATTTGCATGAACTACCGCAAGTCTTCAATCAAGCAAACCATTCCCGCCGCACTTCGGTATACCCGGCAGCAGTTTGACCGTGAATTCCCGACCGACGATGCTTGCCTAGAACAGATCAAGGAGCAGCGTTTCCCCGGCGGCATGGCCGTGTGCCAGAAGTGCGAAGGCCCGCGCAAACATTACCGCGTTGCGGGACGCACTGCCTATGCTTGCGCGACCTGTGGCAATCACATTTACCCGCTGGCTGGGACTATCTTCGAGAAAAGCACCACTTCGCTTCGGGTCTGGTTTCAGGCAATGTACTTGATGGGTTCGACTCGTTGCGGCATCTCGGCAAAGCAGATTCAACGCGAGACCGGGGTGACCTACAAAACCGCATGGCGCATGTTCCGCCAGATTCGCTCGTTGCTATCCGAACCTGATATGCAACTGGAGGGATCAACGGTGGAGGTAGATGAGATGTACTACGGAGGGCATCGCAAGAATAGCACTGGCCGGCTGCTACGCGGCGATAAGGGCAGGAAAGCTATCGTGGTTGGAGCTGTAGAGCGCAAGGGCCGCGTCATCGCCCGTACCGCCACTGATACCACTGGCAAGACACTAAAGGGATTCGTGAAAGAATACGTGCTGCCCAAGAGCACCGTGTTTACTGATGAATATTCGTCGTATGCTGGCCTTGATCGGATGGAAGGGATGGAGTATCAGCACCGACGAGTTAATCACGAATCGAAGGTGTACGTCGTAGGCGACGTTCACACTCAAACTATCGAAGGATTTTGGAGTTTAGTTAAGCGCGGGATCGGCGGGGTGTACCACTCGGTCAGCCAGAAGTATTTGCAGACTTATTTGGATGAGTACTCGTTCCGATACAATCGCCGCGCTTCTGGGAACTTGATTTTCCCCGCGATGCTGGCGCGGGTTTCTGAAAAGGTGTCGTCGAAGCCTTCCGCACCAATCGCAGAAAATCAGACCGTGTAAAGGGGCGAGTGCATTCCTCTCGTCCCGTGCGGGGCGGTGTTCGCGCGGTCGTGATCTTAACGGCCAGTGTCGTGATCCTGAATTGCCCAGAACTGCTCCAATGGCTTTCCCAAGACGCCCAGCCGATGAAGCCAGTTAAGGATTACCTTATGTGGAATGGAATCGCTTGGCCCGTGTTTGCCGACGAACACACGAGGCCCACTCGCATAAGGGAAATCTTTGGAACGGTTGCTGGTGTCGATGCCGCAAAAATACCCACGACCATCGCCGTAGGGGTCGCACCAGGTAACGTCGATAAAACGGAATCGACTCTTGACTTGGCTAAACGTCAGGGGAGTATCCGCCACTTTGCACCTTCTGAATCCAGACTCCCATTTCGTGCTCGGGCAAGGTGGGCGGCTTCAATTCTAGTTCCAGTTTCTCCATGCGAACTGACTTCGGGTTATTTTGGATCGCCTGAAAGAACCTGTCCCAGTCCTGCTGCTTCGCTCCTCGTTTCAATCCGGACTGGAAATGAGTGTAACAAAATTCGATATGGTTTTTCAGTACAAATTTTATGTTTTCCCATGCCTCGTCTTGGGTTTTGCCGGAGTCCATTAGGTCATAGTTCAAGCAGTGACCGATATAGCTCCCAGTGGCTTCATCCCTCTCAATTAGGCAGGAAAGGTTGTGAAAGGTGGTCGGCTCGGTCATAACACACACGTCCTTCGGGTGAATATTCCGCACATTTGACAACACAAACGAAGGCTTGCGAAGGCCCTTGGCCTATCTAATATACGCGCAAATTTTCCACAATACAAGATAACCTGCGTGTATATATTCGTACATATCTGCACCATAATCTATGCAAACATGTTGATTCTACAAGCTAAATCGTATCACTATAGCATCACGAAAGGTACGATCCTTCCGGTATTTTTTCCAACCGCCCCACATTGGGATGCGATTTTTACAGGCCAAGGATCACTAAATTCACATCGGCCTGCCCGTGGAAAACTTCACACATTTGAACTCCTTGTCCTGATGGGATACATACCCTTGTGACATCTGACCTTGCGCACAGCCCACACTTCGTTTCAGAATTGTCCCAGCAGAGGCAGTACATCCAGCGCTAACGAATCGGAGGCCTCGACCAGAAAATCCGCCAGTAACTCCTTTGCGCTCTAGGTTTTGACCTCTAAGTCCTTTGTTATGCCAATTTTGCGAGGAATTTCTTGCTAAATCCATGATTCTAGAGATTCTGAAGAATAGGGGGGAGGGGGGAGGGGTGGTCAACCAGTAAACATACCACGCCAATTCCAGAAGCGGGAAACACGCCGGCCCAACTTTATTTTCGTCTGAAACCCACAGATCGGAGGTGCTGGCGGAACGAACGCAGCGAAGCGAACAGGCCGACGGAGATACACCCGATAACTGGCGCAACTCCCTTACCGGCGATAATCCCATCATGTCCGGGACGCCGACGCTAAGGTTGGGCAGCCGGTTTTTCGGCAGGCTTCTCGAACAACTTCGGGTCGACGGTCGGATTGAACTCCAGCGCCGTGTACTCCGCCGAGCTTGAATCTTCGCCGTTCTGCTTATTCTTGCGCAGGAAGGGAACGGTCAAGCCGTTCACCGATTTCCAATTGTCCAAGTCGGTCTCGCCTTGCACGGGCCCACCTTGGTTGAGCGTTCGGTAAGTCTCTTTCAAAATGTGACCGCTCTGCGGGTCGACGAACCAGCGGATCGAGGCGCCGGCGGCGTTCACGTCGACGATGCGGGCTTCGACATCGCCGACCTTCTCGGTTCCGCCGGCGCGGAAAAACACATTGGGGTCCTTCCAGTGCGAAGCGATGAAGATGGGGTCGCGCTTGATCTGCTCCAGGGTTTCCGCCTTCTGGGAGGCGGGGAAATCGCGCATGCCGCCGCCGGGTACGGCCATGAAGGCGGCGTCTGGCGTGACCACGATGTCCATGGTTCCACCCGGAGTTTGCATTTCTGCGTGCAGATGATCGGGATAGACGATGACGGTTTCCATTTGCAGGGGAACGTCGCCCTGCGGCGTTTTCTGAGTGAGGGTTACGGTTGCCTTCACTGACTTGATCGCCGCCAGTTTGGCGTCGCCGCCCATGGCGGCCACTACTTTCGCCGCCAGGGCTTTGCCTTCCGCATTCGAAGCTGTGGGCTTCGCGCTCTCTTCTTCTTTCGCCCCCGGCGGCGACGGAATAGTAATATCGATTTCCTTCACGGGGCCGAGTGACGAGAGCGGCTTGTCGAATTGCTTCGTGTTGCCGACGACGAGCACGGCGAGTTGATCGCGGTGTACATACTTCGACGCCACCCGATTCACGTCCGCCGCCGTCACCTTCTGGATTTCCGCGGGAAACTTGTCGAGCCAATCCGGAGGATATCCGTAGAATTCGTAGGTCATGCGCTCGGCCATGACCTTGTCGGGCGAGTCAAGGCGGAAGATGAAGGCGTTCAGGATGGCGTCCTTGGCCTGCTTGATCTCGTTGTCGGTGATAGGTTGCTTGGCCAGATTGTCGATGTCTTCGTCGAGAGCCTGGATCGACTCGATGGTGCTCTGGCTCTTGGTGCCCACAACGAATTGCAGAATGCCCGGATGTCCGAAATTCGTGCCAATGCCGCCACCCACGTCGTATGCCAGGCCGCGCTTGGTGCGGACGTCGTTGAACAGCCGCGAAGAGAATCCCCCGCCAAAGGCCTCGTTGAATATGGCGATGGCGTAATAGTCGGGGTTGCTGCGCGTCGTGCCCAGCGTGACCATGTGAATGCTGCTTTGATTTACGTCTTCTTTCGGAATGAGATAGTAGCCCGGTTTGGCGGACTGGAACTGGATTTCATCCTTGGGCAGTGTAGGGCCCTTAGGCCAGGCCTCAAATGCAGCACGTAACTTGGCTTCCATGACCCCGGCATCGAAATCGCCGCTGATGCCCAAAATAATGCGATTGGGTTGAACGTAGGTCTTGTGCCAGTCGAGCAGATCCTGACGAGCGATGGCAGCCACGGTGGAATATTCAGGCTCACGAGCATAGGGATTATTGGCGCCATAAGCGAGCTTGGACGACTCGCGCGACGCAATTCCGGCGATCTCATCATTGCGCCTCGATATGCTATCGTCGGCTTGCTTCTGCGCGAGGTCGAGCTTGTCGGCGCGGAATTCTGGGTTTTGCAGCAGGTCGACGAAGACTTTAAAGACATCGTCGAAATCGCCTTTCAGGCAACTCAAGCTGATGGTGGTTGAATCGGAACCGCCGCCGGTCTCAACTTTGGCGGCGCGCACTTCCAGAAAATCGTCGAGCTGATCGCCGGTCTGCATCTTGGTTCCACCGGTGCGCCAGACTTCGCCGAAAATGTCCACCAAGCCAACTTTGCCGGCAGGTTCATTGCTCGATCCGCCGCGAATGCGAGCCGAGCCTTCAATCAGTGGCAGCTCGTGATCTTCCTGCAGGAAGATCACCAGGCCGTTGGAAAGCTCGATCCGCTTAGGCTGTTGCGGATGGAAGGCGGGCAGACTGGGAATGGGAATCTGCTGCCAGTTCGTCGCTTGCGCAGTGGCCTGCGGTTGAGACGCGGACATCACCCCGGCTAAGGCCGCGAGAATAAACGAAAGAACGCTGCGCTTCAATTTCACTGCGCACCTCCCTGATCCGACGCACCTTGATTACCCGAGTCCGGCTCACCACCTTGCCCCGATCCCGCGGCCGTCTCAATCACCCCTACGGTGCGGTTGGTGTCGTTGAAGGTTTCGTTGGCCACGCGCCGGATGTCCGCCTTGGTTACCTTGTCGATGCGGTCGACAGACCGAAACAACTCGCGCCAGTCGCCATAGCGAGTCTGGTAAGTCGCGAGCTGGGTTGCCAATCCCTCGTTATCCGCCAGTCCGCGGATCAGGTTGGCCTTGGTGCGGGTCTTGATCATCTTCAGCTCGTCGTCGCTGATGTCTTCCTTCTTCAAACGTTCGATTTCCGCGTGAATCGCGTCGGCCACTTCCTGCGTAGTGTGTCCAGGCAACGGGTAAGCATAGAACGCGAACAGGTGCGGGTATTTGGTCCCGGGCAGCCCGCTGAATCCCGCGGAGAAAGCTGCGATCTTTTTGTCGCGCACCAGAGAGCGGTAAAGGCGAGAGGTGCGGCCTTCCGACATGAGATCGGTGATCGCGTCATACACAGCGTCGTCTTTCGTCCTATAGTCGGGCCGGTGGTAGCCCTCAAGGTAGAGGGGCTGCGATTTTTCTTTGAGCACGACCTTACGCTCGGAATCCTGCGGAGGCTCGGTAGTGGTGGTTTCATCCGGCTTGTGGCTCGGGGGCAGGCGGCTGAAATATTTCTCTAGAACTGGCAGGGTCTCTGAAGCCTTCACGTCGCCCGCCACCGCGATCACCATGTTGGCGGGCACATAGTATTCGTCGAAGAACTTCTTCGCGTCGGTGGCCGAGAAAGAGTTCAAGTCGGACATCCATCCCACGGTCGGGCGATGATAGGGATGGGCCTCGAACGCGGCGGCTTCAAATTGTTCCAGCAGGCGGCCGGTCGGGTTGCTGTCGGTGCGCATGCGGCGCTCTTCGATCACCACGTTGCGCTCTTTGTAAAACTCGCGCAGCACGGGATGAAGAAAGCGCTCAGACTCGAGATACGCCCAGAGCTCCAGCCGGTTCGCAGGCAGCGAATAGTGGTAAGCGGTCTCGTCGTAGTCGGTGAAGGCGTTGAGATCCTGGCCGCCGCTCTGTTCGACGATCTTGCCGAACTGGTTGGGCACGACGTACTTGTCGGCCTCGGCGATTGCGTCCTTCCACGATTGTTCCAGTTGCTTCAGCCTGGCCTCGTCGCGGCCTACGCTCTTGTCGCGCTCCACGATGTAGGCGGCGTAACTGGTTTCGACCTTTTCCAATGCGGGCTTCTCGGCGGCATAGTCGGTGGTGCCGACCTTGTCCGTGCCTTTGAAGGCCATATGTTCGAACATGTGGGCCAGGCCGGTCTTGCCCATGGGATCCTGCGCGGAGCCGGCGTCGACCATGGTGAAGAAGGAGAAGACCGGCGCCTCGGGCCGCTCACAGACGAGGATGGTAAGACCGTTCGGCAGTTTCTTAACCGTGATGCGCTTCTCGAAAGACGCGACATCTTGAGCTGCGGCGATCGCGCCGAGCAAGAGAACGAGAGCCAGGGGCCTGAATAGGCGGGATTTCATCGGACCTCCAAAGGACTGGGCGAACATGCTTGGACGGACATTCTCGACAGCCGTGTTTAGACGAATGAGAAGGGTAGAAGTTTGAAATTACGTGGCGGGCAGGGAGCTTGTCAAACGGCTGTAGTCCGTTGATTCAGGCGAAGCGACTCCGGAGGGGCCCTATTTTGTGTTGGGCGTGGTTTGATGCACAATGCCTGCTGGAGCGTGCGCGCCAATGGATTCGACGATAGAAGTTCAGGGGAAGCAACTCAAGCTGTCGAATCTGGAAAAGGTGCTGTATCCCGCCACGGGGTTCACGAAGCAGCAAGTCATCGACTACTACGTTCGCATTGCGCCGGCGATGGTACCGCATTTGGCCGGACGTCCGCTCACGCGCAAACGCTATCCCAATGGAGTAGACGAAGAATTCTTTTACGAGAAGAATGCGCCCCAGCACCGGCCCGACTGGGTAAAGACCGCTCCCATCTGGAGCGGGAGAAACCGCCGCACGATCCACTACATTCTTGCCGACGATCTGGCCACGCTGGTCTGGCTGGCGAACCTTGCAGCCATCGAGTTGCATCCGTCGCTGGCGATGGCGGGGGACATCACTTGTCCGACGATGATGGTCTTCGATCTCGATCCCGGCCCACCTGCCAACATTGTGCAGTGCTGCCAGGTGGGGTTGTGGCTGCGCGAAATCTTCGAGCACTTTGGGTTGCAGAGCTTTCCGAAGACTTCGGGATCCAAGGGACTGCAGATTTACGTTCCGCTCAACACTCCAACCAACTACGAATCGACCAAGACATTTTCCCACGCGCTGGCGCAGTTGCTCGAACAGGAACATCCCGAGATGGTCGTGTCAGACATGAAGAAGCAGGTTCGGACGGGAAAGGTTTTTGTCGACTGGAGCCAGAACGACGAACACAAGACCACCATCGCGGTGTATTCGCTGCGGGCGCGAGAGCATCCCACGGCCTCGACGCCGGTGACGTGGGAAGAGGTTGAGCGTGCTCTCAAAAAGAAGGACGCGAACCTGCTGGAATTCGAAGCGAAGCAAGTGGTCGCGCGCGTGGACAAGATGGGCGACCTGTTCGCACCGGTGCTGGAATTGAAGCAACGGTTGCCGGATCTCAAGGGCGTTGCCGCCTCCGCGGACGCGGAAGTGCAGCCGACGATCTCGATCGCTGCCCAGGCAGAAAATGCAGAAGAGCCAAAGGTCCTTCGCAAACCCGTCATCAGAAAAACTGGCAAGCGGCCGCGAGCGCGCAAAGCGGGACGCAAGGTATAATCTCGTCCGCCACGAATTTGCTTCGAGACGTTTCCATGCCTCAATTGTTTGCCGGGACTTCCGGATGGGCTTATCCAACATGGAAGCCCGATTTCTACCCGGCAAAACTCGCGCAGAAAAAGTTTCTCAGCCATTACGCCACGCTGCTCAATACGGTTGAAGTGAATTTTACTTTCCGGCAACTGGTGAGAGAGACCACGATTCAGAACTGGATCGAGCAAACCCCGGCGCACTTCCGCTTGGGCATCAAAGCGCATCAGGTGATCACGCACATCAAGCGATTGAAGGGGACGGAAGATTTTGTTCCGCGCTTCCTGGCGACGATTGAGCCGCTGGCCAGTGCCGGCAAGCTCGGGCCGGTCCTCTTCCAACTCCCGCCGAATCTGAAAGCGGATGCCACACTGCTCAAGGATTTTCTCGCGCTTCTGCCGCGCACGCTGCCGGCGGCCTTTGAATTCCGTCACGACTCATGGTTTACCGATTCGACGTGGGAGCAGCTGAATTCGCATGGCGTTGCCTTGTGCGTGGCGGAGACCGAGGAACGTACCACGCCGGATGTGGTCACCGCAGCCTTCGTCTACTACAGATTCCGCAAGCCGAGTTACACGGGAGACGAGCGTCGTGCGATGGTCGCGCGCATGGTAGGGCACATGGCTGCCGGGCACGATGTCTTTGCTTACTTCAAGCATGAAGAAACTCCGGAGGGAGCGCTGTACGCAGTGGACCTGTTACGCGAAGTGCGCGCGGAGGTAGCTTGATTCGGATTCGAAGTGTCTGCCGGATTCTGGTAACCGCATTGTGCTGGGCCGCGATCGGCGCGCTGGCAGGGTCCCAAAGTCTCCCGCCGCGTACCGTCCATGTTTTTGTCGCACTTGCCGACAACCAGCACCAGGGCATCGTGCCGGTTCCATCGCGGCTCGGGAACGGTGACGATCCCGAGCACAATCTCTACTGGGGATCGGCCTATGGAGTGAAGACTTTCTTTGCGCGAAGTGTGGATTGGTCGCTGCTGAGCTGCGGCGCGAAGCCGAAGCCTGAAGTTCTGGAGCGCTGCGTTTTCAAACATCGCAAGACGAACACTTATCTGGTCGCCGATGCTTATCGCGGTAGCGAAATCCGTGAAGCCATTCTCGATTTTTTTGATGCGGCCGCAGGAGCGAGCCCGGAAACTATCGACGCTCTGCCGTCAGGCGACCGGCTAGCCATTCGTGGAGGTTCGAACCTGGTGGCCTACGTGGGGCATGATGGGCTTATGGATTTCGGTCTTCCTCTGATTCCTAAGAAAAAGAACGAGACCCGTCGCGACGCGATCATGCTGGCTTGCGCCAGCAAGCAATATTTCGCTGAATCGCTTCGTGCCGGCGGAGCGTATCCTCTTTTGTGGACAACCAATCTGATGGCGCCGGAGGCCTACACTCTGAAGAGCGCGCTCGATGGCTGGATCGGTGGCGAGAACGGCGAACAAATCCGCGACCGCGCCGCCGGAGCTTACGACAAGTATCAAAAATGTGGGCTGCGCGCTGCCCGCAGACTTTTCGCCAGCGGTTGGTGAGCACCGAACTCCCTCCGGCATCCACCTGGTCACTTTCTCCAGCGTCCGATAACGCGCATACTCGGTTCACCGCTTGTTCATGGTGTCAGAAGCCAACTCGCGCCTGCTCGCCGGCTTTCTCGACTATTTGAGGATCGAGAAGGGATTGGCTCCGCTTTCCATCAGCGCCTACACCACCGACATCTGCCAGTTCTCGGAATTCCTGGCGAAACGCAAACGCCTGCTGCTGAACGCGCAGCGCGGCGATGTGCGCGATTTCCTGCAGCAGCTTTTTTCCCATCAAGTCGATGGCCGCAGCGTGGGAAGAAAGCTCTCCGCCTTGCGCCATCTCTATCGTTACCTGCTGCTGGATAAGAAACTCGAACACGATCCCACGCTGAACATTGAGTCGCCACGGCAATGGAAGGTTCTGCCAAAGGCGCTGGCGCGTGACGAAATGGAAGCGACGCTGGCCGCTCCGCTCACGATGCGCGGCAACCCTGCGCGCAACGCCAAGGACTCAGCTGCGTTGGCTTCCCGTGATCGCACCATGCTGGAAGTCTTTTACGCGGGAGCACTGCGCGTCTCGGAAATCATCAGCGCCAAATTGGAAGATCTGAAGCTGGATGCCGGATACATGCTGGTGCGCGGCAAGGGCGACAAGGAGCGTGTAGTGCCGCTGGGAAAGTCGGCGCAGGACGCGCTCACAGAATATCTGGCAGAATCGCGCCCGGCGCTCGCAGCAGGAAAGCGAAGCGCGGCGTCGCCAGCCCATGCCACTCTTGCCAGGAACTCGCCCCTGCTGTTCATCGCGCGCGGCGGGGGCAAGCTGACGCGCCAGCGTATCTGGCAGATGGTGCGGGCTGCTTCGGCCGTTTCCGGGCGCGCGGCTTCTCCGCACATGCTGCGCCATTCCTGCGCTACGCACATGGTGGAGAACGGCGCCGATCTGCGCACAGTGCAGACCATCCTGGGCCATGCCGATATTTCGACGACGCAGGTCTACACGCACTTGGCGCTTGACCGGCTCAGGACCGTGTACCAGAAACATCATCCCAGGGCGAAAGCCAGATGACACTCGCTGCGAGCAAGCAGGCCAAGACCACCGTTGCCAAAGCTGTCACCGACTTTCTCCACCACCTCGGCGAACGTAACTCTTCGCCGCACACTATTAAGGCTTACAGCCGCGATCTGTCGCTCTTCGCGGCTTACGCAGGTTCGCGCGGATGGAAACAGATTGATCACATTGCTGTGCGTGGATTTCTCTCTAAACTCTACGAGACGAAGTTGAGCAAAACTTCCGTGGCGCGGGCTTTAGCCGCCGTGCGGTCTCTCTATCGCTGGCTGGCGCGGGAGGGCGTGGTGGAGCAGAATCCGGCAAAGCTGGTCGCCACGCCGAAGCTGCCCAAGAAACTTCCGCGGGTGCCCACGATTGAAGAAATGAATTTTGTGCTCGACGGCGAGATGCCCGAAGTGGGCGCTTTTCCTGAACGCGACCGGCTCATGCTCGAACTGCTCTATGGATGCGGCATCCGCAATTCGGAGTTGACGGGGGTCAACCTCGACGATATTCGGCTGAGCACCGAAGCCATTCTTATTCGGGGCAAGGGAAAAAAAGAACGCTACGTTCCGTTTGGCGATTCGGTAAGAACCGCGCTCGCGGCATATCTACCCGAGCGCCAGAAAGCTCTCGCTGCAAACAACAAGAACTCCGCCGCGTTGCTTATCAACCGGCGCGGAGGCCGGCTCACCACCCGCAGCGTTGGCCGCATCATCAAGAAAATTGCGGTCGCAAAAGGGCTCTCGCCCGATGTGCATCCGCACACGTTGCGCCACGCCTTCGGCACGCACATGTTGGAAGAAGGCGCCGACCTGCGCGCCATTCAGGAGTTGCTCGGCCACGAACGCCTTGCAACCACGCAGCGCTACACGCAACTCTCGATGAAGCACGTCCTGCAGGTGTACGACCAAACTCATCCGCGAGCGAAGTAGATTGCTTTACCGTGGCTGAGGATGCTCCTTGCGCAGCTCTTCCCACATCTCGACTACCCGCGCCTTCAACTCCGCAGTGAGCTTCTCGTAAGCAGCTTCCGACGCCGCACTCTCCGGCGGCGGAGCTATGGGTTCGCCAAACACCATTCTCAGCGGAGTGAATTCTTGGAACGATTCGTTCCGCGGCCAGGCTTTCGAGAACCCCTCAATCGCCACGGGCACGATCGGTGCTCGTGTGTGAATGGACAGGATCGCCGCGCCCTTCTTGAAGATTCTTGGCGTACCGTCAATCGAACGCTCACCTTCGGGATAGAGAATGAGCGCGCGTCCCTGCCGCAACCCGAAGGCGCCGGCGCGCATGGCGGGAACCAGGTTTGCGTCCGGATCCACGACCACGACCCGCAAGGTGCGCGCCAGCCGCAGCATGAATCCTTCCCCGAAGATCTCACTCGTCCCCACCACAAAAACCTTTTCAAACGCCTTCGGCGGCAAGACGCTTGCCAGGATGAGCGGGTCGAGATAACTCTGGTGGTTGGACGAGATAATATACGGACCACTCTGAGGCAGCTTCTCAATTCCACGCACTTGCAAATCGAAGCGGTCGAGCGCAACGACCTGGATTAGACGCGAAACCAAGTACCAGAAGGCAGCGCTAACCGGCTGCGGACGGACCAGGGCGAGCACGTCGTTGGCATCCGGCTCTTCCGCCAGAATCGCTTTCCAGCCGGCAAAGATGGTCCGCGTTCCCGGGCCGCCTGCACCGCTGGCCGCGCTTTGCAGCACGGCGTCTACCAGATCGCGCACCGTATAAATCTCGGCGAGCTTCGATTCTTCTGTGTTTCGTCCCAGTTGTTCTTCGATCTGGCTGAGCAACTCGACGCGCTGCATCGAGTCGAGCCCGAGGTCAAGCTCGAGATTGTGAGTGGGCCGCAAAGTTGGCGGGGCAGTGCGCGCCGCCGCATGCACAATCTTCAACGCCCGCTGCACGAAGGGTTGATCGAGCCATGCTGCCTCCTCGGGGGTTAACTCTCGTTCAGCAGGCAACTTGGAATCGTCCGCAACCCTCCGGATCTGGTTTGTTCTTACGCGCTTCTCCACTTCGAAACGCTTGATCTTGCGAGTGGTGGTGCGCGGCAAGTCCTCCTGCCAGATTTCATAGCTGCCGATGCGCTTAGTGGAAGCCATCTGCTGCGACAGGCTCTCAATGTCGTAGCGGATAACTTCCTTCGCGTTCACAATCTTCCTCTGGCGCAGCAGGTCGAAATTAGGCACGATTACGGCGTGCAGGCGGTCGCTGCTTTCGCCGGGTCTGCCTTCAAGTCCCATCACCGCCAGTTCTTTGATGTACGGTGATTTCAGATAGTGCGCCTCAACCTCTTCGGGATAAATATTCTTCCCGTTGCTGAGCACGATCACTTCTTTCTTGCGGCCGGTGAGGAACAAATTGCCGTCGGCATCGAAGTAGCCGAGATCGCCGGTGTAGAACCATCCATCGCGCAGCACCGCCGCGGTCGCGTCCGGACGGTTCCAGTAGCCCTTCATCACGACCGCACCGCGCAACGCGACTTCGCCTGTGGCGGGCGCGTCATCCTCCTGCGGTTGCGGATCGACGATTCTGCCTTCCACTCCTTTCATGGCCTTGCCCACCGATCCGATCACGTTGTTATCCGGCGAATTCGCAAACACGGCTGCGGTGGTTTCCGTCAGTCCGTAGGCCTGCAGCACGTCGATGCCAAGATCGTGGAAATCCCTTGCAATCTCCGGATCGAAACGCGAACCGCCAGTGACCAGATAACGCATCTTCCCCCCCAGGGTTTCGTGGACCCTGCTAAAGAGGATCGAGCCAGCGTTAATCCCCACCTTGCGCAGCGTCCGATTGAGTCCGACGAGACCCTGAAACAATTTTTGCGTGAAAGCTCCTCGTTTGCCGGCCGCCTGGAAGATGCGCTCGTGAATCAGATAAAAGAATTGCGGCACCACGGCAAAGGCAGTGATATTGCGCTCTTGTAGCGCCCGCAACAGTTCGGTCGTGCTCAGAGTCTCCAGATACACCACGCGCGAGCCTTTCATCAGCGGCAGAAGCAGATTGGCCATTTGCGCCAGCACATGAAACATCGGCAGCACGCCCAGCAGCGCATCTGTGGGGCCGAGGTCGACCCAATTGAACACGGCCTCCACCTCGGCGAGAAAGTTGGCGTGGGTAAGCATCACGCCCTTGGGGTCAGCCGTAGTGCCGGAAGTGTAAAGCAGGGAAGCGATGTCGTCCGCTGTCGCCCTTGAAGGTTGGAAACTTCCCGGTCCGTCTTTGAAAATCGCAGGCAGGTTTGCCAGCCAGTGCTCATGGATGGAATGCTGGGGCATGCGATCCGGGTCCATGAAAACGAGACCTATGTTCAGTTCTGCGGCCGCCTGCCGCGAGGCTTGCGCATGCCTGGCATCACAAAACAAGGCGGACGCTCCGCTGTCCTTTAGCAGTTTGGTCAGTTGGTCGGCGTGCAGCGCAGTATCGAGCGGGACCACCGTGCTTCCCGCCGCAATGATCCCCAGATATGCCGCCACCCACCGCGGATGGTTGTCCGCCACGATGGCCAGCCGCGATCCGTGCGCGAACCCGTTTTCATTGATCCAGCGTCCGACGGATTCGGCCATCCGGCGGAGTTCGGCATACGTACAGCTCTCGAGCCGGTCGTTAAGTTGGAGTTCGAGTGCGACGTTGTTCGGCCATCGCTTCTCGCATTCGAGAAAACGGTCGTAAAAAGTGGGCATGGTTCGTGGGGAGTATACACGCAAGGGTGGAGGGCGCTTTTTGTTCGATTCCTCCGCTCGCTTGGCTGGGGGCTGGCGAATAGTTCGCTCGCCGTTCAGACCGTCCGGATAGCGTAACCTACCGCGATGCCGAAGATTGACTGACCCTCGACACGTTCCAACTGTCCTTACGTTGCATCCAATATGCTACGCTAAAAGAGATACGCTGGGGCAGTTCCCACCCTCTGAAGGATTTCACAGTTTGATTAACACTCTGATTGGCAAGGTCTTTGGGACCAAGAACGAGCGAGTCATCAAGAGCTTGATGCCGAAGGTCGCGGCTATCAACGTCCTCGAACCGCAGATGCAGAAACTTACCGACGCCGAACTGCGCGCTAAGACGGACGAGTTCCGGCAGCGCATCCAGGAGCGGCTAAGTCATGTCACTGCGGGCACGGCCCCTGATTCCGAGGCCGAAGCCGGCGATCCCGACCGCGCGAAGCAGATCGAGAAAGAGCAGTATGAAGCTTTGCAGGAAGCTCTGAATGAGATTCTGGTAGAGGCTTTCGCCGTGGTGCGCGAGGCCGGACGGCGTGTCCTCAACATGCGCCACTTCGATGTGCAGTTGATCGGTGGCATGGTGCAGCACAAGGGCATGATTTCGGAAATGAAGACGGGAGAAGGCAAAACGCTGGTCGCCACGCTTCCGGTTTATCTCAACGCCGTCAGCGGACGCGGCGTGCACGTGGTCACAGTCAACGACTATCTGGCCAAGCGCGACTCCGAGTGGATGGGCAAGCTCTACCGGTTCCTCGGCCTCACCGTGGGTGTGATCGTCCATGACCTCGACGACGAGCAGCGCCGTGCCGCCTATGCCGCCGACGTTACCTACGGTACGAACAACGAGTTCGGCTTCGACTACCTGCGCGACAACATGAAGTTCGATCTGAAAGACTGCGTGCAGCGCGGCCACAACTTTGCCATCGTCGATGAAGTCGATTCCATCTTAATCGACGAAGCGCGCACGCCGCTGATCATCTCGGGCGCAAGCGAGGAATCGACCGACAAGTATTACAAAGTCAACCGCATCATCCCAAAGCTCGAAAAAGGCGAAGAGCTTGAGGTCCCTACCGGCGAACCCGTTCAGCTGACCGGCGACTTTGTGGTCGACGAAAAGCACCGCAATATCACTGTGACCGACGAAGGCTGGGTGAAGGTGGAGCAACTGCTGGGCATCGGCAACATCGCCGACCCGGAAAACTGGCCGCTCAAGCATCACGTTGAGACTGCGGTCAAAGCGCACGCGCTCTATCGCCGCGATGTGGAATATGTGATTAAAGACGGAGAAGTGATCATCGTCGACGAATTCACCGGACGCATGATGCCTGGCCGCCGCTGGTCTGACGGCCTGCACCAGGCCATCGAAGCCAAGGAAGGCGTCAAGATCGAACGCGAAAACCAGACGCTCGCCACCATCACGTTCCAGAATTATTTCCGCATGTTCAAGAAACTCTCCGGCATGACGGGTACAGCGGAGACGGAAGCCGCCGAATTCGACAACATCTACAAGCTGGATGTCATCGTTATCCCGACGAATAAGCAGATGCTGCGGCTGGAACATCCCGACGTGGTTTTCCGCACCGAAAAAGAAAAATATTTTGCGGTTGCGGATGAGATTCAGAAGCTGGCGGAGAAGGGCCAGCCTGTGCTAGTGGGTACCACATCGGTGGAGAAATCCGAGCGCCTCTCCGAGTTGTTGAAAAAGAAGGGCCTCAAACAGCACGTGGTCCTGAACGCCAAGTTTCACGAGCGCGAAGCCGAGTACGTGGCCCAGGCGGGACGAAAAGGCATGATCACCATCGCGACCAACATGGCGGGCCGGGGTACCGATATCCTGCTCGGCGGCAACCCCGAGTTCATGGCTAAGCAGGAGCTGGTGAAGAAGGGAATCGCTCAGCAACTGCGCGTGGCTCAGGGGAAGATCGAGGGTCCTCAGGAAGACGGCACGATTTCGGTTTTCTATTACAACGGCAATGAGTACACCGTTCCCACCGACAAATGGATGGAAGCTTTCAACCGCTACAAGACGCAGACCGACAAAGAGCACGACGAGGTCACATCCGTCGGGGGCCTGCACATTCTGGGCACGGAACGCCACGAGTCGCGCCGTATCGACAATCAGCTTCGTGGACGCGCCGGCCGCCAGGGCGATCCCGGCTCCTCGCGCTTTTATCTCGCGCTCGAAGATGACCTCATGCGCATCTTCGCCAAAGAGTGGGTCTCAAAACTGCTGGAGCGGCTGGGCATGGAAGAAGGCGTTCCCATTGAATCCAAGCTCATGAGTCGCCGTATCGAGACGTCGCAGAAGGCGGTCGAAGGCCAGCACTTCGAATCCCGCAAACACCTGCTCGAATACGACGATGTGATGAACAAGCAGCGCGAGGCCGTCTACGGCTTGCGCCGCCGTTTGCTCGAGGGCATGGATCAGAAAGATCTGATCCTCGAGGACTACGTCTCCGCCATTCTCGGCGACCTGATAAACGAGTACTGCCCGCCCAAGGGCCACGCCGACGATTGGAATATTAAAGGCCTGAAAGATGCGGTCTTCACCCGCTTCGGCGTGGATTTTCTCGCCGAAGGCGTGAAACCCGAAGCGCTGAACCGGCAGGAACTCGGCGACGCGATTTTCGAGAAGCTGAAAGAGCGCTACGACGCGAAAGAAAAACTAATCGGTCCCGAGGCCATGCGCCATCACGAGCGCATGATCATGCTCAGCGTTCTCGACTCGCAGTGGAAAGATCACCTGCTCAGCATGGATCACCTCAAGGAGGGCATTGGCCTGCGTGGGTATGGCCAGCACGATCCGCTGGTCGAGTACAAGAAAGAATCGTTCGAGATGTTCGAGGCCATGCTGCAGCGCTTTCAGGAAGATACGGCCCGTTATCTCTATCTGATGCAGATCGTCGAGCCGCCACCTGAAACAGGCGCCGCTCCTCCTGGAGGTGAGCCCGCAGACCAGGGACCGGACTCAGGAGTTCCTGCGCGACAGGTCAGCGGTGGAAATGGACATCGTCCGCCGCGTCTGGTGGCAACTTCCGCCGACGACTTGGAAGAAGCCTTCATGCGCCGCAAGCGCCGCGAACTGGAACAGGCGCGCATGGCGGGCGCCGGAGACGCACAGCCGGTGCAACAAGTGGTTCGCGGGCAAGAGAAAGTGGGCCGCAACGATCCGTGCCCCTGCGGGTCGGGGAAGAAATTCAAGAAGTGCCACGGCGGGTAAGGCACCACGATCTTTAAGAGGCTCGCCCGCCCATCGAGCGGGGCCATATTGCGTTTAACTGGAACGCCGCTCTGACGATCTGCGCTTACCCACAGCCCTGAATGTCATCTCCTCTGCCCTGCTTTTCGTCCGAGCCTTCCACTCCAGAAACAGTCCCGCGTAATTCTTCGTGATGTAATCCGATTCGGACACGCCCAGATTCTTTGCTGTCGCATCAATCCACCGCGGCGCGCCCTCGATCTCGCAGAAATTTCCGATGGGCGTTTCATCGACCACGACTTGCCCTTTTCCATCCGTCCACTCAGCGCGGAACTTTTCATAGCGGAACGACGGCGCGTATCCCAGTGCGCGCAGGATCGCATCCGTCTTCTCTCCGTCAGCCACACCTGTCTCTGTCTCCACGCGGCTGTTATGCCGCCCAATCTTCCCTTTGGCCTTGTGCGTCAGGGTCCACTCGGAGCCGTACTTTCGAATTCGCAGCAGTTCCTTGCGCTGACGCAGAATGTCACCCGGCAAATCGTAAAGTGTGTTCCACTCGTGCGTCCGGGGGGTGACGATGCGAAATCCTGCCCCACGCAGCTTGCGAGCGAGCGCCCGCACGTCCGCGACGCGAAATTTGATTTCAATCTCCCGGTTCACAATGGAAGTGTATTACGGCGGCTTGGCATCCGTCGCCCGCGGATCGCCGAAGGTCGATTTGCCGATCCGCTCTTCCCATTCCACCGGTTTTATCGGACCTACCGCCAATACCCAGCTCAGCGCTCCGACCCAAGAGACTACTGCAGCGATTAGAAACGGCCAATAGAAACGCCCCGTTCGATCCAGCAAATACCCCGTAAGGGCAGGCGCACCCGCACCGGCAAAGTTTCCCACGAAATTCTGCACCCCGGCCCAGCGCCCTGAGACCAGCGGCCCAGCCAGAGTCTGAGTGACCGCCCAGCAGTTCGCCCCATTCACTCCAATGCAGATACCGGCGGGCGCCAGCACCCAGACGAAAAGACTGTCGGGCGCCACCGCAGCCGCAGCCAGAGAAACTCCCAAGCCCGTGGACCCCGCGCCTAGCAATGTCTTGCGCACCCTCGTCGCGGACGCTCCTGCCGAGATCCACCGGTCGGAAAGCCTCCCAGTCGCGATTGCCGAGATGGACGACAGCAGAAAGATGAGTCCCCCGATCTTCGCCATCCGATCCATCGAGAAATGGCGTCCGCGGACCAGATAGAACGGCAACCATGTCACGAGGAAATAGAGGCAGTAGTTGATGCAGAACTGTCCGAGACATGTGCCCCACGCCGATCGCTCTCGCAGAATGTCGGGGATCCGTACTCGCGGCTCCAGTTCCGGCACAAACGTGGCGATGCGGCGCGGCATCCACGCGAGCCACGGGACCAGCCACAGCAAGCTTCCCAGGCCCAGCGCCAGAAAGAAAGGCCGCCATCCAAAGCGGCCAACCGCGGTTCCTCCCACCAGCATGCCTACACCCGGCCCCAAGGAAAGACCAGCCATAATCGCGGCGTTGGCAAAGCCACGGCGGCTCTCCGGGAAGTGGCTGCCCAGGATCTTGGAATATGAAGGAAAAGCAACCGACTCGCCTATTCCGAGAACCACGCGGATGACGATCCATGCGGCGAACCCATGCAAGATTCCCGTCACAGCCGTCGCCGCCGACCAGACGAAGAAGCCTGCCGCAAACACCCATTTCACGTCGAAGCGGTCCACCAACCACCCGGCGGGAATCTGCATGCACCCGTAGGTCCAGAAAAATGCCGAAAGCAACGTGCCGAGCTGCGAAGCGGAGAGACCAAGTTCGTCTTTCAAAAGCGGCGCCGCAATCGAAAGATTGCTGCGGTCGATGAAGTTGATGAAAACCGAGAGCGCCAGCAGAAAAACTACCCGGTTCATTCCGGCAGCGGATGAACTTTCGTGTGTGATCGTGTCACCCATCGTAGGTAAGGCCCGACAATGCTATACCATGCATGCCATTTCCCTCGCCAATCTATCTGGGTGCCGTGGGGTATTATCATTTTCGGCGTTCGGCAGAGGGAGGGGCCGGCAATGCAGAATCTATTTCAATCCACAGCGGTCGCGGAAGTGATTTTGCGCATCGACCAACTGCAACCCACGACCCAACACCGGTGGGGGAAAATGGATGTCGCGCAGATGATGGCGCATTGTTCCGCGACGCTCGATATGGCTTCCGGGCGCCTCGTTTTGCCCCGGCTGCTCATTGGCAGGATGCTTGGCCCTTTCGTTCGGTCCATCTTTACGAACGACAAAGCATTTTCCAGGAACGGTCCCACGGACAAGAAGCTTGTGATCGCCGATAAAAGAGACTTTGCCCGCGAACAATTGCAATTGAAGAGTCGCATTCGCGAGTTTCACCAGGGCGGGGAAGCGCGCTGCACGAAACATCCGCATCCTTTCTTCGGACCCATCACGCCGCAGGAGTGGGCTACCGGAATGTACAAACACCTCGATCATCACCTGCACCAATTCGGTGCGTGAAGCGAGGAGTTTGATAGCGAGTGGTTCAACGGTCAACGACCGGCAACCAACGCCTAAGAAAACGTCGGGAGCTTCACCAGATCATTCTCAGGAACCACTTCAACCGGTTCGCCGGCTTTGCGCCAGGCTGTCAATCCGCCGACGATCACGAACGTGTTGAATCCTTTTTCCCGCAGCAAGTGCGCCACCCGGGCGCTGGTCGCTTCGCGCGCTCAAGTGCAGTAAAGATAAATATCCTTGTCCCTGGCAAGGCTCTTGATCTCTTCCTCGAGGTTGTTGGGCTCGATCCGGATCGAGTTCTTGATTCGCGAGGATCCCGAGTCGTAGTAGCCGTGGCTGCGGACGTCAACGATCTGCACCCGGCTTGCATCCTCGGAGGCCAGTCGCCGGGCCAGTTCTTCCACCTGCACTCGCGGCACCACACGGTACATCTTGTTCTTGCGGTATTGCACTACGCGGTAGATTGCGTAGACTCCAAGTGCGGCCACGACAACCGCTTCCATTGCACGCCCGGCCGCGTGAAAACCGCGCAAGATGGCAGCCAGAAAATCGCGCGAGATATATCCCACCAGGAGATACGTCAGGGAGTAGAAGAGCGCCCCAGCTAGATCCAAGCGCAGAAACTGCCAGAAGCGCATCTTCATGCTGCCGGCCAGCGGCGCCGCCATAGTGTTGACCCCCGGGATAAACTTCGCAATCACCAGCGTAATTTTGCCGCGCTTGTAGAACGACTCCGCGGACCTCAGAATGCAGGTTTCCGGATTGATCGATACGCGGCACAGAAATCCCAGCAATAACCAACCCATGTAACGTCCCAGCCAGAACTGCACTGTGTCCCCCAGCAGCAAGGCGGTGACGGCCGCCACCAGAACATAGGGACCCCATAAGGTGTGCGCCGCCACTGCCGCGCCCGCCGCCACCAACGCGATCGCCGCCGGGAAGGGAAGCCCCATCGCTTCCGCCAGCAGCAAACCGAAGGTCAACGCGTATCCGTGGCGCGCCATCAGCGAAAACAAATTCATAGACAATGTTGGATAGAGAGAAATAGAAAAGGGTTCAGTATAAACAATGCCGGCCAGGTCCGGATGGACACTGGCCGACACAAGAAAAAAGCAGGACGGACCTTGCCGTCCATTTGGGCAGACTAATGACTCATCGATCCGCCACCCATCGCGTCACCCTTGAGCATCTTCACACTCATCACGTGAATCGCACCCTTATCGGCATAGACGTGGGCGCTGAGTTCGACGTGATGTCCTTCGTGCCCCTTCAGTGTCTCTGGGTTGATCACATCCCAGCTCTTGCCGTCCTTGTCGTTAACGAACGTGTACTTGTCGCCGTCCGCCTTAATCGTGCCTTTCAATGTCATCAGTGGAGCCTTCGCTCCCGCCTGATCGGCCTGAATTTGCGACATGTTGCCGTCTTGTTGAGCGAACGCCGTCAAGCCCATCGTGAAAGTCAGGGCAAGCAGGCAAATCATCACCTTTTTCATTGGACATCTCCTTATTGTTGTTTTTCTTGAAAGTCCGGCCAGACTCCTATTCCTGTCTTACTTACGTACTGTACCCGCAAACGGATTGGTGCGCTTCTTTATAATTCTGCGGTCAAGACGGATGCGGTAGTGGGTGCGAGTCACGAAAGTCGTCTAAGGCGATGGGACGATACGGATTTTCGTTTCACTCCGCGGTCTTGACCTACAAGCTGAAAACTCGGAGCCAAGAGATGCCTATTTTTCTCTTGCCACCACGAACTCCGGCGCCCAAAGCAGCGCCCGCTTGATCTCGGAATCCGGGAAGGTGCAGATTGCTGTCCGGGCGGACTCCGCGTACCGTGCGGCGCGAGCGGTCGCCGCCTCCAGCGATCCGTAATGCTGCAGGACCTCCATGATTTGCGCATGGGTCACGCCGTTGAAAGCCCGATCGCGCAGGATGGTTTCAATCTTGGCCCGTTCCTGCGTCGTGCAACGCTCCAGCGCGTGGATCACCGCCATGGTAACCTTGCCCTCGCGCAGATCGCTGGCCACGGGTTTGCCCAATACATCCGCCGACGCGGTCAGGTCGAGCACATCGTCCACCAACTGAAACGCCATGCCCAAGTCGTGTCCGTATTTGCCCAGAGCTTCTTCCTGTTCAGCCGTCGCTCCACCCAGAATCGCTCCCAACCGCATGCAGACGGAGAACAGGCAAGCTGTCTTGCGGTAGATCAGATCTAAATGCTCCTCGATGGTGATCAGTTGGCCGAGCTTTTCCATTTGCAGCAGTTCGCCCTCGACCATCTGTTGCGTCAGTTCGATCAACGTATCGAGAATGCGAAAGTTGCGCTCCTGCACTGCCACTTTGAAGGCCTGCATGTAGAGCCAGTCGCCGGCCAGCACGCACTTCGAGTTGCCCCACTGGGTATTGGCCGCCGGACGGCCGCGGCGCGTTTGGGCCTCGTCGATGATATCGTCATGCACCAGAGTGGCGGTGTGAATGATCTCGACCACCGCGCCCAGCCTCACTGCGCCGGGGCCTTTGTAATCGAACAATTTTGAAGAAAGAAAAAGCAGCGCCGGACGGATTCGCTTGCCTCCACCGTTCCGGAGATACTCGCCAATCTCCGTGATGGCTTGCACGCCCGAGACGGTATCCTGCCCGAACTCGCCTTCAAGAGCCGCGAGGTCATCGTGCAGCAGATCGAAAACCTCTTTCCCGGTAATGATGGGCGGTGCGCTCAATGTGGATTCCGACTGCTCGTTGTCTCGACGGAGACACGGAGTCACGGAGGAAAGCTCAACAGCCTCATACTGAACCGAGCAGTTTGAGTCGCTGATCGCCAAGATTTGTCGCTTTCCCCGTGTCTCTGTGCCTTCGTGGTGAAATGTTTCTCTAGTTCGTTCGGTAATTCGTAAACTGCAAATCGATCCCGAAATCATGCTGTTTCAGAATGGCGATCACTTCCTGCAGCGTGTCGCGATCCTTGCTGCTGATCCGCACCAGGTCGCCCTGGATCGAGGCCTGCGCTTTTTTCTTGGAATCCTTAACGAGCTTCACAATCTCTCTCGCTTTTTCGATCACAATGCCCTGCTGCATGGTGACCCGGCGCTTCGCCGTTCCGCCCGCTGCCGGTTCCACTGCGCCGTAGGTCAATCCCTTCAACGAGACCCCGCGTTTGACCAATTTTTGTTGAAGGATGTCGTTCACCGCCTTCAGCTTGTAATCGTCGGCCGAGTGCAGCACGATTGCGTCCTTTTCCAGCTCGATATTCGATTTCGAATCCTTCAAATCGAAGCGCGTGTGAATCTCCTTTAGCGCCTGCTGGATGGCGTTCGACACCTCCTGCAGATCGATCTTGCTCACGATGTCAAAAGTGTTTTCGGGCATCGGATTTCAATTCTTTCTGAAATGAAGGAATCTGACTCTTGAGGGTACCAGAAGAAGCCCTGCGCGAGGAGGGTTAACCTGCCGAAACTTTGTTTTCAACCGTTTCAGCCATTTTGAAAAAATTGTAGAAATTGCGGGTTGTGCGCCGACCGACTTCTTCCCCTGTCAATCCTCGCAACTCGCCCAGCTTCTGCGCGGTTTCGACGACGAATGCCGGCTCGTTCCGCTTGCCGCGATGCGGCACCGGAGCCAAGTAGGGGGAGTCCGTCTCAATCAGCATGCGGTCCAGCGGAACCTCAAGAGCCGCTTCGCGAATCTGTCGCGCCTTGGGGAAGGTCACGTTTCCGGCGAAGGAAATCATGAACCCCATGTCGAGCGCGGTCTTCGCTTGCGTCCAGGTTCCGGTGAAGCAGTGCAAAATTCCTCCGAGACCGGTTGTTGCCCAATGATCCCGCATCTGTTCAAAACAATCTTCCCAGGCGTTGTCGCTGCCTTCCGACGGACGACAGTGAATCACGATGGGCAGCTTCGCAGCCGCCGCCAACTCCATCTGACGCGTGAATACTTCTTTTTGCACGTCGCGCGGCGAATGATCGTAGTAGTAATCCAAGCCAATCTCGCCCCACGCAATTATCTTGGGATGACTCGCCAAGCGCTCCATGTTTTGGTAGGCGGCCTCATCCGCCAGCCGGGCTTCGTGGGGATGAATACCGAGGGTCGCATAAATGAAATCGTATTTCTCCGCCAGTCGAATTCCGCAGTCCACATGCTCAGGCCCGTCGCCGTTGCCGATGGCGACCAAAGTTTGGACTCCGGCCTCCCGCGCCCGGGCAATCACCTGCTCGCGGTCAGAGTCGAACTGCTTCCCGTCAAGATGTGCGTGAGAATCGACAAAAATCGGCATTGGTCATGTGGGGACAGCTGCCCTCGGCCATCCATACCGAGCGAAAGTCGGCTCGGTTTTGACTCTGACTTTCTTATAATCGAAGATTGGGTTTGCCCTTACTTCAGCCTCGCCCCCACCGGCACATCCTCCAAAAAGCCCGCCAGCACTGGCTTTCCGCCGTCGAGCGATGCCGCCACGATCATCCCATTCGATTCCATCCCTCGCAGCTTGCGCGGCGCAAGATTGGCCACGATCACCACTTTCCGCCCGATCAAAGTCTCCGGCGCATACGCTTCGGCGATCCCGGCCAGCACCTGCCGCACTTCGGTTCCAATATCAATCTCCAGCCGCAAAAGCTTGTCCGCCTTAGGAACTCTCTCTGCCACCTTCACTAGGCCCACCCGTAGTTCGATCTTCGAGAAATCGTCGATCGAGATTTTTTCCCTCGGCGGAACTGAGGTAGGCGTGGCTGCGGGAGTCGACTCCGGCGCATTCGTCGGCGTCGGTGCTGCCGCCAGAGGCTCTGCCACCCGCGAAACTCGCTGCTCCTCTTCCATCTTCTGCATCCTTTCAATAGCGCTCTTGTCGGCACGAGGAAACACGGGCTGCACCTCGCCCAGCTTCGTTCCCAACGGCAGTTGTCCCCAATCCAATTCGCTGAGCGCAAGCTTCTTGATATCTCCTAACCCCATCTGTGCCCAAATCTTCGCTGTCGCCTCCGGCATTACTGGATGCGCCAGCGCTGTCGCGATTCGCAGCGCTTCCGCCGCGGTATAAAGCACCGTCGCCAACCGCGAGCGGCTGTCTTCATCCTGCTTCTCGCCCAGCGCCCACGGTTCATTTTCGACGATGTATTTATCTACAGCAGCTACCAGCGCCCACGCGGTCTCAAGCGCTCGCGAAAACTGGAACTGATCGAACAGTATGCCGAATTCGCGGATCGTCCTACGCCCCGCGTCGGCAATAAAATCGTCCGCGGGAGTTTTCGATGCCCCATGCGACGGATATGGCACTTCGCCCTTAAAATAGCGATTGATCATGGTCAGCGTTCGGCTAGCCAGATTCCCGAGCCCATTCGCCAGGTCAGAGTTGTAGCGCTGCACCAGCGCGTCGAACGAAAACGATCCGTCTTGTCCGAATACGACCTCCCGCAGCAAGAAATAGCGCAGTGCGTCGGCGCCCAGCACGTCGAGAATCGTCTCCGTACGCACGATGTTGCCGCGCGATTTCGACATCTTGCTCTCTTCAAACAGCAGCCAGCCGTGGGCCACAATTGCCTTGGGTACGGGCAGGCCCGCCGCCATCAGAAACGCGGGCCAGTAGACACAATGGAAGCGGACGATTTCCTTCCCGATCATCTGTACGTCCGCCGGCCAGAATTTCTTGAACGCCTCCTGCGCTCCCGCGTGCGAAGACCCGTATCCGATCGCGGTAATGTAATTCGCCAGCGCATCCAGCCACACGTAAATCACATGCTTGGGGTCATCCGGTACCGGAATGCCCCAGGAAAACGTCGAGCGGCTGATCGAGAGATCGCGCAGTCCCGACTTCACAAACGAAATCACCTCGTTACGCCGCGCCTCCGGACGAATGAACTCCGGATTCGCATACAGCGCCAGCAGCTTGTCCTGAAACTCCGAGAGCTTGAAGAAGTAATTCTCTTCCTTCACCGTCTCGGTGATGCGCCCGCAAGTGGGGCAGGGATCGCCCGGCTGCGCGCCATCTACGTAGAGCTCGTCCGATACGCAGTACTGTCCCGTGTAGGTTCCCTTGTAAATGTAGCCGTTGTCCCGAATCCGCCGGAAAAGTTCCTGCACGCGCTTCTTGTGCCGCTCTTCGGTGGTGCGGATGAAGTCGTCGTTCGAGATGCCCATCCGATTCCACAATTGCCGGAACTCGGCCGAAATCTCGTCGGCATACTGCTGCGGAGTCTTGCCCGCAGCTTGCGCCGCGCGCTCGATCTTCTGTCCATGCTCGTCCGTGCCCGTAAGAAAAAACGTCTCCGCGCCCAGCAAGCGCTGCCGCCGTGCAATGGTGTCGCAGGCGATTGTGGTGTACGCATGTCCAATGTGCGGGTGCGCGTTCACGTAGTAAATCGGCGTCGTGATGTAGAACTTCTTTCTCATGCTGATGTCGCTTGCACGGCCGGCGTGTGCGCGAAGATATAAGCTCGCCGGCTCTGGTACTCAACCTCGGGAGGGTACGGATCCCGCTCGACAATCTCGACGACCTCAAACCCAGCCGCACGCAGATAGCTCACCACATCCCGGGTGGGGAAAAAATGAAAGTCAAGGCATACTGGGCAGCCCCACAGATCCTTCACATGCGAAACCTCGTCGCCAATGTGGAAACTCAACAAGAGCAGGCCGCCCGGCTGCAGAGCCCGCTCCATCTCGCGCAATGCCAGCGCCACATCGTCGGGCGGAAGGTTAACGATGGCGTAGAACGCCGCGATTCCGCCCCAAGCCTCGTTCGGCACATCAAGCGCCCGCACGTCGCCCTGTCGGAATTCGATACCCGGATTAAGCCGGCGAGCTTGCTCGACCATGCCTGCCGACAGGTCAACCCCGCACGTCGCGACTCCACGTTGGTACAAATAGCGCGCCACCTGTCCCGGGCCGCAGCCGAGATCGCAAGCCAGTCCCTTGCCCCGTATGCAGTCTGCAAATCGGTCGAGCAGTTGCCGGTCCAGCGGCTTGTGCTGCAACTCGTCGTAGATGTGCCGCGCGTATTCATCGGCCACGCGGTCGTAGCTCGATTGAACCTCACTACTCTTCTGCTCGATCATTGGCTGGATCATTGCGTAATCCGGTGGATTCTTATTCCCGCCCGCCGTTCGAGTAAACTCGCACGGCTTCCTGCATCACCGTTTTCAGCGGAACATGATGCTCCGCGGCGATCCGGCGGCAATCCTCATATTCCGGAGCATAATTCGTGACCGTCCCATTCATGCTGGCGATCTTGACCCTCACGTCGCCCCACGGCGTGCGCACATTCTCCCACGTTCGCGTCAAAACCCGGCGCATCTCGTCGCGCCGCCGCACTCCCAGCGTGGTCGTCTCGGTGAAGATCAGTTGCGTGAACCGGCTCGCGTCCTCAGGCTTGCACAAAACCGTAAGTAGCGTTCCTGGGCGATTCTTCTTCATCTGCACCGGTATGCCAAAGGCATCCAGCGCGCCTTCTTCCAACAAACGATCCATCACATAGCCAAAAACCTGCGGATTCAGATCGTCCAGGTTGGCTTCCAGCACCGTAATCGTTTCTGGCGCGGTCTTCGCCGCCAGAGAATTTGCTGCAGCTTCGCCAACGGTGAGCCGTACCACATTTGGATGTCCCGGAAAGTCCCGCGATCCCGCACCATAGCCTGACTTCTCGAGCTTCATCTCGGGAAATGCCGCGAAGCGCGAAGCCAGTGTCTTCACAATCGCCGCGCCCGTCGGCGTCACCAGTTCGGCCTGAATTCCCGACGAATACACCGGAGCGTCCTTCAACAACTCCACCGTCGCAGGTGCCGGTACCGGAAATGTCCCGTGCGCGCACACCACAGTTCCGCCGCCCACGTTCAACGGAGAGCAGACAATTTCATCTACTCCAAGAACCTCGGCCCCCACGGCCGCGCAAACAATATCCACCATCGCATCCACCGCGCCAACTTCATGGAAGTGCACGCACTCAATGGAAGTATCGTGAATCTTCGCCTCGGCTCGTCCCAGCGCCTCAAAAATTGCGTTGGCAGTTTTCTTGGCCGTCTCCGGAATCGCAGCCGCGGCAATGACTTTCCGAATCTCCTTCAGCCCCCGCCCATGAGAAGGCTCGTGCATGTGTGGCGCGGGCGCCCCCGCCCGCGAACTCTCGCCATGAAGAGAATGATCGTGCCCATGGTGCTCGTGGTCGAGACGCTCATGGGAACGAGAATGTTCTTGCCGCTCCAGATATTCCTCGCGCGGCAAATCTTTCTTACCATCCACGTAAACGTCCACCTTCGTAGCCGAAATCCCGCTGCGCAGCACCCGCGAAATCTCCAGCCGCGCCCTCACCCCCAGCGCCTCCACGGTCTGTTCCAGCACCCGACCCGGAACCCCGGCATCGACAAGCGCGCCCAGAAACATGTCGCCGCTCATGCCGGAAAAACACTCAAGGTAGGCTATGCGCATAGAAGAGAATCGTCGTTGGTCCTTAGTCGTTGGTCGTTGGCCAAAACTCAACTCCCGGCAGCGTAAACGCTTGGCGAACGACAACCGACCAACGACTAGCGACGTTTTTTCATCATAGGGAACGCTGCACCCTCCGTCAAACCAGTCTCCGCCGCGCGCTCTGCTAAAATCACTGTCTCCTTTAACATCTCAGAGGGAAGCCTTGTATCGTCATCTCGAATACCGTCTTGCCCACCGCATCGCAGAGTTCCTGCGCAGTCGCTACCGCGGTGCAACTTTGCCGAATGTGGTCATCGAACAGCCTCCCAAGGTCGAACTCGGCGATTTTGCGATCCCTATTTTTCCCTTCGCCAAGCCACTGCGCATGGCTCCGCTCAAGATCGCTGAAGCCATCCGCGCCGAAGTCGGCATCATCGAGGGCATCGCCGAAATGAAGGTCGCGCCCCCGGGCTACCTGAACGCCAAAATCGATCGCGCCTGGCTGGCCGCCGTGCTCGCCGCCGCCGGTCAGAAGCCTCCCGCCGAAATTCCAGCGGGAAAAATTCTGGTCGAGCACACCAGCATCAATCCCAACAAAGCCGCGCACATCGGCCACCTGCGCAATGCCATCCTCGGCGACACGTTCATCCGAGTGCTGCGCTATGCCGGCCGGGAAGTCGACATTCAGAACTACATCGATAACACCGGCGTGCAGGTTGCCGACGTGGTCGTCGGATTCATGCATATCGAGAGGAAGTCTCGCGCTGAAATCGAAGCTCTCGCTAGCCAGCCGCGCTTCGACTACTACTGCTGGGATCTCTACGCCCGCGTCTCGCAGTGGTACGCGCAGGACAAAGCAAACCTGCAAGCCCGCCGCGAAACCCTGCATGGCATCGAAGACGCCGCCAGCGAAACCTCCGCCATCGCCGAACTGATCTCAACCGCCGTGCTCCGCCGCCATCTCGAGACCATGGACCGCCTCGACATCGAATACGACTTCCTGCCGCGCGAAAGTGAAATCCTGCACCTTCATTTCTGGGACGCAGCCTTCACCAAACTCAAAGACTCAGGCGTGCTAACTTTCGAGAACGAAGGCAAGAATAAAGGCTGCTGGGTGATGCGCCGCGCGGGCCCAGCCTCAACCTCAACCAAGGAGGACACAGGGAACACAGCGGAGTCCGGGAAAATTTCCGAGCTGATCGCCGAAGACGACCAGAAGGTCATCGTCCGCTCCAACGGCACGGTCGGCTACGTTGGCAAGGACATCGCCTACCATATGTGGAAGTTCGGCTTGCTCGGCCGCGACTTCGGCTATCGCGAGTTCTACCGCTATCGCAACCGCCATGATTGCTGGATTTCCTCCATGGAAGGCGAGAAGGATCATCCTCATTTCGGAGACGTCGCCGAAATCTACAACGTCATCGACGCCCGGCAGTCCGAAGCGCAGAACACCGTGATCGAAGCCCTCCGCGGACTCGGCCACAACGAGGCCGCCGACCACTATACGCATTTTTCTTATGAGATGGTCGCGCTCACGCCGCGCTGCGCCGCCGAACTCGGCTACACCCTCAGCGAAGAAGATAAAACGCGTTCCTACATCGAGGTCTCCGGCCGCAAAGGTTTCGGCGTGAAAGCCGACGATCTGCTCGACCAGCTCATCGCCTCCGCCAAGAACGAAGTCGACTCCCGCCATCCGCAACTCACCGCCGCCGAGCGCCTCTCCATCGCCACGCAAATCGCAATCGGAGCCCTGCGTTATTTCATGCTGAAATTCACCAAACAATCGGTGATCGCCTTCGATTTCAAAGAAGCCCTCAGCTTCGAAGGCGAAACCGGACCCTACGCGCAATACGCCGTCGTCCGCGCGACCAGCATCTTCAAGAAAGCCGGCATCGATCCCGACACGTTCGGTAGCGACTTCGCTAGCAGAGTCTCCGTAGCAGATCTAGCGCAATCTCTGACGGGCGAAGCCGCTAACGAAATCTGGGAACTATGGCTCGCCGCAGCGAAAACGTCCTACATCGTGAACCAGTGCATCTCCACGACGGAGCCGGCATACCTTGCCAAACACGCCTTTCAACTGGCACAACTCTTCAGCGCTTTTTATCACCGCCATCCCATCCTGAGCGAGCCCGATGAAAAACGAAAGCAATTCCTGCTGGCCACGGTCGCGGTCGTCCGCCGCGAGCTGATTCGCACGCTGGCCGTGATGGGCATCACCGTGCCGCCTGTCATGTAGACAAGATTAAGACTCGTGTGGCGCGGACACTCGGTCCTCGCTTTCTTGTTCTAGCAGCTTGCGGAAAAACTCACGATTCGTATCAGGGTATGCCTTCAGGCATACAGCAAGTGCCTTGCTATCAATCGCGCCTTCAGGCGCTGCGGTGCTGAATTCGAGTTTTTCCGCAGCCTGCCAGGCCTCGTTTCCTGTATTTCGCCAATATGTCAAAATAATCCTTGCACGCCAGTTGGAAGTCTTTCCGCTTGGAGGTCATACGGAATGTGCAGGAATATCAAGACTCTCTTCAACTTCGATCCGCCCGTGAATGCGGAAGAGATTCGAGCCGCTTCGCTGCAGTTTGTGAGAAAAATCAGCGGCTTCAACAAGCCATCGAAGTCCAACGAAGCCGCATTCCTGGCCGCGATCGATGAAGTAGCTGACGTGTCGGCTCGCCTTCTCCATTTGCTCGAAACCAACGCGCCGCCGAAGAATCGCGAGGAAGAGGCCGCCAAGGCGAAAGCGCGCGCCGCGGAGAGATTCGGCATGTGAGTCGGCACCGTGTTTCCTCATATTTTGTTGATGTTTCGTGCAAGTGGTTGAAATCGATTGTAAGTTGTTGCATTTGTTATCATGAAGTTATAGACCGAATTATCGCTCCGCGAAAATGCCATCAGAACACATTTCTGCCTCGCTATGGCCCACCCTGATGTCCACCCGAGCGTTTCTCGCGATGCTGAGGCCGTCTCCGGCTCCGCAAATGCCATTTCTGGCGGGCTCGGAACCGCCAGTGCTGGCCCTGCGGCGCCTTTTTCTTCCAATATCTTCCAGCTACAATAGTTTCAATAACTTAGGTGGAATTGATTTACGCCGGGGCAACGCGCGCCCTGGTGTCATCATCTAAGTGATTGGAGAAGCTAGGAGCCGCAATGAAAACTAGAAGCTGTGCCGTCGTACTCTCTACGATCGTTTTGCTGGTGGGCACTCTTGCCTGGGCTGCGCCCAGGCCTTCGACGAGTTCGCAGAGTGTTCCGGCGTTTCCCGGCACACTGGTGAACGCGCGCTATGTCTACGTCACCAGCTACGACGGCGACCAGTTCAATGTCAATCTGCTTCCGGAAGATCGCCAGGCCATCGTCACGGTGCAGGACGCGATGCAGAAGTGGGGCAAGTTCGCGCTGGTGTACGAGCCGCGCCAGGCCGACATCGTCCTGGTAGTGATGAGCCGCCCGTCGGAAGACGTCCTCGCGGTCTACGACGCGCACGGCTGGCCAGGCAATGGTCAGTATCTGTGGCGCATGATGGGCCGCAGCGGTTTGCAGCAGAGTGAAGCGCCTCTGGTCACGAATCTGGAGAAGGCGTTCGACAAGGCCACGATGAAGTAGACGCCGGCTCAGACTTCTGTTCCGCGCGCGGACTGTGCAACAAGGCAGCGTGTTCTGCGACTGATCGAGAGCTGCTGCTTGTCAACCCTTCCTGCCGGCGAGCATCAAGCCAGCCCCAACGACAACCAGCACGATACTCACGGCCGGCGGGAGCTTCTCGTCGTCGTGCGTGGTAATGCCCACATGTGCGTCGCCGAGGCTGACGCCGTGATGTTCGGAATGCGGAAAGGGAACGAAGAACGAAACTACCCCAAGCACCAGCACTACAACTCCGACCAGCATCAAAGCTTTCATTGGATTGCCCCCAGACGTAAAAAGTAAGGACGCGGGTCCAAAAGGATCGTTGGCCAAGGATTTCGCGGATCAACGCTCTAGAGATCGACAATCGGAAAAAACATCCGTGGAAATCCATGAAATCTGCCGCCGGTATCTTAGCTTGCGAAACTCTTTACGAACTCCACCAGGCTGCGCAGCGCGATTCCTGACGGGCCTTTTGCGATCCAGGGTTTCTGCTCTTCCATCCACGCTGTGCCGGCGATGTCGAGATGGATCCACGGCGTGTCTTCGGCGAATTCCTTTAAAAACATGGCCGCGTTGATCGCGCCTCCCCAGCGTCCGCCGGAGTTGACGATGTCGGCGATGCTGGACTTGATATTGTCTTTGTATTCGTCGTCGAGCGGCAGCCGCCACATTTTTTCCCCGGCTTCTCCGTTCGCTTTGTGCAGGCGCTCGTAAATGGCGTCATCATTGGCGAAGACTCCGACATTGGCGTAGCCCAGCGCCACCACCACCGCGCCCGTGAGCGTCGCCGCATCCACCAGATGCGTGCAGCCGAGCTGGCGCGCATAGAAGAGGCCATCGGCCAAAACCAAGCGCCCTTCGGCGTCTGTATTAATGATTTCAATCGACTTGCCCGACATCGCAATCTGCACGTCGCCGGGCTTCTGCGCTTTGCCGGAAGGCATGTTTTCTGTGGCGCAGACAATGCCGATGACTTTGACTCTGGGCTTGAGCAGCGCGATCGCGCGCATCGCGCCAATCATGGTCGCGCCGCCGGCCATGTCGTATTTCATTTTTTCCATGCCGTCGGCCGGTTTGATCGAGATACCGCCGGTGTCGAAAGTAATTCCCTTACCCACAAGGCCTAAGACGGGCTTCTCCGGCGCGTTGGACGGTTCATATTTCATCACGATCAGCGCGGGCGGCTCATCGGACCCTTGCGCGACGCTCCAGAACGCGCCCATCTTCAGCTCCTTGATCTTGTCGGCGCCGTACACTTCACATTTCAGGCCCACTTCCTGAGACATCTTCTTCGCGCGCTCGGCCAGAATGGTGGGGGTCATGCGGTTCGAAGGCTCGTTCACCAGATCGCGCGTGAAATTCTGCGACTCGCCGATGATTTGCGCTTCGTGCGCGGCTTTTTCAAGCGCGCCTTGATCCGTGTTGCCGCTGGCTACGATGGTCAGCGCATCGATTTTTTGGTCCTTGCGGTCGCTGCGGTAATAGTCGGGGTCGAAGTTGCCAACCAGAGCGCCCTCAACGATCGCTCGCACCGCTTCTTCCGCGGGAATACTGGCCGGGGCGATGAAGGCGAAGCTGCGGATGCCGCGCGACTTAAGCGTGCGCACGGCGGCTCCGGCCACGCGGCGCAGATCGTAGCTGGCGAATTTGTTCGCCGCGCCACCGCTGACCAGCAACAGCCGCCTGGCCTTCAGCCCCGCGGGCTTGTGCAGCAAATTGGTCTCAAACATTTTGCCGGTCAACTCGCCGCTGGCCAACAGATCCGCGGAAGCCGACTGCACGGCCGCGTCGCCGGTCGCGAGCTTAAGTTGCGGCTTTTCTTTTGTTGCCGCGCCGGAGTGATTTTTTTCCGCGGGATCTTTTTCGGCGTGATCCAGAACAATGCCAACCAGAGATTCGGTTTCGAGTTCAGAGGGCGTGGAGAACGAGAGCGTAGTTTTCATAGTGTCGTTTACAGTTGCCACGGGAACACTCCAGTATCGTCGGCGGGGAGGGAATTGCGCAAGCGGTGGGCATGAGCGGTGGGCGTGAGAACGTTCATCCCGGGAGCGCCCGGCAGTGGGGCGGCAGTTTCCAGCGAACGATTAGACGGGGCGTGCTCTGGTGCCAAATTCGTTGTGTCGAGGGCAGCCGACACATTCGATGCGCACGCCAGAGGTACAAGCCGGAAATCCCGGGTCCAAGGTTTCCGGTGGCGTGGCATCCTGAAGACAGCTCTGATCTGCGGCGATTAAAGCAAAACGATGGTGATTCCTCGATTGCGGCGGCCGAGGTCGGAGTCGCTCTTGAGCTCGCGGTGCGACTGCAGTAGCTTCCAGGTTTGCTCGTCTGACTTCGACCAGTTCTCGCCGAAGATGCATCCGCGAATCTGACCGCTTTGCGCCATTTCCAGCAAACGCTTTTGCACCGCGATGCGAATGTCGCCTCCGCTGCCGGTCGAGCCGTACCCGTGGACCAGTTTCACGAGCGTTGCCTTTTCCTGGCGCGCGAGCGCCAGTTCGCGCTCCAGGCGCTGTAGCGCCTCGCGCACCAGAGGCATATCGGATTTGAGGTTTACGGTCTTGATGGCGGCCTCGGGTCGGTGGCCATCATAACCGAAATTCGACGGCTCATTTTTCGAGGCAACCCTTCCTCGTACGCCAAGTGGCTCAACCCGTCACGACGGAGCGTCACACGAAGAGATCCGCGCGGCTGGCTAACATTTGCTGGCAACCCCAAGTAAAACAAGCCCGGTCCCGATCAGGCCGGGCTTTTGATTTCGCTAGGCTGAGTGGGCTTCACCACTGCAGTGCAGACCCCTCGTTCTCGGCGGGTGATGTCATGCGCCGGAATGTTCCGTTGAACGCGAGACCCAAATTTTTGCATCCTCGCCTGACTCGCCCAACGTATATAAGAGAGAAGAACATACTCTGTGGAGACGGCTTGAACACTTCCTGGCGGACCTTGGAGGCTCTTCTGGAAAGGCACCAGGCCATGGTGTTCAGCGTGGCTTTGCGAATCACGGGCAATCGTGAAGTGGCCGAAGAGGTGGCGCAGGATGTGTTCCTGGAGCTGCACCGCTCGATGAGCAGCGTTCAGTCCGAGGAGCATGCGCTATTTTGGCTGCGGAAGGTCGCGGCACATCGGGCAATTGACGCGGCCCGGCGCTGCGCCCGCATTCCAGAAACTGCGGCGGACGTCGCGGAGCTGCCGGGGAAGAGCATTGCGGGGGATCCGCTTTTAGCGCAGCACTTGCAGCGCTTGGTTGCTGGCTTGCCCGAGAACATGCGGGCCGTGATTGTTCTCCGCTATCAGGAGGATCTGATGCCAGAGGAGATAGCCCACACACTGGGAATGCCGGTGGCGACGGTGAAGAGCAACTTGCAGCGCGGGCTGGAGATGTTGCGGCGCAAGACGGAAAGAGTTTTGAGGTAACGCATAAGTGGACGAACTCGAAAAAGCATTGAAGACCGCACTGCAGCGCGAGCCTGCTCCCGAGGGATTGCTTGATCGGGTTCTTCTGGCGGCAAGCTTGCGCTCGGCTCCGGCAACCGTCTGGTGGAGGCTGCCTCTTCTCCGTTGGTCGGTTGCCAGTGTTGTCGCGGTCATCTGCATTGCGGGTGGCGTGTCGGAACATACTTCGCAACACCGAAGGCAGGAGCGCCTGCGCGGCGAGCAAGCACGGCAGCAGGTTCTTATGGCACTGCGAATCACGGGCGCAAAGCTGCGCGTGGTGCAGGAGCAACTAGTCAAGACGGATGACGGAGGACGAGGTCAATGATGAGGATGAAATGCAGTGCGATTGTCTTGCTGCTGGCGGCGGTCGGCGGCCGCGCCTATACCCAGGCGTTCCCGGTGGACACCGGGAAACTGGCCGAGCGCGCCGACCAAACTACCGCTATCTCTCTCGACAAGAATATGCTGCAGTTCGCCGGCAAGTTTCTTTCGTCGAGCGAGGAGGACCGCGAGGCGCAGCACATCATCTCAAAGTTGGATGGAATTTATGTGCGCACCTACGAGTTCAAGAAGCCGAATGCGTATTCTGCTCCCGAGCTCGAAACGTTTCGCCGGCAGTTTGCCGGTCCCGAGTGGTCTAGCATCGTTTCGGTGCACGGTAAAGAACCGGACGGTGACACCGACATATATGTGCATCTGGTGGATGGTCGAGTCGCGGGCATGTTCATCCTGGCCGCCGATCCAGGGGAGCTTACGTTCGTTCATATTGTCGGTGCGATCAAACCCGAGGACCTCGACCAATTGAGTGGGAACTTTGGCATCCCCAAGAGGCATGTGAAGAAGGAACCAGCGAAAGGAGAGGATCAGCGATGAAACACTTTGGCAAGAGGTTTGGAATGTTCCTTGCGGCGGTCGCGTGGACCGCTATGATGGCTCCGCCAGCTCACGCCGCTGATTCGGAATTTGACGCTCTCGTCTCCGGCATCGAGCAGCGTTATCAGATACGGCACGAGCACATCCCGCTCATTGGTTTTGCAAGTTTCTGCGCCCACGTCTATACCCGGGGAGGCGTGGGAGGATTTCGGTTAGCGGACTTCGCCGACACGGGCGGTCGAATCTCCGCCGATGACATCGATTCTTTCGTGCAGGGCAAACTTGGATCGTCATGGAACGTGATTCTTCGGTCGCATGAAAGAGAAACGAAAGATGACACGATCGTCTATGTGCGTTCCACGGGCGATAAGTTTCTTATGTTGATCGCGCAGGTCGACAACGGTCAGCTATCGCTGGTTAGAGTGCGTATCAATGCAAACAGGCTGTCTAAGTGGGTGAACGATCAGGAACGACACACGGAGAAATGGTGATACGAGAATTGGTTCTTTGGCAACCTGGACGCGCGCGGGCTGCGCTGGTCAGCGTCGCCGAGGCCGTCGGCTTGGCACGGTCCGTTTTTTCTTGTCCGCCGCCGCCGCTCGCCACGACATGCGCAGCAGATCTCGCAGGGCATCGGGATGGACTCGCGCCAGTCTCACCAGCACGCACTCGTAATTAAGGTAGTGATCGGTGATGTAGTAGGTCTCCGGATCAGCTGCCATTAGTTCGGCGCGCTGCTCGAAATCCATTCGCAGCACCAGCGAATGGCGGTCCTGATGCAGCCGTGCAACCAGCGCGCCGCGCACCTTGAACGCCGGTGTGCCGTAGGATGTGCTTTCCTCCACGTGATCCAGTGTTAGCGCCATCCGGCGCACGGCTTCGAAGGTCATATATTCACTCCCTCCTCAGGTTTCGGTCTAAGGCGCGCTTTGTTCGCCGGCAACATGAAGTTACCGACACGCGTCTGCCCGCTTTTGCCGAAAGTATACTGCGTAGTAGTAAACTCTTCCCTTGATTTGGAAAGGACGAAAGAACGAATAACAATAACTAAGGACAGACTGAACATGCTTTCAGCCACTACGCTCGTAAGCCATCCTTCTCCTATGCCAGCCAACGCGACTATCTTC
>Ga0302177_10000298_pt1 | contig 39122 bp, 31 predicted proteins | sample I_Palsa_E1_2_FD_198780 | JGI IMG/M metagenome (GOLD analysis project Ga0302177, IMG submission 198780) | Peat permafrost microbial communities from Stordalen Mire near Abisko, Sweden - I_Palsa_E1_2 | ecosystem: Environmental > Terrestrial > Soil > Palsa > Peat permafrost | place: Sweden... | reverse complement strand
GCTCGATCGAGCTGATCGCCGGCATCATGGATGCGGTCACCATCCCGGTGATGGCCAAGGTACGCATCGGCCACTTTGCTGAGGCACAAGTGCTGCAGTCAATCGGCATCGACTACATCGATGAGTCCGAAGTGCTCACGCCCGCCGATGATCTCTACCACGTCGAAAAACACGCATTTACCACGCCGTTCGTGTGTGGTGCGCGTGACCTAGGTGAAGCGTTGCGTCGCATCACCGAAGGCGCGGCCATGATCCGCAGCAAGGGCGAGGCCGGAAGCGGCAATATTGTCGAGGCTGTGCGCCACATTCGCGCGATCAGAGATACCATCGCACAATTGACGGTCACTCCGAAAGAAGAACTGGTGGCGCGAGCGCGCGACATCGGTGCGAGCTACGAGCTGGTCAAAGAGGTTGCACAGGCCGGGAAACTGCCGGTCGTGTTGTTCTGTGCCGGAGGCGTCTCGACGCCGGCCGACGCTGCGCTGATGATGCAGCTCGGGGCCGAAGGCATCTTTGTCGGAAGCGGCATCTTCAAGTCGAAAGATCCCAAGCGCTTTGCGCGCGCGATCGTCGACGCTACCACGCACTACACCGATCCGAAGGTTGTCGCGGAAGCCTGCCGCTCGCTCGGAACGGCCGACGCGATGCCCGGCATCGACGTGCGCAAGCTGGATGAATCAGAGTTGCTCGCGACGCGTGGAAACTAGCCCGCTCGTTGGGGTCCTAGCACTTCAAGGCGATGTCGTCGAGCACATCGCTGCCCTCGAACGTGCCGGCGCGCACGCCATCGCGGTGAAAACCGTAGAGGATCTGGCGCGCGTCGAGGGCTTGGTGATTCCCGGCGGCGAGTCGACAACCGTGATGAAGTTGCTCGATCGTTTTGCTCTATCCGCGCCGATCGCGGCACGCGCGCGAGCGGGAATGCCGCTCTGGGGAACATGCATGGGGATGATCGTCGCTGCGCGCGACGTGGCGGACCTCGATCAGCCGACGCTCGGCCTCATTGATATCACCGTTCGCCGAAACGCCTTCGGTCGCCAGAATGAATCAGCCGAAGTCGAGCTGCCCATTCCCGCTCTTGGCGACCGGCCTTTTCCGGCGATCTTTATTCGCGCCCCATGGATCGAACGTGTCGGCCCGAGCGTGGAATTGCTTGCCTCACGCGAGGGGCATGGCGTCATGGTTCGTGCGGACAACGTCCTGGGGACCTCCTTTCACCCCGAATTGACCGCTGATCCGCGGGTCCACGCGTACTTTCTGAGGATGGTTGATGATGCGCGCGCGCAAGGGAAGGCTTCCTCCGCCGCGTAACCCCTCTCACCAATGAGTTCGCAAGCGGCGGAATCGGGCGGCGCGCAAGCGTCGGGATTCCAGGGGCAGATCCCACCGCTCGAGCCGTTGCTGACCGAAGTGATCGCAACGCTCGCGCTGGCGGCGCACGCCTATCTCGCTGACGATAACGGAAAGGAACCTGATTTTCGCGCGGCCGATGCGGCGATCGATGTTGCGAGCGTGGCATTCGAACGCGTCAAAGAAAGGTTGCGGCCCGACGAAAGGTTAGCAATAACGCAGATGCTGACCGAAACTCGGCTGACGTTCGTAAGAAAGCGAGGCATGTAAATGCCTCGCTTTCGCGCTTCTGAGCGCCCCTGGTGTCGTTGCTTCGTCGGTCGCGTACCCCAGCACGCTTCCCTCCTTGCGCCTAACCAGGGACGCTCATGGAGAGCGCTGTTGTGAGCGACGTCCTTGTTTTGAATTTCACCTACGAGGCCTTGAACATCACGAGCTTCCAGCGCGCGGTGAAGCTGCTCTTTGCCGGCAAGGCCGAGATCGTTCACAATCGCGACCGCGTGCTCGCATCAACGCGCTACGAGATGCGCATGCCCTCGATCATCCGGATGCTCTATTACATCCGTCGGCCGATGCAGAAGGTCGCGCTCACGAAGAAGAACGTGCTCATTCGCGACGACCACGCGTGCCAGTACTGCGGGATTCGCGGTGAGAAGCTGATGACCGTCGATCATGTGGTGCCGCGCAGCCGCGGCGGCCCTTCAACGTGGGAGAACCTCGTGTGCGCGTGCATGCGCTGCAACAATCGCAAGAACAACCGCACGCCGGATGAAGCGAACATGTCGCTCAAACGCAAACCGCGTCAGCCCAAGTACATTCCGTGGATTCAGATCAAGCGCAACACGCTGCCGGGCGAATGGGGCAAGTTCCTCTTCCTGTATAACGTTTCGATCGACGAACGCGTCGAAGCCTAAATCCGATTACGGCGTCGTCCTAAGATCAGGCCGACGCTCATAACTAGCAGGCCGATGGCGGCGAAGCCGAAGGCGAAGTACTCGAGGTCCTTCATCGAGTGCGCGATCGAGCGAATCCCGAGCACGATCGGGCCGATGAAGAAGAGCACGTTGCCAAACGTAAAAAAGGGACTTTGGCGGGACGCGCTCATACGGAAATTCATCAGGATCCCGAGCGCTCCGCCGAGGATGCAGGCGCAACCCACAAAGATCAGAGCGTTCATGCGAGTGGCGAGAGCTCGTCCAGATCCCTGCCGTTCGTATCCGGGCCGAGCACGCCGACATCGAGTGCCACGATCAGCATCGCCGATCCGATCAGTAGAAAGACGCCCAGCGTACCCTGTGATCGCAAGACTGCAGCGATCACGAACGGCACAAAGATCGAGCTAAAGCGGCTCCAGGAGTACACGAAGCCCACTGCCTGCCCGCGAATGCGCGTGGGAAAGAGTTCGGCCTGATAGGAGTGATACGTCGCGGAGAACCAGGCGTTGGCCAGCGTGACGATGACGCCGAAGAAGACGATTGGAACCGCCGTGCGCACCTGGGCAAAGCCAAGCCCGGCGCCGGCAACCACCAGGGCAAGCACGACGATTTGCCATTTGCGTTGAAAGCGATCGGCAAAAAGCATTGCGAGTAGTGGGCCGAGCGGGTTGACGATTGCAATCAGAAACGAATACTGCAGCGAGTGTGTGAATTCGACGCCTTGATTGGCGAGAAAGATTGGGACCCACGAAGCAAAGCCGTAAAACGCGACCGCCTGCAACAGATTGAAGATGATCATCATGATCGTGCGCTTGCGGTAGGTGACATCGAAGATCGTTTTCAACGTGAAGATCGGGCCGGTCGCGGCGTGTTCGCTGCGCGCGGCTTGCCAGCGCGCGGAATCGGGCAGGCCGGGGCGCACGAACCAGATCACGACGCCGCCGAGCGTGCCGATTAACGCGACGAAGCGCCAGCCGTCGATGCCCGCGAAGGTGTGCGGCACCAGCAAATAGGCAAAGAGTGCCGCGGCGGGGATTGCCGAATAGCCGATCACTTGCGTGAACGCGATCCAGCGCCCGCGCTGTTCTTTAGGAACGATCTCGGAGACGTAAGCGTCGCTGGTCACGAGTTGCACGCCGATGCCCAGGCCTGCGAGAAAGCGCCAGAAGTCGATTGCGGGACCGCTCGGCATAAACGCCATGACCAGTGTGCAGATCGAATACCACACCAGTGAATACGTAAACGCCGCCTTGCGCCCGAAACGATCGGAGATGCCGGCGAAGAACAGCGTCCCGAAGAACATTCCGGCAAAGCCACAAGCGATGAAGCTGGCAAAGCCCTGCAGCGCGAACGGTGAGGGCGATGTTGCGCTGAACAGTCCCGCCCGAATCAACCCGAGCGAGATATACGCAGTCATGAAGAGGTCGTAGAGCTCGAACCAGCCGCCGACCGATATGCGCGCGACCGCGCCGCGGATGCTAGTTGCCACTAAGCGAGGACCGGCAGCGGCAGCGCGTCGCAGAAGGCGCGGTGCCAAGCCGCTTCAACGCGCGCGAGGGTCGGCTTTTCTACCACCGACGCGACGCAGCCGTCGGGGCGCACGATCAGGACCACCGGCGGTTTCACGTGCCACCGTTTCGGCGGCATCTCGACCCGTACATGCGGCAGATCCAAAGCAAGATCGCCGACGACAATCAAAATCGCTTCACCCGCGCGGCGCAGGTTGATCCGAGTCCCGTCGGCGAGGCGGAGATCGTCGATGCGCCGGCCGGCCAGGGGATGGCGATTGTCGATGATCGGCGAGGTGGTGTAGCGGCCGTTCAGCATGCCGATGCCGCGGCAGAGTTTACGCTGCATTCCGCGGCCGCGAATGGCGCGCGCGAACGTGCGCATCGCGAATTGACGCGCGCGCAACGGAAAGGTGATGCCGAAGCGGGTAATCCGGTCGGTCACGCGTTCGACCGTGTCGGTAATGATCTCGCGCCGCTCGGGATCGTAACTCGCAAGCAGCGGACCGGCGCAACGCTGCGCGCGAACGGCGAAGGCCAGCTTCCACGCAAGGTTCCCCGCGTCTTGAATCCCGGCATTCATGCCCTGGCCGCCGGCCGGGCTGTTCAGATGCGCCGCATCGCCCGCGAGCATGACGCGACCGACGACGAAGCGCTGCGCGTGACGCCGGTGGATCTTGAAGAGACTGCTCCACTGCGTCTCAAACGGTGCGTCGCCAAAGAGATCGCGCACGCGCTCGCGATGGGCGAGCGGCGAAAGCGCATCCTCGTCGCTGAGTTCCTTTGGAACCGACGCCATCACGCGCCAGGAACGGTCGTCGAACCGAATGGCGCCGCGAAGTCCGGGAAGGTCGAAGCGCACGCGCGCGGTTACCTCAGCCGGGATGTCCGCGTTGACCGTCTCGTCGCTTAGCACGACGCGCGTATCGTATGTAACGCCTTGCAAGGTGAGGCCGATCGCCGCTCGCACAACGCCGTGTGCGCCGTCGCATCCGACCACAAAGGCTGCTTGCAAACTGCCCGGTTCGCCTGCGCTGTCGAAAAAAATCTCGACGCCATCGGGGCTTTGCGAAAGGCCGGTTACGTTGCATCCGGTGCGAAGCTCACACCGGCTATTCGAGCTCACGAGGTCGCGCAGAATGCGCTCGGTGTGGTTCTGCGGCAGCATGAGCGCGCCCGGGTCGTCGAAGACGTCGTCGATCGAGGAAAAGTCGATCGTGACGAACGTCGCTTGCGTGCGCGCATTTACGCCGCGCAGCACCCGAGCAAACCGGCCCGCCTCGCGCAGTGGGGCGTAGGCCCCCCAATCACGCAGGATCTCCTGCGTGCGCGGCCAGATCACGGCCGCGCGCGACTCCCTGACCGGTTCGGGATTGCGTTCGAGGACGATCGAACGCGCGCCGTAACGCGCAAGTCCGAGCGCGAGGGCAAGTCCAACCGGCCCTCCACCGACGATGATTACCGGCGCGTCCACGCGAAGCTCGTTCGTTGCATGATTCAAGCGGTGTCCCATCTCTGGCTTCCTTTCACCCAGATGCAGTCCTTCGACGCGAGCGCGCGGACGTTCGTCCGCGGCGACGGTACGAGCCTGTACGATGCGCGCGGCCGGCGAGTCTTCGACGCTGTCAGTTCCATATGGACCATCATTCACGGGCACGCCCACCCCGCGATCGTCGACGCGATCGCGCTCCAGGCGGCGACACTGGATCATGCAACGACGCTTGGGGCGACCAATCTCCCGGCCGAGGCGCTCGCCGAAGCGCTGTGCGAATACTGCGAAACCGACTACGCCTTTTTTGCAAGTGACGGTGCAAGCGCGGTCGAGGCGGCAATCAAAATGGCACTCCACTATTGGCAGCATATGGGCGAGCCGCAACGCACCCGGTTTCTGCGATTGGTAGATGCGTATCACGGCGACACGACCGGGGCTATGAGCCTCTCGGGAATCTCGGTTTTCAAATCGCACTACGGTTCGATCACCTTCGAAACCAGAACCTACGAGCATGCCGACGATTTAAATGCAGACGATGTTGCGGCGGTCATCGTCGAGCCGATCGTTCAGGCGGCGGCCGGAATGCGCTTGGTCGCGCCGGAACGGTATAGTCCGTTGCGGGATTGTGCGCCGCTGGTCATCGTCGACGAGATCGCGACCGGTTTTGGACGCACGGGCACGATGTTCGCGTACGAGCAACTCGAGCTTCGTCCCGATCTGATCTGCTTGGGAAAAGGGATGACCGGCGGAACGCTTGCGCTCTCAGCGGTGCTAGCTCGAGAGCGCGTCTATCAGGCCTTTCTCGGAGCGCCGGAGGAGCACAAGCAATTTTTCCATGGGCACTCGTACGCGGGAAATCCGATTGCGTGCGCGGCCGCTCTCGCGTCGCTCGAACTCTTTGCGGTCGAAGGGACATTCGAGCGTGCCGGGAGCATCGAACGCATCGCTGCCGAACGCTCCGCGGTTCTCGGGGCGAATCCGGCGGTTAGAGAGATTCGCCAAGCCGGCACGATGCTTGGAATCGAATTGCACGATGTTGCTCGTGCATGGCCGGTCGCAAACGCGCTTTACGACCTGGGCCATTTCACGCGGCCCATCGGACCCGTCGTGCAACTCGTGCCGCCGCTTTCGTCGACCGATGGCGAGATCCACGATTTCTTCGATGCGTTTGCGGAAGCGCTGGAGCGTACGCGTTGAACTATTTAGACCGCGCATTGGTGTTGCTGGAAGAGATCCGCGCGCAAGGGCGATACCGGGAAGTACGCACGCACAGCTTAGCCGGAGCGCTCGATTTTTCTTCGAACGACTATTTGGCCCTCGCAACACATCCGCAAGTGGTCGAAGCGTTTCGCCGCGCAACGCGGGTGGGTTCGGGCGGCGCGCGTCTCTTGGGCGGAAGTCATCGCGAGCACTCGCTGCTGGAAGAAGAGTTGGCCCAGTGGCTCGGGCGCGAACGCGTGTTGCTCTTTTCGTCCGGTTACCATGCCGCGCTCGGCGCGATCGCGGTGCTGGCGCGAACGGTTGAGCGCATCTACTCGGACCAGCTCAATCACGCCTCGTTGATTGATGGCATCCGTGGTACGCATGTCGAGCGATTCGTTTACGCACACGGAACGCTGCCGCGGCGCGCACAGCGCGGCGGCGGCGCGTTGATCGTCACCGAGTCGATCTTCGGGATGGACGGTGATGCGATCGATCTGGAAAGCATGCTCGCCGACCTCGGCGATGACGACGTGCTCTTGATCGATGAAGCCCATGCCCTCGGCGTCACCGGCCCGAGTGGAACCGGACGAGCGTTTGCGCTGGCCGATCCGCGCGTCGTCGTGATGGGCACGCTTTCCAAGGCCTTTGGCGCGCAGGGCGGCTTCATCGCGGGTCCGGCGACACTGATCGAATTGCTCGTCAACCAGGCGCGTCCGTTTATCTTTGATACCGCGATGCCGCCCGCCGTGGCGCTCGCATCGCGCGTCGCGCTCTCGCTCATTCGCAAGGCCGACGTAGCGCGCGCGCAGCTGCATGACAACGTTCGCCGTCTGCGCGCAGGCCTGAGCGCCCTCGGGTATCCCACGATCGACGGACCCTCGCCGATCGTGCCGGTCGTGCTCGGAAGCGAAGAGCGAGCGGTGGAAATCGCAGGCGAGCTCGAAAGGAAGAGGATCTACGCGCCCGCGATCCGGCCACCGACCGTCCCGCCGGGGAGTTCGCGGCTGCGGCTTTCGGTGCGAGCCGATCATCAATCGGAGCACATCGACCTGCTCGTGCAAGGACTCGCGAAATGCATCGTTACTTCGTAACCGGTACCGATACCGATGTCGGAAAGACGCGTGTCACCGCGTCGCTGGCGCTCGCGCTCAAGAATGCCGGTATTACAGCGGCAATCGTGAAGTTCGTTCAGACGGGGCTTGCGCCGGGGATCCCCGGTGACGCGGCGCGTGCAGGCAAACTTGCCGGCGTGCGTTCGCTCGAACTCGCACGCTTCGAGAAGGCCGCGGATCCGTGGTCGGCGGCGCTTGCGTCCGGCCAGCCCGAAGTGCACGCGAGCGAACTGGTCGAGGCCGTTGCACACATCGAGAAGGGGCTCGTCACCGAAGGTGCGGGCGGATTGATGGTGCCGCTCAATGCGCGCGAGCACTTTGGAAACATCGCCGTGCTCGGGAAGTTCGATACGGTGCTCGTGATCGGGCTCAAGCTCGGCTGCGTCAATCATGCGCTGCTCACGGCCAACCAGTGCCAGCAGGCGGGGATCAGGCTCGTTGGTGCCGTGCTGGTCGAGCGCTGGGGGCCGACCGAAGATCACTACCGCGCCGACGTCGAGCGAACGCTGCAGGGAAAGGTCAAGATTCTTGGCATTCTGCCGTTTGACGAAGACGAGGCAGCTTCGGTAAAGACCGGTGCGCAGATCTTCGCCCCATACTTTACGTAACACGAGGATCCCCTTGCATCCGACCATAGCAAACGCGCGCGAGCGCGTACTAGACCGTGGACTCCCCGCCGATCGTGCGCTGCTCGAATCGCTTGCGCAGCTGCCGGACACAGACGTTCCGGATCTGCTCACGCTTGCTGACGACGTGCGCGCCGCGTGTTGCGGCAATGGAATCGCGGTCGAGGTCCTATACAACGCCAAGAAGGGCGGTTGTTCGGAGGATTGTCATTTTTGCTCGCAGAGCGCACGTTTTGCGAGCGACGTCGAGCCGGAAACCCTCGCGAGCGTCGAAGGATTCGTCGCTGCGGCGCGCGATGCGCATGGTCGCGGCGCCGGCGAATTTTGTATCGTCGTTGCGGTGCGCGGTCCCTCGGAGCGCCTACTCGAGCGCGTTTGCGAATCGGTGCGAGCGATCAAAGCGGAGCTGCCGCTCAAGGTCGCGGTCTCGCTCGGCATTCTACGCGAGGATCAGGTAGAGCAGTTACTTCGTGCAGGCGTCGACAAGGTCAATCACAACCTCGAGACCTCGCGCCGCTATTTCCCGTCGGTGTGCACCACGCACACGTTCGACGAGCGGATGAATACCCTGCAGCTCGTGCGCAGCGCCGGACTCGAGGTTTGCTGCGGCGGAATTATCGGCATGGGTGAGACCGTTGACGATCGCATCGACTTTCTCTGCACGCTCCAGGAACTCGCGCCCGAAGAAGTGCCCATAAACTTTCTTAATCCGCGACCGGGTACGCCCTTTCAGGACCGATCGCTGGTCGAACCGGTCGAGGCCTTGCGCTTCGTGGCGATGGCGCGCTTGGCGCTCCCGCGCGCGCTGGTCCGCTTTGCCGGCGGACGCGAGATTACGCTGCAAGGTCTTCAGGACTTGGGCATGCGCAGCGGCGCGAGCGGGATCGTGCTTGGAAACTACTTGACGACGGGCGGCCGCAGCGATCAAGATGACTTCGCGATGCTCGACCGGCTCGGCTTTGAAGTAATGGCGTGACTCGACTAGGAGTCTATTTGGTGCGCCCTAGGGGAGAGTTTTGCCTGACGTCATCTGTCGCGCACCACGGGTTGGGGGCCCCACGCAGCGCGTGGGGGGCGCGTAGGCTGGGCCGTAGCGCCTGCTAATGGACCAGACCAAGACCCCATATTTTCAAGCGTTGCTCGAGTACGTCGACTCGGGCGTTTTGCCGTTTCACACGCCTGGCCATATGCAAGGGCGCGGCGCAGAACTTTCGTTTCGTGAATTCGTTGGCGACAATATCCTAGCAATCGACCTCACGCCGATGCCCGGCATCGACGACTTGCTGCAGCCGACCGAGTCGATCAAAGAGGCGCAAGAGCTCGCCGCCGAGGCATACGGCGCCGATCATACATTCTTCTTGATCAACGGCTCGACCAGCGGCAATCAGTGCATGATGATGGCGGCGCTAAATCCGGGCGAGAAGATCGCTGTTCCACGCAACTCGCACAAGTCGATGCTTGGCGGACTCGTGATGAGTGGTGCGCATCCGATCTACATGCAGCCGGCGGTCGATCAAGAGATGCATATGGACAATGCCGTGACGCCGGAAACCGTCGCGCGCACTCTCGCCGAGAACCCCGACCTCAAGGCTATCTACATTGTTTCGCCGACCTACTACGGCATCGCCGCCGATCTCGAATCGATCGAGCGAATCACGCACGACGCCGGCAAGCTGCTCTTGGTCGACGAGGCGTGGGGGCCGCACTTTCAATTTCACCCGGCGCTGCCGATGTCAGCGACCCAAGCCGGTGCGGATCTCTCCATCAACTCTACGCACAAGATGCTCTCGGCATTTTCGCAGTGCGCGATGCTGCACCAGATCGGCGATCGCGTGCGTTTGGATCGCCTCAAAGCGGTCCTCAAGATGTTTCTTTCGACATCGCCGAATCTGCCGATGCTCGCCTCGCTTGACGTTGCTCGTATGCAAATGGCGACGCAAGGCGCAGCGCTCCTCTCGCAAACGATCGATCTCGCGCAAGAGACGCGCCGCCGGCTCAATGCAATTGACGGAGTCTACTCGTTCGGCGAGGAGATTCAAGGACGCGAGGGCGTCTTCGACTTGGATCCGACCAAGATGACGGTGCGCGTGACCGGTCTCGGGTACACGGGCTACGAAGCCTCCGAACTTCTCCGTAAACGCTATAATATTCAAGTCGAACTAGCCGACCTATTCAATATCGTTGCACTCTTTACGATCGGAACGACGCCCGAAGCCGCGGAACGGCTCATCAACGCCTTCGAAGAGATGGCGCGCGAGGATCGCGCGCTCGACATGTACGCACCGTCCGGCATTCTCGCGCAACGGCTCAAGCGCGGCACGTATAAAATGCCCCAGATTCCGCCGATGCGCATGCTCCCCCGCGATGCCTTTCTCGCCGACACCGAGATCGTGGACTTTCGCAAGTCAGCCGGACGCATTTGCGCTGAGACGATCTCGCCGTACCCTCCCGGCATCCCCGTGCTTTCGCCAGGTGAAGAGATCACGCCGGACCTCATCGACTACCTGCGCCTCGAGCTTAAGGCAGGCGTGCGTATTCAAGGCCCCTACGACGACGTGCTGCGCAAGATCCGCGTAGTCGTCGAGTAGGAGGGTCCTACCCGCTACATTGTGGTTGCCTAGGCGCTCGACCCAAGATGTGGGAGGGCCCCTCCCCTACTGTGGGTAAGTATCCACAATAATCCGCAGGATGCGGATGGTCACCCTTGGAGGCGAGGAACGCGTTGGCCGTTAAAGCGCAGTCCGTTTCCCCGAGCTGGGAACTCTCACAGCTCCTCGACATCTTCCCACTCCCCATCCGACAGTCGCTCGTGCGACTCCACAATCTTGAAGACATCATCGAAGTCGTGCTCGACTTGGGCCGTCCGCCCGAGGCGCGATTTGCGAATGACTTTCGATATCTGTCGGAAACGCCGGTAACCAACGAAGACATCGGGCACGTCTGCTCGCGAATTTCGCAATTCGGGCCTGATAATCGTGCCGGCATCGAACAGACGCTGCACCGCATAAGCGCGATACGAAATCGTCAAGGCAAAATCGTTGGCCTTACGTGCCGCGTCGGCCGTGCGGTGTACGGCACGATCGATATCTTGCTCGATGTGTTGCGCAGCGGCAAGTCGATTTGCTTGCTCGGACGTCCAGGCGTCGGCAAAACGACGATGCTGCGCGAATGTGCGCGCATACTTTCGGAAGACCGCAAACGCGTCGTGATCGTCGACACGTCGAACGAGATCGCCGGCGATTCGGATATTCCGCATCCGGGCATCGGCCTCGCGCGCCGCATGCAAGTTGCCGATCCTGCGCTGCAGCACGCGGTGATGATCGAGGCCGTTGAGAATCACATGCCTGAAGTGATCGTCATCGATGAGATCGGAACCGAAATGGAAGCCGGGGCAGCACGCACGATCGCTGAACGCGGCGTGACGCTCATCGGCACGGCCCACGGACAGACGCTCGAAAATCTCTTGATGAATCCGACGCTCTCGGATTTGCTCGGCGGCATCAGTGCGGTGACCCTCTCGGACGAGGAAGCACGTCGTCGCGGCACACGCAAAACGGTCCTCGAACGCAAGGCGCCCCCGACCTTTGACCTGCTGGTCGAGATCCAGGATCGCGATCGTCTCGCGATCCACAAGAACGTCGCCGAAGTAGTCGATGCCCTGCTACGCGGCTACCAGCCGCAGCCGGAAATTCGTCAGCGCACGGCGAGCGGTGACGTGGCGATCGTGCAAGAAGCCGATACCGAGTCGATGCCGCAGCTCACCGAGTCGCTCGAGCACCATCATCACGAGCAGCACGATGAGTCGGTTGACAAGCCGCTCTTGATCTTCCCGTACGGCGTTTCGCGCAACAAGATCGAGCGGGCGGTGCACAACCTGCGCATCAACGCCTCGATTGCGCGGAATTGGGACGATGCCGACGTGGTGCTCACGCTCAAGACGCTCGAGCGCAAGGGCCAACCCAAGCTCAAACAGATCGCGTCCGACAACGTGCCGATCTACTCGATCAAGACCAATACGACGACCCAGATCCAAAGCGCGCTCCGCGACGTCTTCAATCTGGGCTCGATCGATCACGAAGAGATCGCGCTGCGCGAGGCCGAGGAGGCCGTCTATCAGGTGCTGCTCACCAATTCCGCGATCGAGCTTTCGCCGCAGACATCGTATGTGCGCCGCATGCAACATCAGCTCGCGGAGAAGTATCGCCTGCAATCACGCAGCACCGGCCTCGAACCGAACCGGCGCGTCCGAATATTTAAAATAGCGGACTAACGTCCATAAGGGCCCACCTACGTCGTCGAGCCGGGGATTCGAGTGCAAAGCACACTTCATCCCCGGCTCTTCTCGTATATGGACCCTTCCGAACGCTAGTCAGATTGCAGTAATCTCGCCGTCTTCGCCGACAAGAAACCGCGTGTCGAAGGCGAGCATTTCCTCGCCACGTTTGACGCGACTGTGGACGTTGAAGCGGTGCGCCGGCTTCTGTCCCGGACGATTCACCAAGCCGCCGTAGAACAGTTTGAGGAGCGGCGTCTGGCCGGGCTTGGGCGCCTCGAGTTTGTTCTGGGCTACCAACATGCTGATAATCTTCTGCTGTAGCGCCATCGGTAGCAGACGGTACGCGTCGTCGACCTTCTCGCTCGGCTCTTGATTCTGCATCTTACGCCGGTCGCTCTCGGGCTCATCGTTGACATAGCGAACGATCGCGTCCCAATCGTCGGCGGCGATTCCCACGAATTCGCACATGTAGCTGTGCCACGTCGTGCCTTGGTGCTGCACCTGATCCGAACGCACATGTTTGACGCGAAGGGGAATGTTGCGCTCGCGCACGCGGGCGATGATGTTAAAGGAGTTTGCCGTGACGGGCTCCTGCAGGATGAACATTGCGCCATTCGGCGAGATCTCGAGGCCCACGCCGGATTTGAGCATGTTCGGGTCGCTCGGATTCGGCTGATACCACAAGTGATAAGCGCCGGCTTTCCGCTTGTACTGACGCCGGTCGCCGGCGCGCCCGAGAAACCACTCGATGAGGTCGCCGAACATGGAGCTGGGAGATGACATACAAAGCCGCTCCGTCGAATAACGATCCGTGCCATTTATCACGGTCGAAGGCATTGAAGGCTCCGGCAAGAGCACGCTCGTGGCCGGCCTTTCCGAACGATTACGCGCTATGGGTAAGGAAACCATCGTGACCCGCGAGCCGGGGGGGACACCGGCCGGCGACGCGATCCGTCGCATCTTCCTCGAACCGGGCTTGCCGGTGGCCCCGCTGACGGAGGCGCTGCTGCTCAATGCTGCCCGCGCGCAGCACGTGGTCGATCTGATCGAACCGGCGCTTCGCAGCGGCGTGATCGTCCTGTGTGACCGCTTCGTTGACTCGAACCTGGCCTACCAGGGCTATGGGCGCGGGATCGACCGCTCATTCTTGCAAGAGCTTTGCGACACGGCGACCGGGGGTCTGGTCCCGAATCTGACCTTCGTCCTGGATTTGCCCGTCGCGATTTCGCGCGAGCGTGTAGCCGCGCGCAACGGCGGCGCCGGCGATCGCATGGAGCGCGAAGACCCGGCGTTTTACGAGCGCGTGCGTCACGGCTTTCTCGACCTTGCTCGAGCGTCGTCGCGCTATCACGTGCTCGACGCGACCAAGCCTCCCGAGGAATTGATCGCGCAGGCGTTCCAAGTGCTCAGCGGCGTGTTCGCGTGAGCGAGTTGCATTTCGACGTACTCGGAGCGCAGGGACCGAAGACCTATTTTGGCCGGATGACGCCGGCGTCGCTCGCACACGCGTATCTCTTCAGCGGGCCGCCCGGTGTCGGGAAAAAGACCTTTGCCACGCGCCTCGCGCAATCGCTGCTTTGTGAGACTCCCAAGGAAGGCGTGCTGGGCTACGACGGCACGTGCTATTCGTGCCGCCTCTTTGCGAGCGAAGGCGCGCGCCATCCTGATTTTTTGGAACACACCGGTATTCTCAAGATCGGCGACGCTGACGCCGCGATGGGATTCTACGAAGGCGAGGATCTGACGGCGCGCGATCTCGTACGCCAACTCTCGATGCAGTCGTACAGCGGCGGAATGCGCGTGTTGCTGCTCGGGGACATCGACTTCGCTACGCACCACGCGGCCAACGCGCTGCTCAAGTTCTTCGAGGAGCCGCCGCGCGGCGTGGTGCTCATCCTCACTTCGCCCACGCCCGGGCGCTTGCTCCCGACGATTCGCTCGCGCGTGATCGAGTTGCGCTTTCCATTGCTCGCACAAACCCAAGTGCGTCAGATTCTGTTGGACATGGGCTACGACCAGGAGCGCGCGCATCTCGGTGCGTCGCTCGGTCAGGGGAGCGTGACGCGCGCGATAGCCGTGCTCGGTGATGATGACGAGACGCTACGCTCGCAGATTGCTGCATGGTTCTTTCGTGTTGCGCGGGGCGAGACGCCGGAGGAAGGCTGGGCGAGCCGAGAGACGCTCGACGAGGGATTGGAGCTGGTCAAAACGCTGGTGCGTGACTGGACCGCGCTCGCCGTCGCGGGCGATCGCGCAACTGTGATCAGCGTGGACTATGCAACCGAGTTACGCGCGCTTCCGGCGTTGCCGCCGGCCGAAGCCATCGCCATGTTCGGCAAACTCGACGATGCGCAGCGTCTCGCGCGGACCAACGTCAGCCCGACTATGGTCAGCGAACTCGTGCGCATGGCGCTCACCGGGAAGGCCTAATAGAAGCCGCGGAACGCGGTTTCGTCGTAGGTGACGGCAAACGGAAACGCGAGATACGCGAGCACGATCGCGTTCAAGACGGCAAGGCCGATCAATGTGGCGATCGCGCCATATGGAGCGATTAGCGGTACGATGAGAAACGACGGCACGTAGATCCAGAGTGCGACGAAGACGATCGCGAGAATGAGGCACGCAAGCCAGTTGGCGCGCACCGCGCGAATCGATCCCGAGAGCGCGAGGCTGCCGGGAAGGCCGCCGATCGCGGCCGCCGGGATCGTCATGATCAAGAAGAAATAGGCAATCGCCTGCAGCACGTACGATAGGGCCGCAATGCCCAAAAAGCCACCGAGGTAGCCGGCGAACCAGGTGACGAACTGAAAGCCGATCGCGGCAAGGAGAATACCGCCGGCCTTGCGGCGCGCCTCCTCCCACGCATCGTCAAAGCCCGCGCGATAGCCGCGCGCAATGTTGTTGGCCTGAATGACCGCGACGCCGAATGCAAACAGATACACGATCTGCACAACGAAGCCGAAGAGCCCGCCGCCAAGCCCGCCGAGCGGATCGGTGAAGAGTCTGCTCCAGTAGTTGAGCAGCATATCGATCAGCGCGGCGAGCAGCGGCCACGCGAGAATCGATGGATGGCGCACGAGATGGACCAGCGCCTGCCCGTAGATCGCGACGTTGACGCTCGGTCCACTACGGCGCATTAGGGAGCCTCCGAGGAAGCTGCTGCACCGATCGCGAGGTGCGCGCACTCGCCCGAAGGGTTTGAGAAAGAATGCGCCATCTGCGTCGTCGCTCGGTCGGTCACATACCGCCGAGGGTATGCTCCCTCGCGCTCTTCTAGCATCTGTCGCATTCTTTCATCAAACGATCGGTACATGAACTTCCTCGGAGGCTCCCTCTAACCCCGCGCTCCGGCGAGGGCATGATGACACGAGCAATCGGCCTTCAGATCGATCCGCTCGACGATCCGGCCGATCGCGTTTTTCACGCGGTCGTTGTTCTTCTTGAAGACTTCCATCACTTCGTGATGCGAGACCGGTGCGATGCCATCGATGCCGACGTCGTAGTCGGTGATCAGCGAAATGTTCACGAAGCAGATCTCGAGTTCGCGCGCCAAGTATGCTTCGGGATATTGGGTCATGTTGATAACTTCCCACCCTTGGCTCTGAAACCACTTCGATTCCGAGCGCGTCGAGAAGCGCGGTCCTTGAATGACGACCACGGTTCCACGTTCGTGCGTTTCGATGTCGAGCGAGCGCAGCGCGTCGATGGCGATCGGTCGCAGCGTCGGGCAGTACGGATCGGCGAAGCTCACGTGAGTCGTGATCGGCCCATCGAAAAACGTGTCCTTGCGACCGCTCGTTCGGTCCACCAGTTGATCGCAGACGACCATCGAACCCGGCTTGACGGCCTTTTGCAACGAGCCGCACGCGTTGGGCGCGACGATGAACTTCACGCCGAGCGCTTTCATTGCCCACAAATTCGCGCGGTAGTTGATCAATTGCGGCGGAAAGCGATGATCCTTTCCATGACGCGGCAAAAAGGCAACGCGTTTGCCGGCGATTTCACCCAGTGCGACGCGGTCGCTGGGGGCGCCGTAAGGCGTCTCGATCCACACCTCGCGGGCGTTTTCGATCAGCGAATAAAATCCCGAACCGCCAAAAACGCCGATGTCGGCCTGTTCCGTTGTCTCCATAATCTCCATTTCTGTAAGCTTTGATTTGGCTCGGCCTCTTCGTCAGCGCGGTCCTCATTTGCCAAAGCAAACTTCGGACCTTGCTTCCTCGATCCAAACTAAATCAAAGCTTACATAAGTGCTATCTATTAAAGTCGGATGGCTTCAGATCGTCGAGGAATTTCTTGAAGCGCGACATCTCGGAATCGTCGACCGGCTTTTTGTCGGGTGTCGATTCCTCGAGCACGATCTTGTCGGTGACATAGATCGGGGCCTTCATGCGCAGCGCAAGCGCGATGCCGTCGGAAGGACGAGCATCGATCTCTTGCAACTCGCCGTCGTTGCGCAAAATCAGCTTGGCGTAAAACGTCGAGTCTTTGATGTCGTGAATAATGACTTGTTCCAACGTCGTCTCGAGCGACTCGAGAATGTTGCGCATAAGGTCGTGCGAAAGCGGCCGCGGTACCGGGGCGCCTTCGAGTGCCAGCGCGATCGCGGTAGCCTCGAATGGGCCGATGAGAATCGGCAGGTAGTGCGATCCGTCCATATCCTTGAGGATCACAACCGGATCGTGGGTAAGCAGGTCGATCCCGAGCTTGTCGACCTTCATTTGGCGCATCCGATGGTATCCGACACCCCCGCGGGATTCTCTTGCTACTCGGCAAGGGTGCGGGCGATACCCGCACGAACGCAAGGGCCCGCACCATGGCGCTATCCTGCGGTATCGTCGGCTTGCCCAACGTCGGCAAGTCCACCATCTTCAATGCCCTCACCCGTTCCGCGCAAGCGCTCGCGGCAAATTATCCGTTTGCCACGATCGAACCGAATGTGGGAGAAGTCGCAGTTCCGGACGACCGCTTAGCGGTGCTGCAAGCACTCGTTCACGGCGACCACATCGTTCCCGCAACCGTTCGCTTCGTCGATATCGCCGGGCTCGTGCGCGGAGCCTCGACCGGTCAGGGCTTGGGGAATGCCTTTCTTAGTCACATCCGCGAGACCGACGCGATCGCAATGGTCGTGCGTTGTTTCGAAGACGATAACGTGACGCACGTCGAGGGAAGCCCCGACCCCGTGCGCGACATCGAGATCGTCTCGATCGAACTTGCGCTTGCCGATCTTGCCACCATGCAGAAGCGACTTGACAAGCTCGAACGTGAGGCGCGTTCCAATCCCAAACGCCGCGGCGCGCTCGACGCCGCCCAAAACGTCGTGGCAGCGCTTGAAGCCGGAAAACCGGCGCGTAGTTTTCCGCCCGAAAGCCCGGAGCGCGAGATCGCAAACGAGTCCTTTCTGCTTACCGCCAAACCACAGCTGTATGTCGCGAACGTCGATGAAGCGCAGATCGGCAAGCCGGGCCCGTTGGTCGATGCCGTGCAAGCCGTGGCGAAGCAGGACGGTAGCGCCGTCGTCGTGTTGTCCGGCAAAATCGAATCCGAACTTGCTGGTCTCTCGGACGAGGAAGCGCAAGAGTTTTGCGCTGAGCTCGGCATCGAGCGCAGCGGTCTCGACGAGCTGGCGCTGCGTACCTACGATTTGCTCGGGCTCATGACGTTTCTCACCGCCGGCGAACAAGAAGTCCGTGCTTGGACCATTGCAAAAGGGACCAAAGCACCACAGGCGGCGGGCAAAATCCACGGTGACATCGAGCGTGGCTTCATTCGGGCCGAGATCGTTTCGTATAACGATTATGTCGAGTACAAGACCATGGCGGCCCTCAAGAATGCCGGCAAAGTCCGCGCCGAGGGAAAAGACTACGTGATGCAAGAGGGCGACGTAGTGAACTTCCTATTTAACGTGTAAGCTCGACTCGCTAGAGACACCAAGCGGCTAGATTAAGACGTTTATCGCATAACAGCTAAGCCGCACGATGCGGCTGAAGGTTGGGCTTTGCACCGCATAGCTTAAGCTTTGCGGCTGCAAAGCCGCACAGGATGTGCGACCGAACGCAGTTCGGACGAATCGTCCAAGGGAGTTGTATGTGGTTTCCCGTAGCCTTTGGGGTTTGATCTCCCCGGAGGCTGAAAATACTCTATGACCACTGCGGTACGCGAAGTCTCGGTTTTTGGAGACGGTATTGCCTACTTCAACGAGGCGGCCGATCTTCTCGAACTCGACTCGGGAATGCGAAGAATTCTCACGCATCCATCGCGTCAAATCATCTTCTCGATTCCATTCCAGCGAGATAGCGGCGAATTCGAAGTCTACACCGGTTATCGCGTTCAGTACAATTTCGCTCGCGGACCGGCCAAAGGCGGCATTCGCTACCATCCGGGAGTGACGCTCGATGAAGTGACGGCGCTCGCGTTCTGGATGACCTGGAAGTGCGCGGTCGTCGATCTTCCGTTCGGTGGCGGAAAAGGCGGGGTCACCTGCGATCCCTCGACCCTTTCGATGAACGAGCTGGAGCGCATCACGCGGCGATATGCCGCAGAATTAGTCGAGGTTGTCGGCCCCGATAAAGACGTCCCTGCGCCCGACGTCAACACCACACCGCAAGTCATGGCCTGGTTCATGGACACCTACTCGATGCACGTTCGACAGAACGTACCGGGCGTCGTGACCGGAAAGCCACTGGAGATCGGCGGTTCGCGCGGACGCGTGGAGGCGACCGGACGAGGCGTGACGATTTGCGCGCTCGACGAGATGCACCAGATGGGGCTGCTGCCCGAGCAGACGCGGGTCGTCGTGCAAGGCTTCGGTAATGTCGGGCTGTATGCAGCCAAGCTCTTTGAAGAGCGCGGCTGCAAAGTCTGCGGCATCTCCGATGTCACCGGCGCGTTCTACAATAAAGACGGCATTGACATTCCGCTCGCGATCGATCACGCGGTCAAGAATCGCGGCCTCGAAGGATTCAAGGGCGGCGATCGGATCAGTAACGCCGAGTTGCTCACCGCCGATTGCGACGTGCTCGTTCCCGCGGCGCTGGAGAAGGTCTTCACCTTGGAAAACGCGTCGAAGGTCAGGGCCAAGCTGATCGTTGAGGGTGCAAACGGCCCCACGACGCCCGAAGCCGATCGCATCTTCAAGCAGAACGGCATCGTGGTCATTCCCGACATCATGGCCAACGCCGGCGGCGTGACCGTCTCGTACTTTGAGTGGGCCCAAGACCGCATGGGCTACTTCTGGAAAGAAGCCGAAGTCAACGAGAAGCTCGAGGACGTGCTGCTCACCAATCTGGCCGAACTGCGCGTAATCAAGAACGCGCGCAATTCCAACTTTCGTACTGCGGCTTACGCACTCGCGATCGACCGCGTCGTGCGGGCGCTCAAGCTGCGTGGCATCTACGCCTAGCCCTAGGTAAGAGAGAAAAGAGCCCGGGCGATTGCCCGGGCTCTTTATTTGGTAGCCGCACGATGCGGCTGAAGGTTCGGAGCACATGATGTGCGACCGCCCATCGGGCGGACGAACCGTCTAGGGTAGAGGAAATATGGGTTCGCCCAGCGCCGCGTCGATATTCGTTCCGTTATACGGATCGGCCGCAGCGATCGCATTGAGCTGCGCGTTGGTAATCGTCGGGATCGTCATCCCAAACGCTGTGTCGGCCGTCTGTATGAAGGTGTTCGCGATAACCGCGTAGCCCAGATTCGATGGGTGGAGCCCGTCCCACGTCACAAGGTTGCCGCCGAACTGGAACGTTGCCGAGGGTGCACCGGGCTGAATCGTATCGAGATTCGGTGCTGAACCCGGAACCGTCAACGACGGCGCTAGGGCCGAGAAGGTCGCGTTGATCGGCACCAGCGCAACGCTGGATCCCGATCCGCTTGCCACTGCGTCGATCACTCCGTTGTAGCCGGCGTTGAGTTGAGCAACTTGCGTCGCGAACGCGGGCGTGAGGTAGTAGGCGCCCAGGCCACTGCCCGTTCCGCTGGGATCGAGTTGCGGCGTGAGGCAGGTCGACGGTGATGCCGAGCAGCCTTGCACGATTGCGAGGAATCCGCTCTCGGTCAGATATCCGCCGGTCGTCACGCCGTATTTCGTCGCGACGTAACTGGAGATCGCGGTCGCCGCGGCGGTCGCGCTTCCGCCGAGTGCAGGTGTCAGCAGCGTCGCAAGATCGGCGATCAGGCGATTGCCTTGCGGGAAGAACTGTGGCGACGACAGCACGTTGGGAAGATCGGCAATGAGGACTTTCGTGCCCTTGGCCGTGAGCGCTTTGATGATTTGTGTGAGATCCGCTTGCATTTGCGTCGGCGAATCGCTCGCGACCGGATTGCCGCCCGAGAACGAGAACTTGAGCACGTCGTTTGCGCCGAGCCACACCGTGGCCAATTTCGGCTGCAGTGCAACGGCCACGTTCAACTCGGTTAGTTGGGAAACCGCCGTATTGAGATATGCGCCCATGACCGGGTAAAACAGCGCGCTTTCGCCGGATACCAGCGACTGCAAGCCGCCCGACGTCGGGTCGTTTGCGATCACTTTGTAGCCGCAGTTCGGCGCATTGGGCGGACCCGTGAGCGGACCCGTCATCGCGACGGCTTCATGCATCGTGATGCCGGGAACCCCGAGGTCGAGGTTCTGCGTATTCGCAAGCCGCGTACTGGCGTAAGCAGTCGGCGAATATGCCGCGTCGTTGAATGCGTCGCAACCCGAGTGCGTGCTCGCGAAGAGCGACGTGGCATTGATGACCAGTTGCGAGGCGAGGCCCGGCCCTGCGATGAGCGGGAGTGGCGAGGTCGCGGGGACATACATGCTTGCCGCCGGCACGCCGGTCAGTTGCACGTAGATGTCGGCCCAGAAGCCGTTCTCCTGACCCGGTGGCACCGCGCCACCCGGATATGCCGAAAGCGGTGAGGTCACTAACGGGTTTGCTTGACCGAGGAAACCGCTCGACTGATATCCGGCGGTGAGGCTGTCGCCGATGCCGACAAGCGGCGTACCGCCGGCCGGTGTGACGATCGGCACGGGAGCGATAGTCCGCGGCGTACCGCTGCTGCCCCCTCCGCAAGCGGCGAGTGCCGTTAGCGTGAGGATCGCGAGCGGACGCGAGAGATCGTTGAATTTCATTGCGTATACCCCAATCCTTAAATGGGAAGAACGACGGGCGAACCGACGCCGAATTGTACTTGAATTTGCGTGGCCTTAAGGCCGCCGACCGCCGGAACGGTGTTGTTCGCACTGCACGGCAGTCCGTAGCACTGCAAGTACTTCACGCCGTAGGGGCTGTAGTTCGACGGTCCGCCGCTGTTGAGCACAACTTGCACGAATTCGTTCTTACCCAAACGCTGCGTGGCGCCGAGGAAGTACGCCATCAAGTGTTGCGGGTACGGATCGGTCGGCAGGTAGTCGCGCGAAGCCTGCGGCTCGAGGAAGAGGCGTAGGGTCTTGTTGACGTTGTATTCCAGGTAGAGCACCTGGTAGAGCTGTGCCGTGTTGGTTTGATTCACGCCGTTTAGGTGCGTCAGCCACGTCGGCGCAACGGTGAACGTTCCGAACATGCGCGACGTCTTGAGAAACGGGACGGTGACGGCGACCGAGTCGTATTGCGCGCTGCGCGTCGGCACGCCGGTGACCGGTTGTCCGTTGAGCGGGTTTACGAATGGCACGACGTCGGTTCCGTTACCCGACTGGTTGATCGTCGACCAGCGCGACACATAGGTCGGCGACACGACGATGGGGAGCGCGCGGCCTCCGATGTTTCCAACCAAGAACAGTTGCTCGTAGCTGAGCAGCAAGAAGCGATCCTTGGTCGTGAGGTCGAGTTGCGGATTGGTTCCGGGGCAGCTTCCAACCGCGGTTGTGCCGAGGCTCTGACAGCCGGCGTTGGGGAAGCCCGGCGGCAAATACACGGGTACGGTCCCGCTGTTAAACCCGTACGGGTAGTGCTGCAATTCATAGTACGATGCGACGACGCGCGACTTCGGACTGAATCCGTACGACGCCATGCCGTCAACACCGCCCTGCAGCCACTTGCCTTGCGCGGTTCCGATGTCTCCCCACGGATAAGCGATCGAGAAATCGGCGAAATAGGTAAATCCGGTTGGTAAACCCGCTTGCGCGGAACCACCGACGGGTTGCTGATTGACCGGAGGAACTTGCGCGAGCGTCGACTGCGTACTGTCTTGTCGTTTCGTTGCAGTCTTCGATTGTGCTTGTGCATCCATGGCGTTACGAATCGCCGTATTGGCCCCGCTCACCACACCGGTTGCGAGGGCTTGGCTTTGGTCGGCCTGTGCAGGCACGACGGAAAGACCGAACGAGAGGGCAACCAGAATTGCCGCGCTCGTCCGGGTGAGGCTTTTGAGCATAGACGTCTCCAACTCGAGGTCCGGACTATTAAAAGTATCAGGTTCCGGCTCGCGACCACTTCGGGCCGTGAAATTAAAACCCTTATGCCTAGCTAGGAATCGCGGGCGCTTCGGGTGCTCGGTCTACAACATTTCCGCGCGGCTTACCATCAACGTGGCTGGTTCCGCGAAGCTCGAGACTCTTGATGATGACGTAGAGCACCGGCGTGATAGCCAAATTGAGGAACGTCGAGAGCAACATGCCGCCAAAAACGACCGTTCCGAGCGAGTGCCGCGCCGCGCTGCCCGCGCCGCTTGCAAAGACCAGCGGTAGAACCGCGATGATGAACGCGATCGAGGTCATGAGAATCGGGCGAAGCCGCGTCTGCGCGGCGCGCAGCGCCGCGGTCACGACGTCGGCACCCGCACGAATCTGCTGGTTCGCGAATTCGACGATCAAAATCGCGCTCTTACTCGCAAGACCAATCAACATCACGTAACCGACTTGCGCATACACGTCTTGCGCAACGTTGGCATAGAGCAGCGGTAATGGTATGTGCCGCAGGTTGATAAAAGCTAACGCGCCGAGCAACGCTGCGGGCACCGCAAGGAGCACGATGAGCGGATCGACCCAGCTTTCATACTGCGCCGAGAGCACGAGATAGACGAAGATCAGGCCCAGCAAGAAGATCAACGCGCTCTGCGCGCCGGCCGCGATCTCGTCGAGCTGCAGGCCCGACCACTCATAGGTAAGCCCCTTGGGCAGCACCTTCGCAGCGATCTGCTGCGTCGCGTCAATTGCCTCACCCGAGCCGTGGCCCGGCGCCGAATTGCCGTTGATCTCGACGTTGCGATAGAGGTTATAATGTGTGATTATCGGCGCGGTCAGGGTCATCTTCTCGTTGACCATCGCGCTGAGCGGCGTCAACCCTGCGCCGGTAGCGTTGGTGTTTGACGTCGGGCTTATTGGTGTGCCCGTCGTTGCGGAACGCACGGATAGGTATTGCAGCGCCGCGGGGTCGTTGCGATATGGTGCATCGGCTTGGACGATCACCTGCCACGAGCGGTTCAGGTAGGTGAAGTTGTTTACATAGAGAGACCCGAGATCAACCTCCATAGTGTTGAACACGTCGTTGAGATTTGCGCCAAACGACTGGACCTTGTTGCGGTCCACGTTGACTTCAAGCTGCGGCGAGTTGATCCGGAACTGCGTGAACACTTGCGAGAGGCGTGGATCTTGCGCAGCCGCGCCCATGATCGCATAGGCCGATCCGGCGAGCGCGGGCAAGCCGAGATTTGCGCGATCCTCGAGCTCGAATTGGTAGCCGCCGAAACTGCCGACGCCATTGATCGCGGGCGGATTCAAGGCGAAGATCAGTGCTTCGGGGACCTGCATGTAGAATGCGCCGTTGAGCCGGCGGAGCAAACCGCCGACCGAATGTTGCGGACCTTTGCGCTCGCTCCAGGGTTTGAGCAGGGTGAAGATGATGCCGCGATTCGACGCCGACCCGGTGAAACCGAATCCGGTGACGTTAAAGACGTGCAGCACCTCGGGTTGCGCGCGGATGATCTTTTCGGCTGTGATCGCGATTTGCTGCGTGGTCGCAAGTGCGGTTCCCTCAGGCGCTTGCACGATCGTGATGAAGTAGCCTTGATCTTCATCCGGAATGAAGGCTGTCGGCGTCGAGCGGAACAGCAATGCGGTGAGCCCGAGGGCAAGCAAGAACACGCCGAACACCGGCCAGCGCCAGCGGAAAAGCTTTGGCAACGTTCGCGCATACCAATCGCGGAAGTTATGCAAGCCTACGTTGAACCAGCGGAAGAAGCCCCAATTCGATTCGGTATCGCCTTGGAGCAACCGCGCTGCGAGTGCCGGTGCGAGCGTGAGCGCTTGAAAAAGCGAGATCACAATTGCTGCCGTGATCGTCAGTGCAAACTGTTTGTAGAGCTGACCGGTCGTGCCCGGAAAGAACGCGACCGGGAAAAAGACCGAGAAGAGCACGAGTGACGAGGCAACCACGGCGCTCTGGATCTCGCGCATCGCAGTTATTGTCGGTGCCGTGCCGGACGTCTTATCGGCCTCCATGTGACGCGCGATGTTCTCGATCACGACGATAGCGTCGTCAACGACGAGACCGGCGGCAAGCGTCAACCCGAAGAGCGTAACCGTGTTGATCGAAAAGCCGAAGATCTTCATCACGAAGAACGCGCCGATCAGTGAAACCGGAATCGTCGCTGCCGGGATCAGCGTGGCCTTCGGATCCTGCAAGAAAAGGAAGATCACCAAAATGACGAGGACCACCGAGAGCACAAGCGTGGTCACCACTTCCTTGATCGATTCGCGCACAAATAATGTTGTGTCGAATGCGACCTCCCAGGTGATGCCCTCCGGGAAGTTGGTTTGCAGCTGCGCCATCTTCTGTCTGACCAAATCGGCGGTCTGAAGTGCGTTGGCATCGGGATACTGGAGTACGCCCATGCCGACGACATTTTCGCTGCCGTCGAATCGCAGGTCGATCGAGTAGTCCTGCGCGCCGAGCTCGATGCGTGCGACGTCGCCTAACCGCGTGAAGCCGCCGTTTGGATTGGCGCGCAGAATGATGTTTGCAAACTGATCTGGCGAAGAAAGCTGTGTGAGTGCGTCGATGGCGTAGGTGTACTTCTGAGTGGGCGACCCCGGCGCGGCCCCCACGCTGCCGGCAGCGACCTCGACATTCTGCTCTTGGAGCGCAGTGATGACATCGGTGCTAGCAAGTCCTTGGCCGGCGAGCTTCTGCGGGTTGAGCCAAATGCGCATCGCGTACTGGCGCTGGCCGAAGATGCGCACCTGCGACACGCCCTGGATGCGCGAGAGGTCATTGACGACATTGAGCTGTGCGTAGTTGCTCAGAAACAGTTTGTCGTACTTTGGGCTATTCGACTTGAGCGCAATACCCATGACAAACGCGCCTGAGTTTTTCGAAACCGTCACGCCGACTTGCTGCACGGTTTGCGGTAGCAGGCCGACCGCCGACTGCACGAGATTCTGCACGTCGGCGGCGGCGATATCTAGATTCGTGCCCAAGTTAAATGTCGCGGTGATCGTCGAAAGGCCTTGCGCGCTCGTCGAGCTGATATATCGAAGGCCTTGCGCTGAATTCACCGCGGTCTCGAGCGGGTTGGTGACCTGTGCTTCAACGGCTTCCGGGCTGGCGCCGACGTAGCTTGCGGTTACCGTCACGACCGGCGGCGCGATCTGCGGATACTGATCGATTGCGAGCGTCGGCAACACGACCAATCCAGCGATCAGTATGATGATCGAACAGACCGCGGCAAAGATCGGGCGGAAAATGAAAAAGCTGCTCATTATCCCTCGAAGGCTTGCTCGGCGTGATAAGAGCTGCGTGAGAGCGGGCTCGAGACCACTTGATGGAATCCTTTGCGCTCTGCAAGCTTACCCAACCGCTCGAACTTTGCCGGCGTCACGAACTCGACAACCGGGAGATGTTTTTTCGTCGGCTGCAAGTACTGGCCGAGCGTGAAGATGTCGACACCGACCGCGCGCGCGTCTTCCATCGAACGCTCGACCTCTTCCTCGGTCTCGCCTAAACCGATCATGATCGAGGTCTTGGTGAAGCGCTCGGGGGCGCGGGCCTTGGCGTGAGCGAGGATTTTCAACGATTGATCGTAGCCGGCTCGCTTGTCGCGAACCGCCGGCGTCAGGCGGCGTACGGTTTCGAGGTTGTGCGCGAAAACGTCGGGGCGAGCATCCATCACAATATCGAGTGCTCTCAAGTCGCCGCGATAGTCGCCGCTGAGGATCTCGACTTTAGATCCCGGCACGCGCTCGTGGATCGCACGCACGGTGTTAGCGAAGATCAGCGCGCCGCCGTCGGCGAGGTCGTCGCGATCGACCGCGGTGAGCACGAGGTACTTCCAGCCGAGGTCGCGCACCGCATCGGCGACGCGAACGGGTTCCATCCAATCGACGATGCCTTTGGGATTGCCGGTCTTCACGTTGCAGAAGCGGCACCCGCGTGTGCAGGTGTCGCCCAAAATCATAATGGTGGCAGTACCCGCTCCCCAGCACTCGGCGATGTTCGGGCAGGCCGCCTCTTTGCACACGGTGTTAAGCGCGAGGGTGTTGACCTTGGCGCGGACGCGTTCGTAGTCTTCGCCCGACGGCAAGGCAACGCGAAGCCAATCCGGCTTGCGTACCCTGTCACCCTGAGCTTGTCGAAGGGTTACTAAATCGATCTCAATTGCCATGATGTGCTGCACCCTTCGACAGGCTCAGGGTGACAGAGAATTCCCGCTCCAACGCCTCAATCAAGACGGGTTTGACCTGGTCGATCGTGACATGTTCTCCGATTTCGTGCGAGATCGAGGTGATCCCGCGGTCGGTCAGCCCGCACGGGTTGATCAGGCGGTCGTAGTCAAGAGCGGTCGAGACATTGAGCGCGATGCCGTGCAGCGAGACCATCTTTTGAACTGCAAGGCCAATTGCACAAATCTGGTTGCGCCCGACCCACACCCCGGCGTGTTCGCTCCAGCGCTCGGCGGCTATGCCGAAGCGCGCGACGGCCGCGATCACGGCACTTTCAAGCGAGCGCACCAGCGGCACGATCTCGCGAAAACGCTCGAGCTTGCGAATTGGGTAGACCACGAGCTGCCCCGGGCCGTGGTAGGTGACGTCGCCGCCCCGCTCGATCTCGACCAGGTCGACGCCTTGCGCGGCGAGCAGTTCGGGCGAGAGCAAGACGTTGTCTCGCTTGGCTTGCCGCCCGAGCGTGATCACCGGGGTATGCTCGACCAGGATCCAGGTATCGGGATCCCGACCCTCCCGCACGGCCGCGTGGAGCGCATGCTGAATATCCCACACCTCCCGATACGGTCGAACGCCGAGGTCGAGAAGCCGCGCCGCTCTGGGGCTACTTCGCTCCGACTGGAGTCTTTGGTTTGGGATTGACAATATGAATTGCTTTGCCGTGCGCGGCCTCGGCCGCGTCCATGATGGACTCGGTCAAGGTCGGATGGGGATGTATCGAAAGGCCTATGTCCTCGAGTGTCGCGCCCATCTCGAGCGCGATCACACCTTCGCCGATCAGTGACTCGGCTTGCGGCGCGACGATGTGCATGCCGAGCAGCAAATCGGTCTTCGCGTCGCCCACGAGCTTGATCAATCCGTCGGTCTCATTCATCGTGCGCGCGCGTCCGCTCGCGGCGAGTGGGAACTTGCCGATGCGCACCTCGTAGCCCTTGGCCTTGGCCTCTTCTTCGGAATAGCCGATCGTTGCGACCTCGGGATCTGTGTAGACGCAGTTTGGAATCGCAATCGGATCGAACGCCGCGGACTTATCGCCAGAGATAACCTCTGCGGCAACGACGCCTTGTTTCATTGCACGATGCGCGAGCAGCGGCTGACCGGTCACGTCGCCGATGGCGAAGATGTTCGAGACCTTCGTGCGGCACTGCGCGTCGACCGCGATGAAGCCCTTATCGTCAGTTGCAAGGCCGGCCGCAGCGAGGTTGAGCGTGTCGGTGACCGGGCGCCTTCCGACCGCAACGAGCACCATGTCGAACTCGCGTGTTTCGTCCTTCCCGTTCGTGCCTTCGCCGTTGATCGTGGCCTTGACGATCTTGCCGGCTTTCTCGACCTTCGCGACTTTGGTGTCGAGCATGATCTCGACGCCTTGCTTTTTCAGGATGCGGCCGAGCGTTTTGGAAATCTCGATATCCGTGCCGGTAAGAATTTGCGGAAGAGCCTCGACGACCAGCACCTTGGCGCCGACCCGCGTATACACAGTCGCAAATTCGAGACCGATGACGCCGCCGCCCACAATGAGCATGTTCTTCGGGATGCGCTTCATTTGCACGGCATCGTCGGAGTTGATGATGTACTCACCATCGTGCGGCCACGCTTTGACGTCTATCGGAGCCGAGCCGGTTGCAATCACGACGCTTTGCGCCTTGACCGTGTCGGTGCCGCCGTCTTTGTTCTTCACGACGATCGTAGTCGGATCTTTGAAGCTGGCGTCACCATACAAGAATTGGACGGTGTTGGCTTTGAATAGCGTCTTGACGCCGTTGACGTTGGCGCTCACGACGTCCGTCTTGAATTTCGCGACGCCTTCGCGATCGACATCGGCCTTGGGAACCTTCAGCCCGATGTCGGCGGCGTGGTCGATATGCCGGATCACTTCGCCGACGTGCAGCAGGGCTTTGGTCGGGATGCAGCCCCAGTTCAAACAGACGCCCCCGACTTCGTCGCGATCGATACAGATCACGCTCTTGCCGAGTTGGCCGAGCCGGATCGCGGCGTGATATCCGCCCGGGCCCGCGCCGATGACGACCGCATCAACTTGATGTTCAGCCACTGCCTGAAGCTCCTAATTTTGAATGTTGCGAGGGAGATGTCCCCTCACTATAACAGCCCTTCGCCGCGGGCCGCGCCGACCTATCCCGCGCCGAGCAGGCCGGCGAGGATGCTGCAGAGCCGGGCCAGATCCAAAGTGGCCGCGGAGCGGGCCAGATCGGCTAGATCGGAAGGCGCAAGGTGCTGGGCCAGTGCGACTTCGTCGGCCGCCACTTCGCGCGCAAAAAGCCCGAACGAGACGAGGGCGCGCTCGCTGCGATAACGCCGGGCGGCCGCAAGCGCGATCGCCGCGTTGCGCGGGTTTCCGCCGAGCAGCAAGCGCCGTGCGCTGACCTCGGCGAGTCGTGCTGTGTAAAGCGGCTGTGGGGTATGGCGGAGCAACTCGCAGGCGATCAGCAGCTGCTCGTTCGCGGTGCCGAGAAGACCGCGCGCCAGCGAACAGCGCGCGAGTGTCTGCTGCGCCCACGCGATCATCGTCGGCGCCGAATTCTGTTCGAAGCGTTCGATTGCGCTTTGCGCATGCGCGACTGCGGCGTCGTACTCGCTCATTGCGTACTCAACTTCAGCAAGGTCGCCGAGCGCGATGCCGCATAGCGCCGGAGGCCCTTCACGCTCGAGCGCGACGACCGCTCTCCCAAAGATCTCGTGGGCGCGCGCGTGATCGCCGTAACCGTCGAAGAGGACGCTTCCCTGGTTGATCAGCGCAGTTGCCACGCCGCGCTGATGCCCGACTTGTTCGTAGAAGCGCAGCGATGTTTCGACATACGTTGAAGCATCTTCCATTCGGCCGGTATTGAGCGACGCCACCGCAAGCGCATTGTAGGCTCGAGCCAGGCCCAGTTGATCGCCTGCGATGGTGAATGCCGAAATCGTGAGCGGTCCGGTTTCAACCATGCGATGGTATTCTGACGCGGCGTGCATGACGCACAGTCCCAAGAAGTAGACGCGTCCGCGCAACTGCGCGTTCAAACGTCCCGCCACGGCTTCCAGCCGCTCCATCCAACGGAGCCCCTCGGCGAATCGCCCGCCCTCGGCCCAAATCGTCATCAGGACGCTCAAGACATCGTCGATCGAGGCCAAACGATCTTGCGGGCGTTTGAGCGACCAGGCAATAGTCGCGCAAAAGTCGGCGTAGCGCACGTGTAAGCGTGCAATTGCCGTCGCCGCGCCTGGACCGCTGCCGCGAATCTGCGCCCACAGTTGCGAGGCAAGAGCGTTCATGCGCAGCGCGAACGCATCATCGAGCGCCTTGCGGTTACGCACGGCGGTGAGCATGCGGGTGGCTACAGCGCGTATCGGCAGGAGCATCCGATACCCGAACTCGGTCGTCATGACAAGTGAATTGAGGCTGAGTTCATCGAGCGCGCTACGGACCTCGTCTTTGGTGAGGTCACCGAGCGCGGCAATGTCGTCCTCATCGAACTCATCGGCGAAAAGCGAAGCCTGTGCGAACGCGCGCTTTGCGCGATCTTCGAGCTGCGAATGAGTCCACGCGATCACGTTGCCGATCGTGCGATGGCGCGGATCCGAGCCGCGCGTCGATCGCAGTTGATACGGGCGCAGTTCGCCCAGTTCTTCGGCAAGAAGCTCGAGTGAGAGCGAGGCCAGACGTGCAGCGGCGAGATCCAGTGCGACGGCTAGTCCATCAAGGCGTTCGACGATTGTCGTTACGGTTGCAAGCGTTGCTTGGTCGATGCGCAGCGGATCGAGACCGGCGCGAGCCAGGAAGAACGCGACTCCGTCGTCGCTGGGAAGCGGCTCGACCTCAAAGACGGTCTCGTCGGCATAGTCCAAACGGCGTTGGCTCGTGGAAAGAACGGTTACGTGTGGGAGAACGCGCAGCGCGTCGATCAGCGCGGAGGTCTCGTCGGGTGCGTGTTCGCAGTTGTCGAGCGCCAAAATCAACGGGCGGTCGCGCAATCGATCGACCAACGTGTCGAGCGGCGCGCGAGCGGGCTCTTGTGAAAATCCAACCAGGCTCATCACCGTGCCGACGACGGCTTCGGGCATTACTCCCGCAAGTGGAACGAAGATGCTCTCGGTGGCGTGCTCGCGCGAGAAGCGCGCGATCGCTTCATGCGCGAGGCGTGACTTACCGACGCCGCCGGGGCCGGTAAGCGTGAGTAAGCCGCCTCGCTTTAAGAAAGCCAGGAGTACGCGCAGTTCGTAAGCGCGCCCCACAAAGGGGACGCGCGTATCGACCGCTTGATAGTCAAGCATCGTATTCTGGTTGTCGGCAAGCCTTGGCTGCCGGTTCATCGAAAAATGGACCCCGTCAATGCCCAACATTGGATGGTCCGGGATCCTGCCGGACCTCGACCGTGAGTCTATAGTCCCACTCTATCGCCAGATTTACGAGCATCTGCGCGAGGCGATTCTGGCTGGGACACTCCCAGAATCGACCCGGCTCCCCCCGGAGCGCATGATGGCTGAGCGGCTCAACGTCAACCGGAGCACCGTCGTCCATGCCTACCGCGAGCTGGTCAGCGACGGGCTGATCGAGCAGCGGGTTGGTTCCGGCTCGCGGGTCGTGCCGCAGCTCCGCGGGGGACAGCCCGAACGAGCCGCGGGCGTTCCGTGGTGGATCACCCTGCCGCCCTGGCGGGTAGGAGAATTTCCCAACATCCTGGGCGAGCTCGCCGCCAAACAGGAGGCAGGCCGGATTTCGTTCGTCCAGGGCGTCGCGCCGGATGAGCCCTCGCCGCTGGGTGAACTTGCCCAGTCGTTTGAACGCGTCGCGCGCGACCCTCGCTTCGTGCTTTCGTACGGCGACTCCGAAGGCTACGAACCGCTGCGCGCCGCGATCGCCGCGCGCATGAACGCTCGCGGAGCCGGCTCGATCACTCCCAAGAACGTCATCGTCCTCACCGGGTCGACACAAGGCATCATGATCGTCGCGCAATCGCTTGCCGAACCGGGTGATGAGATCATCGTTGAATCTCCGTCCTATCCCGGCGCATTGCAAATCTTTCAAATCAACGGCCTGCGCGCAATTCCGGTACCGGTCGATGAGGAGGGTATGCGGGTCGATCACGTTGAGGCGATTTTGCGCACGCGTCGTCCGCGCTTCATCTACACAATGCCCTCGCTGCACAACCCGACCAACGCGACGATGAACGCCGACCGTCGCGAGCGGCTTGCCACGATCGCGCGCCGGGCCGGCGTGCCGATCATTGAAGACGATCCGTACGGTCCGCTGACCAGCGAACCGTTGGCGCCGGTGGTCTCGCTCGCGCCGGATCACGTCGTCTACCTTTCGACATTCTCCAAGACGATCGCACCGAGTTTGCGCGTCGGATGGCTGGTGGCGCCGCGGATGATTCTCGAGCGCCTGCTTCTGCGCAAGCAGGCCTACGATATGGCGACAAGTCTCTACGTGCAAGCGGCTATCGTCGACTATCTCGAACGCGGCTACGATGCCCACGTCGCGCAGCTGCGCGAAGAGCTCCTTTTGCGGCGCAAGCTCGCCGATGAAGCCATCGCTGCGCACTGGCCGAGTGGCGTCCGCGCGGCAGGCGCGCCCGGCGGATTCTATTTGTGGGCGACCACCCCGCGCGAGATGCGGGCCCGCGCGCTGCTCGACGTTTCTGAGCGGTTGGGCGCGTCGTTTCTCTTCGGGGAGGCGTTCTTCGCCGATTCCGGCGGCGATCATCATTTCCGACTCGCGCTTACCGCCGTCACGCGCAAGCAGATCGGCGAGGGCATTCGTCGCATCGGTCAGGCAATGACGTCGCTACGCGCGTGAGAGAAGTTCTTCTAGCTTGGTATGCGCGGCACGGGCGCAGCTCGCTGCCGTGGCGCGTCGTGCGCGACCCCTACTACACGCTGGTCAGCGAGTTTATGCTGCAGCAGACGCAGGTCGAACGCGTCGTCCCTAAGTTCGAAGCCTTCGTTACGCGCTTTCCGGATATTGCGGCGTTGACAAGGGCCAGCGTGGCGGACGTTCTGCGCGAATGGCACGGTCTGGGATATAACTCGCGTGCGGTGCGATTGCACGAGACCGCGCGTATGGTCACCAAGCGTTTCGGGGGCGTGATGCCCTCACAGGCGCATTTGCTCCGGCAGCTACCCGGCGTCGGCCCGTACACGGCCGCCGCGATACGGGCCTTCGGATTCAATCTCGACGACGCTCCGCTCGACACCAATATTCGCCGCATCATGCACCGGGTGTACTACGGCTTGGAGCATCCCAGGCGAGCGGAGCAGCACGAACTTGACGCCCGTGCACGCGAAGCCGCCGCACCTGGGTCAGCGCACGATTGGAATTCGGCGATGATGGATCTCGGCGCTACGATTTGCACGGCGCGTGCCCCCAAATGCCTAATCTGCCCGCTGCGTGAGGGCTGTGCCGCGGCACCGATCGATGCTGCACAGCTCGAGCTTGCGCGCAAGGAGCATGCCAAAACTCCGTCACCGCAAAATGCGATACCGTTCGAACGCACCACGCGTTTTGCGCGTGGACGTATCGTCGATCGCCTGCGCGCGCTCCCGCCCGGCGAGCGAATATCGCTGCTCGATCTTCACGGCGAATTGCAACCGCTGATGCCGGAGCGATCGCTGGAGGAGGTGACGCGGCTCGTGGCAATACTGGTGCGGGACGGCTTGGTTGCTCGCGATGGTGAAACGATCGCGCTGCAAGATTGAGGAGAGGTAATGCGGTTTCTCTGTTCATTGGCTCTTATTGCGCTCTGCGCGACGGTCGCACCGGCTCGTGCCTTCGATTTTTCCGACGCGCGGCACGTCGTCTCGCTGGCGCAGCCGCAGATTTCTCCCGACGGCACGCGCATCGTCTACATCCGCGGCGTATCCGATTTCGCGAAGGATCACACCGACCGGCAGCTTTGGCTGCTCGACGTGCGAACGCGCGCAAAGCGACAACTTACGTGGGATCGCAAGGGGGTCTCGGACCCATCCTGGTCGCGCAATAGTGATGCGATCGCCTTTACCGCGAGCGACAGCGACGCAAAGGATCCGGAAGATCAGATCTTCGTCTTGCCGATGGACGGCGGTGATGCACGTCAGATCACGCACGCCAAGAACGGCGTCGACAGCTATGCGTGGAGTCCCGACGGCCGGCGCTTTGCCTACACGATGCAAGACGACGATCCGAATAAGGCAAACGCGGAAAAGCAGCTCGATGCGTTTCAAGTACAGGACAACGACTATTTGCACCGCAGCGCGACGCCGCCCGTGCACGCGTGGATCTGCGACGCCGATGGGAAGAACGCGCGCCGTTTGACCAGCGGCACGTGGAGCGTTGGCGACGTCGGTCCGGGTGACGGCGGAAGCCTCTCGTGGTCGCCCGATTCCAGCACGATCGCGATAGAGCATTTCCCGACGGCGCTTATCGGCGACTCCCTCGGCACGTATATCGAACTGCTCGACGCGAGCAATGGCTCGCTGCGGCGGTTGAGCGCGGGTGAAGCGATGCAGCGTGAGCCACGATTCGCTCCGCATGTAGAGCTGCTCGCCTTCGCGCGCAATACCAACGGCGACTACACCCAGGGCATCGATCTCTACGTTGCCGACGCTTCGGGAAAGCAGGTTGCGGACTTGCGCTCGCAGCTCGATCGCAATGTTGTCGGGGCAGCATGGGACGGGCGCGGCGATGCAATGTGGGTAGCAACGCCGGATAAAGCGAGTGTCGCGCTATGGTACTGGCCGCTTCACGGGCACCTTAGGCGCATCGACCTTGGTACAGCACAACCGGCTGGTCTCGGGAACAGCGCAAAGAGCGGCGCCTTCGTGTTCACCGCATCCTCGGCAAGCCATCCGCCCGAGATCTACTACGCCGCCTCGCCGGCCAGCGAGCCGATCGCGCTGACCAACGAAAATGGCTTCGTTGCCAAGACCGGCGTCGCGCGCGAGGTGGCGGTGAATTGGCGTTCGACCAAGGGAGACTTCGTCGAAGACGGGGTGCTCGTGTATCCCCTGCACTACAAGGGCGGCAAAGCGCCGCTGATTCTGCTCATTCACGGCGGCCCGCAAGGCGCGTCGACGCTGGGTTGGAGCAGTCAGGCGCAAATCTTTGCCTCGCACGGATTCTTCGTATTCTCGCCCAACTATCGCGGGAGCACGAATCTGGGCGACGCGTACCAGCATGCGATCACGAACGACGCCGGCGACGGACCGGGCAAAGATGTGATGGCGGGACTTGCGACGGTTGAGAAAGACTATCCGATCGACACCTCGCGCATCGGCGTGTCGGGCTGGTCGTACGGCGGCTACATGACCTCGTGGTTGATCGGTCACTATCACGTGTGGAAAGCCGCTGTCAGCGGCGCGTCGCTCGACGATTGGCTCGACGATTACAACATCGCATTTTACTACGACACCGACGTACCGTTCTTTCACGGAAAGCCGTGGAACCCGGCTAACACCGCGGAGTGGCGCGAGCAATCCCCGATCGCCGACGCGCCAAACGCGACGACGCCGACGCTGATCATGGGCGACATCGGCGATAACAACGTGACGATCACCAATTCATTCAAGCTCTACCACGCGCTCAAGGACAACGGAACAACGGTGAAGTTCATCGCCTATCCGGTGGCAGGGCACTTCCCTTCGGATCCGGTGCGTGCGGAAGACGTTCAAAAACATTGGCTCGAGTGGCTCGAGCAGTACCTGAAGTAGGAGAGGATAATCATGAAACAGCTCACGGCTTCGGTATTACTCGCCGCGTGCATCGCCGCCGCACCCGCATCAGCTCCGCGAACGTTTACCTTGGACGACCTTCCGAAGATTGCCGCGGTTTCGAACGTCGCGATCTCGCCGGACGGTAAGCAGATTGCATTCGTGCTCTCTCGGCAGAATCTCAAGACAGATGTCAACGACGCGACGCTCGAGCTTTATGACCTCGCGAGCAAGACGACTCGGGCCCTCACCTTTGAACGCAAACGGCTCGCGTCTCCGGCGTGGTCGCCGGATGGAACCAGGCTCGCGTTTCTTGCGAACTACGGCAGCGGAGACGATATCAATCAGCAGGTCTGGATCATGGATCTGCGCGGTGGCGATCCGGTCGCGGTGACCAAAGCTCCGGAGGGTGTGGAAGAATTCGCGTGGCGCCCGGACGGGGCTGCGATCGCCTTCGTCGCTCCCGACGAGCCTGCGAACAAGAAAGAGATCGCTAAGCATCTCGATTCGTTCGTGGTCGGCGACCAAGCCTACGATGATCGCTCGGCGCCGACGAGCAATCACATCTGGCTTCTTTCGTTCGATTCCAATGGGGCGAACACAGCGAAGCGCCTCACGAGTGGAAGCTGGAGTTTGCCATCCGCACAGCCGCCGAGTTCGCCGGGGCCGCCGATTTCGTGGTCGCCCGACGGAAAATCGATCGTCTTTACCAAGATGCCGAACGCCTACGACGGAGATTCCGATGGCGCGGTCGTCTGCAAGCTCGATGCGGCGAGCGGCGCCATCGCGCAATTGACGCAGCACAAGAACCTGGAGAGCTTCGGTGAGTATTCGCCAGACGGAACCCACATTGCATACTGGTATCCACAAAACGGTGATGAAGCCGCGGTTAACGAGATCTACGTTTCGCCGGCGAGCGGTGGCAACGGGACCGACCAGACGTCAGAGATCATCGATACCAACGTGCAGCGTTTCATCTGGATGCCGGATTCGAAGAGTCTGTTGATCTCCGGTCATAAGAACACCGACGCAGCGCTGTGGATCAAGCCGCTCGATGGCAAGCCGGTACAACTCGATCTGCACGGCGCGCAGCCGTCGCAAGGCTTCTGGCTGGACGCGTCCGTCGCCAAGAATGGCGCAATCGCTTTCGCGGGTAGCGAATCCAATCATCCGGTCGAGCTCTATTACATGAGCAGCCCGAGTGCAGTCCCGCAGCGCGTAACCGGCTTCAACGATGCGCTTGCCGCGCTCGATCTTGGCGCGGTGCACGCGATTCGGTGGCAGAACGACGGCTACGCCGAGGACGGCGTCGTCACGTTACCGCCGGGCTACGATTCTGCGAAAACCTATCCGCTCGTGCTGGTGATCCACGGCGGTCCCAACTCGGCTTCGATCACCGGCTTCAACGGGTTCAACCAACTGCTCGCGGCGCGCGGTTACATTGTCTTCAATCCGAACTATCGCGGCAGCGACAATCTTGGCGCGAAATATTGGTATGGTATCGTCAATGATTCCGGCGCAGGTCCCGGGCGCGATGTGATGGCCGGTATCGCTGCACTCCAGCAGCAATATAAAGTCGACACCTCGCGTATCGCCGTTTCGGGCTGGTCCTACGGCGGCTACATGACCTCGTGGATGATCGGGCATTACCATATTTGGAAAGCCGCCGTCTCGGGCGCAGCAGTCAACGATTTGATCGATGAGTACGCGCTCGCCGACAACGGCGTGCAAGACCGGTTTAGCATGAACGGCTCGCCTTACGTGAAGGGCCTTGCGAAGAACTACATCGCGCAATCACCGATTAGCGCGGCCTGGGAGGTGACGACCCCGACGCTCATACTCAGCGACGTGGGCGATCAACGCGTGCCAATCACGCAGTCATATAAGTTTTACCACGCGCTTAAGGATCGCGGAACGACCGTGCAGTTCTGGGCGTACCCGGTCTCAGGACACTTTCCTGGCGACCCGGTGCGGCAGCTCGATGTCTATCGCCGCTGGTCGGGCTGGATCGAGAGCTACTTGAAATAAGAGCGAGGCGATTTCGTTTGCGTGTTTGCGAATCTCGCCGACCGCGGTCGTCTCATACCATCGCCCGCGAAGGAGCGGACCGATTGCAAAGAGCTGCGGCTGAACCACGCCGTTTGCGTCGAGAACGCGATACTCCGTGGTGACGTCGACGCCGAGCGCGAGCGGGTCGGGCCGCATGAGCCCACGGGCGAGCGCATTTCGGACAAAGGGATGCGCAACCGTGCGCAAGTCGGAATTTGGGCCGGTGCAGTTCACGACATAGGCGGCATGCAGTTCCAGGGGTCCGTCCGGAGCCGCGATCTTCAGCGTGATGCCATTCGCGCGCGCGCTGCCGCCGGTGACGCGCCCGCGGTGCATTGCAATTCGTCCCTCTGCGTTCATGCGTGCAAACGCCGCATAGGTCGCGGGCGGAACGCGATAACGATGGATCGCCCACATCGATTGAAGGTGACGTAAGAAGCGCTTGCGCTCGCGATCGCTCCATCCGCTCCAAATCGCAGGCGTGATGGGCCGGAGCGCTTCGATCAATGCGCGCCAATCGCCCGAGAAACCGCTCGCGGCACGCCGGAGCGAGCGCAGCAATTTATAGGGCGTGCGAACATCGAGGTCGAGCTTCGCTGCGTCGACGCCGTGCACGCTGGTGTCTTCGACCAGTGGAAGCAGGCCGTGCCGCGAAACGATGTGCACGCGGCCGCGAAAGGCGCGCTCGTCGAGTAACGCGATCGTATCCATCGCAGTCAAACGGCTACCGATCACGACGACGTCGGCCGCCGGATCGAAATGCGCGATGTCAGCCGTCCAGGGATCGCCCGCGTAGCCTGGGTGGCGGCGTACGCTTTCGGGGAGAAACCGGTCATTGGGCGGCAAGTTCCCAAGCGCGAGTATCACGTTGCGCGCGCGGTGCCGGTGACCGTTCTCATCAGTGAGGCGGTAGCCGGTATCGGCGCGCTCGATATCAATGATCTCGGAGCGTTCGTGCGTCATGCCGGGATGCTGGGCCAGCGCGTTTGCGCTAGTGGCGCGCAGGTAGGCACCAAAACGCGCGCGGCAGATCAATGCGTCGTCGGCTTCGTCGACGAGATACCGCGCGAGGTGACGATCGTCGCCGGGTACCGCCGACATCGCTCGCACCGGGCCGTTCATCAGCAAACTAGCTGATTGCGGCGCGTAGGCTGCGCCGGGACCGAGGTCGCTACGATTGAAGAAGACCGCGCGAAAATCCGCGCTCGCCTGGCCGGCTAGCGCGCAAGCAAGCGCGGTGGCGGAAAG
>Ga0302177_10000297_pt1 | contig 39253 bp, 42 predicted proteins | sample I_Palsa_E1_2_FD_198780 | JGI IMG/M metagenome (GOLD analysis project Ga0302177, IMG submission 198780) | Peat permafrost microbial communities from Stordalen Mire near Abisko, Sweden - I_Palsa_E1_2 | ecosystem: Environmental > Terrestrial > Soil > Palsa > Peat permafrost | place: Sweden... | reverse complement strand
GCACGACCTGGACCTCGGCGAGCAGCCCCTCCTTTTGGGCAACGTGGGCGTTTCGGTTCATGCGGTGGACTTCAAACAGTTGCGCGAACGCGGCGGCTTGAAAACCTTAGGAGCCCCGCCGGCAACTGCTATTGTCGTGCTGCCTCCGCAGCATCCGGCACTCGCCTGGATCGCCGACGACCCCGAAGTGGTAGCAATCATGCATCCGCCGGTGACCGGCGCTTCACTGCTCGCAGCGCTGCGCACCGCGGCCAAGGTTGAGACGGCGCGAACGCTAACGCGCACCGCTCGCGAAGGCGAAGAGTTGCTCGAGATCGGGCGCTCGCTCTCGTCTGAACGCGATCTGCCCACGCTGCAACGTTTGATCGTGCGCAAGGCACGCGAGCTAACTTTCTCCGACGCCGGCAGCTTGTTCGTGATCGAAGAGCACGACGGCCAGAAGCGGCTGCGTTTCGCCGTCGCGCAAACCGGCCCGAAAGACGATGGCGTGCTGATGAACGCGCTGCTCCCGCTCTCGACCACGTCGATCGTCGGTTACGTCTCGGTGACGGGCGAATCGCTGCGCATCGAAGACGCGTACGCCATCCCTGAATCTTCGCCGTACCAGTTCAACCGCGGCTTTGACGATAAGAACAACTATCGGACCAAATCGATCCTCTGCGTGGCGATGCGAAACCTCCACGGCGATGTGATCGGTGCCATTCAGCTCATCAACCACAAGCCGAGCTTTCATACGGAGCTCGAGTCGCCGGCACACACCGAGGAGGTCGTGCGCCCGTACGACCCGCATGACGAACGGTTGCTGGGGGCGCTGGCCTCACAAGCCGCGGTGGCAATGGAGAACGCGCGCCTGGTCGACGCGATTCAGAATCTCTTCGAACGCTTCGTGCACGCTTCGGTCAAGGCGATCGAAGTGCGCGACAAGTCGACGCAAGGTCATTCCGAACGCGTCGCGGCGCTGACCGTGGCGCAAGCCGAGGCAATCAACAGCATCGATTCGGGTCCGCTCGCCGGGCTGCACTTTACGACCGAGCAAATTCGCGAAGTGCGCTATGCGTCGCTTTTGCACGACTTCGGCAAGGTCGCCGTCCCCGAGTACATCTTCGCGAAGGCCAAGAAACTGCCCGACGGGCGCCTGGATACGATTCGTTTGCGCTTCCTGCTCGCGCTCGAACAAGCACGCAACAAAGACGACAAAGAACTGCTTCGCGAGCTGCTCACCAAAGTCGAGTCGGCCAACGAACCCAACGTCGTGGCTGATGCCGCCGACGAAACGCTCCTGCGCGCGATGGAACGCCGTTACCGCGACACCGACGGCCCGCGCCCGCTGCTGGAACCGTTCGAGTACGACTACCTCACCATTCCGCGCGGCTCGCTCTCGGACGACGAACGCAACCGGATGCAAGAACACGTGACCCAATCGTTCCTGTTCTTGCGCGAGATCCCGTGGCAGGAGACGCCCTGGCGCGACGTCGCGGATTTAGCCTATGGCCACCATGAGCATCTCGACGGCACCGGCTATCCACGCAAGCTCAAAGGTGAGGCGATTAAGCCGCAAGTGCGCATGATGACGATCAGCGATGTGTTCGATGCGCTCACCGCGTCGGACCGGCCTTACAAGAAGGGCATGTCGACCGAACGCGCGCTCGACATCCTCTCGAAGGAATTCGCGCAGCGCGGTAAGGTCGATCCCTTGCTTCTCGACGTGTTCATTCACAAACGCCTCTACGAAGTCACCAACCGGGACGAGCACAACCCGCTCATCAAACACGTTTCGTAATTTCATCGTCGGAGGGTGTGTGCGATGAACCATGCGAAGTTCGCATTGCTTTTGGTCGCGATGCTGCTTCTTGCGGCATGTACCGGCTCGCTCGCGCCCGCCCCCGCGCCAACCGTCGCATTTACCCCGCTCGCCGTCCCGACGCCGCAATTTCCGGCCGGCATCACGCTGCCGACCGGCATCGTGGCGAACTACATCACCGCGACCGACGTCGAGGCGAACGGCACCACGGTCGGCGCGCTTTACGATCAGAGCACCGGCGTGTGGACCGCGATAGCCTATCCGTCGGCGGCTTCGACCGGCGCGTACGGGCCAGCGATCACCGCTGCGGGCTATCGCGTCGTCGGTAGCTACAAGCTGCCCGGCGCGATGTACGACAACGCTTTCTATTACGACTCAGCCAGCAATACATTTGCAACCATCGACCCGCCACCCAGCTTCTGCGCACCGAATCTCTGCAACGAAGCGATTGCGCACAGCAGCTACGGGATGACACTCTTCGACATCGTCGGCAACTGCGATAGCGTTACCACATCGCCGACGCCGCTCTCCTATCCGTTGACCGCGCACGCATTTCTGTACATCCCGGCGACCGCGACCTATGCCTTGATCGACATGCCGAGCGCGATCAGTACCACGGCGTACGGCATCTGGATCGACACCGACACCACCGTTGCCGGGGGCTTCACCGACACGAAGGGGACGCACGGATACGTCCGCGGCTTGGTGAGCGGCAACACCATCACCTACGACTATCCGGGCGCGGGCATCACGCATTTCGAAGGCATCACCGGCGCGGGCGGTGCCGGAAATTACAACCTCGCGGGAAACTACAGCAGCGCCGCTCCCGGTGCAATCGTCTACGGATTTTGGCTTCCGGTGCGTAATTGGACCTTCGGCACGCCGATCGTTCTGGGAGCGGTAAGCGCCAACTCCGTGTATCAGCAAACGGTCGTCGGCGTCATGCCCGCGGGCACGTCTTCAACGGGCTATATCGCGACGGTGCCTTAACGGCGTGTGCGCATCGCGCTGCCGGATGCGCTCACCGGCTCGATGCGCTCAATCCATCCTTCGGTAGCGGTGCCGTCGGTCACGGCATACCAAACATTTCCGTCTGGGCCCGCAACACCCCACGCCCAACCTGCATGGAAATTGCTTTCATCGCTGTTTGCCTGCCCCAGCATCACACCCGAAATCGAGAACTCCGCGATCCCGCGCACGGGACTCTTCGGCCCGCCATTTTCGATAAAGAGATTACCGTCGAGAAAAACCATCGGCGGGCTATACTCTGCCCCTATCGCAGCGGTCCCGAAAATGAATGTCGAGGGCAGCGTCAGGTAGCTCGCGGCGTAGGTGTTCGCGTTGAGCGCGAGCAGCTGTTGCACATTCGTGGAATTGTTGATGAACGCCCACCCGTAAATGTTTCCGTCGGCTCCAACGGCGAACTGGCCCGGCAACGCTGTATAGCCCGTATTCGCGGTTCCCTGATAGCGCAATGTTACGGTCGCTAGCGCAGCGGGTTGGAACGAGAAGATCGCGGCGCTGCTCACTTGGCTGCCGGCGTATCCCACGAGCAGCACCTCACCGGTTGCAGGGTTGCTGCCAAGTGTCGACGCTCCCGTATATCCACTCGGAAGCGTTGCGCTGCCGACGATGCTTTGCGAGATTCTGTTGAACGCGTACACGTTCGCATCCGACGCGAACCACAGGTTGCTGTCACTTCCAACGACAAGGCCGCCAGTAGCCTCGTACGCCAGCGGATACTCTGAGATCGTGCCGGATGTCGTGATCTCGCCCATTGGTGGCGTACCGGCGTCCGCCCTTTCTTCAGTAAACCAGAGATTTCCATCGGGCGCCGGGACGATCGCGTAGGGGCAACGGACCGGCAAACCCGTGAGCGTATAGGCCGTTGTTACTCCACTGGGTGTGATCTTCACGACCGCGCCATTTGTCGTCGTTTGATCGTTGAAATAGGTGGGGCATTCCGTGAACCACAGGTTGCCGTCGCTTCCCGCGACGATCTCTGCCGGCTGATCGCCGGGGTCAACCTTGTAGCTCGTCTCCGTGAGTTGCGCCACCGCGCCCGGCAACGGCGTCGGTGTCGACCCCGCCGTCGCCGATGGTGTGGGTGATGGCGTCGGCGCGTTCGGCGACTCGTAGAGCGCAAAGACGTAGGTTTGATTCGCCGCAAAGCTTACCGGGGTCGATCCCGGAGCAAACGTCACCGTCTGACCAACCGCGGAGACCGGTCCACCGATGAGCTGCCACCCGAGCGAGGCATGCGTAGGATCGTAGAACGCGAGCGAAAACGTGCCGTTGGTATTCGCCGAAGCCGGCAGGGTGATCGCGAAGCCCGGATATCCGCTAAGCGTCAACGCGGTGGTCGCGGTAAACGAAATCCACAGCAACGGTTCATTGGACTGCGACGTGGCCCGCCGCCTCATTTGAATAACGGGAAGACCTGCCGGCGAATACGCTTGCGCGGCGATCGTCGTTTGCGCGCCCGCCCCACTCGATGCAGCAGTTAAATTGATCGTGCCGGAATAACTCGAGACCGCCGGCATCGCCAGCGCGCCGCCGCCCGCCGGATACGCGATCGCAGCCGACGCGGTTGGTCCGGTTCCGGGCGTCGTGGTCGCAGTTGGCGTCGCTGATCCACTCGGCACCGGGGTCGGCGGCGCACCACCGCTACTGCTTCCGCCGCCGCACGCGCTTACCAGCGTGGCGAGAAGAAAGAGACCCAGGACACCGGAAGAAACGCGCAGCTTCACGAGAGGTTACGTTCGAGGCGGTCGCCTAGTTCCCCACGGAATGAACGCCGCCTAGCTCTCGCGCATCGAGCGCATCGCGCATCGAGGCGTACTGAGGGGCAATCTCAGCCAGCGGGACCAAAGCGAAGGCACGCTCGTGCAGACGCGGATGCGGGATCACGAGGTCTCCGTCATCGATCTCTTCATCGCCGAAGACGAGAATGTCGAAATCAATGCGGCGCGGTCCCCAGCGCTCGCTGGTCTCGGCGCGCCCGAGTTTGCTCTCGAGCCATTTGAGCGCTTGGAGCAACTGACGTGGCCGCAGCTTCGTGTTGAGTGCGACAACGGCATTGACGAATTCGGGCTGGTCGGTCTTGCCCCAGGGCGCCGTGCGATACAGTGACGAAACCGCCAGCACCTCACTGAGAGCCCGTAGCGCCTCGATGGCGCTGCGCACTTGCTGCACCGGATCGTCGAGATTCGAGCCGATGCCGATGTAGACACGGGTCACGGCCAGGGTTCGCGCTGCCGAACCAACCGAACCGAGGGCGTCGCGCCGTCGAGCAGACCGGGTTTGGCGACCGAGATGTCGGCGCAGACGATGCGCTCGTCGTTTGCCGCCGCATCCAAGATCGCGGCGGCCAACCGCTCGAGCAGCGCATACGAATGCGTCTGCACGATCTCCACGATGCGACGATGTACTTCGGCATAGTTGATCGTGTCGCCGAGATCGTCGCTCGCGGCAGCGCGAGAGAGATCGAGATGCAGGATCAGGTCAATGCGAAATGCCTGCGGTTGCGCGCGCTCTTGGGGGTGTGCGCCGTGCCGCCCTTGCACGACGATATCGTGAAGAGCTATCCGGTCCATCCGCTCGGTCTCCAATCGCGCACGATCGCGTCCGAGACGCTGATCACGTCGCGATTCTGCGCCACGTCGTGCACGCGCACGATGTCGATCCCCGCCGCGATGCCCAGCGCCGTCGTGGCTGCGGTCCCGTAGATACGCTCGTGCGCTTCGCGGCCGGTGAGTTTGCCGATTGTCGATTTGCGCGAGGTTCCAAGTAGCGTCGGGAAGCCGAGGTCACAAATGCGATCCAGGCTTCGCAGCAAGCGAATGTTGTGATTCGGCGTCTTGCCGAATCCGATGCCGGGATCGAGCATAATCCGTTCGGGACTGATTCCACTGAGCAGCGCCCGCTCCGCGCAGTCGCGCAAATAGCGAGTCACCGCATCAACGACGTCTGCGTCATAGTGCGTACCATGCTGATTGTGCATCAAGGCGACCGGCAACTCGAGATCGGCCGCTGCCGCCAGCAGATCTTCGGGCGCTCCCCACACCGAATTGACCATGTCGGCACCGGCCGCGTGCGCAGCGCGGACGACGGGCGCCTTGTACGTGTCGACCGAGATCACCGCATTGGGCAGTCGTTCGCGCACACCGGCGATCACCGGCACCACTCGCGCTAACTCCGTCGCTTCGTCCACCGGTTCGTGGCCCGGCCGCGTCGACTCGCCGCCGATGTCGAGCATATCGGCTCCGGCATTCCACTGCCGCACCGCGTACTCGATGGCCGCATCGATTTGCGAGCGCCCGTCGCCCGAAAATGAATCGGGCGTCACGTTTACGATCGCCATGAGATACGTCCGCTCGCCCCAGGCAAAGCTGCGCCCGCGCAGGCGCATCACGCCGCGACCAGCCACCATTCCCGCAGCATCGCGACGAGGAAGGTTGAGCCCGTCACGACGATCACGTCGTTCGCCGCCGCGCTACGGCGCGCGACCGAGAGCGCTTCGACCGCGTCGCCGACGCTTCGGCCCGACGCGCCGATAGACTCGGCAATACGCATAAGGCGCATCGGACTCATCGCTTCGCGTCCCGCGATATCAAATGAGGTAAAGACAAAATTTGCCGGGAGCGTCGCGAACGCACGCAAGATCTCGGCAGCGTCTTTGCTCGCTCCGATTGCGACCACGAAGGTGAAGCGCCGGTCGTCATACCGTTCGCGCAGCGAGGCTACCAACTGCTCGGCTTTCTCCACGTTGTGGGCAATGTCAAATACCAGCGTCGGATGGCCTGGATACACTTCCATGCGCCCGGGAATCAACAACTCAGCGAGGGCGCTTTCGATCTGTGCGGGGCTCGGCCGCAAGCCCTCGGGCAGCTCCTCCAGCGTGGCGATGGCAGTTGCCGCGTTGCGCCGCTGAAACGAGCCGAGCATACGCGTCTCAATCGAATAGCGCGCGTGCGGCGTCACGACGTCGAAGTGTTGCGCCTCGCGTTCGATGCGCACATTGTCGACCACGATTGCGTCGGCGCGCGCGTCGACCAGCGGTGCGCCGACGCGCCGCGCTTCATCGGCGATCACCTCGAATGCCGCTTCGTTGTCGACCGCGACGACGAGCGGAACGCCCGGCTTGGCGATGCCGGCTTTTTCGAGCGCAATCTCCTCGATCGAATCGCCTAGCACGTCGGTGTGATCGAACCCGATCGAGGTAATCGCCGCTACGACCGGGACGATGACATTGGTGCCATCGAGCCGCCCGCCAAGGCCCACCTCGACCACCGCGATATCGACTTTTTCTTGCGCGAAATAGAGCAGCGTGAGCGCGAGCAGCGTCTCGTAATAGGTTGGACGGCCGTGGCCTTGTGTCGTTCGTTCGATCGCCGGCATCATCTCGTCCAGCAATGAAGCGAAGCGCTCTTCACTCACCGCGATGTCGTCGATACGCGCACGCTCGGTCATCGAGCGCAGGTGAGGCTTCGTGTGTAAGCCTGTTCGCTTGCCGCCGCGCGCGAGCGCCGAGGCAATCATCGTCGACGTCGATCCCTTACCGCTCGTACCACCGACGTGGACGGTCGGATAGCGGTCTTGTGGATCGCCGAGTTCGTGCATGAATGCGCGCATACGCTCGAGCCGGTAAGGCATCCGTCGCGAAACCGTTTCGTTGATAGTGGCGAGCAGATACGCTTGGGCCGCTTCGAAATCCATCAGTGGCCTGCGGTGCCGTCGGTCACGCGGTCGGCAAGCAACTCGAGCGCGTGCGGCAAGACCGGCAAAATGACGCCAAGCGACTCCGCCACGGCTTTCGGACTACCCGGAAGATTGACGATCAGCGTGCGATGGCGCACGCCGGCGATTGCACGCGAGAGCATCGCCGTGCGCACGATAGGCACGCTCGCCGCGCGGATCGCTTCGGCGATGCCCGGCACTTCGTAGTCGAGAACAGCAGCCGTCGCCTGCGGCGTGCGGTCGCGCGATGAGAGCCCGGTGCCGCCGCTGGTCAGGATCAGCACCGCGGCGCCGCTGTCGGAAAGATCGATCAGTTCGGCCTGCAACGCGCCGGGATCGTCGGGCAAGATGATCTCGCGCACGATGTCGTACCCAATGCCGAGTTGCTCGTGCATGACGGGAAGGCAACCATCCTCGCGGCTTCCGGCGGCCGCTCGATCGGAGAGTACGATGAGCGCGGTGCTAAACGGCACTCTTACCGCCGGTCTTTGAAAGCAAACGAACGCTTTCGACCACGATGCCCTTATCCACGGCTTTGGTCATGTCGTAGATCGTCAAAGCGGCGATGCTCGCCGCCATCATCGCTTCCATCTCGACGCCGGTTTGCGCGCTGGTCGTCGCCCCGGCCTCGATACGGAGCACCTCGTCGTCCTGCCACGCGAAGGTCACCTCCACGTGTGCGAGCGGCAGCGGGTGCGCGAGAGGAATCAAAGCTCCGGTCTGCTTTGCGGCCATGATGCCCGCAACTTGTGCGGCCACGAACGCATCGCCTTTCGGCAGCGTGGCGTCGCGCAGCGCCTGGGCGGCCTGTGGACTCATCCGCACCAGCGCCTGCGCGCGCGCGGTGCGCGCCGTGACGGGTTTGCTGGAAACATCGACCATCGAAATGCGGCCGTCGGCCAGGATATGTGAGGGTTTCTGCACGGCTTTATGTAAAACGGCGTAGGGAATGACGCTATTCCAGGACACCGGCGGCGATCCTCGGACGGCTCGCGCGTTCGTGGCCGACGTTCTTGCGTGGTTTGGCGCCGTGGGCGATGCCGCAATGGGCAACGCGCCTGGCTTTGCCGTTCGCAAAGCCTCGCTTGCGGTGGCACTTGCACAGACGGCACAACTTCCGCAGTCCGAATGGCATGCGCTCTATTTTGCGGGCCTGCTCCACGCAATCGGCGCGATCGGCAATCCCGCCTATCGTAAGGGAGACGAGCTTTCCGAGCGGATCGCGCGGATGGAGAGCTGGGATGCGCCGGCGCAGGGCGCGCAAATCTGCGAGGCGATCGGGTCTTTGCCGGCCGAAACGGGCGATATGGTGCGATGGCAACATGAGGCTTGGGACGGCACCGGCTATCCCGACCTGCTGCGGTGGACCGGCATCCCGCGGCCGGCACAATTTCTCGGCATGGCCGACCGTTTCGTGCGAGCCGACGATCCCGAGGAAACGCTGGGCCAGATCGGGCTCGAGAGCGGCCGCGCCTTCAATCCCGAAACGGTACGCACGTTTTCCATGTGGTTCCATCTGAGCGGCGGAGAGATCGAGCTGGTCGAGGCCCCGGTCGACGCGCTGCTCGACGCGCCGCCCGACGCGCAAACCTTGCTCGAGCGTTTCGCCGACCGCATCGACGCGCACAATGGCGTCCCAGGACGTTGGCGCCGCGTCGCCGCTATCGCCGAAGCGACTGCAGCGCTGCTTTCGCTCAGCGATGACGACGCGCGCGACCTGGCGATCGCGTGCCGCATCTTCGGAGCGGGTGAGATCGGCGAGAAGACGGTCGAAGACGAACACTTCGACCCGCTCGCTCGCCTAGGCGTCGACCAACGCGCACGCAATGCGAGCACCGCTGCTGCAATTGCTTTGGCGCAGCCCGCATTGCGCAGTGCGTCCGCGATCGTCCTCGCGCGCGGTGAATGGTTCGACGGATCGGGCAAGCCGCACGGACATGCGCGTTCCGCTGTTCCCATCACCGCGGGAATTCTTGCAGCGGCGATCGCCTACGAGCGTCTCGACCGCGGTGAGCGCATCGACACCGCCGCCGGCACGCAGTTTGCTCCCGCGGTGGTTCGCGCGTTGATGGAGGCCGCAAAGCTGCGCGCATGATTGAACTCCCAGAACGTACGCGGCGCATCTCCCCTTCTCGCCTGCACGAGATCCTGCTTGCGCACGATTGCAAAAGCTTAGTTGATCCGTTCATGGGTCTGCCGACACATTTGAATTACCTCAAGCGCCACGGGATCGCAGTCCACGGCGGGGACCTGCTCGAATGGTTCGTGCGCGTCGGCGAGGGATTGATCGTCAACGACCAGACGTATTTACGCGATGCCGAGGTAGCGGAGATTGTCGAGATGCTGCCGGGGCGCATCTATTCGCTCGATCTCTTCAAGGCCTGGGAGGGCGTCTTTTTCAGCGAGGAACAGTGCATTTATCTCGGCGTGTGGCATGACAACGTGCGCAGTCTGCGCAGCGACCAACAGACCGGCCTTGCGATCCTAGGCCTGTGGCGCGCCTTCTGCTATTGGATGCAAAAGACGCAGTCGCCGGATGACATGCAAGACACCCCGCCAAGCGAACTTGCGTGGTCCTACATCCGGCAGACCGAGCAGTGGGTGACCTCGAATATGCGCCGCAACACCGTGCGTCAAGGCGACGTACTTGCGACGATGGGCGCGCGCACTGCGGATGCGCTCTTCCTCGCCCCGCCGCCACGCAACTCATTTCGCAGCGCTGATGCTCGCATTTGGATGTGGGAGGCCTGGTGGCAGGGCAATCCGTACTTTACGATCGAGCACGCCTATCGCGATTCGCTCCTTGGTGCGCGCGCCGCAGACGCGACGTCGTACGCGCGAGCCGTTGCGAGCATTCTTGCGAGCGCCGACCCCTATCCGGTCATCATTCTGCAAACGACCGAGCAGCGCATCGGCGACATCGAGCCGCTCGTTCGCGAAGCGCGCGCGAACGTCACTGTGATCGCGCCGCATCCCTACGAGATTTATCTCGTCGCCACAAAATAACAGGATTCAGCTTCGCTGAATCTGTGGCGTTCGGCCCTTCGACAAGCTCAGGGCCGATCCGCTGCGTTTCACCGAGCTGAAGAGCTCTGGAACCTATACCAAATGAGGCAGAGCAGCGCGAGCACCCAGCAAACAACTAGATGCGAGACGTGGTGCGCGTGCTCGGTTCCGGACTTGGTCATGAAGTTGATCGTGCCGAGGCCATAGAGCGCACCTAACACGAAGAAGACGAGCGCGAGCAGCAGGGCAAGAGGTTTCACGATAAGAGTCCTCGTTTACTCAAGATATAGCAACATACGCCGACGATCAAACAATACCAGCCGAACGGGCGTAGATCGTTCGACTTGAAGTAGCGCATGAGGAAGGCGACGGAGAAATACGCAGCTACCGCTGCTACCAAACCGCCAAGGACTGCCTGCAACAGCACGACGTGTGCTCCCGGGGCCACCAGATAGCGCATTTCGAGGAGCGCCGCGGCAAAGATTACCGGCGTCGCCAAGAGGAACGAGAATTCGGCGGCATCTTCGTGATCCAGATCGCAGAGGAGTCCCGCGACCATCGACGCACCCGAGCGCGAAATGCCGGGAAGCAGTGCGAAGCTCTGCGCGAATCCCACCAAAACGCTCTGGGCGAAACTCAGATGCTCGATTGGGCGGTCGGCGCGCGCCGGGTTCGCGAGCTGCCGCCGGCGCAGCCACTCGCCGGCGAACATCACGAGGCCGTTGAGGGCCAAGAAGAACGCAGCCGGCGCGGGCGAACCGAAGAGCGCGCGCACCGGGTCTTCGAAGAGCACGCCGAGCACGCCCACCGGAATCGTTCCGACGACCAGAAGCCATCCGATCCGCTCGTCGCGGTCGTCAGAGAGCCGTCCGCGGATGACACTCGCCACCAGTGCGCGCACGATCGCCCACCAACGCGCGCGATAGTACACGATGAGCGCGAGCGCGGTACCGAGATGCAGCACGACCACGAACGCGAGAAACGTCGGATTGGCGCGATCGATATTCGTCCAGTGCAAGAGCGCCGGCACTAAAATCGTATGGCCGAGACTCGAAACGGGGAAGAGTTCACTGACGCCTTGGAGCAACGCGAGGATCAGCGCTTGGATATCGGTCACGGAGCACTCAGGTACGCCCCCCGGGCGAAGTGAGCCTTCCCACGCATAGAGGATTGCCTACGCAAGCGGCCTAAGGCGCGTAGGGCATGGATCAGCACGAAGACACCCGTGCCATCGACCCGCAAGAGCGAAAATTTGCGCGCGTCGGCGACTCGCTGCTCGTGTCATACAGCATCGGCGATGATTTCGCGCCGGAATTTACCGAGACGTACGACATCGCGCTCGGCGGAATGGCCATGCTCACAAATGCCGAGTTGGGTCGCGAGGACCCGATCGACGTGCAGCTCGAGCTGCGCAGCGATCCGGAGCCGGTGTTGCGCGTTCGCGGCATCGTGCGCTGGTCGCGCTACGATCCGTTGCTACAGCGCTACCGCACCGGCATCGCGTTTCTCGACATCGATGACAAGGTTCGCTCGCACCTGCAGCGTTACATCGACACGCTGCACCTCCTAAGAGATATGGGTATGCTTTAAGCACGAGCGAAGCCGTGCGACTATGGCGAGCAAAGCTTTAGCTTTGATCGACAGAGTCTACCACGCGAAGAATTCGACCGCGTACATGTAGTCGCCGGCAACAGCTTTGCAGGCGTGCATGGCGGGCGTGTACTGCGCAGTGCGGGCGACACCAACAACGATCTGATCGAGCGAGCTGCTGCCGCTGCTCGCGATCACCGCGACGTCTTGCGCTTTACCGTCAGGATCGACGAGCACGCGAACGCGAGTGACGCCGCTCACACGGCCCGCGCGTGGGTCGGGCGCAAGATCGGGCGGCGGCGGCGACGCGAGCATTTGCACGGGGGTGTCGTTGGTCGCGCAATTGGGCGTCGGAGTAGGCGTGGGCGCCGTCGAAGCAGGCGCGACCGGCGTGCCGGTTACAACCGTTCCTTCCGTGAGGCTTGACTTGGGATTTAGTGCGGTCGTTTTGGCGAGGTGCACCGGCACACGCTTCGGCGCGGGCGTGTGCGGCGGTGGCGTCACGTGCGCGATGTGCACCGTGTGCAGATGCTCGATGGTCACCGTTTGCACGTCGTCGTTCGCAAGGCGAAACGGCCAGCGAATGACGCCGGTGAGAATCAGGTGGATCAGCAACGATAACGCGAACGCGACGATAAGAAACCGTCGCGTTCGCTTGTTATCCATTACGACCCGTGTTCTTTAATTCGGATCGAATTCCGCTCTAAAGATATACGAGCCGGTCGTCGGTACACAGTTCACCATTTTGGGCGCATACGTTGACTGCCGCGCGGCGAGAATCGCCGCCCGATCGATCGCCCCGTTGCCCGATGTCCGGTTGATCGAAGCTGCAACGAGACCACCGTTCGGTCCAATCGTGACCTCGACCAGTACCGTTACCGGACCGAGTCCCAGGTCACGCGCGGAATCCGGATAGTCGGGCGACTGCGCGTTGGCTACCGTCGCTTCCTGATTCGGATTCGGACAGGCGGCCGCGGGGGGTCCCGGCGTCGCCTCGGAGGGCGGACCGGTTCCTTGGCCCTGCGGAACGCCTTTCTCGCTTCCGGTCTTGACGTTGTACTGCGTCTCGTTGGTCGTCGTGCTCGAGTTGTTGCTCGTCTTGGGCACGTTGACTTTGAGCTTGGTCTGCGGCGCCGTGTGGTGCGGCGGCGGCGTTTGTTGCGGTGGCGGCGTAGGCGTCGGCGGCGGCGTCGGCGTCGGCGGCGGCGGCGTAGGAACCTTGACCTGCACCTTCTTGGTCTCGCTGATCTTCTCGACCTCATCGCTCGAGTGATGCGCCTTGAGGTTCGGGTAGAACGGCGAAAGGATCAAGTTGATCAGAACCGAGAGCAAAAAGGCAAGGCCCAGATAATTCCGGACCCGCTCACCCGAAGTGATGTACGTTTTTTCTTTCGCCATCCGTTACGAATTCTGTCCCTGCGGAGTGCCTTCGATGTGGTTTGCCAGGCCAAAATCGATCAAATTCGAGTTCTTGGCAGCATCCATTACTTGCAAGATGGTCCCATAGCTTGCATGCGGATCGGCTTTGATGATCACACTGCGGAATTTATACCCGGTGTTCTCCTGCAGCGTCTTGAACGCGTCTTTCGCCTGCGAGATCGGCACCGTGTTGGATCCAATTTGGACATTGTTTTTTTCGTCGATGATGACGACGATCTGCGAAGGCTGTACCTTGTCCTTGTTACGGGCATCGGGCAGCTTCGGCTCTTTCGTTACTGAGGCAAGAATGATGAAAATAATGAGGAGCACCAACAGCACGTCCGTGAACGGCGTGATGTTGATGGTCGACATCACATCATCTTCTCCCCCACCTGTCGAAACGGCCACGTGTCTTATTAAACCTCCACCTAGGACGTGACGAAACCGACGTCTTCGAGTCCGGCTTCCTTGGCAGCATCGAGAATGCGGATGATCACGCCGTAAGGCGCCTTGGTATCCGCGGTGATCGAGACATGCTTATGGGGGCGCTTGATCGCGGTAAGGGTCATCACGCGATAGATCCCCCGCTCGTCTGTCCGCGTCCCGTCGACGAAGATCACGCCTTTGTCGTTGACGATCACTTCGATGTCGTTCTTCTGGTTCTGCTGCTGCGAGTTGTTGTTACTGTGGTTCGGAAGCTCTTTCTCGAAGCCCGGCGGCGTTACGAGTGCGGCCAGGATCATGAAGATAATGAGCAACACCAAGAGGACGTCGGTGAACGGCGTGATGTTGATCTCCGCCATGACGTCGGCATCTTGTTGTGCCGAGAGCAGTGACACGACGTTACTCCGTGGTAGCTACGCGCCGGTCTTCGACGGCTGATACAGCTCCGTCGGGATCGGAGCGCCGGTGTTGTGGAAGTGCAGCATCTCGGCCAGCTGATTCGCCGCAACGATCATCTCTTGGTTATATGCCTTGATACGTGACTTGAAGTAATTGAAGAAGATCACGGCCACGATCGCGACGACGAGGCCGGCGAAGGTGGTGATCAGCGCTTCCGAAACGCCGCCGGCTACGACCGCAGGCGTCGAGTTCCCCTTGAGCGCGATGTCCTCGAATGCGCGGATGATGCCGAGCACCGTACCGGACAGACCGATGAACGGCGCGATAACCGCGATCGTACCGATCACGCCGAGGAAGCGTTCGAGTGAGTTCAGATGCTCCATGAGCGCGATCGAGAGCGCGTCGGTGATGTCGGCACGATTCTTCTCACCACGGCGAAGACCGAACTCGAGAATACGCGGAAGCATGCCTTTGTTGGCCTGGCAAATCTTGATCGCGCCGTCGAGATCGTCTGCGGCGATCTTGGCACCGATTTGGCGCAGGAGGCCTTTGGTGTCGCTATGCTGCGACGCAAAGAAGATCAGTCGCTCGATGACGACAGCGACCACAACGATTGACGCGATGAGCAGCATCCACATCACGGGACCGCCCTGATTCATCACGCTTATAAATCCGTCAAACACGAGTTTCGAAACCCTCCCGGGCGTTCATGTAAAGTGCACTAGACAGTGGGAAACAGGGGCGGTGGGCCGCCCCGTGAGGGCGGACCATTGGCCCACCCCCCCGGAAAGTCCTGGTACGTTCCGCACCGAGCGTCTGGTCAATTAACGGCTCTTTATTGAGGAATGTTCTTAATCTGGCTCTCGATCTGTAAGGCGAGCCCCTCGTTGCCGGCCGCCTTAGCCAGTTGGTCCGACTTCTTTAGGTAAGTAAGCGCCTGCGTCTTATCGTCGTTCTTCTTGCTCGTCGAATAGATGTCGGCATACGCGACCCCGGCCGCGAAGTTTGCCTGCACATCGTCAGGTGCGGCCGCCACCGCTTTGAGCGCATACTGCTTGGCCTTGTCGTAGTCCGGCTTTGCCAGACTCATCATTGCAAACGCGGCAAACGTATTCGCCGTGACCGCATCTGGTGGGCTCCCGGCTGAGGCTGCCTGATCGAAATCCTTGAGCGCGCCCGCGTAGTCCGCGGCTTTCATCGCATCATTACCGGCCTGCAGGTAGTGCTGGGCGATCGCCCGAGCAGCGCCGTTGCCGCTCGGATCGAGCGATTTCATTTCATTTGCGATCGCTTGGGCGCCGGCCGGGTCGTTGGTTGCTAGGTACGCCTGCAACAAAACTTGGTCGACATTGATCTTCGCAGCCTTCGCTTTCGGGTCGTCGCCGAGCTGATCGTGCACGCTCTTGAGCGTCGCAACTGCATCGGGATATTGTTTGTTCGCGAGCTGCGCCACGCCGAGCGCGAACTTCGAGGTGCTGTCGCCGCCCGAGAGCACCATCGCCTTGTGGGCAAAGTCAAGCGACTGCGAGGGATTGGTCGCCGAGACTCGCACCGCGCCCGTAGCGAACGCCTGTGCGGCAATCGGCTGGAACGGCTTCTTGATGTCGTCGACCCGATTGAAGGTGGTTGCGGCATCGACGAAGTCGTTATCGTAATATTGCGCGACGCCCAGCAGCTGCAGCACCGCGGGATTGCCCGGCGAAGAGAGCAGCGCCGCGTTGGCCTTGGCAATGGCGTCCTTATATTTCCCGGATCGAACGAGCGCGTCGATCGCCGCTGTGGCGCCGCCACCGCCCGAAATCGCCGCCTCCTCCGGCGTCTGCACCGACTTGCCGTTGAAGCGCAGGTTGAAGTCGTAGAACGTGGTGATCGGCGTCGAGCCGCGCCGCGCAGGTCTATAGGTAGAGTTCTGCGCGATCTCCATCGCGGCGTTGTCGTCGCCGTGGTTGCTGGACTTAAGAATCTTGATGACCTTGTGCGTGCCGTCGGCATTCACTTGCACCTGGACCTGCACGGTGCCTGAGCCTGAGATTGCATGCCCCGTCGTCCCCTGCTTGATCACTTTGGCGATCGAGTAGTCCTCGGACTGGGCGAGCGCTGGGACGGCGGCCGAAGCGACACCGATAGCGCACAGCGCGGCAACGATTCGAGAGATTCGATTCATGAGGTACCTCAACTACGTAGAGCTATGCTTCGCATCCTGGGAAGCAACGCGCCGGAGCGCAGAAAGTTCCTTGGGTGTCAGCGAGCGTGAATGGCCCACCGGCAGATCCCCGAGGGCGATGGGGCCGAAGCGCAGACGAACGAGCGTCTGCACTGGGTGTCCCAGCGCCTCGAACATCCGGCGCACCTGACGGTTGCGCCCCTCATGGACGGTGATGTCGACAACCGACGATCCCGTCCGCACCGCGACCACGCGCACGAGCGCTCCCGCCGCATGTTCGCTGTCGTCCAGGACGACGCCGTCATGCAAGCGCTTCACATCCTCGGGAGAGAGGCGCCCGCCGATCGTGGCGCGATAGGTTTTTTCGACGCCGTAGCGCGGATGCAACAGACGGTTGGCCAGCTCGCCGTCGTTGGTCATCAGCAGCACGCCCGCGGTGTCGTAGTCGAGCCGGCCGACCGGAACCACGCGCGGCATGCGCTTGGGTATCAGCTCGGCAACCGTGCGCCGCCCTTGCGGATCGCGCATGGTCGTCATAACGCCGGCCGGTTTGTGCACTACCAAATACGCGGTCTGATCGATCGGGGAAATCGGCGTTCCGCTCACGTCGACCTTGTCGCCTGGCACGACCATCGTACCCAGCTCGCGCACCACCTTGCCGTTGATTCGCACTTTGCCGTACGCGATCAACTCGTCCGCGCGGCGGCGCGATGCGACACCGGCCTGCGCGATGTACTTATTGAGACGAGTACTGTCACTCATCAGACTTTATCCCTCAAAGCTGAAGCTTTGCGGTCTAAAGTCGCGTGTCCCTCATCCGCGCGCAGCCGGTCTCTGACCATCTTGGCAGCGTCCTCTTCGCTCAGGGTACGTCCGCGCCACATGAAAGAACCCGACCCGGGAAACGACCGGCTCGGGCCCTGACGTAAGTAGACAATGAGTGCGAGACAGACGACCGCAAAAGCAATGAGTATGAGCATGATACAAACCTAGCGTGAGCGAGCGCAGCGAGCCACGCGACTTTAGCCGGCAGAGCTTTAGCTATGCCGGATAAAGTCTAGTACTTGCTGCCGCCGCCGTTGTTGTCGTCGTACCCGCGCGACATCGAGAGCGCCTCTTTGGTGACCGACTGCAAGAACTCATCGTTCGTGCGCGTCTGCGCCATCTTATCCAGGATGATTTCCGTGATATCGCCCGTGTTCAGCACGGAGGTCGCACGGCGGAGCATCCAGATCTTGCGCATCTCTTCGGTGGTAAGGAGCAACTCTTCGTGACGCGTTCCCGAACGCTTGATGTCAATCGCCGGGAAGACCCGCGACTCGGCGAGCTTACGAGTAAGGTTGAGTTCCATGTTGCCGGTGCCTTTGAACTCTTCGAAGATCACGTCATCCATCTTGGATCCGGTTTCGATGAGTGCAGTGGCAATAATCGTAAGCGATCCGCCCTCTTCGATCTTACGCGCGGCGCCGAAGAAGCGCTTGGGCTTGTGCAGCGAGGCGGTATCGAGACCGCCCGAAAGCGTGCGCCCGGAGCTCGTCACGACCTGGTTGTAGGCGCGGGCGAGACGCGTGATCGAGTCCAGTAGAATCACCACATCTTTGCCGAGTTCGACCAAACGCTTCGCGCGCTCCATCGTTAGTTCGGCGACGGCGGTGTGATTCTCGGGATGTTCGTCGAACGTCGACGCGACGACTTCGCCATCGACCGTGCGCTGCATGTCCGTCACTTCTTCCGGACGTTCGTCGACGAGAAGCGCGATGATGTGCGCGTCGGGGTGATTGATTGAAATTGAATTGGCGATGTTCTTGAGGAGCGTCGTCTTGCCGGCTTTTGGCGGCGAGACGATCAGCGCGCGCTGGCCCTTACCGATCGGGCAGAACAAGTCGATGACGCGTGTCGAGAGCTGTGTCGCTCGAACTTCGAGCTTGAAGCGCTCGTTCGGATAGATCGGCGTGCCCTTTTCGAACAAACGCCGGTTCTTAATCGCTTCGGGATCGAGATCGTTGACGCGATCGACGCGGATTAGGCCGTAGTACTTCTCGCTCTCTTTGGGGCGGCGCACTTGGCCCTCGACCATGTCGCCGCGCCGCAATTCGAAGCGGCGTATCTGCGACTGGCTGACGTAGATGTCGTCATTGCCGATGATATAGCCGCCGCGGCGCAAGAAGCCGTAACCCTCGGGGAGGATGTCGAGAACGCCGCTGGCCATCTCGATGCCGGAGCGCTGCTGCTGCGCGGCCAGGATGGCGGCGATGATTTCGTCCTTCTTCATCGTCGTCGGGTTGCCGAGCGCAACTTCGTTGCTCTCGGCGATCTCGACCAGTTCAGCCTTCTTCTTATCTTCGAGGTCGGCTGCGGTCAAAAGCGGCGGCCCAGCTTCGGCTTGCGGAAACTGGTCGTTGTGTTGTTGGAATTGCGGGTTGAACCCGTGGCGGCGGCGCGAACGGCGGCGACGTCCGCCACCCTGCTGCCCGTTATTGTTGGGGCGATGTTCCGTTTGCAGAGGAGTGTTCTCTCTCGTAGAGTCGTACGCACGAACAACGCGACGCTGTCACGGGCGAGGCTGCCACGCGAGCGACGGGTCCGAGGCACGGGGGAATTAAACGAGCACACTATACCACACAGGCGGGGGAAGCCGCAATCAGGGAGACAGGCGCTCGGCCGGGACGGCCGCGGCGGGCAGGGCTTTTACGCCGCGCTATGCAGCACCAATTCGGCGCGAGCGCGCGCTTCAAGGTCGCGATCGCCACCGGCACACAATGCATATGCCGCAAAACGATTAAGCGCGCAGCGCAACCGAACGTAAGGCAACACCAGCGGCGGGGGAACATCCCGGCGATCGTGGCAATCGGCAATCAACTCGTTATCGGCTAGGCCAAACGAGGCGCGTTCGAGGCCGCGTTCGCGCAGCATCGTCGCGATTGCCGTCAGCGCCGCGTAACCGACCTCACGGCCGCCCAAACCCTCAAAGCGCTGGACGCGGAAGGCGACTCGCACAAGCCGCTCTCCCGCCCGCGTCATCAAGCGCGCATAGGCGACTCCCTGTCCGAGCCCGTCGGCGACGTACCCAAGCTGAGCCTGAACCATGGCTCCATGATAGCGAACATATGTTCGTCCCGTCAAGACAGTCCGGCCGCCTCGGCGGCCGCACATCCTGTGCTCCGGACCTTCAGCCACATCGTGTGGCTGCCGGTCGCGTAGGCTCTAACAACGATGCGTAGAGCTCGATGATGGCGTCGACTTGACGGGTTGCCGAGAAGCGCCGCGCCGCCGATTTGGCACGCCGGGAAGCGGCCGCGTCGGGAATCATGGGGATCTCGCGCAGCGCACGAGCGAAGGCGCGGTGATCGGGCGCGACAATTCGGGCCGCATCGCCCAGCACGTCGCGATTCGGCTGCGTATCCGCGGCGATGACGAGCGCCCCCGCAGCCAGCGCCTCAGCCTGAACGAGCCCCTGGGTTTCGCTGATGCTTGGAAAGACAAACGCATCGGCGCTCGCGTACGGCCCCGAGAAAGACCACGCGCTCGGACACGTGTAAGTCGACGGCAAGACGCTCGAGCTCTTCGCGCTGGGGACCGTCGCCGGCGATCGCGAGCACCAGGGACGGATCGTTCGCATCGGCGAGCGCGCGCAAGAGGACGTCGACATTCTTCTCACGGGCGAGTCGCGAAACGAACAAAACCAGGCGACTCTCGCCCCGTACGCCCAAGCGACTGCGCAAGCGATCGTCCCGGATTCCCGCGCCGAAGCGCTCGACATCAATGCCGGTAGGAACGACGTCGATGCGGGCTTCAACGCCCAGGTCGCGCAGGTGCCGGGCGACGGCCGGCGTCGGGACCACGACGGCATCGACCAAATTGCCGAACGTGCGTGTCAGTTGTACGGCGGCAAACCGGGTCGCGTTCGGCTCGAACGGGACGTAGTGTGCGTAGGCTTCGAGCTGCGTGTGATACGTGTACACGATCGGCATGCCGTAACGCCGAGCGTAGCGCAGACCGGCCCACCCGGTGAGAAAGAGTGAGTGAACGTGGATCAAGCCCAGCCGCTTGATGATGTTATTCACGTTGCGCCGTCCCACTAGCGGCAACGTCAGGCGATACGGCGTCGCCGTCGGCAGCGGAAGCGAGGGCAAACGAAACACGTCGCCGTCGCTGCGCGTTCCGCCGGGCATGCTCGGCGCAAAGCAGTAGACCTGGTGCCCGCGCGAGCGCAAACCTTCGGCCAGAGTGTCGACCGACGCCACCACGCCGTTGACCACCGGCCGGTAAATCTCGGTGAAAAAGCCGACGCGCAGATTGGTCATGACTTTCCCTTCGCCGACGCGGTGGAGGTCCGCTCCAGAAAAAGGGGCTTCCTGCCAATTTCCGACTTAAGACGTATTCCCGGTTCGCAATGGGCGTGGTATAGTGCCGGGGTCAACGGTCGCCCGTCCAACAGGCGGCCCTGCGGATCATCATTGCCGGCTCCCCCTATTGCGAGCCTTGATCCGCCACCAACGGCGTTTTCTCTAACTGCCAGGGACCATCTCCCCAATTGTTTGGGGTGCTATCGCCGATTTTTTACCTACTGTTGGTTCAGCTTGCGGGTATTCGGTCTCCACTGCGGGTGCGCGGTGTGCCGGAGCCGGGGCTGGGACAGAAAGGACCCCGGTTTGATAGGACGCGGCCCCCTGCGGCGCAGCCATGTGCTGGCCGTCAGCGTCTTAACCGCCGGCCTCGTATGGGCCGGATTTGTCACTTACCCATCGCCGGCCTATGCCGGTAATGCGGCAGTTGCGAACGGCGTCGCGCACGTGGTGATTTTCACCGCGCAAGGCTCGACGACGGAGCAACCGACGAACGCGACGACGGTCGGTGCATTCTTACGCGAACATGGTATCGCGATCGGTGCAAACGATTATATTTCGCCTTCGTTTGATACGCCGCTTTCCGACCGCATGTCGATCGAATACCGCCCAGCGGTATCGGTCACGATTGTTGCCGGCAAACATCGCGATACGATTGTCACGAGTGTGTCCAACATCGCAGCGCTGCTACAATCGCAAAACATTCGACTCGGAAAATACGACAGTGTTACGCCTGCGCTCACGGAATCCGTTCCTGCGGACGGAACCGTTCGCATCGATCACTTCTTGGCGTGGCAACGCATCGAACACCGCATCATTGCGATGCCGACGATTAACCGCGTTGATGTCTCGCTGAGACCGGGCGCGTCGAAAGTCGTGACCAAAGGCCAGCCCGGCATGATCGACGTTCTCGTGTCGTTTACACAACACGACGACGGCAACGTGAAAGCCCGCGCGATTGGTTCGCGCGTCGTTCGCAAGCCTCGTGCACGCGTCGTTGACGTTGGCGCTGCCGAGTCGATCCAGATGGTCGCAACCGCGTACACGCCGTATTGCACCGGCTGCAGCGGCATCACCGCTAGCGGGCGCCCGGCCGGTCACGGTATCGTGGCGGTCGATCCGCGGGTGATCCCGCTCGGCACACGCCTGTACATCCCCGGATATGGCTACGCAATCGCCGGCGACACCGGCGGCGCAATTGTTGGCTATCGCATCGATCTCGGTTACACTTCGTACCGTGATGCAATGCAGTTCGGGCGTCGGGCGGTGACGGTATACCGTCTGAAGTAAATCCTCGCGTACTGCTCTCCGAGTGGGGCGCACGCCCGAAGAAAAAGTTCGGGCAGAACTTCCTGATGGACGCGGGCGCTTCGCGCCGCATCGCGCAGCTCGCGTACGAGGACGCGCCGGCCGGCATACGCCTGATCGAAATCGGCGCGGGCACCGGCGCGCTTACGCTCGCCTTGCTCGAAGCGGGTGCGAACGTCACCGCTCTCGAGATCGACCCGCAGCTCGTCAGCATCCTTGGCAATCGCGCCGACCTCGCGCGCGCCACCGTCGTGCTGGCCGATGCGATGACGTACGACTATGCCGCGTATGCGCGCGGCGGCGCCTGGCGCGTAGCCGGCAACCTTCCCTACAACGTCGCGACCCCGTTGCTGCTGCAACTCGTCGAGATGGATCAGGGTCCGGAAACAATCGTCGCGATGATTCAGAAGGACGTTGCGAACCGCATCGGCGCAAGACCCGGCACGGCTGCCTACGGCAGCTTATCGGTTGCGGTGCAATACGCGATGACGGTGCAACGCGCATTCACGCTCGGCCCTCGCGCATTTTATCCGCCGCCCAAGGTCGACTCCACCGTCATCCGCCTGGTGCGTCACGCCGAACCTGCCGTGCGTCCGCGCGACCTTGAACTCTTCCGGAAGGTCGTGCGCGGTGCATTCGCGTACCGGCGCAAGACGCTCGCAAACAGTTTGGCTCTCGCGCTGCACATCGAACGGGATGTCATCGCAAAGGCCATTGCGGCGAGCGATCTTCCTGCGGAGTCACGTGGTGAACAACTCGATCTCGAAGCGTTCTGTCGACTGGCCGACAACTTGGCCCAGCAATAGCTTCCGCGCGGGCCCGACGGTGCTGTTGCTCGCCGTCGTCATCTTTCCGATCCTGGCCTTCGGCATCTGGCAAGCGCTCCTGTCCGCGTCGACGACCGTCGATCTAAAGACGCTCGGCGATCCGCTGGTTGTCATCGAATCGCTCGGACTCACGTTTGTCGTCGAAGGTGCGCTTGCGCTCGTCATGATCGTGCTGCTGCCATGGGTCTCGCATCTCTCGCTGCGCGAACTGGGGTATCGGGCACTGACCGGCGGCGATCTGATCGTGGCGTTTCTCGGATCGCTTGTCATGGCGCTCGTCGCCAACGGCGGCGCATCGTTGATTCAGTCGCTGCTCCACTCGACACAGGATCAGCAGGCGGTTGCAATGCTGCGTCAGTTGCACGATCCGCGGCTGCTGATCGCGTTTACCGTCTTCGCCTGCGTGCTCGCGCCTTTCATGGAAGAAACGATCTTCCGCGTGTTTCTTTTCAACGCCGTACGGCGCTACTGGGGGTTTTGGCCCGGCGCACTGATCAGCGGATTGTGCTTCGGGATCGCGCACGGTGACCCGCTTGCCGCGATTCCGCTCGCGCTCGGCGGCGTAGTTCTCGCGTTCGTCTACTACCGCACGAACAACGCGTTCGCATCGATGGTCACCCACGGGCTCTTCAATTCGTACACGATCCTCGCGCTGATCTTTACGCCGCACCTGGCGACGTAGTGCGCGTAGCCGTCGACGCTTGGAACCTGGTCAACGATCGCCGCGGCATGGGTCGCTACGTCCGCCGCGTTCTGACCGATTGGCAAGCGCAGCCCGATCTCGAAGTGACGCTTCTGGTTCGCAAGGCCGGCCACGCGGCGCTCCTGACGCGAGAATTTCCGTACCACGCGCGGACCGACACCCGCGGCAACTATGACGTCATCTGGTATCCATGGAATGCGCTGCGCTTTACGATCCGCGGTGCGCGCAGCGTGGTCCTTTTCCACGATGCCTTTGCTTTTACGTATGCGCACCCGAATTGGGTCGCGCGGTACCGCGAGCAAGCCCCGATTCGCCGTGCGCTTGCGCGCGCGAACAGCCGCTGCGCCAATTCATGGTGGACGGCGCAGGAATTCGCTCGGCTCTTCGGGTTACGAGCGGATTCATTCAGCGTCATCCATCCGGTTCCCGACCCGTGGTGGCAACCGGTTTCGCCGACACAGCACACGCCCTACTTTCTCGTCGTCGCCGGACCGGAAGAACGCAAGAATCTGGCGACATTGATGCGCGCCTTCGCACGCGCCTTCCCCGCACGTGACTGCGCACTCCTGATTGCGGGGAACGCACCTCGCTCTAATAGTCATCCCGACGATACCGAATTGCGCGCGCTGTACAGCGGCGCCCTTGCCGTTACGGTGCCCTCGAGCGCCGAGGGCTACGGTATGATGGCGGTCGAGGCGATGGCATGCGGCGCGCCGGTGATCGCAAGCGATGCATCGGCACTCCCCGAGGCCTGCGACGGCGCGGCGGAGCTCGTGCCGCCGTTCGACGTCAACGCTTGGGCGCTCGCGCTCCGAAAAATCGCTGACGATGCCGGTTTGCGCGAGGCCATGCGCCAGCGTTCGCTCGCGCGCGCCGCGCGAATCGATCGCGGCGAGCCGGCGCGCCTTACGCTCGCGTTGCTTCGACGATCGCTCGAAAGTGGTCGATGAATTCGCCCGGCGAGAAGTCTTGCGCATGCGATCGCAAGCGCCGCGAATCGTAACGGCTCGGATCGAATCCGCGCAGGACCGCAGCTAGCGATTCCGCCGTCGGCTCATCGAAGAACGCGCCGGTCTCTCCCTCAATCACGGTTTCGCGCGCGCCGCCGGCGCGATAGGCAATCGTCGGCCGTCCCGCAGCCGCGGCCTCGATCGGCACCAAGCCCAAATCTTCTTCTCCGGGCACGATTGCGGCAGTTGCATTACCCAGCAGTTGATTGACCGCTGCGTCATCCACAAAGCCGAGCAGCGTCGTGGTACTCGATCGCGCACGCTCGCGCAGCTGCGCCATGGCCGGGCCGTCGCCGGCTACCAGCAACTTGACGCCGGCGAGCTGGGCTGCATCAATTGCCAGATCGATCCGTTTGTACGGCAAGAGCCGTGAGGCGATGAAAAAATAGTCGCCGCTGCCGCTCCCGATCGTGAAGCGATCGATGTCGGCCGGCGAATGGAGCACGTCGGCATCACGATGATAAAACTCACGCACACGCTCCTGCACCGTGCGGCTGTTGGCCACATAACGCGTCGGCCGCTTGGCGGCCTCTAAGTCCCAACGCACGAGGCCATCTGTGACCCGCCGGACAAGCCAGTTTGGAATCTTGTCACCCTGGAGGGCACCGACGTATCGGTCGTAATCGAAGAGAAAACGGCTGACCGTGTGGATGAAGCAGACGTGCACGGCATCCTCGCGTATGCGTACGCCCTTCGCCCATGCGCTCGTCGAGCTGACGATCAGATCGTACTCGCGCAGATCGAAAGCCTCGAACGCACGGGGATAGAGCGGCGCAAGGTAGCGGAAATTCCGGTTCGCTCCGGGGATGCGTGCGAGCAGCGAGGCGTGCACGCGTTCGCGCGGGATCAGATCGCCGACCGCACGTTCGTCGTAGAGCGCGGTGAAGACCGGAGCCTCCGGCCAGGCTCGCGCGATGTGGGCAAAGACGCGCTCGGCGCCTCCACGTTGGTTGAGATAGTCATGGACCAGCGCGACCCTAATGGCTCAGGAATCTTGTCTGGGAAGAACCAGTGCGATCGTGGGATTGCTCAGATATTCGCGTGCGACGCGCTGTAAGTCGGCGGCGCTGGTTTGCGAGATTGCATCGAGAGTGCGCGAAAGATAGTCCGGCTGCGCTCCGTTCTCGTCGTAGACCACGGCGAGCCAGGCGCGCGCCTCGAGCGTATTCGTGCTGCTGATGAAGTCTCCGGAAGCCATCGCTTTGAAATCGTCGATCGAACCCTCGAGCTTTGTCGATGCAAGAATGCTCGCGATCGAGAGTGCGGTGGCGAACGAGCGGTTCGGATTGCCGATCCCGCCGTTGACGTACAGCACCAAATTAGGCCGCGTGTTCTCGTACTGATAGACGGCTCCGACGGCACGCGACGCGTAGGTCTCGGAGACGACGCCCGGCACGTCGGCCATATCGGCGAGCGTGCGCTGCATGAACGACGCAAGCACCAGCATCGGTCCGAAGTCCTTGCTACCGACGACCGGCGCGGGATACTGCGCGATCAACCATGGCGCGGAAATATCGCGCTGCGCAACGAGTTGACGCGAAGCACCCGTAAGCGGAGGCAGCTTCACGCTGACCGGCGCCGTGTCGCCGTCGGGCAGCGCCTGCCCGAGGCTGGCGAGCGTTCCCGCCGAAAGCGCGTCGATGCGCCCGGCCGCGCTGACATACGACCCTCCGCGGTGATAGTAGGTCGCGTAGAATGCCTTCGTGTCATCGGGTCCAAGTTGGGTCAGAGCAGCCGGCAATCCGAATTCCGGCAATCCAGCGTTAGCGGAGCCGGGGAGCGTCGAGCTGAGCATATCCAGTCCGACTTGCAACGCGACCTGTTCGTTTTCCGCGATGCGCGTGATCAGCTTGCTGCGCGCGGCGCGCACGGTTGCCGGGTCGAAGGCCGGCGCCGCGAGCGCCGCATGAGCCAGTGCAAGCACGCGGTCCGCGTCTTCGGGAAGCGATTGGATTTCAAAGCGCACGTCGCCGGGATCGACCGTATACGAAATCGAGCCACCCGCGGCAGCGATTGCATCGCTGAGTGCGACGCCCTTCACCGGAGTGCCGAGGATCGTCTGCGCGGTAAGCGCCGCGAGTCCGTTCTGCGCGAGCGACTGCCGGTCGAGCCCGGCTCGCACGACGTAGACTACCTGCAACAGCGGTGCGGCCGCGTCTTGCTGCGTGATCAGCGTCACGCCGCCGCCACGCGTAACGACCGGAACGGCACTTGCGCGAGCCGGCCCGGGCGCAGCAACGAGCAGCACAAACGCGGCGAGGGCCGCGAAACGGAATTTCACGAAGTCGGTTCCTTCGAGGGCGCCGTGATCAATCGTACGACGACCGGATGGGCGAGATATTTTTGCACGACCGACGCCACAAACTGCGGATCGAGCGAGCGTGCGGCTTTCCAATACGTGCTCGTTTCGTCGCTCGGCGCGTACGACGCGTTGCCTTCGGCGAAGTACCAGCCGAGATTATCGGCCTGCTGCGACGGCGCTTGCGAATCGGCGGCGAGATGATACAAAAACGCTTCGCGCGCCGCGGCGAATGTTGCTGCGTCGAGCGGCTGCTGCAGCTTTGCTATAGCCGCGAGCACTTGCGACTCCGCTGCAGCCGGTTTGCTGCCCCCGATCGTGACGAGCATCACGCCCGGATCGTGCAGCGTGATGAATTGTCCGTTCACATAAACGTCACCGGTAGGATCGAGCGACTTGCTGACCAGACCGGTTTCGTCACGGAAGAGATAGTCGGCTACGAAATCGAGCGCGGTCGCCGAGCGCTCATCGGCGATCGGCGGGCCTGCCCACGCGAGCCCCTCGCCCGAAACGGCAGCGTTCAGCGTGCGATCAGCCGGAACATTCGCCCGCGTCGAGGTGATCGGCGCGTCCGGCGATCCGGGCGTGCCTGCGGTCACGGCGGTAAGCAGCGTGGCGTCGACGTTGCCGGCGAGCGCGAAGGTCCCGTTCGCCGAACGGAAGGCGCGCTTCGCGAACGCACGCAGCTCCTCGAGCGTAACGCCCTTGAGATCGGTCAGATTGGCGGGAATCGGCGCAACGTGCTCCGGGCCGGCGGCAAAAAGCTGGGCAAAGAGCGCGTCGTGGACGAGATCGTCGGGTGAATAGCGTTCCTGCGCGGAGAGCACGGCGACGTCGGTGCGCGAGATCTTGAGTGCATCGTCGTCTATCGCAGGCGAAAAGTATGCCGCGCTCATCGCCGCAACGACACGACGCGCGACGGTCGCCGGAACGCTGGCGCTGATATCGACGAGGTCCGGATACACGTTGATGGCCAGACGTCCGCCGGTCCCGCGCACCAAACTCACCAGCGACTTCCCGCTCTCGAGCGGCGCTGCGGCGGCAGCCGTCGCGGCTAAACGCGCGATCCCCGGCGATGCTCCGTCGTAGCCGTTGGCCGGAGCACGAAACCACAGGTCAACCGCCGCCGAAGCCAGTGTCGCGTCGCGGTATATCGTGTAGTTGCCGCCGTGCGGCAACGCGCCCGACGAGGGCTCGCCGGCTGCAGATGCGGCAAGCGGCGCAAGCATTACTGCCAGCGCCGCTGCGGCCAAGGCCCGCCGGCGCATTAAGCCGGCTCCGGTCGAATCGTTGGCGGTATTCGCGAGGGCTTTTCGCGCTGCGGTTCTTCAGAGGGCCGCTCGGCGGGGCCGGGGTCGGCGGCGACGACGGTTCCACCCTTGTCATTGCGATCGTAGGGTTTGTTTTCGAGGATCGCACGCACTTCTTCGGCGTCGACGGTTTCGTATTCGAGCAACGATCTGACCATACGCTCGACTTTATCCCAGTTCTCTGTGAGAATCGTGCGACCGCGCTCGTAGCAAGACTCGATGATACGGCGAACCTCGCCGTCGATCTTGCTCGCAACCTCTTCGGAGTAGTTGCGCTCCTCGCCGAAGTCGCGTCCCAGAAAGACCTGATGGTTGCCGCGCCCGAATTGAATCGGGCCCAGATCGCTCATGCCGTACTGCGTCACCATCCGGCGCGCAAGTTCGGTGGCTTTCTGGAAGTCGTTGCTTGCCCCGGTCGTCACGTCACCGAATTGAATCTCTTCGGAGAGACGACCGCCGAGCGCCATCGTAATCTGCGCGAGAATCTCCTCGCGCGTCATCTGATGACGATCGTCTTCCGGCAGCGACCAAGTAATGCCCAGCGCCATGCCGCGCGGGATGATCGTCACCTTGTGCACCGGATCGGCCTTGTCGAGCAGACCGCCGAGAACCGCGTGGCCGGACTCGTGGTACGCCGTGTTTTCTTTTTCCTTCGCGCTCATCACCGTGCTCTTGCGTTCGGGTCCGACCATCACCCGATCGATCGCTTCATCGCAGTCGTTCATCTCGATGACGTTCTTGTTCTTGCGCGCCGCAAGCAGTGCTGCTTCGTTGAGCAAGTTCTCCAGATCCGCTCCGGAGAATCCGGGCGTGCGCTTAGCCAGCGTCTCGAGAGAGACTTCCTTTGAAAGCGGTTTGTTGCGAGCGTGGACTTCGAGAATTTTCTCGCGTCCGCGGAAGTCGGCACGATCGACGACGATCTGACGATCGAAACGGCCCGGACGCAACAGCGCCGGATCGAGCACGTCGGGGCGATTGGTCGCCGCGATCAAGATCACGCCGGTGTTCTGATCGAAGCCGTCCATTTCGACCAACAGTTGGTTCAATGTCTGCTCGCGCTCGTCGTGTCCGCCGCCGAGACCCGCGCCGCGTTGACGTCCGACCGCATCGATTTCATCGATGAAGACGATGCACGGTGCCGATTTCTTGGCTTGATCGAACAGATCGCGAACGCGCGAAGCGCCGACGCCGACGAACATTTCGACGAAATCGGAACCGGAGATCGAGAAGAACGGCACACCGGCCTCGCCCGCGATGGCGCGTGCGAGAAGCGTCTTCCCGGATCCGGGGGGGCCGAGCAAGAGCACGCCCTTGGGAATTCGCGCACCCAGCGCCTGATATTTCTTCGGGTATTTCAAGAAGTCGACGATCTCGCCGAGCTCCTCTTTGGCTTCATCAACGCCCGCGACATCCGCAAAGGTCACCTTGGGGCGGTTCTCGCTCATCATCTTCGCGCGCGACCGGCCGAATGAGAGCGCCTGGCTCCCGCCGCTCTGCGCCTGACGAAGTATAAAGAAGAACAGCGCTGCAATCAGCAGCAACGGCGCGATGCTGACCAGGCTCGAGACCAGACCGCTATTGGTCGGTTGTTCGAAGCCGTACTCACCGTCTTTGATGTGCCGTGAGAGCTGTTGCGAGAACGAGCTATCGGTGTTGGGCAACGTGACCGTGTACTTGGTCCCATTGGTGAGGTCGCCGGTGGCTTCGAGGCCGACCGCGTGGAACGAGCGGACGTCGTTGGCTTCGAGCTTCTGATAGAAGACGCCGTAATCGAGGTGTTGTGCGCCCTCGCCCGGCGTCATCAACTTCTCCACAACGAAGAAGACGATCAACACGGCGGCGACTATGAGGAGGATGGAACGGAGGTGCTTGCTCACTTCTTTTGCTTTCGGACCCGAGTGCGTCGCTAGATTAAACCACGTTTCCCGGGCTATCGTTTCCTTAGATGGTGCGGGACGGTGCCGCTCTCACACAGGCTTAACCGTCGGTGAAGACCTCGGGGCGAAGCTGCGCCAGGTACGGCAGGTTTCGGAACAGTTCCTGATAGTCGAGGCCGTAACCTACGACGAAAGCGTCGGGCGCCCGTAGCCCCACGTACTCGACCGGCACCTCGACCGACCGGTGATACGGCTTGTCGAAGAGGACGCAGGCTCGCAGACTCGCTGGGTTGCGCTCTCCTAGTAACGCGCGCAAGTACTGGAGCGTGAGCCCGTTGTCGATGATGTCCTCCACGATGACCACGTGCCGCCCCGTCACCGGTTCGGTCAGATCCTTAAGAAGTCGCACCTCACCTGAGGATCGGCTGGCATTTCCGTAGCTCGAGACGCAAATGTAGTCGACGCCGATCTCGCTCGGTCCGTCGGGAATCCTCGAAATCGCGCGGGCGAGATCGGCTGCGACATAAAGCGCACCCTTGAGCACGCCGACCAGCGTTAGCGGCACACGGCGATGATCGTCGACGACGGCGAGCGCCAGCCGCTCGATTGTCGCGGAGATTTCCTGCGTCGAGAAGAGTGAGCGCGCGATGGCGCCATCATAGCTTTGCATCGTCTTCATCGGGGCGCCTCCGTTGCGACGATCACTCCGCGTTCGATCTGTAGCTCGACGCCTTTCTTCATATGAAAGCGGCCCGAACCGCCGCGCTCGATCGCGCGAACCGCGGCTTCGACGTGAACGAAATCGACATCTTGCAAGCCTTCTTGCGCTGCGAGTGCAGCGCGCACCTCGCGCCGCAGATCGGCGCGCTGGGTTCCGGCCAATTCTTCCGACAGCAATTCGGCCGTACGAGCAACCGCTGCATCTAGACCGGGAAAGAGCGGACGCAGCGCTTCGAGCGCGGTCCGGAGCGCGTTGCGGCGCAGCCCGCCGTCCGCGTTGGTCGGATCGACCGCATACGGCAGGGCGTGGACTTGACACACACGGCGCAAATCGTCCGCGGCGATGCGCAGGAACGGGCGCGCCAGATCGATGCCGGCCTCCAGCGGCCGGCGCGCACGCATTCCGGCGAGCCCGTCGGGACCAGCACCGCGCAGCAGCGCGAGTAGCACCGTTTCGCTTTGATCCTCCCGGTGATGTGCCGTGGCCACCACGTTTGCGCCGGCCGCCCGCGCCAGATCTGCAAGCGCACCATAGCGAGCTTCGCGCAGTGCCGCTTCATCATGGCGATCGCCGGCGAGTGCCGCGACCCGGACGGCCAGACCGTGCGTCGCGCCGATACGCAGCGCCACGCACTCGTCTTGCCAGGCCGATTCTCGCGTGCCGTGGTTGACGTGCGCGAGCGTGAGTTCCAATTCCATCGGCTTGCGCAGTGACGCGAGCGCGTGGACGAGCGCGACCGAGTCGGCGCCGCCGCTGCAGGCAATCGCGATCCGGTCGCCGCGCCGGATGACGCCGTCACGCTCGATGTTTTGTTCGATCGATGCTTCGGGCTTAGCGCCTCGCATGCCGCGCGAGCTCCCGCTCGACTTCGCGCTTGGCGACATCCTCGCGCTTGTCCCAGAACTTCTTGCCGCGCGCAACGCCGAGTTGCACCTTCACTTTGCCACGCGTGAAGTACATGCGCAGCGGAACGACGGTGAGGCCCTTCTCCTTCACCCGCGACTGCAGATCCGCGATCTGTTCCTTGTGCAGAAGCAGTTTACGCGGCCGATTCGGATCGACGTTCGAAAAGCTTCCCTGTTTGTAGGGCGGGATGTGCATGCTCATCAGCCACGCCTCGCCGTCACGAAAGCGCGCATAGGCTTCGTTCAAACTCACGCCGCCGGCGCGAATCGCTTTAACCTCGGTACCGGTGAGCGCGAGTCCCGCTTCGAGCGAATCGAGAATGTGGTACTCGTGACGCGCACGGCGATTGTCGATTGCCGGCTCGTTGTGCTTCTTGGCTTGCTCTTTAACGGCGATGCGAGACTGTTTTGACTTAGCCATTTGAAAGGCGCTCCGGCCCAGCCTTCGCGCCCCCCACGTTGTGGGGGCCCCAAATCATGGCGCGCGCACGATGTTGGTGCGCTCGAGATTCCCCGAGGGCGCGCCAAACGAACGTCACCGCGCTATCCATCCTGTGATCGGGACTTCGACTCTTTATTTTTTGTTCCAACACGGTAATCATCGACCGCGTCGAGCGGGCCCATCGAGACGAATTTACCTTCACCGTCAGCGAGCAGCGTGCCCGATGCGTCGCTTATTTGGGCTTCAAGACCGAGCACGTTGCGGCGTTGCCAGGCCACGCGTCCGGTAATCGAAAGCGGCGCGCCGATCGGCACGGGTTTGCGAAAGCGTACGCTCATACTGGCGGTAACGCCGCGGTGCCCCGCGGCGCCCGCGGCATGCGCCATTGCTTCGTCCAAAAGGGACATTGCGATTCCGCCGTGTGCGACCGATTTCCAACCTTGAAACTCTGCCGCGAGCGTGGTTTCCGCGCGCACGCCGTCACCGTCGGGATTGAAGTGCAACCGTAGCCCGATCGGATTCTCGGGGCCGCAGGCGAAACAATATCCGTCATCGATCGGCACGCTCACCGTCCTGACTCCAGCCGCATCGCGAGGTACTCAGGAAGATGGGCCTCGTGAATCTTCTCTTGAACTTCGCGAATCGGATACGGATAGCGCACCCACTCGACTCGCCGGCTTTGCGGTTCGTAAAACACGAATGAAGCTTCGGGATTGAGGTCGCGCGGCTGTCCGATGCTGCCGACGTCGACGATATAGCGCCGTCCCTCTTCCAGCTTCAGTTCACCGCCGTGCTGCATGTGGCGATGCCCAACGCTACCATCCGGCTCCGCAACCCAATACTCCGCAATATGCGTGTGACCGATAAAGACCAGCGGAGCATCGGTTAACGCGAACGCCTTGGATGCCGTCCGCTTGTCGAGAATATATTCAAAGTAGTTCACCGGCGCGCCATGCACCATCAGAAAGTCCGGATAGCGAATCTCGTACGAGAGGCCGTTGAGCCACTCGCGGCTTTCGTCGCTGAGCACGGTCTGCGTCCAGGCGATGGCCGCTCGCGCCGCATCGTTGAAGTATTCGACGCCGAAGTTTTCGAGCGCCGCCAAATCGTGGTTGCCAAGCACCGCGTGTTTCAGTCGCGTACGCAAGAGCGCAATGCATTCGTTGGGATTGGGGCCGTAGCCGACGATATCGCCGAGGCAGAGTACCTCATCTTCCGGATTCATCAGGGAGAACGCGCGCTCGAGCGATTCGATGTTGCCGTGAATGTCGGAGATAATCGCGTATCTCATGCGGGCACGCTCGGAAATGCGGCCACAACAGCGCGAAAGGCTGCGGCGAACGCGTCCCGCATCGGCGGCGTTCCCGCGCTTACGCGCACGTACCGATCGAGCGGCGGCAAACCAGGCTTGCGGATCCACACGCCGCGCACCAGCAGCTCGTTCATCACCGCGGTTGCGCGATGCGCGTCGCCGAGGTCGATGCATACGAAGTTCGTCGCCGATTCGATCGCGCCGAGTCCGAGCTCGCGAGCCAGCGCATAATAGTCCTCGCGAGCCCGCGCGACCGCATCGACCACATAGCGGCGGAACGGCTCGTCGGCCAGTGACGCAAGCGCTCCGATCTGCGCGCTGCGATTGACGCCATAGTGCAAGCGAATTTTTTCGAGAATGCCGATGACCCGCTCGGTGGCAATCGCGTAGCCGATTCGCGCACCGGCAAGGCCGTAGGCCTTCGAGAACGTGCGCGTCCGAATCAGCCGGTCCTCGAGCTCCATCGGCAGCAGCGCCGACTCGTCCACGAAGTCAGCATAGGCTTCATCAAGCAAAAAGACCGCATCGCGCGGAATCGCCTCGAAAAAACCGCGCATCTCGTCTTTGCTGACGAACGTGCCGCTCGGATTGTCGGGATTAGCGAGATAGATCAACGAGGCACCCTCGCGCTTGGCCAGCGCGGCGAGCTCGTCCAAATCCAACGATCCGTCCGGATGATAGTGCGCGTACACCAGGCGTCCGCCATAGCCGTTGACGTGATAGTTGAACGTCGGATACGAGCCGCGCGTCGTAAGCGCGGCGCCGCCCGGTGCAACAAACGCCCGGACCGCGAGGCCCATAAGGTCGTCGATTCCGGCGCCAACGAGCACTTCTTCCACGCGGCATCCGTGCTTGCGCGCAAGCGCTTCGCGCAAGTCGTACGACTCGGGATCGCCGTACCAGGCGAGGTGTTCGAGCTCGGCCGCCATCGCAGCGACCGCGCGCGGCGAGGGACCGAAGGCGCTCTCATTGGCTCCCAGACGCACCAGCGACGGATGACCGGTTTCGCGCATAAGCTGCTCGGGACCGATGAACGGCGTCATCGGCTCGATCGCGTCGATCGCGGGCGCGGGGCGAATCACCGGCTTCTCCATACCTCCAAGAAACTAGACGAATCGGTGTATCGTCACACGCGACCCCATCTCCAAGTCTTCGGCTTCTTCGGGGACGATTATGTATCCATCAGCCTGGGCGGTAAGACTCACCAGCGATGAACGCACCGGCAGCGGCCAGGCGATCAATTCGTCCTGCGCCCCTCCGTCCCCAGCCTCGAGGCGGACCGGCACATACCACGTCCAGCCTTTGCGGGTGCGAGCTGTCGCGCCGAGCCGCGCCGACACCGTATTCAGAGGGATGGGCGCACCGGCCAATGCCGCGATGATCGGCGCGAGCACTGCCTCGAGGATCACCAGGGCCGAGGTGGGGTTGCCGGGCAGCCCGATCACCGGTTTGGATCCGACGGCCGCCAGCACCGTGGGCTTCCCGGGCTTAACTCGCAAACCGTGAACGATGACCCCTGGCGAACCAAGCGCGGCAATCGCCGCCGGTGTGCGATCCAGCTCACCAACCGATGAGCCGCCGGTCACGATCGCGGCGTCAGCCTCGGAAAGAGCTTTGCGCAGCGCGCGCTCCAGCGCGCCGGGCACATCGGAAACGGTCGCGCCATGGAACGGCTGCGCGCCCATTCCTTGTAATGCGCCCGCAATCGCGTGGCGGTTCGAATCGCGGACTTGGCCCGCGGCGGGATGCATCGCCGGCGGGACGAGTTCATCGCCGCTCGAGATCACCGCGATCCGAGGGCGCGGAAAGACCGGCACGACCGTCACGCCGAGGGTCGCGAGCACACCCATTTGCGGGCCGCCGATACGGGTGCCTGATGCAAGTACCAAGGTTCCGGCGCGCATGTCGCCGGCCGCGGGATTGATATTGGTCCCCGGCTCGAGCACCGTTTCGATCGAGACGTTTGCCCCCAAAAGACGGACATCTTCAATCGGAACGACCGCATCCGCCCCGACCGGAATGACGCCGCCGGTTGGAATGCGCAGCACCTCGCCGGGTCCGAGCGGAAGCGCCCACGGCCGTCCCATCGCAATCTCGCCGGCGATCGCGAAAACGCCGGGAATACGCGTCGTATCGATCGCAAACCCGTCCATCGCCGATCGTGGAACGCTTGGGTAATCGGTGTCGGCCACGATTTGCTCGGCCAAAATGCGGCCGCATGCTTCTTCGAGACGGACGCGTTCGGGCGCGCGAGGCGCTACCGCCACGCGACCGAGGAAGGTCGCAACCGCCGCAGCAGGCGACAAAAGATTTTCTTCTAGAAAGACGAAGCCGCGCTGTTCCATGCTCGATATCGCTCTTGTTCGACGCGATCCCGATCGCGTGCGCCGTTCGGCGCAACGTCGTGGGATCGACGCATCGTTTGTCGACGAGGTTCTGCGTTTGGATGCGCAGTACCGCTCCGAGCTGGCCGACGCCGAGCGGCTGAAAGCTGAGAAGAATCAACTTTCGGGGCAGATCGGCAAAGCCGCCGACAAGGAGGCAGCCGCCCGCGAGTTGCGGCCCGCGCTCGATACCATTTCGGCGGCGATTGCGCTGCACGACGCGCAAGCCAAAGCTCTTGCTCCCGATGCGCCCGAATCGCCGCTGCGCGCGCTGCTCGAGAATACGCCGAACATTCTCGATGACTCGGTTCCGGACGGCAGCGATTCGGAGCAGAACGTCTTGGTGCGCACCTGGGGTTCACCGCGGACGTTCGATTTCAAACCGAAACCGCACTATGAACTCGGCGAAGCGCACGATATCCTGGACTTCGAACGCGCAGCGAAGCTTTCGGGGAGCCGCTTCTGCGTGCTCAAGGGCAAAGGGGCCCGGCTGCAGCGCGCGCTTGCGCAGTTCTTCCTCGATCGAGCCGCTGCGCGCGGCTACGCCGAGATTGCGCCACCGGTGCTCGTGACACGCGAGACGATGTGGAGCACCGGGCAACTCACGAAGTTCTCCGACGCCATGTTCCTCGATCCGGATGCGGACCTGTTCATGATTCCGACCGCCGAGGTGCCACTGACGGCATTGCATTCCGGTGAGATCCTCGATGCGGCGCAGCTACCGCTCATGCTAACCGCGCACACGCCGTGCTTTCGCAAAGAGGCCGGCGCCGCCGGGAAAGATACGCGCGGACTCATTCGGCAACACCAATTCGAAAAGGTAGAGCTTGTGCGGCTGAGTTCGCCGGAGGATTCGCCTGAAGCGCTCGAACGCATGACCGCCGACGCGGAGGCAATCTTACAAGAGCTCGAATTACCGTATCGTACGATGCTGCTGTGCGCGGGTGACGTCGGCTTCAACAGCGCCAAGACCTACGACTTAGAGGTATGGCTACCCAGCGCAAATACCTACCGGGAAATTAGTTCGTGTTCCAACTGCACCGACTTCCAAGCGCGGCGCGCGTCGATCCGCATGCGGCGTGACGCCAAGGCAAAGCCCGAGCACGTTCATACGCTGAATGGTTCGGCACTTGCGATCGGACGCACGCTGCTCGCGATCTTAGAAAACTTTCAGCAGTCCGACGGGTCGATCGAGATGCCGCGCGCGCTAGTCCCCTACACCGGCTTCGAGCGCATCGGCTAGCGCCTCGACGGCGAGCGAACGCTCGCGGCTTCCGGAACCGGCGGGATAGTAGGCTTCGATGTGGATGCGCGTGTGCGTCGCGCCATCGCTGCGCAAACTCGCGCGCACGCGCTCTTGATTGACCGTGCCGAATCCGGCCTCGATCGAGCTCGTCGCGCGATCGTCGACGTAGACGTTTGCGCCGAGGATCCGCACGAAAGCGTCGAGCACGCGTTCGTACGCGGCATCGAGGCCCAAAGAAACAACCACCTCGCGATGCGGGCGCAGCCCGATACGCGAGCCTTTCCGTTTGCGCAGCCCGATCGACTCGAGCAGATCGCGTAAGAACGGCGTCACCGCGCCATGATCCACGCCGCGATCAGGCCGAGCACGCAGAGCGCGCCGAGCGCGCCCGCGGGAATAATGCTCTGCGGACGCCGCGTGAAGGCGATCGCGTACACCGCTTTGAGGAGATTGTTGGAGGATGACGCGATCACGATCGCAACTGCAGCGGTCGCAATGCCGATGCTCGCCACGCCGCCTTGTGCGAGACTGAGCACGAACGGGTCGATGTCGGTGACGCCGACCACGGCGGCCAGGGCCAACACGCCTTGCGCTCCCGCATGCGCCTGCACCCAATTTGAAAGCAGTGAGATCGCGATCAACAGCGCGGCAAAAACCATTGCCGTTCCGAGCTGGAGCGGGTTGTTCGGAACGACGTTCGTTGCTTTTACGCCGTTGCCACGCCGCGCAAAAACGGCGGCGATAGCGATCGAGATCGCCGCGAGAGCGAGCGCGGGAATCACAATGGCGCGCGCCAGTTCGAGATTGAAGATCGCGACGATGACGACCATGCGTAGATACATCATCGCAGTCGCCGCTACGATCCCGGCGGTGATCTCGGGCGTCACTCCATCGTCGTGCGCCGTTCGCGCCAGCACGACGGTCGTTGCCGTCGAGGAGTAGAGGCCGCCAAGCGCCGCCGCTACAATCACACCGCTGTCCGGAAGCACGTATCGTTGCAGCAAATAACTCGCATACGACAGCGTTGAGACCGCCACGACGGCAAGCCAGACGTGCAGCGGCGTGATCTCGGTATACGGGATGCGCGGCGCATCGTAGAGCAGCGGAAGGACGACACCGACGAGCAACAGGAACTGACCCAGAGTGACGGCCTCTTCTTTGGGTACACGCGCGACGACCGCGTGCAGCCACGCGCGCGAGCCCACCAGCAGTACCGCCCCCACCACGAGTGCGAACGAGATCCAGAGCGGCTGCGTTAGCGCAATCGGCCCGAGAACGAACGCGATCAATACGCACATCGGAACAATCAAGGGGCCGTCGGCCGGTTTGCGGTCGCCTGCGAGCACAGCGCGAATGTATAGACCGATCCACGCGCCCAGGACGAACAGGCCCGCGATAAACGCGAGCGCGTAGTGCGGTTCGATCAGGTAGAGAGCTGCGCCGGCTAATGAAACGAGCGGGAAGGTGCGGATGCCGCCTGGCACCGGCGGGCTCTCTTCCCCGAAGAACTCCTCAAAGGCAAATCCAAAAAAGAGCGCCAAGCCGAGGAGAACGAGATAGCTCACATGCCGCGCCAGATTTCGCGCACGGAGGTGCTGCGCTCGACCGACTCAACGTCGCGGTACGTCGCACCGGCGAAATCCATCGACGGGTTGGTAACCCCGTACCAGAAGTGCTCGTTCTTGAAGTGATGCCAGAGATGATACTTCTTGACGTACCGTCCGAACGGCGTGACGGGATTGAACGGAATGTGGGCGACGTAGTGCACCCACTCGTAGTAGAGCAGCGCGCACAAACTCCCGAAGGCAAGTGCAAATGCAAGCGCCGGGTTCCGTACGATCGCGAGGAAAATTCCGTAGTACACCAAGACGGTCGGAATCACGAACCACCAGGGCAGAAAGAGCAGCTCGATCTTGGGCGGGTCGATGTGGTGGTCGTAGTGCAGCCGGTGCTGGAGTTTGAGCACGAACGGTATCGTCGAAGGCTTCGCGTGAAACATGA